>Ga0307514_10000425_pt1 | contig 92797 bp, 88 predicted proteins | sample 16_EM_MG_FD_203088 | JGI IMG/M metagenome (GOLD analysis project Ga0307514, IMG submission 203088) | Populus trichocarpa ectomycorrhiza microbial communities from riparian zone in the Pacific Northwest, United States - 16_EM | ecosystem: Host-associated > Plants > Roots > Unclassified | place... | reverse complement strand
AGCCTGCTTGATACACGCTCCCAAGCACACTCGAAATACGCTCACAAGTACACCTCCGAGTACGTTCTCGAGTACACTCCCGGGCACGCTCTCAAGGACTCTTTCAATTGCACTCGATGGCACACTCACAGCCTGCTTGACTGTACGCTCCCAAGTACACTCCCGGGCATGCTCTCAAGGACTCTTTCAATTGCACTCGATGGCACACTCCCAGCCTGCTTGACTGTACGCTCCCAAGTACACTCCCGGGCATGCTCTCAAGGACGCTCCCAATTGCGCTCGATAGCACACTCCCAGCCAGCTTGACTGTACGCTCCGAAGTAAGCTCTCAAGAGGGAAGACACTCCCAATCTTACTTGACTATATGCTCCCATGTATGCTCCTGCATGGTCGATCCGGAGACTTGCTGAGTTGCAGATGCTATGCAACGGAAGGCGTGCGGCTGGTGGCGGGTGGCGGGCTGTGTTTGGCGGGTGGCGGGCGGAGTGGGCGTATGGCGTGTGGCGTGTGGCATGTGGCAGGTGGCAGGAGGCAGGTGGCAGGCTGCGTATGGTGGCCGAAATCATGACGTCGGTCGATATCATAGTCTGAACTTTATCTTTAGCGCGGCCACCGCGACAAAATCTCACGATGCCTCACGGTCATGGTGTTGACAATTGCTGCCTTAGATACTGCAGGAACGGTAGACAATTGAATCTTGGGGAGAGCAGATCTCCGACTCAGATTTTCCAGCGGAATCTGCTGCCCGGTTCCCATCGATTGTGGGTGTATGTGGGAACATTTGGTCTGGGGCTGATGGTGATGATGGCGATGGTGATGGTGTTGGTGATGGTAATTACAGTACTAGAAGCACTTAGACAAGTAGGTTGGCTACGTCAACGTCAGCATCGAAGCTTCCACAGACTTAGAGCCTTCTAATAGTTAGCCAAAGCTTCCACAAACTCAGAGTTTTCCATCGGCCAAAAGCTTCCCATGGAAAACTCTACTCCTTCTGATGCGAGGCTCTCTCAAGAAGGCTCACATGCAAGCATTCAAAGAGGCTTTCAAGCAGGCTCTCAAGCAGGCTCTCAAGCAGGCTCTCAAGCAGGATCTCAAGCGGACTGTCAGCGATAGTGTACAGTCGCGGTATAGCAGCGAAGACTGCTGGCAGTGAAGACTGGTATAGGTCCATCTCCGGCCGCCAGCCGTATATAGTTCCATAGGCCCACGCGTACATCTCTATGAATCGACTATAGATGACTATAGGCTGCGCGTCGCGCAGGGGTCCACCGGAAGCTTGCTATGAGCTGCGCGTGTGCGCGTGTGCGCGTAGCGCAGTCTATAGTCGATTTGCACTTTTGCCGATGATGGGATGTGCAGGTTATACTCTAGGAAGGGGGGCCAATTAATGTGAGAGGTTATGGGGGGAAGGAGAAAGGGATGGTACATTTGACCGAGAGGAGGGCTTGGCGGACACGTCAAGGTCACACCGCGGAGTATCGGGGAAACATGGATTTTGTCATACTCTAAATAGAGTGAATACAATATGAATAACACACACACAACACAAACCCTCCTTTAGGGCGGATTTTTTATCATCGAATGGACCCTGCAACTATCGCGCGCTACTTCTAACATTGTGGACCCTCATAGCTTGATGTCGAGCGTCAGAGTCAGTGAGGTCAATAGCGAAACGGCGGTGTGCATGGTTAGTTTTATAACCATATGTACTGTACCGTGAAAACAGCCTGGTGAGAACAGTAATGACTGATATATTGTGCCTGCAATTGCGGATGACACGGCAGCTCTCCGGAAGGGTGTATGTATCTCCAGATCAAATACAAACGGTCGTGATTAGAATGAATTTGTTTCAGCAGCAGGTCTGTTAGTTGAGATGCATTAGGGGGAAAATAAACCAGATTAGAGCGGTAAATACAAAATAAGTGCGAGGCCTGAGTATGATGTCCTCAGCAATGAGACCTCTTGGCAGTTCCACTTTCATACCCCCAGTATGGGCTGCCAGGCGTCTTCTATGCTAACCCCAGAAATCTATTAGTGGATATAGTAGCCTCATAGCTACTTAACAGACTAAGAGTAGGCTCTATCGAGCGTCAAGGTTCGTACCAGAAGTGTCGGTTTTTCCCGTACCAAATGTCCCAGAGTTGGCTAAAACATAATGAAACTGTTTCGGACGAGCCCTCCATAATGTAACATACAAACCTTAACGCTCAGTACAGTATCTTAAAAAATTTATTGGCCAGAAAAAAGAGCATCATCTACGAGTGCTGGTACGGTGTTGAGGAAGAATATCATCGGCAATTTGGGGCTAGATTGTTATTGGGATATATGTATTGTCGGGTGAGGGCAATCGGCGGAAAAGGCCTACATGACAGTGGGCTGAAAATTTGATCTCATTTTCGTTAGATGAGAGAACTCAAATAGAAAAGAAGACAAACAAATCAAACTAATAAAACTCGAACAAGGAAAGATAAAGAATAATGTAAACCCGCAACGATACTTATATCCGCAAAGAAACGACACAATACACCAGCATTATATGTCCCCACGTCATTTCCCAACCCATTTCCGATCACCGTCAGTATCATCAACCGTCTGTTGTACCCCGCGAAGGAGAGTTAACAGGCCATGTAAAAGTTCGCGAGAGTGTATACTATTCACGACTACCAATCATTATCCAAAGCAAGTTTGATTATAGTGTTATAGTCGGTATTGCACGGACTGATCGCTGCGGACGAAGTTGCACCGGCTGTGGATAATGAAGCCCCGGGCTCCCCCGACTCTCCCGAACAGTGACGAGTTGGATTAGTTCATACGACGTAGAAGAGTGGACAGGCGGTGAGGAGCCGTGATAATGATAGTGTATACCACCATGGGTGGCCAGCGGGTATGTAGGCGTGGGTGTTGTTCCATCGAAGGACGTCGCGGCGGTTCGCGGGAGTGCGCGCGGCGGAATATCCGTCGACTTACTATCGGCGGTCTCGTCTGGGGATCTATGACCTCGATTCTGTATGGCTAATGTAAGCATTTGCGTGCGCGACCCAAACACTGTACTGGACCCTTTGCTTCCTTCTCCACCATCTACACCCAAAAACTCCAATAGCAGCTATCAGCACTCCTACAATCGCAACCACCAGTGCGCAAAGATCAGCAGTGTAGTTCTTGTCTCTCTTACGGAGTGTTGTGTGCTGCTGCGGGATCAGTGCCGTGCGTAATACAAACGAGCGCGAAGAGTGCGGCTCTGAATGTAATACGCTCTATTTCGTCCAGTTAGCTGCGTCAGTCTGTTTCACGATGATGTTTACCCATGGTTGAAGGTGGTTGAGCCCGGTATTGATGCCAGCGCGCACTATCCCCGATGCGTTGATGGAACAGTAACCTATTCTCCACTCTCGTTCGGTCGTTCTGGTTTGGGTGTTAATGACTTGACAATGACGGTAGAATGGCTAAGTTTGTGAATAATCGCGAGTATCAAGATCACCGCAAGTCTATAGTGAAGGAACGAGCTGGTGAGAGAATCGTTAACGAGGATGAGTGAAAGACGTTATTGAAAAACTGGATCAAAGGGTGGCAGATAGTAAGCAAGAAGGGGAACGACTGGATTCATTTCAGCTCCGCCGCCTACACACCCTAACCCTGACCATTACATCTGGCAACTCCCGATGTTTCGTATATAAGGCTAGCCAACGGTAAATCGTTCTGCCTCGCATGTATAAGGCTAGCCAATGGTAAGTCGTTCTGCCTCACATGTATAAGGCTAGCCAACGGTAAGTCGTTCTGCCTCGCATGTATAAGGCTAGCTAATGATAAGTCGTTCCAACAAAGTCATAAGTGGACTGCTGATCTGTCTCTGCCTGGCGTGTATAATGCCAGCCAACGATAAGTTGTTCCAACAAAGTCGTATTCGGTGAAATCTAGGCACCCCCCAATATATTAGTTTTTGAAGATTAAGCAACAACTAAGGAATACCATAGTCTGGGATCTTACATGCTCTGAGAAGTAACTATAGACATCCTGTATACCTGTTTTGGTAGTGCTTGGGCATATTAGGGGGGCTGGGGACTTGTTGCGGTCTCTACGAGATAGGTATTTCCCGTAGTTCTTTGTAGATTTTTTAGCTTAATCACTGACTCAGATCTCAAGCACAAGATTAGGGATATATAGATATTCTCCAAGTAATATTCTCAGCTACTGTGTCAGAGGACTGCTGTTGTGGCCAGATAGAGCTATAGTTTCCGTATAGACACTTAGGAAGTATACTAGTGGAAATGGGATCACTGTTACTTGATGGGTTCGAGAAACAACCTGTCAATTGACAATTTGGGGTACCAATACTTTCCGTACACGACTATACTCTCAGCTGGGACCACGGAGCGAAGAGTCCGAGTTTCTCTCCCCCACTCCGAAAACACAAAATTGACTGTCGCCCGGCAACAGTTTCACAGGTTTGCGATTTACGACATCAAGTATTTAGAGCGCATTGAGTAGATCATTTCATGTCTAATAATCGTCTCAATCGGGCCAGAACTCATGGAATTGACATGGAATGTTACAAAGAGGGTATTTTCTCAGACTTCCTACCCGTCGAACCGAGTTTAACGTCAGTGGCAAGGCTAACGGGGCGACCTGCATTGTAGTGTCAAGGAAAATATTGTGACCGCATGCAACATCTTTATACTATTGCGTGCATTATCCCAGGATATACTAGTGCAGAGCATCGCCAGTTACGAGAATGGCTACTTTCATCAAGCTTAGATCGATGGACAACAAGTCATCGAGTGGTTGGACAAGGTTTAGCAATCCGGTGGTTTTATTGGCTACGTCACTCGTGGATAATCGATGATGCATCGGGGGTGGGTATCGTTCAAGTTCTGGTATTGTAAAGAAATAATGTGCGATTTGGTTGAACTGGCGATTGTTGTAGTTTTGCAGCTTGCATACCACATAATTAGCTGTAGTTTCTATTTGCGATGAAGACTAAATAATACTGTACATGTCTCGAACATAAAGACGGCTTGTCCGCTGAATGAGTAGAAGCTGCCGCAACGTATCTTGTGCAAACTATGTACAGAAGTAACTAGTTCTAAGAAGGATACGGGACATAGCGTGGGATTGCAGTTCAAGGCTAATACTTGAACCAAGAGTTTCGCGTTGAATCTGGGCAAACTACGTCGGACCGCAGTTTGTATCGTAGTACTGCTCGCTTAATTGCATCCGTAATCCCTGCGGCGATCCCTGCGTTTGTCCGTGCGCTTCCCGCCGAGCCGCACCGTTCTTTTGTGTGAGGAGTAAAAGTGTCCGATGTCAGCCGATCGTGTGCAAAAATAACTCTAGAAGTCATTAAATAATTCAACGCTATTTTGACAAGTTTGCATTATATTCTTATCATAGCCGCGACGGTGGTGTTGTTGAGCCGCCGCTGGAATTGAAAACTTACACGTGCCATCGGCTGGCATCGGAAACTTTTGTTCTTCGAGTGACTAAACTATACGAATCGGAGTACATCCCGAAAGCTTAAGGAAGATGTACTGTCATAGAGATGTCTTGATGCATGCATGTGAATGAACGTTGCCCAACCTGTCAAAATATTGATCTGGAAATCGAGAAGAAGTAAATTGAGGCTGTGGAAGCATTTAGAAAATCTTGGAACTGCGCATACGGAGTGTGGGGGTGATACGTTTCATCCTTCGCAGGGGTGTGCAGGGATATATAAATGGCACGTCTGATCATTAGATGGAGATATGATTAGATGCGATGCATTAGATAATAGGTGATGTAAAAACCGATAAAACTAGCTTTGATCTATATCTTTTCTTATCCATCTACCCTAATAATCGCACTCCTCTCGGATGACTCTCTAGCATCACTGCCATCTCCCCATACAACAAGAAAAAGTAAGAATTAAACCAAATAATTTAAGCCAATAACTGGTACATCAGTACCACCCAAAGTTCCGACCAAAGAAAGAGAGACAACACTACAAACAACAAAAGAGGACATGAAATATGCCGGCTTATACACCCCGGCGCTGTTTCCCGACCCTCGCTTTCGTTTGATAAAACCAACTTCTGACTCTCCATATCTAGTTCGGGGAGTGGTGGCGATGCAGCGTGAGAGTGGCCCTCGTTGGTCAGCGTGTGAGTAGGAGCGGAGGTGATTCCATCATGAGGGGCAATGACCGTAGTCTCGGAGATGGCTGAAGAATCATTAGGTGAAATGTGCTCTAACTGAATGCCAACGTTGTCACTCAGGACTCCTTCATCCTGATTCTGTAACACCGGTAAGTATTTCATAGAGTAGCCCAGGAATAGAACAGGACTTCCTGCTTTCCTCTCCGGTGCCTCCACCCGAATACCCCAATCGCGGTTATAAGCACTCCTATAATGTTGATCACAAGCCCAGTCACACCGACAACATCACTCAAACTCTCGTCTCTCCGCTGGATGTTTGCCTGTCGAAGCATGCTCGGTTGTGCGAGACGAAACAATAGAAGAAATGGGATATATAGTATATGGTGTATTCTATAATCAAATGAGAAGGTTCGTTAGCTTTCGTCTTGCGTTATTCTGCCCTGGCAAAAGGTTCACTCACGAATTTAAATTGTCTTGGAAATTGACTGGATGATGAGAACCACAGGTCGATTGTATAGGCTTTGGGTGGAATGGATGTGGAATAGGGCGAGGTAGCGAGCAGTTGAGCCCATTGTCGACTGCCATTTGGAAGTATAAATATATTTAGATTCCCAACTGCCATGCCCGCCGAATAAGCATCGCCCAGACGCGAGTAGGTTAGTTAGCTCCCGCATGATGGGTTGCTGTGTCGTAAGCGTTACCTAGCATAGCCCGCGTACAGTGGTCCTGTTTTATCCCCCAACTTCACTGCCAATCGGGAAGGTATCCCCTACATGCTCGGTTTCGTCGGATTTGTTATCATTGATATGCCGACGTTGTTTGGCTGATTCTTGGTAGATTGTGACGAGAAGGGAGATCTCATTTGCCACCCCACAAGGGGAATGGCAACATATCCGAAGTAAGTGAGCGTGTAGGAGATAACTACGAGGCGTCAATCTCCGAGTAGATCAATATTGAAGACATGACAAATCAAACCAACTTTGCGGTATAGGTTACGGATCATCAAATAGCCCAACGACCGACATTCATTAGACCTGTGAAAGAAGCACCCGTTATAGTTAAAACAACGTAACAGTAACAACAAAGGGTCAAAACATAGCTAGCTGTACCCAGGGGAAAGATAGAAAGTTAGCCTGAATTCGCCTTCGGCTCCTTGGAGTGCTCGGTCCCCCGCTGGGGTGCTCGCAAGTTCAACATCTTACCCCCGGTAGATTTTCGTGTTTTGTGGCAGTTTGCGTCCGTTATTTACAGAGTAGGGACAAGGAAGCACTGGTTGCACTTGCAAGAGCACAGCACAAACTAGAAGTCCAAACAAATATGCACAGCCGAGAAAGTAAAGCTCAAAAGTCCATGAAACTAAGGAGCTGATGAGTCCTTTGTGCGTGTGGGGGGGTTCGTTGTTTGGCTCGATCCTTGCAAGCTCGCCATGTTCTGTCATACTCTACTCGGAGTGAAATGCAAACAGCTCAAGATGTTACTTCCTACAGCCGGGTAAATTTTCGTCCAGTGTCCACGTCTTCAAATGCAGGGACAGGGAATACCCATACCGTAGCAACAGACAACAAGGACAAGAAGATCAAACATGTGAAAAAATTAAGTAAAATTTTACTATGCCAGCATATTCGTGCGCATAAGTTTGTGCCAACGCCGACATCTAATCTCATCACAACACCTGAGTAGCGGGGATATGGGAAGATATATATGTCATACCCGCAAAGCAAGTGAATACAATATGATTACAACAAACCTGAAGATAGAATTGAAAGGAGCGACAGCAAATCTGCAAAATGCCGTTTGTGCCAACGACTTGCGACAGATAGATCCTTCTCGGCAAAGGTAGTAGCATAACAGCCAGATATGTATAAAGAGCACGGAGTTGGCGATAATTTTTGGTGTTTACTTTCTCTACTCCACTAATACTTATTTTATTTACTTGGAGCCTGCACTTTGGTTTTTTTCTCTTTCTCTGAGTTTTGACCGTGTTACTGTTTGAGGTGTAGTTGTGACTGTGAATTGCAGCGCTAGCATCGTAAACTTACGCGCGCGATCGGCTGGCATTATAAACTACGCCAAGAATTGCGCACAATTGCGCCGGAGCTACTCTCCTCCGCACCTCAACTTGTTTGCAACTTCAAGCAGGCTAGATAGCATAAGCTCGCCCCGACTTTGTGCGCTCTAGTCGGCGAGTACCTACAGGAAGTCGGTTAATCGGAGTATATCCGGAGCGGTGAGGATATAACGTTAGGCATAAGATGAGGTGTTCATATCTTTAATACGACTTAATTATAATTGTACGAGTAAGAGCGAAAATGTATCCCGAAAATATCCTGTTAGAGCGAGGTTGTATCTAGCTTAAAACTAGTTGGGGGGGATATTAGTAGGAATAACCTATAGTAAGTAGTTTTGTCGATAGTTGTAGTGGTGGTACAGTGACGCATAAAGTGGAGATATAGGAAAAGAGTCAGCGGAGGAGTGGTTAACCTTGTAAAATCCAATCAACCGGCCAGTGACTACCTGGAAACCTGTCACGGTTGATCTGTTTCACGGAAAAAAATAGTTATCTGCATAGCGTATCTTGAAAATTTTGAGGTCAAAACAACTTTGTATCCTCGCCGCCCGGAACAGTAGACACCGTGGGCCATAGCAAATTCAACATTCACATTGGAGGAGTATCAGTATCACTTTTACCCAATTAGTGGTATGATTAAATGTAGATCTACCTGTAGCTGTGCGGCACAGAGTGAGAGATTTCACTTAGATTTACCCGGGGCTTACAGTCTCTATTGCTCAACCCTTGATCCTTGATCTTCGCTACTTGGCACGTATTTTCTCCAACACGACCTTGAAGCGCAGGGTTTAATTCTCGGATTCCACGACAGCTCATTCGGCACCATGACTTTCGTTCGCCCCCAACTTGCACGTCCCTTTAGCCTATATCTCCTACACCCTCGGATTTGGGAATTGATAGCGGCAAGAATATTGATTGTGTGCTCAAACGTCAGACGTTGTGCGGGTGGCAAATCCCACTGAAATCAATTTGATCTGCGGATTGACCACCAACACCGGTACTGCAACAAACGGGATAATATGAGTCAATGATAATTGTTCCAATGCCGGGCATAACCTCCAATGCTTTACTTACAGTCGAAACTACCTATCGAAGACTAGGGAACTCCACTCCCCGTAAGACGCTCATCAAAAATCTTAAGCGATAGTATCTCCTGATAAAAATCATACATTTCCCAGTCGTCGAACTGAGTGTTACTCGGGGCTAAAGGCTTACAACCGGCACTTTATCATAGAAACACTACTACTACATTCACCTATCTTCCAGATGGCCAAGGATAATTGCCGTCTTTATTAAGTAATACATAGCCACCTTCTTGGTGGCATTGCACGTTGTTATCGTAGTATTGATTGGTCGAATAAATACTAAATTTCGTAAACGGGGTCTTGATTGGTTGAATTGTTGAGATGCACTCCGTAGAACCGAAAGATTGCGTAAGGGATTGAGGAGTATCTTACGATGAAAGTTCCGATGCACCAACCGCCTTCCAGGAACACACACCTCCGACAACCACCCTCTCCGCCTGGTTTTGCCAAGCTTTCCCCTCTTTGGGGAAGAGCAGGGTTTTACTTTGGCTTCATCCGTGTGAGTCCGCTCATCTTCGGGTGAGTGTACCTCGTCAACGACAATATCGGTACCACTCAGCATCGACACCCAACGGTAGTCCCTTGTTGGGGCAAGTCGCCTTCTTTCCCAACGATTTATGCCAGTTATACGATAAGTTACGAAATGATTCGACTCGACCTAAACCGTCCTCCCCTCCACCAGTTCTATAGCCCGACGATGGTCAGCACGCCTTGAATGTCTTAGGGAGTTTTCAGTTCCGGACTTTCGAATCCAGCCTTTGCGACGCGCCCTGGAGCATTGGCGGTTGGGGTATTCCACTGCGATAACTTCATATGAAACCCTAGAGGGCTCAAACGAGGGATTTTCAATAGGACTCGACTAAGTGGGGTTTCAGGTTACTAAGGAACGGGGGTCTACCTAATTTTTTTAACTTTTTGCATTTTGGGGGAACCGGCAGTGAGGGCCGGAGTGGTAGGGTGTTAGGGGAACCGGGTAGAGAGTCTACTGCGGGGGGACGGGAAAGTGCCCGGAGGCTGCAAAGAGTGCTGCTTTCGCGACTTTGCCAAGGGGCTGAAAACCCTGAGGAAGCGACTGGGATGCTGGGGGGGGCGGTGGATAAATATTATATATGACATGGCCGCTTCGCGGCCGAATACATTATGATTACAAACAAACAAACCGCCTTCCAGGAGAATACACAAAGTGGGGTTGAGAATCACAATTGGGTGAAAATATCGTCTGTGAGACATGTTGCTCATGTTTCAGCCATAAGTCCATGTACGCCCGAATGGAATTGTAGAATCTCCTGGTTCTTTGGTTCTATTTTCCGGAAACCCTCCGGTACTGGGATTTTGCTTTTCCTGCAAGCCTTTGGTCCAGTCTTTAGGACTTGCATATTTGTTCCAACTCAGCTTAAACCAACAATCTCAACCAACCAACAACCTCAACCAACCAAAAATCTCAACCAATTCTCAAGCAGTTCCTCTTACAATGCAGGGGCAAGAACTGGCCTTAGATTTGCAGGAGCTGCAGAAAATCAAATGACACCAACGAGAGATAATTACAATGGAACAATCAACGGATAATGAGAAATCTGAAAACCCTGAGTATGAGAACCCGACAAAGCTTGCCTGACACCAAAGTTGTGCTGCCGAAGGTGCTAGAGCGTTCGAAAGCACCTCCACCTCTAGACAGTCATGCCCCAAACAAGAAAGGGGTCGAGGGGAAGCGTACGTGGTGTGGTAGTTGCGTGGCACGGTGTTGGGTGCGATGAAGAAAAGGGAGAAGAAAGGAGATTCGCACCATTCTCGAGGGGATCGTGCCAAGCCTCCCCTGCGAAAAAATATAAAATAAAATCTAGGAACCAGGGTGTTTCCGAGTTCTGTTTTTAGACTTTAAACACGGGTATTGGGGTATGAAAGATGAAATGGGGGAAATTTTTGACCTCGATCAATACAAATTTCTATGGGAGTAACGATTAAACATTTCTGATTTCGCTTTCCATACCTGAGGACCTCTTCCATGTCCCGAGATCCAGGTATACGGGACTCGGTTCGGCGGCGTTATATACCCAAAAGGTATAGTGTTAGATCCCTCCGATAGGAAGATGCAATCTGGAACGTTTTAGCTTCGATCCATACAAAATTTCTACTGGAGCAGGGATTAAGCATTTCCGATTTCGCCTTCCATATCCGAGATCCCGTGCCGAGCCGCACCTTTCCTTCAACCACACCAACGACTTCGGACTCCAATATTGTTCAACTTGAAGCAATGGCAATAGTTACCAAGGAGATCTCTAGCGGTGGCCGATTCTCAGGCAATCGCTAAACAGAAATATTAGAGAGTGAGGCAAGATGAAATGACTGGGTGCGGCCGTGCGGATGGGAAAGGCAAGATAATGTTACCACTCACGAGCCGCAACATCGCTCATACAGCGACATGTAAATATAGATGAAACGCTACATTCTCGCCCTATAGCTACTAGAATATAAGGGCGGACATGAGTTGGTTGCCGTACATTCTTATCTCAAATTACAGCCTTGCTGAATGGTCATGCCTAAGAGCCCATCTTACCAGAATTTCGTCCTAGAGTGTCACGATATTTTATTGTTAGGTTACCGTGACATGTGGGGAGATCAATTTGCCAATTTTCTTTTGAACATTCCATTATCTGTTCCTTCAACGCTAATCAGATATAATTGGAGTACATAACAACTGGCAAATGCATCGATGTCGACTACCGAGTTCCTACCACTCGTTATACGCAACCGTTGGTACATATATCCCTGAGTTTTGTTAATACTGAGGAGATTTGTATCGTCAGATGCAGAATGAGATATGCAGCCAGTTGCAGCAGGGATCTACGTCATTTTAATTAGATACACAGAGAGTGATTAGATTAGATGAAGTCACGCGATCTTTTCGAGTTATTCTGTCCGACTCTGTCGACTTAGACTTCACCTCTTTTCTTCGCTCACGTTTAGATGTGAGTGAGCTTGCAGATGATTAGGCGCGCCGCAGCGCAAAGGAACAGCAGCTGAATCATGACAACGTGACAAGGCAGAATAGAGTTTATTTATCTCGAAACTCAAGCGAACAAGAAAAGATACGGAACAAAGCATAAAAAACGCCCGGTATTATATTTACACGAGACACCAGCATACATGTCCACTCATTCTCGTTGATGAGTACACTTAAGTTCCCTCGCACAGCAGAACGATCAATTCACATTATTATTCGCTCCCTTGTTGACGTTCTCAGTTCACCTTCCCGACATTGACCCTAGGCTCCCAACTCTCTTTAAGCTGTTTAGTCTACCGTTGGCCGGAGCTGTAGCCATCGACTCCGGCGTCACATGGAGCGGTGGTGTTCAGGGGTGGAAATGGTCCGTCCGCCTGCCCGCCCATATGAGGCCCTACCTCACCGTCCAATTCAGATCTTCATTCGAGATAGACCAGGGCATTTAGTCTTCGGCGCTGGAGGACTGCAGCTGCCAGAGTGACCCTAATAGCCCACTAGAACTTACCACGACATTTAGTTACTGATAACGCCTAGTGCGGCTTTATGTCGTGCCCTGAGGGTTCATAGCAAATGTGTGGGTAGCTATGGTGCCGTATTTGTACCCTTGTATCTGTTGAAGCCGTACTTGACGGGGTTACAGTCCAACTGCATACCCTGTACTCGGTCATGAAGCCATGACTCCATCATTAGCAATCACTTGACTTACACTGGGCCCGTCATGTTACGAATGTAAAGCGGACGAAGTCTATTCTACTATATAAGGGAGAAGCTGTCTTTATATACATGAAGGTCTGGAACTCTATGGAAGTCTATGGAAGCTCATAATTGCAAATGCCAGTGGCGGTGGCGAGTGAAAACTTGTGGATGAGTCTACGACTGTGAGTCCGTAGCCTGTGAGTCAAGTGAGTCAATTTGGTGATCTCAGTGTGTCGGCGACTTCCTCCCAGGTCATATAGTAATACGCCAGATATTCGATCCGCAGTTTCAAATACCTTGGGCAAATCGTCTTAAATATATGTCCCATAAATAATAGTCCGGAATAGGGATGGTCTTTGGGCTAACGAGACGGACTATTTCCATCCCTGGTGGTGGTGGTTCATCGAATGTGGACGCAGGGGTTGCGGCTATTGGCGGTAGAGCGGAGGAGCTGGGTTGGCGGGGGAGTAGGTAGTAGGATACTAGCTGACAAGACGTTGCATGACATGTGTTAGCCTTCCAGCGGTCTTGAAGGAACATCGTACCTCTTGCTTCCGCTTCCAATGCCTCTGCCGAAATATACCAGGACAGCTGCCCCACTCCAAGGATTGCGATCTGCAAGGAATAATATTTGACGGGGCTGAGCTCACTGTTCCGGGTTGGTATGATTTCGAGTGATCACTGTGGTGTGTGTAATGCAAACCAGTGAGAGGAGTGTGATTGTGATTGTGTCAGACGCTCTAAGAAGATGTTGCTGCCTTAGTCTTTTGTAGCATGTGATGGATCGTCCTAGACTCGCAGATGAGACTATATGTATTCCAGACTGTCGTTGGCTGCGTAGCATTTAGAAGAAACTGAATAGAAGATAACGGTAGAGATAGCTAAATTGCGATGATTGTCGGTTATCGCAATTATCTAGGCGATAATGATGAGTGAAGGATGTTGAATAAATTCACCGCGCGACAGGGGATGGTAGATTACTTTATAGCGCGCTGTGTGCATAGAAGGCGTAAAAACGGTTGTCCACTCGTCGGAATTCAGCTCAGCCTTGAATAAGGCCAGCTAACGGAAATCGTCCTAACCTTGGTCGATGCTGTCGATCAGATTTCCGGATGTTGCCGTAAATCATGCACTGCCGAATTCGTTGCTTCTATCCGGGGTTTCATCGTTGACGGAAAGTCCCGGCAATCCAATAGATCGTGCAGGAGCGGAATGTTCTTATGCACCTCGTACATTCCAGAAGTGCAAAGCGGGGTTTCGACCGACGCTAATGCAAAGCACATTTAGCGCTTGTGGCACGAACTATCTTACATTACGATTGGGTACGATGACACGTGGATCCGAAAAAGGAATTATCGAATATTGGCTGGGCTGCAAGGATAGTTCCCACAACCAGGGTCGGTGCAGGTGCAAGTGCCACAACTTGCTTTTTCGGAAGCACCCGTTGGCTGCACACCCCCTGCTAATCGATTTTCTTCTTTTAGTCTGCATCTTCCCAGCACAAAGTATTTAGGAATCCCAACCACTCGGAAGCATTGGTATTTTTTCCGTCTCAGGAACTAGGGCCCAAACGGTATTAAAGTGCTGCCTCAAAAAGGAAAAGTGTTTTTCGTTTAAAACACATCCATACACGTGGTAAAGGAAGATTGCTATGCGCTTCCCGCCGAGCCGCACTTCTTTTTAACTTCACTCTCACAATTGGTATCAGCGTTGAGTCTCACCAAATATTACTACAAGCTGCATAGGTACCAGAAACAGCCTCGTCGTTTGATGTGCGAACCCTTGTCACAAGGCTAGATAGATCTGCATAGTACGGCGGTAGTGATGATGGATGTGATTAGATACGATAAGATTGATTAGATCAGATTGTGTTACAAGACTTATTCTTTCGGCCTTGATTGACCTCACCTCTTGTCCTCTTACCCTTTGGACCGTAAGAACGATTGAAAATACCAAGCGTCTTACAGCGTCGACAATAGCAGCTAGAGCCACGATAACGATAGCCGGGCAGAAAACTTTCTGTTAGGACACAACATGGAGTTTTATTGCGGTCGTGCGCGTGCCCGTGTTCTCACCAGTTCCGTTCACAAAACCTGCAGCGCAAACCAAAGTCTAGTTTATTCAAGAAATGTTTAGGTAGTTCTCAGAAAACTTAGTTTCTCCGGAGTTGGGGTATTCGGCCGAACGAGACAAGGCTGAAACGGGGTATGCGGGATTAAACCCGGTGGGAACGCGGGGGTAAAGTAATGAAGTTAATTACAGCAGAAAGTGATAATACGATGGCGATATCCACAAAGAAAGAAATTATATTCAAAATGCCCGAGAAATCAAATACTGCTAACCACCTCCATTGTCACCGATTGCCTGCTGGATGTTGTGGAGATGGGCTGATGGGCCAAGTTGAGGACCGTGAAAGGGGCGTATCTTGATGGAGGCCACCTTCGGCTGAGTCGTTTGCGTGGACTACGTCTGCTTGCTGCAGCTGTGTCAGGGGGTTTAGACGAGCTGGTGGTGGTGGTTTTGGAGAGGGTGGCGGATTCTGAGGGCCGCTATGACCGTTCTGCAGAGCCGCGCTCTCGTCCGGTTTGATGGTTGCAGATGGCGGCGAAGGCATGTGATAATGTACATCACCTCCGATGTAGACAAACATGGATGCCGTACCTTCATTATTAACCTCCGTGTTTTCATTTAAAGGAAGTGTGTGCATCATATCATCCGTCTGTCTGTCTGGAACTGCATCATCTTGACTCTACAACACTAGTAAGCATTCGAGAGTCTCAGCGGGGAACAGTACTTTTACCTCGCCAGCGTCCCGTCGTCTCTTCCAACACCATCTCCATCCAAAAACTCCAATCGCTGTTATCATCACACCAACAAGTGTAGCAAGCAGTCCGCACAGCCCGACCGCATCATTTCCATTCGAGCTGTCCCCTCTCTTCCGAAGTTGTAGTATCGCTCTGCCATCGGCGACACAGGCAAATAGGGAGATTGCTATTCGAAATTGTAAAGGACATATCAGGTAACTAGGTCCTCTAGTTTGCCTAAACATAACGTCTACCTACGGGTTAATGGTGAGAAGAACCCGTGTGTATCGGCCGTATCGGCTTTAGAAGTATTTGGCTTGATGACGAGGGTACGGCGGCTAAGGTCGTGATATATTTGTGAGTTGCGGCTTTTGAGGCTGTACTAGGAGTGGGGACAGGTGATGTGGTTGGTGTATAGTTGATGATGGAAGTGAGTTCGTTGGCGGCGAGAGCAGAATAAATATGTCCTGGGCCAGTGATCGTCCTGGTTGATATTCGCATGCCAAGCTGGTTGATCATTGACATTTGGAGTGCCAGGCCGAGCAAATGTCTTCTTCAGTGGAGCACAACCTCCGCAACTATGAGCTTATGCATCATTACACCGCCTCCCCCTCGTTCTCTCCGGCCGAATCGCGGGTATCTAGTGTCTCGCAGATGGCGAGCCACAACACAATTCACCACATCCAAGACTCTGATCTCGCGCTGAAACAATCGCGGCGGATAAGATTGCAGAGTGCGTTGCATGTATGCGAATAGGAGCCGGGTTCACACGTAATTTTCGTAACGAGTTAGAGTAAGCATAACCGAGCGACCAATCATAAATCATATCGGGGAGAAAATTAGGCTGCTAATAAAACCCATTTTAGTAATTGAACGGTAGGGAAATGTAATTAGCTTCCTGTGGGCATGATGGAAAATATGTTCACTTCATTACAAATCCATTTGACTTGTGTAAATTGGGGGCGAGTTATAACCGGATTATTAGTGTGGCTATTGCCAAGTCAATTGTTTCATCCAGAGTTTATGCGTAATTGGACGTCCGAAAAGTCCAAAAATCGTTATACATGGAATTCACATCCCTTTTGTGACTGAAGTGATTTTTCTGAGGCTATATCAGCTTTTTTCACAAAATTCACTGTGAACTGTGAGTTTAGATACGACTACGATCTTTCTAGTACCGTTGAAATTTCCACAGCTCGCAAACTCGCAGCTGGGGGTAGGAAAACATCTCTCATGTTCAAAGTTGGTTTACTATAGTAAATAGTTACCGCATTATGTAGGGGGTTTAGTTAATCACCCGCTCAAAACAACCTACGCACAACAGGCTAATGTGAGCGACATCGAGAGTGACGTTATAGTAAGGTGCGGCTCAACGACTAATCCGTAGCGTCGATAATAATTAGATTCCTACCTTAGCGCATACTGAATTTCGCACTGCACATGTCCCCGCTGAAGATAGGATTGCGAAGATTAAACAAGCACTAGCCATGAGTTGGCTGAATGTATTTAGCACCACTGTGCATGGGGGAAAGATTAAATCAATATTTAGTACCGCAGAGCGAGAAGCAACGTGCGCAATGCCGAAAAGAAATGAAACATCATATGCCGCATATTCAACCAACCTCTACTGTTGTTCCTGCGCGTTAACCAGCCCAAAGGATCATGCTAACATTTTCGGCATCGGCTATGGAAATTGGCTCGTGTTATGTGTAGTCGGCATCTCTTAAAGCGATGGAGACAGAAGTACCGGGGATGGGTAGGGAAGCTAGCAACTGCTGCCATTGCGGTGCAGTGCTACCGCTTAGTTTCGTTCCGGGATCGTCTGAGATGGAGGTGGCGGCGGCGGACCGGCGTGGTTATGGTAGTATATATTGCCATTGATGGTGAGACTGTAGGCAGAGTTGGTGACCTCGGGTATGGTGGCGCGTTCGGTTGACCACGGGGCGTACGTAGCTACGGTTCCATCCGGGACTTTATCATCCTCACTCTACCGGCTTAGTAAGTATTGGATGGAATAAATTTAATACATATAAAATACCCTACCTCATCTGCTCTCCTCCAACCTCTCCAACATCTCCATCCGAATGCTCCAGTCGCTGTTAGTAGAGCTCGATTAAGCGTGGCTACCGGTCCACCAAACTAACTGGGTCATTCGAAGTGCTATCTCTCCTTTGGGGCGTTATTTATGTGATGGATGTGCCTTGTGTGAAACTGGAGAAAATAAAGATTGAGATTTTATACATCGTACGCTTTAGTCCGTTGAGTTATGCGGTCTCCTGCGGTAACAAATTGCAGGAGGATAGATGGTCCGAAAGTATCATGATCCTTCTTCCACTTTATACGTGCGGCGCTTGCTTAATTGCTTCGTCTGATTAGATGCGGCACTTGACGTGCGATGTGGTGGCTGAACATGGGTTGTACTATAGTAACCAATTGCGAGATGCGGTAGCCAAATCACAGAGTTCCTACTGTTGCGGTTGCATGACATGCGATGGCGACATTGCTTATAAATGCTCGCAAAGCACAATGATCTCAATGTACCCCAGCGATAAAAAGCCGACTGGTAGACTAACCTCAATGACCTTGGAGTGGCATATATAAGTTACAATATAACACTCGTTCCCACAGAAATCAAGCGCCAAGATCTGACAAGCCCACCTCGACCTCAACTCCAATCCCACAACTTATATTGGACTACCGCACATAGAGAATTAGAACTCTCCGTTCATTGAGCACAAAGTCCTGCACCGTGATCATTTTATGGAATTGCGAGCCCCTAATCTGGTAAGATAACTGGGGAATGCGCTAGCCGTTTGCCTATCTTTTACACACCCAGTTTTCTCTGATCTGTTGCATTTTTCAGCCTTGTGAGAGTCTGTTCATTGGTCGACTAATGTCAGGCTGATAGAATGGACTTCTGCCCGTACCTCCCTCAAAATTAGATAACACCTTGGTCATATTGATTAGATCACAAACTATGATAAGCTGAAGAGCACCATCCATTGAGATCACAGCCGTATCGTTTGCGTCCGATTCAGTGAATGCAGGAAAGACATAGTGTTCGGATGTATTGGCTACATCAAGAGCTGGGGAAAGTTTTAGCTGCGAGTCGGTCTCCCACTATCGTCAACAATAAACCAACCACATTCCACCTCACCTGTCCAGTTTACCTTACAGCTTTGATAACTCTGATATCCGATAAATTGCTCTAAACCTATACCCTCATCACCTAATCTTTAGTTACGTATTACAGTTCAGATTCCACCATCTAGAGTTCATGATGTTGATGTGAATGGGTGAGTTGATTGTAGGTACAAGAGAGACGGACAAAGGTGCGTCTTAAGTATGAAGAGCACGAGGGCGAGCATCGGGTGAAGTCTAAAAGGACAGTCATGGTGTGAAGTCTAAAGAGACAGTCACGACCGTGAACCTTAGGGCTTCCAGCAGCACATGAGTGCAACTTGCCTTGTAGTGGTTATAATACCACCAGCCCTATGAGCTGTGCGTCGCGTAAGGTCATTTTTCCCGGTGAACTAGGCCAGATAGCTGGCAGATCGGACCTGCAGTGAGGAGTTGATCGTACTGGAACGTTGGAGAGCTGTGTTGGATAGGAGTGGTTGTTAGTGGCGGTTGAGTACCAGGTATCAATTTGATTTATTGGATGTGTCTGATTCTTTGCGATAAACCACAATAACCGCAATCGCCTGACCGAGCTCACGATCACCCACCGAATTACCGCTTCAGAACCTAGGTAAACGATCAGTCACAGTTGTGTCTTGTAGATTAGCGCAGACATGCATTCGTCTATCATATACCGCCGGCGATAAAAGGCATAACACAACTTAGATGGTCGAGGTTATCTAGTGAATCATGGCTGGCATCCTTATTCGGCCAGGTACCAAATAATCCTAGTAATCAATTGCGTAGACGCGGTAGCTACCAAAATCGCAGGGTCCTATGGCGTACTCATCACCTTGCGATATATTATCCACCCAGAGTCTCGAACACTACATATGATCGAATCCATCCAATATACACATGTCCTGAACACACACCTTCGACAACACACCTCACCGCCTAGTTTTGCCAAGACTTCCCCTTTTTTGGGCAGGTTGCGGTTTTACTTTGGCTTCATTATCGCATACCGGTGTGTGTCCGCTCACCTTTGGGGAGTGTATCTCGTCTGTACATCGCTCGATACCACTCAACATTGGCACCAACCGGTAGTCCCCCTTCTGGGGCCACTCGCCTTCTGTTCGGTTGTTTTACGCCAGTTACGACAATTTACGACATGCAGCACTTGTGAGGATACTACCTAGGGCGTGACAGCGCAGCAGTTCAATGAAGAGCTTGTCTGAGGACAGCACGCTCCGACCCACGACACTCGGAGAGGCTACAAAGACCTGCTTCTCAGGCATGCAAGCACCAGTACGAGTTGTTCCCATGGACGCATCAACCCACTTAAACACCGAAAATCAGTAGACACATCATACAGCACTGTGCTTCCCATGGAGCACGGTTGGGGTATTCCTCTGCGATCACATCATATGGCACCCTGTGCTTGTCCAATGCGACACTGGATCCGAACAGTTACATTTCTGGGGGAGGACTAGAATATGGTGCCCTGGGGTAATGGGGGTGGAAGAGCGGAGGGGGTGGAAGAGCGGAGGGGGTGGAAGAGGGGAGGGGGTGGCAGAGGGGAGGGGGTGAAATTTTCGTTTTTGGGTAGTGGATGGAGAGCTCCGCCATCTAGCCGGCTCGCCCGGAGGCGGAGGGGAATCGGTCTTTGTCATACTCTAATAAGAGTGAATACAATATGATTAAACAACAACAACACTACACATGTCCTGATTAATTAACTATCTGCTTAGGACTGATACAACTCCCCGCCGAGCCGCACCTGACAACGACGACTTCCAACTGTCAATGTCCATTCAATACCGATGTCACTCTAATCTTTGGTCGTCTGACGCGAAAGCGCGGGGTATGTTCTAGTCAGTTCGTGGAGTTTGTTGCTCCGTGGAGTGACTGGTCAGTTCATGGAGTCCTACCTTCCACGAATGAACCAGTCAGATCAGTGTTCCATAAATTACTGGCGTATAATACAATATTCTCACACTACTCATGACAATAAGTATCACTGCATCTCTCAACACCGTGGCGCAACTACAATTACACTATGCTCGATGTCATCATCAAGTACCTGGACCACTGGCAAGTTCTTGTTCTCTTCCTCCACATTTCCTCATCATCCTCGCTGTTCTCATTCCCGCTGACATCTTCTCTCTCGCTGTTATCTTCTCCCTCGCTAAGATCTCTCTCGCTTTCCTCATTCTGCTTAGTCTCTTCGCAGAGACCTTCATCCTCATATACAGAGTTATCTCGGCTATTAGCTGAATCCCCTCTGGTATTGCCCCAACCGCGCTTTGCATTCTGTTGCGATCTTTATGGAGCCATCCTTCTGGCTTTTTGTGTAAGACAGAATGTTCCAGTTGGAGCGACATGGCTGCCAGTATTTGTGCAATCTACATCGCCATATCGTCCATGGCAATGAAGTGTATACTCGATCGCTGACTTGAAGTATTTATTGTTGAGACTAATCAAAGGAGAGGAGAGACGCAAGATGATTGAACCGTCTATCGTACAAAGAGAGATTAAGATAGACATAAATAAAAAACGAAATTATATCAAGAACGAAGCACTACTCACGCCCGAGAGCCACGGAGAATTAGGCTTCGTACGATGCCCGAGGCTCACGCAGAAATAGGTGCCATACGAAGCCCAAGGCTTACAAAGAATTAGGAGCCGTCCAAGGCTGAGGCTAGGTGACGTAGATGACCTAAATATATATGTAGCAGGTATTGCTGATGTGGCACTCCGTGAAATAACCGGTTAACCTAACGAATGTGTGCACTCTCTGAACTTACTAGTCAGTCCACAGAGCCCAGTTACTCCATAGGTTGATCGGTCACTCCACTGAGCAATATCCTCCACGAACTGACTAGAACAGGGTATTTGCCCAGGAAATATCCACACTACAACCCCGCAGGGCCTTACAGTTTTTACATGTGATGCTTAAAGCTGAAAGGTGTTGGGATGATGGTAAAATAACAAGCCACTAATACCCGCCAACTTGTGAAAGGGATCAGCAGAGTAGAAAATGCGGATCAAGTATGTGGGAGCGATGCTGACTGGGTGAGAAGCTGCCAAATACACGTCAAATCTTCGATTCTACCTCCTTATTTGATGTGGCAACACCCACGTTAAGCTCAGCCTGGCTGCCGGCCTGGTTGCAAGCTAGAATTGTACACACCCGGTACCGGTAACCTCTACTGGGGATCTACAGCCGCCCTGAACGGGCCCTAGGGATTCTAGCCTCGGCCCGGGACAGCCCAGGGCAAACAAAGTGCTCACCCAGTCTGGACAGCGGTACCGGGCCCCGAAAGACGCCGGTCCGGACGGACAGTTGGGAACCTTGGCTATAAGCTTTGCTCTTATTGAAAGATTAATTGTCTAAGTGGCTGAAATTGAGCGAGGCTTGACCATACCGTCAAATATGATTATTGTATGTAGGCAGGCGATGCGGGTTAGGCAGTATTGGGGATATTTAGTATTACGATGGTGAGATGAGTGATAGATACAAAACCGATCATATTTTTTTGTACGACTGGAACGTAGAGAACTGTATGTGACCGGAAAGATGCAGCAAATAAAACCATTACCCAGTAAAAAACAGCCAAGAGAACCAAAGCCAGGAGGATATCGAAACATAGAACGTCACCTATCCACCCAAAAGCTCCACTTCGTCTCAAGGCAACCGATTTCTAGGTACCCATGAGGGGCTGGCAATGTCAACGTTCGCGGTAGTGATGGTATTTGTCTAAAACTGTGGGTAGTAGTAGGTATCTCACTATAGCGGAGGGAATAGAGCTGGCTGTGGGTGGGAAAGTTGTAGACTGTTGCCATTGTCTAGCTGATCTACTTCGGGGTTCTCAGGAGATGGTGGAGCGACGTGGTTATGATAGTGTATATCACCATTAATGGTGAGGGCGTAGACAGGCGTTCTATCGTTTGGGACCGCGGGGTTGGGCACTGGGTCCATATGGACTAGCTCAGTACCGACGCTCTCATCCGGGACGTCCTCTTGACTCTACAGCTGTGATAAGCGTTCGAGGGAGTAAACTCAATACTGGAACATACCTCTTCAGCTTTCATCCGACAGTTCCAATGCCTCCACCCAAAGTAAACGCCAATGGCGGCAATGAATACTTCAATTCCAGTAAACACTAGTCCCCATACACTAATTATTGTACCGTTCGGAATATTGTCTCTCTTGTTGAGCTGTGAGATCGGCGTGCCTTGTGCGAGACAGCACAGTAGGAAGACTATGAGGGTGTATATTATACGTTCTAGTCAGTTATTAGCGGCAATCTTGCATTATTTTATCCAGGAATGAGGCTTGCCCATGGATCAATGTTGGGAAGGCCACACTGTATGGGTTTTGAATGTAAATGACAGATAAAGGAGCTGGAATTCGGGGCTGTCAAGGCTGTACAATTACAATGAGTCCGGGAGGGAGCGTAGTTATATGGTCAATTACTGTGGGATATCACTATGCGGGATATCTTGATGGCGGTTTCGATTTTAGCGCTAGGCTACATGTGGTGACAGACACATACGCGAGGCCAATGACAACACCTACAAGAGATGCAAGCTGAACAGGGGTTTGCAAGGATCCACATTTTTTCTCGTGAATTTGAGAAAAAAGCAAGCCCATATCATTCCATAACCGCGCGCAATAGTGGTACATATAAATATCGCTAGCTACAATCGGTTAACTACTTTGGTGCGGCCAATGAAATCTCCGTACATGTGGAATACTGACTTATCGTACTGGGATTGAGCGTCATTGGATTCATTTTTGCCCGCGCGCGGCTGGTATCGCAGAATTTTTGTCTCGACTGCTTCACCTTCCCATCCTTCCGCTATCCACCAACCCCCGTGAGGTAAGGACCTTGAGTCTGTGCAGTTAACAAGCTGCGGGGGCAGGTACGTGATAGGAAGGCACACGCACACCAACAGGGGGCGATACTCGAGATTTTAATTCCAGAAGTTGCTTACGGATTACATGACTATCTCATTTGACCTTTCCCTAAGGGTACTATAACTTTCTACAACGGTACTCAGCCTTCCCACGACTGCGGCAACCTGTCGCATTCTGCGATTCACTACTACCATGGCACATCTCTATTCTCGAACATTTGTTGCACGAAAAACACATGCCGAAAGACCAACAAAAAAGCTTCCGTCAGGAATCATAGAATCGAGAATAGCCCTTTAAACTAGTCCCCGCCAGCACTGAAAAAACCCCTGACGTTAGTGGCCACACCCGGCACAACCGCGAGGATCCCAACTGTAAGGATTTGCACATAATCAATTCGAACTTGCAGGTTCGAGACCTTTTGCAGCGGCAAATCGTGGAGAAGTTTCCATAATCTGCCATTAAAACTTGTGAAGCTTTAGGATTGTGTTGATACGAGAATTAGGTTGGTGAGAGGTACCGCCTGCCTATAAACATGAACATCAAGCGCTGCCAACAGTGGAGAACTTCCCGTGGTTCTATCGGTGTCGAATAGACCTCCCAAATAGAAACTCAACTGCACTTATTCGATTCCCCCTCTCTTGCCCAACTGAAGAGCTGTCACCTTGAATCGTGAGCCACAGCTCGTGACGCTCAGTCTAAGAGCGTTGAGACATTGTGACGGAAAGGATTTCGCAATGTGCCTTATATTGCATCATATATCCTTTACGTACTTTTAGTAGAGAGCAACGGATACGTATTGCCAAGCACCAATCATCTTCCCCGTAAGTACCTAGCAGACAAAACGAGGCTGTAGATGAATCTGCAATTCAATAATGTCGAAGCTAGGAAAACGCAATCACCCATTGCTGTACGATTATAACGTCAACATGGAAATGTGTTCACTCTATTATTATGAATCCGTTTGATGGGTGTAAATATAGAGACGTCGTGGTAAGGTGCGGCTCGTTAGGTACCCATCACTAAGCGGATAAGCATCGTCATTTTATCTCGGATTCAGTTAGCGCGGAAACTGGTGTCGCACATGCAATAGTGAAAATAATTCTTGTCGCCATATGACTTCATGCCGCATTCGGAGCGTGTGTGCGGCTCGGTGGATAACTCACTGACCCCCGTCACTAACCGTTAGTGACCATTAGTCTGTCAGCCGGCTCACAGACTCAGTGTCTATAATAGTTAAGCTTTCAACCTTAGCGCTTTCTTAATTTCGCACTGAGCATGTCACTGTTGCAATCGATGGCACGGGAGGCATGATATGTGGGTGTTAATGCTACGTTTTGACAATAGTATTGTGTAGGAAGAGCGTGGGAGGGCTCTCGGTGAAGTGTGCGATACCATTTTTTGTTTGTTTTATTCATACTGTGTTCACTCTAATTAGAGTATGACAGAGCCTAAGACAACCCCTCCGCCTCCTGGCGAGCCGGAAAGATGGCAGAGCTCCCACCTGCTACCCACCGTCCCCTGTGACAAAGGAAAATCAACCAAGTGATTGGAAAGAACAAAGAGATCAATGAAATGAGAGAGAGACCGCCCCCGGTCCAGACACCTTTATTTCTGCCCATGCTCCTCCTACCCGCGTTCCTCCGCTAGTTTTGGTGGGAACTTCCTGACGTCAGTAGCTGCCAGGAAGTCCATCACCGCTTGATTGCATTTTTCCAAGGACAAATGCTCAGAAATTTGCACATGCCGGCATCTGCTCGCTTTCCATCCAGTGGCCTTTCCCAACACCTTCCAGAGTGCTTTCTGCTGGTATTACCACTGGCTGAAGTGGCAGAAGAGATGCTCCCGCATCTGTAGTGTTCTGCTTCTGCATCACCAGCATTTGTCATCGTCTCAGTGTCCAAACTGCTTTCGGTATGTTCCAGTCAGCGCATGCCCACTCTTCAGTCAGTAGAACCTTGCTGGCAGTGGTTTCACGCTTGTCAGTGGGACAGATCTCTTGCTCCAGGCTTTGCGCTTCAGTCCACAGCCGTAGTGTTTGGAGCACATTTTGCCCTGTCACTCCGCCTATGCGGCTGTCCTCCCTTTGGAGATCAGTCTAGCTCAAATTGTGGCCGATGTGTATATTTGCTCACATAGTGTGTAGCCTCAGTCTTTTTGAGCCTGGTTTGCCTGGCAGTCAGGCTCTGTATTCCCGGGAATGCCCAGGTATGCCAACATCGAGTGGATCGTGGCTTCAATACCATGGGCACTGAGAGCCATAGTATGCTAGTTGATTGCTCGTGCTTGTTGCTACACTGGACCTGGGTCAAGGTGTGCAATCCATTGGATAGCTGCCTGCAAATGAGTCAAAATTGCCACTTTCTTGACGCCGTTTGATTGCCGCGCCTGCGCTATTCCAACTGAATGTCTGAGTGCAACTCTGATTGCCCAGAGTTCAGCTTCAGTCACCTCGCTTTGTCCAGTACCAAGGTAGCGGCGGAAGACTGTCCAGCCGTGTCCATTGAAATACACTGCTGGAGTTCCTAGTCTTCGATCATCCATTCGAGATCTGTCCATCCACCGCGTTCCAGTTCCAGATCCTACATTGCCTCCTGATCTTTTGCCCATAGCTCTGTGGCTCTCTTGGCCACGGAGTCATCTTCTAGTATAGTGGTCTTGATGGCTGGCTCCTCCCTATGGTCTGGCCGGCACATTGTCTCTGCTCGCCTACCACATGCATGCTCCTTTACAATCACACTTCCTACTGGTGCACCAGGTGTGGGGTAATCATATAGCTCTTTCTACTTGGAGCCTTCACACACTCTTGCTAGGCTTGCCACAGATCATTTTTGTCTGGTGCTGATGGCCACCGCCATGGGTGTGAGCCCTGAGTCTGTGATTAGCGCACCTTTTGGAGTTGTCCGCAGCACGTGCCAGATTTACCTGGCTTGTTAACTCAGGAGCAGGTGGAGGTAGTCTCGCCGGCTGCCTTCTTTCAGATCCCACCATTGGTCGCTTCCATACAGCACGATGTCCTGGACACAGGCTATTTGTACCGCTCTCACAGCTGGCGGTACAACTCCAGACAGTTCTGTGAGTGACTGGAGACGTGATTTTGTGGCCCTCGCTTTCTTCATGGATCAGTTGTGATGCTCCTTGAATGTTAGGTGGGTGTTCATTCAGACCCCCAGCTGCCTGGTCGCTTCCTTGTTAAACCTGACAAAGCCATTCCGAACTCTTATCTTTGCTGGTAGCTTAGGCCACAGGTGCTTCTTGTGGCCATGTCTGTGGGTGAAGAGTGCCGCTTTGGTTTTTGCGGTGTCAAACTCCAGATCCCATCTTCCCACCTAGTCAATGCTCTCTCTGGTGCAGGATTCGAGTGTCTTGACAATTTAGTTTACGTCGCTCCCAGTTGCCACTCATCCGACCTTGTGCATGATGGACTGACCTTTGACTCTGGAGACCCTCTCCTCAACCCATTCTAGGAGCCCTGACATGTAAATTGCAAAGAGGATCGGAGACACCAGTGAACCCTGGGGTATAACTGCATCCACTGGGTGTCTCTCCATAAAATTATTTTCGTTTACCATTTTGACCGTTTAATCTGTGGGAAAACTTGCCCTCCATCGTATGAGGTCTCCATCCATCCCATTGCCTCCGATTATGTAGATTAGGCTCCTCCTCCCTACGCTCGGGAAAGCTGCCTTGATGTCCATCATGAGTACACCAGCTAGGTGGCCCTCTTTCAAGGCCATGTGTGCTCTGTTGACAATGATTGCCGCCGCATTGATTGCCTAGCGCCTGTCTGTGCTTCCACACTGGCTATCGCTTAGCAGTCCTCTTCACTCATCCTCTTCAGCCGGTAGCTCTGCAACCACGTTTTCGACAACTTTCCCCATGCAGCTGATTAGAGTCATGAAGCGATTCGCCTTGAGTTTTGTGTAGTCATCCTTTCTTTGCTTGCAGATAACAAGTCCACTAGTGCACTTCCACATGGCTCGGTGTCAGCCTGTTCGGACTCCTGCCTTCGCTAGTTCATTGATTCTCTCTTCCATCCACACCCAGAGTAGGCCTACAGCTCCAAAAGACAATTAGTTCTGACCTGGTGCTTTTCCAACTGACTGTGAGATTAGGGTTTTTTGACAGCTTGCTGAGTGAAGGAATGGTGTTCTTGCTCTGTCAGGGGTAGTTCGAAGTACTTGTCGTGCTCATGTGGGGGAAAAGACTATTGTCTCAGTATTTCTTATTTCTCGGTGATGGTGTTTGCCTGTTTCCCATTTTGGTTGGTCAGGGCGTCCACAGTCGCTCCTGCCTACAGGTTGGCAAACTTCACTGCTCCCCAGTCCTCAGCTCCCCTTAGGTTCTTCAGGTAGGCATTTCATATCCTGTCTTTTGCTCTCCAAATTGACTTCTGAAACTCAGCCTTAGCCTGGACTGGTGCCACAGCTCTGCGACTTCGTTTTTCTCTTCTAAGTTGGCTCCTCTTCTCCTTAATCTTGTCCTTCCACCATCTTTTTGACCAAATGCAGATCCTTATTTATTTGCCCGTGGGGTCAAGTACCTTGCCCAGTACTTCCTGGCACCACTGAGCTTCGCTCTCGACATCATTGCCTGTGCACTGTACTCTCAACTATGCCCTTTCCCTTGCCCGCTGTATGCAGAGTTTCTCAGCCTGCTCCTTGTCCTCCTGCGACATGACCGCTATGTTCCACCCTACGACTTGTGTGCTTCCTGCGTCCTACTGCTTCTCAATGTCCACCTCCCATTCGATGATCTTGTGATCAGACCCTCTGGCACGATTTTCATCTAAAATCTTCCATTTGCTAAATGGTTGGTTGGCCATGGTCAAGCCTATGATGGATTCCTGCTGGCTTTCATTCCTCATCCAGTAGTGAGTGAGGCTGTCGTCATTTCCAATTGCCAGCCAGTGCTCAGCTAAAATTTCTTCCCAGTATGTGACTTCCCTCTGTTCTGTGCACCTTGGGTCCCAGCGATAGCCTTGGGTGTTGAAGTATTCCATGTGCACTGTACCACCTCCTCCCTGCCTGATGATTTTCTGCCAGTTCAATCCCCTCACTGGTCTTTCAACTGTCTCCATTGCTCTATGATCGTAAATGTTGATAATTCTCATCGTTTCTCTCACCTCCTGTTGATGTCAACATGAAATATGTAGTTGCCTGCATTCTTGTGTAAGTCGGTTTCTTCGTTAGTTGTTACGCTGCTTTCCTTAAGCCCCGCCGTCCACATCCTGTTTCACTTTCTAATTTTGTATGCGGAGTGGGTTATTCCATTTCCTCCTCTTTCGCTCGATTGTTCGTACAGACACAACACATCCAACATCCGTTCAACCGCAATCTCAAGCGTCGCCATGGTCCATATGTAAGATGTGGCACAATTGGGTTGGATCGCCCTAATCATTGGGGACAGCAGCTTCCGTTTCATTTGCAGGTTCAATCCCAATCCCCATAGCTGTCCCAGTTTGTGTCGTGTTTGGTCCTGGCATTGCCATTGTTGTTGGCGTCATGCTTTCGGCCATTGGGAGGTCCTCTGTCTCAACTCCCCCTTTCCCTGCATACACCATGTCCTCTTTGCTCCCCCCTCTTTCTCCTCCTTCCGGTGCCCTAGCTTGGAGGCAGTGTGTTGTCCTGTTCATTTCTGTGGTTGGTTCTGTGGTCTGAATTGTCCGTCCTGCCAGTTATCTTCTCCTCCACTCCCATGCCTGTCTGGTAGTTTCTGCCATCTTTGGGCACTGTCTGCTGAATGTGATGTGGTCTCGTTTGCAGTTGGGGCATTTTTCTTGTCTGTGGCAGCAGAGAGTGCCCTGCATTGAAGTGCACCCACGACATTGCACTTATGGGTGCTGTAATACAGGCAGATTCACCCTAGGTCCTGATCAATAAAAGCCCATGATGAATTCCGGACGAGTAAAGAAGAACGATAAGGCTTCCCTCAGGATGTGTATGAGGATTACCATCCAAAAAGACACAGGGTAACTGTTCCGTTCTCTGCCTCCGATAGATAGTATTGACAAGCGAGTATCGTCTTAAACTATCAGTAAACTAATGTACACGACTGAAGAGTACCCTACTCAGACGATTCTCTGAACTACCACATTATCGTGCTGGCCCTCAGACTCCCTTCGAACTCAAGAGTATTGTTCCATTAATCAGAACTTGTACCACAGGACCAACCGTCATCGAGTGTGACAACCCAAAGTATTGGTTTGTCTTGTAAGAAACAACAAACTAGTTTCGCCTCAGCAGAACGAGTAGTGCCGACTGAAGAGTATCCGAACCGAACTATCCTTCAACAACCATATTATCAGTCTGGTTCCTCGGACTTCCTTCGTACTCTAAACTATCATTTTGCTCACTTCCCCATCAATGACTTTCTTCCATGAAGGTTCTAAGAATACTGAAGTATAAAGTGTGATAGAATATAACCATGATATAGAACTGAAGAATGAACATGCAACTCTGGGTTTCAAGAGACAAGTATCATCATTGACTTCTATGAAGAACTAATAGATAATACACGGGAATAAAGACAAAGGCTTAACCTCCATGTTGAGAAGGGCAATAGGTATTCGTAGATAAATCATATTGTAGATCGCATATTGTTGATGTTCTTCCTCCATGTTGGTATCGCTGACGATATCTCAGACGATCCACACCCATAACAATCCAAAGACTGACAAACCCTGCTTCGGAGTTCACATTTGTCACTGCCTCATCATTTTCTAGCTTCAACCATTGCTAGTTGAGTTCTAACTCACAACAGTATTAACTCTGTCATCGAGATAATGAGCTCACAATGCGATAGAATTGCCATTGGCAATATCTCGTATAGATATGTGCTTGTCTGAAGCCATTTATCAACAAATATGTTCGTGTTACCAACAGCCGGTGAGAGTGCCCTCTCATATACCTACGGGGTACATAATGCTTGAACAATTGCGGCAAACGACAGAACCCGTAATTTGACTCTACATTATTGGAGTCAAATATACAGTGATCTGCAATTGAGGTGTTTTGCCATATATCAAATGCAGAGTATCCCACACCGCTCAGGACTTATCAATCCCAGGTCCTATTTGTGCCGACCAAGAAAGTGAGGTCAAATGAAGGGTTGATTGGTATAAGTCCATTCGATTGACAGGACCCAGATATATCGAGTATTCGTTAATAGCTTATCTGTTATATGACTCTGTATATCTCGAGATGCTATGGTGGTCTAATATTGATGACTCATCATCTCATCAGGAATGAACCGTTGGAGCATGAGTGAGTAGTTGTTTGGTTGGTGACAAGGAAAAAGGTTTGATGCTGATAAGGAGTAGCCATTGAGAAAAGAGAATCTGCAGCTGTCACTGATCCAAGGATGATCCACAACATATTTGTGCATGGTTTGAGTGCTATCGTGGATTAATTGATGCAAAGGTCAGGTGATGAAGATATGAGTAATTGGTGACAAATCCGGAAGGTGGATGTAATATGGAAATACGAGTGATAATTCATGATTTGCGATCGAATAGCTAGATATGGAACATCGAGTGATCCTGCATGATCCCGGAAATATACCTGTAACACCACAAGTGTAACAGGTACTGATGTGTTATGGCCCTGAGCAGAAGCTGCATACTGGTTCACCGCTGTACTTCCTCTCTATCTGGCCCCATCCGCAGCAATTCTCACATCTGCAATCTGGGTCTGCATTCGTGACTGGTTCGACTTGGTATCACACTCCTGCCACCATCATGCCTTGTTGGACTAGTTTGTATGCCACCTAGTTCCCCTTCAATACAAAGACATCTGACAATGTGGAGATCTCCCCCTCTGTCTCCTTTCCATGATGCTGTGATGGTTCACCAGCCATCACATTTGGATGGGGATCACCACTTCTCCGTTCTCAGCATGGATTTCTTTACGCATCTTTTGCAAGCCCTGTGTGCCTTTGCTCATGTACCTCATGAGTTGTACTCCACAGACTGTCAGCCTTTCCTAGGATTCATTTTCTTCAATGTCGATAACTGCCTTGTCGACCTACCATGCTGCGTTAATGATCACATCGCGATATGCCAGTGCCATTGCCACTTTTCAGTTTTGGTGGGTAATTACCATGAGAGCACCAGTCGTGTTTCTCTTCATTGTCATGATCCAGATGTGGGCCAGTGCCTTCTGGTGGAAAAGCGCATTATTGATCACCGATGCAATTTCCTGGTTCATCTTGGTGGGCAGAAGTACATGATCATTTGCTATAAAACTTATGAGTCTCTCTGCCATGCTTGATCCAGTCGTCCGGGCAGGGCCTGGGCCGGCAGGTGCATTCTGACTCTGGATTGGTGTTGCAATGTCTCCCACCATCTGGCCGGAGTCGGTGTTGGCTTAGGTTTGGGTATGTGTTATGGTTCAGGCTGCTGTTTGAGTTGCAGTTTAGGTTTGGGTTTTGGTTGCTGCTGCAGCTAGCACTTCGCTGGCTCTCCATCCTGCATTGCGCCTGAATGCTTTGAGGCATCTAGGTCTCCGCCATCCTGCCTTGCAGTCTCGTCTCTTTCTTCCCTTCTCGCTTCCTGGGCCGTTGTGGCTTCGCCAAATGTTGCTTTGGCCAGCACCTTCAGTGGGGACGGATTTCAGTGTGGTCATCAGGTGGATTGGTTTAGAGTTGTGCGTGGCTGAGCCGCATGCACTTTAGATCTTGTGTACGTGTCAATTAGACTTAGCGAGAGTCAGTGAGTTTAGGGCAATAGAGAGATTCAGCACAGCGGTTACGGTACAACACCTTCGCGGTCATGTCCATGATACCCATCCCCCGTATTACGTTGTCCTTGTGGCGATCATCCCACTCAGTGTCACTATCCTCAAACCTTTCTTTCATGCCGAGCCTTTGTGTCTCTTCACGCACTCCGTATGCTTCTAGCGTTCTGGCCATCCTGTGGATAGTTTAGTGCAACTGTGCCACCTCGCGCATCTGCTGCCTCATCGTTCTCTCCATTAGACTCCTCCAGTCTCCCTGTGTGCTCGCTGACTCCAATGTCTCGCTTCTCATTTTTTTTCCCTTTGTTGTTCCGCTCCCACTGCTCACTTGCAACCATATAGGAAATGCATGTTGTTTTTCCCTATATTGTGCCAGGCACACCGCTAGCCTCTCCTGCATCCACCATGTCCATATCTCTCTCAATTGGGAGTTTTCCGAGTATTCCTCTAATAGGGCTCTCACCCTCTTGGGTCGCCATCGTCGCTAGTTTGCTGGTCATCACTTTCCATCAACCCCCCACGCGTTCAGCCTCCTTCAATCGTCCTGGTGTGCTGGACGTATTGCTCCGGGGTCAGTTCAATGCTAGAAATTGAATCCCAGTGTACATCTGTTGCTCACAGTTGTGGTTGCCGAGTTATTTTATAGTTTCTGTTTTATCATCTTCGCCAAGACTCTTCGCAAATCCACTCAATTGCATGCAGCTCTCGACACGTTCTTTTTTGCTGAAGTGTCCACTCTCCTCCGACGGTCCAGATGTGCTGGAACTCTCGTTCTAGGGTCAATTTGATGTTTGAAATCGATTGCTGCTGTTCGCTTTGTGATTACTGTTGTCGTTGTTGACTTAATTCGCTGTTTCTGTTTGCCAAGACTCGCGTTGTTTTCCGTCCTTTTCGTGCTATACCATTTAGTTGGTGTGTCACCTCCGGAAACCCTTCATCGGATGCCATTGAACAGTGTTCGAACATAATTTATGCACCTGGCAGAGACATAGCAGCACCTTGGCCAGTTGGTGAGCTAGTTAGGCAAATTCAACCCCAATCCGCTACTGAAGCCACTACTGTATAGCCAATCTTCTCTTCAGTCCTGACGCAGGCATAAGAGGGATTTGTTTCCGAAGGGCTTACGAGTGACACGGATTCTTGGGATGAGGGCAAGTGGAAGACAAAATCAATCAGGTTAATAACCACTCCAACGTTCCATCACCGAGATATCCAACCCACTCATCTCATTCAGTACGACAAACCTTCCCCTGTATTTTTGATACGCGAACCAACTGGCCATGTTGAATTTCTGGGCCGCGTTACATGCCGTCAGTCTCCTGGCGTTAATATACTGTGTTACTCTGGTTTTTGCGGCAGTGTGGTAGATGGCATTGAGAGAACTGGCCGCGAGGGACAAAGTAACACCGGTGGTGGGTAGGAGTCTCCCGGGCTTGCAGGTGCCGCATTATCGTTTGGGGCCCCAGGGGACACGGTATCGGTTGGTGGTAGGGCACTCAGATCGACCAACCGACTACCGGCGGTCTCAGCAGGGACTCGTTCGTGTTGGCTCTGCAAGACTGGAACAATTTGTAGAGTCATTGAGACGGGGTACCGTCCCTTCTGCATCCCTTTCGAATATCTCCACCCGAAAAATGCGGCAACCGCTGCAAATGGTACTCCAATACCTGTGAATACCACCCCGCATACGCTGATTGCATCATTGGAAATCTCTCCTAGCCGGTAAAGCCCTGATTGGAATGAGATGGGTGTGCCGTGTGTGAATGGCGTATGGAGAAAGTACGAGAATCGTGGAAAGTATGAGTATTGCGACGATCGTGAATAATAAACGCCATATTCAATGTATCGGATATCGGGGTTATCAAAGTTGTGTGAGGTAAAATAGATGAGGTGGATGTGGTGGGGTTTGTTGTTGTCTGGAGTGAGGGGCGAATTGTGCCAATACTAGCCTTCCCAAGTAAAAATATTCTTGGGCAACTCAATCGGAAGCCAGCTTGACTCCCGATGCACAGCTTTTTGAGGGCCTGCCGCAGTTGTTATATAATGAATAAAACATCAAAGATGTTATCCGAGGAACGGATTCAATTATATTCTCACAACGTGAAGTCCGCACACCCGTAGCAAGTGGTACGCGCTTCTAATTTATCTTATCACATTGGCGGGATCGCAATGCCGTAACAAAGAGTTTACGGTCAGTGAATCACGGAGTGTGCTATTTAATTCTCTATTCTCTATGTCCGGAGGTGCAACTTAGATAGTGATATCGAGTTGAGATTCAGATAGGCTTTTCGAGTTATTGATCTTCACGCTTGCTATCGGGGGTCTGTGCGCCTCCTACCGTGCCGCACTATTCAACTACGACTTCCCAGCCAATGTCCACTCAACACCGATGGTACCTTATTGTCTGGTCGTCCGATGGAAAAGCTTGGGATATATACCAAGGGTGGCGTAATTGCGAGACTAAAAACACCGTACGGTCATGGGAGTAAAATAGAACAATGATTGCCCGCTCAGAGGTGGGCAAGGTGGACGGTGATCCGAAACAATCAGTTTCTGAGTGATGCTTAAGTTACCGCCACATACATCGCTCTTATCGAAAGATTAGCTATCGTAATGGCAGAGACTGAGGGAGGCGTGTACCACATCGTAGATGTGATGCATGATGGCTTAGTGAGGCAGGCGATGCAGTTTGGGCGGTATGAATATTTACGATGATAGGGTGAACTGAGGACACGGGCTTTTTTTGTAAGATTCAAACCCAGAGAACAGCACGCGCAAGGAGAAATAAAGTAAATAAGGCGAATGCCCATACACAGGAAAGAGAAACAACGCCTGACGGATACCGAAACATAGTACACCAACATATCCATCCGAACTCTACACCCAACCTCCGCTTCCATTCAATACCCTCAAACGCCAGTTACGATATACGCGGACGGCAATGTCAACCCTCGCAGTATTAGTGATCATTATGCTCGGTACTGTGTGTGGTAGCTGGTGCCTCTAACCGTGGAGGAAGGAGTAGAGCCGGTTGTGGGTAAGGAAGGCGTAGACTACTGCTATTGTCTTCGTCTACCTCGTAGGTCGCAGGACAAGGCGGGCCGACATTACTGTGATAGTGTACATCCCCATTGACGGTAAGCGCGTAGACTGGCATGCGGTCATTGGCGGCCGCGGTTTCGGTCGACAACAGAGGGCGCATACCAGCCAACTGAGTATCGCTGGTCTCATCTGGGACTCCCCTTTGATTCTGAAACACATGTAAGAATGCGATGGAACAAACCACACAAATGTACAGCACCGTACCTCTCCGACTTTCCGTCGTCTTTGCAATTGCTTCCACCCAAAATAAACGCCAACTGCGGTAATCGGCACTGCGACACCCGTAAACACCAGTCCGCATACACTGAGAGTTATGTTGTTCGGAATGTCGTCTCTTCTGCTGAGCTCTGAGATTGGCATGGCTTGTGCGAGATGAGAGAGCAGGGAGACTGTGAGGATATAGGTTGTACGATCTGGTCGAAGGTGTTAGCCACGGCCTTGTATTATTCCACCGGGATATGAGGCTCACCCATGAAGTGAATGTAGCGTAAAATGTCTAATGGATTGTAAAGGCAACAGGAGATAGTTTTGTTCCTTCGAGGGGACGGATGCGAGGTGACTGTTGCAGGTAGAAGCAGTGGGTAAGTCGTGCTATATAGCGGTTCCGCCAGACTTAAAGCTACATGTGAAACGAAGTGGCCGAGCTGATGAGACAGAATTCAGCAGATATGTCGGATTCGGGGTTGCCATGACCGGGTTGAGGGCTGAAGACCGGGTTGGGGGTCTGCCAAGATCAGGCTTGGGGTTCCGAAGACTGGGCTTGGGGTTCCCAACAAGTTTTTTCCGAAGTACTAAAAAGTCTTGGCGAAACAGAAACAGCGCGATAAGTCGACAACAACGATAGCAATTAAAAAACGGACGGCGGCAATCGATTCTAGACGTCGAATTGACCCTGGAGCGAGACCGCAGGAGGAGGGCGCGCACAGGAATCCACACAACGGAGTGGGTTCAAGTAAAGGCTTGGCAAAAAACGCGACTGACACGACGTGTCGGCCAACGCGCGAGCGACGACGACTAAGAGGCTTGCCCCACAGAAGTGATGACCGAATTCAGAGTGAGCAGGAGGAGTGACCTGGACACGGGAGGAGCTGAGAATGGGAGGAGCGACGCGCCAATGGATGTGGCGACGGAGATGGCGACGGCGACAGCCATCGCCACGGAGACTGCGGGCGCAGGCATATTTGAGCCGATGGAGAGAAATGAGAACGGAAAACTGGGAAGGAGGAGCGAGGCCCCGGCGGCCCCCAGCGACTGGAGGAGCTGCATGGAGAGGACGATATGACAGCAGGCACAGGAACTGACGCAGCTGCACCGAACAGTTGGACATCTCGCAAACCTGGTGGAAGCCCGGGCAGCCCGCGAGGAGGCACAGCGGCTGGTACTGATGACGTGGATGCAGGAGAGAGAGCAGAAGTGGGACACCCGCTATGAGGACGACAAGGTGTGGGGGGCAGGCATCACGAACATGATCGCAAAGACCATGAAAGGGGTATCACAAGGCCAGGAGGAGAGAGTGAGAGAAAGAGAAGTGACTGCGAGGACGGACGGTGGGGGGCTTGAGGCCTCCCAATATGCAGACACGACGCGAGAAGAGGGACCAGAGGAGCGCCAGCAGCCGCAGCAGCATCCGAAGCCCGAGCCCAAACTGCAGCTCTAATTGCAGCCTAAACCGCAGCCCACACCCAAAACAAAGTCAGCACCCACACCTGCTAGACGGTGGGAGACTGTCCCACCCCGAGCCAAGAGTCAGAGGGTACCCATCGGCCCAGGCCCAGGCCTAGGCCCCGCCCCGACAGCTGGATCAAGCATGGCAGAGAGACGCCTGATATTAAGCAGAGACGAGAGCGTACCGCTCTCTAATAAAATGGACCAGGAAATTGCGTCAGTGATCAACAGAGCGCTCTTCCACCAGAAGGCACCGGCCCACATTAGGATCATGAACGCCAAAAGGAATGCCAAGGGCGCGTTTATTGCGATCACGCACCCGAATGCGACAGCGGAGATGGCTATGCAGTACCAGGACATCATCATCACGGCAGCGAGGACGGTTGATAGAGGAGTCGTGGATGTCGAAGAGAACGAGACCTGGGAAAGGCTAAAGATCCATGCAGTACCCCTCGTGCGGTACATGGGAAAAGGCACAGAAGGCCTGCAGAAGATGCGAGAGGAATTTGAAGTGGAGAACAAATGCATAAAAGTCCCCACCCAAGTACGGTGGCTGGCAAACCCCCCCACCATCAGGGAGAGGAGGAAGAACGGAGAGATCGCGGCATCATCGGTTCTCTTTGTGGTGAAGGGGAGCAAGGGGGCACAGGTTTTGGTCAAGAAGGGCATCAAGGCGGCGGGAGTGTGGAACCGAGTCAAAGCGTACACGAACGAGGGCCCTGACAGCAGATGTGAGCTCTGCTGAGGATGGGGTCACATCGAGAACAAGTGCGGCAACAAGCCCACGTGCGGCTACTGCTGAGGCCATCACCGGACATGCGACCACAAGTGCAACGTGGTGGGATGCACGGCGAAGCAGGGATCACTCTGCGGTCATACGCTGGAGAAGTGCCCCAACTGCAAAGGAACGCACATTGCGTTCAGCAACAGATGCACGAAGAAGGCCAAAGCCCCCAGGGCGGCGCGGCAGAGTAGCATGATAGGGCAGCGGGCATCCACGAACGCAGCCACTGATGTGGCATCGGGGACAAACAGAGTGATGCTTCGTCCTCGAACCCAAGGGGGCTGCAGAAGAAGGGGGAGGGGGGGGAAGTGAGGCGGAGATGGAGGACGTGGGGGCAAAGGAGGCAACAGGGGAGGCGGAAGACATTACGATGACCGAGACTGCGAATACGACTGCAACCAAAACTGAGACTGGAGCTGAGACTGAAATGGGAGCCCTCGCTACCAATGATTGATGCGATCCAGCACAACTGCGCTAGCTCGTACGAGTGGACCATTGCGGCGCTGGAGACGGGAGTCGAACGTAAGGCGGACGTAGTGTGCTTGCAGGAGCCCCCGAGAGAAAGAGGAGGCTGTGGGATCAGCCATTCAGCATATGAAATAAGAGAAAGAACAAGAGTGTGGACGGCGATACGAAAGGGGAGCGGTCTGGTGGTTGATGAGCGGATGGATTTAAGCAGGGGAGCGCAAGACGATGTTATTGTCACTGATGTCAGGAGGAGGGGGGAGAAGAGAACGAGGATTGTCAATGTTTACGATCAGAGAGACACGCAGTCGGGAGAGAGACAGGCACAAAAGTTGAACTGGCAGAGCGTCATTCGGCAGGGCGGAACTGTCCTCGTGGGAGACTTTAATGCGCACAGCAGTCAATGGGACCCGAGGTGCCGCACCCAGCGGAATGCCGCCTTCTGGGAAGAAGTGATTGACGAGAATGGACTGGAAATTGGAAATGATGGCCGATCCACACACTACTGGACAAGAGAGGACCAAGAAGGCGAGTCGGTCATCGACTTGACTTTGGCGAACCGACCGATAATGAAATGGACCATATTGGCGGATGACCATGCCCCCAGATCCGACTACAAGGTCATAGAATGGGAGGTGGAAGTGGACGGGTAGGAGGAGGCGGATTATGAGACAGTAGTAGGGTGGAACTTAGTTGGAATGACGGAGGAGGACTTGGAAGCAGCAGAGAAGTTATGGAGGGAATCAGCGAAGGAGAGGGCTCCCCTGGGTGCAGAGTGCACAGCAGACGAGGTGGAGCACGAGGCCGCATGGTGTCAGGAACCAATGAGCAGCGTCCTCAACACCAAAGCAAAGAAGATCAGAATCTGTGCCATATCAAAGAGGTGGTGGAACGCCGACATCAAAGAAAGAAAGAAAAGCGGTCAGAAGAGAAAAAAGGAGACGGAACTCGGGGGAGGCCGTCAGGGGGAAAGTAAAGCTCCAGAAGTCAATTCGGCAATCCAAGAGCAAAATGTGGAGTGAGTACTTGCAGAACCTCAGGGGAGCCGAGGTGTGGAGAGCAGAATGATACGTCAACCCTCGGGCGGGCATGACCGTGGAGGCCCTAACGGACAGAGAAGGCAAGCATGCAAAAACAGCCACGGAGAAGGAGGAGATGCTGAGGCGCGAGTCTATCCCCCCGAACGACAACGACCAGTACTACGAGTTACCACCAGCGGGGAGCGCACATATGCGCATCACCGAGTAAGCAGTTGAGCGAGCCTTACACTCTCAATCAGTCAAAAAAGCACCGGGCCCAGACAAGCTGTCTTTTGGCGCCATACGGCTACTCTGGAAGTGGGACAAAGAGAGCATCGTGAGGCTGCAGAGGGCGGCCATTCGCATGGGAAGGCACCCAGCGGTATGGAAGCGGGCAAGCGGGGTAGTGATTCGCAAGCCTGGCAAAGACGACTATACAAAGCTGAAGGCATACCGCTCCATATCACTGCTTAGCTGCATGGGAAAAGTGGTCGAAAAAGTAGTCGCTCAGCTGCTGTCAGAAGAGGCGGAGAGAAGAGGGCTACTTCGCGACGGACAATTCGGAAGCAGGAAGGGGCGGTCTGCTATCGATGGAGCGGCCATCATTGTCGACCGAGCTCATGCAGCCTGGACGAACGGCCATATAACAGGGGTGCTTCTTATGGACATTAAGGCAGCCTTCCCAACCGTGGCAAAAGGAAGGCTAGTCAACTTAATGAAGGTCAGGCAAATGGATGGAGACCTTATACGATGGACGGAGAGCTTTCTTTCAGAAAGAGCGGTGGAGATCATAATCGAAGGCAGTGCCATGGAAAGACACGAAGTAGAAGCAGGGGTTCCGCAGGGCTCACCTGTGTCACCGATCCTCTTTGCGATCTATACCTCAGGACTGATCAAATGGGTCGAAGAGAATGTATCAGAAGCGAAAGGGCTATCCTTCGTGGACGACCTCGGCTGGGTGGCGACTGGAAGCGATGTCAACCAGGTCGTCATGATACGTGAGAGTTGCGCAGCGAAGAGCATAGAGTGGGCAGGCAGACAAGGGCTACAGTTCGACACCGCAAAAATGGAGGCGGCACTATTCACACGCAGACAGGGCCACAAGAAACACCTCCGGCCTAAACTGACAGCAAAGATAAGGGTCGGCGACGGGTTCATACGGTTCAACAGGCAGGTGACATGCTGGCTCGGCGTCTGGATCAACGCGCACCTGACGCTCAAAGAGCACCTCAACCGATGCATGAAGAAAGCCAGGGCAGCAGAAGCTAGACTCCAAACCCTCACAAAGACGTACGGGGTAGTACCACAGAGTGTAAGAGCCGTCCAGATAGCATGCGTCCAGGCTGTTGCGCTATATGGGAGTGAGCTCTGGTAGGATCCCAGTGAAGCAGGCAGGCGAGACGACCTCCAGCTTCCCCTCAATCGACAAGCCAGATCTATCCTGGGCGAGCTACCCACGACCCCACGGGGGGCACTACTGAGAAACTCCGGGCTTACACCCGCGCCAGTGATCTTAGAGTCCAGACAGCAGCGTTTCGCAGCGAGGCTAGCAAACGCGTGCAGCAACAAACTAAGGCAACTACACCAAAACCCCTCTTCCGGGACGCCGGTAGGCAGAGCAGGGAAGAAAGAGCACTAGCATGGCCGGACGACCGAAGGCATGAGCTGGCCGGCCCCGGGCGAAGAGTCAGTGGTTAGTACCATTATACTGGACGACACCACCGCAGCCAAGAGAGCCGCGCAGCGCTGGGCAAGAGAAAAAGAGGCCAAAGTAGGAGCGGGAGTCTGGACGTGGTGGACAGATGGATCGCGCTGAAATGATGGCCGAGTGGAAGCCGCAGCAGTATGCAATCACAGAGACGAGTGGAGGTCCCGCCGCCGCTATCTGGGCACTGGACAAATGCAGGCCCTTGACACCGAACTGTGGGCGATCGGACTTGCGCTCGAGGAGACGATTGACAAGAGAGAAATACTGCAAAGACACAGGGTGAAGACGGTGGCGGTTTTCAGCGATTCACAAGCTGCCATTCGGCGGACGGCACATCTGGAGCTAGGCCCGGGACAACGGCTGGCAAGACAGATCAATCGAAGGGCGCAGGCTCTCCTCGCCCACGGCATCAAAACGGAGATCCACTGGGTTCCGGGACACTCTGGTATCCCCGGGAACAAAGAAGCGGACCGCCAGGCGAACGTAGCCCGCGAGACAAGAGGGGACACTGAGATAGAGAGGCCATACGCCTCGGCCTCAAATATGGCCAGACAGATCTCCGAGGGAAGGTCAGCAGCCAAAGCAGAGTGGGAAGCTGACAAGAGCAGCAAGCACTTCAGCTACGGACTCAAGGGCAAGGCAGGGGCCAAGAGATCTATCCGAATGACAAGCGCGAGATCGCTGGCCGCCAGGTTCTACAGACTAAAGTCCGGGCATGCACCAACTGGAGTCTACCTAAAACGGTTTGGCCATCGAGAGGACGACAAATGCTGGTGGTGCGGCGGCCAAGGCAGGACGGCGGCCCAGATGCGGGAACACCTCTTCCGCCACTGCAGCCGGTGGAGAGACCAGCAAAAAATGCTATGGAAGGCGGTGGGAAAGGCGACGGGCTGGAAAGCGGGCAGATGCCGACACGTGCAGGTCTCTGAGCTGTTTTCTAGGGATGTGTGTGATCAAGCGGTGATGGACTTCCTGGCGGCTACTGAAGTCAGGAAGTTCCCGCCCAAGTGAATGGAGGGATGGAGCGGGTAAGGAGGCGGACTCAGGTGCGGGGAGCGGCAGCTGCGGGCATATATCCTTTCTTTTCTTTTCCTTTTTCTTCTTGTCTTTCTGTTCTGGTTCTGGTCTTTCTTTGAGATTCCATTTGTCAGCGGGGATGAAGGGTAGCGGAGGTGAGCTCCGCCATCTAGCCGGCTAGCCCAGAGGCGGAGGGGAGATCAGGTCCTGTCATACTCTATTAAGAGTGCATACAGTATGAAAAAACAACAACAACAAACAAGTTTTTTCCTTTGCCAAGACCACACTTGGGGTTGTCCTCAACGGGTTTGGGGTTGCCAAGACCGGGGTATGGCATCATCTCATGCATACGGTCTCGCCGCTTGTTGGAGGCGTGGACACCTCCAGAGCCCACACCTAGCAAGCTGCTAGCAGGGCACCTCGTAACTCCACTTCCACCAGAGCCACCTCCCACGCTCTTAGCTCTACATCGATTCAACTTTGAGTTGAATTAACTGTATCATTTTTACTTTGACCGGAATATTGTTTATATATGAAATGTAGTTAACAAAATGCTTCTTTATTTGCTGGTATAATCTTTGGTTTTTCTATTACATTCAAAGTGATGTTGTAGATCAAGTACAGTTGGTTAGATATTGAAAACTTTGGAATGTAAGTGGAATGGAATTATCATGTCCATACTACGCCTATAAAGAGAGCATAGATATTAGCAGGGGTGCTGTTCCAATGGCCAAAAGGAATACTGGGATGTTTATTGAAAGTGCAATACATTGAATATTATACAACAACTAGTAATAATAGTAAATATTAGAGACTACAATAGTGTGGTACAGTGACTGCTGATTCACTGATCGTGGTGAGTGGAAATACTCTATCCTTCCATTTCCCTACTGAAAACATGTGTCTAGTCCTCAATAGCTTCCAATATGAGGTCAAAAGTAATGTGGAATCCATCCAGACATGGTATTTCATCACTGTACGAAAATGTTTTCAATTTTGCCATGCAATGTTGGAGGAATGTCAATGGCTAATAGTGAAACTGCAACAGAAAAGGCTAATCACCACTCTCTTGTAATTCCACCAATTGTGGACCAAGTTGAATGTTTATTGGTTTTCTATTGATGCAGAACAGTTCTACTATATGAAGATTTATTCAGTATTATTATGGGCCAGATTTTAGAATATACTGATCATCACTAGAGGTACTTGCTAGAGGGTAGTTAGTTGATATACCCCATATAATCAATCTGAACTCAGTACCAGTACCAGATTAATCAGAATCTGGAAGTAATCTGCTTTAAAGCTCATCCGTAAGACAAATGCTAAGCAATTTGACAAACAGCAATTCAACTTATGGGGTGACTGGTAGATAAGCCAAATGAGAAGAAAAACAATCTATTCCACATGATTTCGCCACCAAATTGGTTTGGAATTCAGTGCAGTCATTGTCAACATTACTTTCACATGGTCAAACACTATTCACAGTTGGCTTGAATGTTCGTTCATAATCTCCAATAACATTTGGATGACAATTACTCAAATTGTACTAAGGTAGAGTATCTCCTAATAATAAAACATAAATGTTGTATTTAATTCAATCACTATCGACTTAAATAAGTCAAGACTGAATCCAATTGTCAGATAGCATGCTATATAAACTCTGATATCATTACTAGCAAATTGGATTTACTATTACTAATAAAACAAAAAAGTCCAAAGACACATACAAAATCTCCCACCTTCAAAGATACCTACTGATATCCTCAACATGATCTAAATTGGTCAGTTTTCCTTGATTTCTCAATGTATTTCAAGGTCTTGCAGTAAATTATCATACTGCTGTCTCTGATCTTCTCTGCATTGAGTTGGTATTAAGTAATTTGTAATATTGAAAAAATCCTGGAAATTACAATAATAGTACAAGGCATCTTTCTATTGGCTGGTTAGAAATAGACTCTAGGTGTATTCATGTCCTGACATTAACACCTAAGCTGTATATATACAGTGAGCTCAGTGTTTATAGGTATTCAAGAAGTAAATTGTTTTACATTACCACAACTCAAGTATTGTTAAACACCTGTAGGGATTTGGGCAATATCTGTCACACCCAATAATTATTAAGGTGTAACAGCAAGTGAGTTGTTGTAAGTGCTAAAGTGAATCAACTTCGGCACAATGTATTTCTGTCACTGGAAGCCTCTAGGAGTATGTTGGAGTGGTTGAACCAGGATTCTAGAGCGGTCAAATCTTGCAGATTACTGGACTGATTCGGTATGCTTCTGATTCACCTGGGAGCACTGGTGACATATCTCCGAGTTGAACTGGACTGATGCAGTTGTCTTCAGGTGCATATGAGAGTGCTGGCGACAAATCCACAAGTGTACTGGAGGACAAGTGACAATCTCAGGAGCACCTGGGAATGTGGGCTACAAGCTTGGAAGTACCTTGGAAGGCAGGCAACAAGATTGAGAGTACGTTGAATCACCGCTGGTGTACCTGAAAATCATACTTACTACTCATTGTTAGACAATTTTAAACTCATATATCTAGTTTGTATTCTCATCTATGTATGTCTGTCTGTATCTATGTATCTATGTATCTATGGATCTATGTATCTATCAATCTACACAGGGTCTATCTAGACTGGCTATGGGCAGTGCTTGACCGCAATTGGAGGTGAGCTTGTAAATGGAGCTTGAACAAGTTTGGAGATGCACTTGGAGGCAGTGATCGAGCAAGTTTGGAGATGCACTTGGATCTGGAGATCGAGCGAGTTCGGAGATTTGCTTCAAGGTGGTGATCGAGCGAATTTGGAGATGCACTTGGAGGCCGTGATCGTGCGAACTTGGAGATGGTATTCTCATAAACTTAGAGATGCACATGCAGGCAGTAATCGAGTGAACTTGGCGGTGTACTAGGAGGTATACTTGGAGGTGTACTTAGAAGTGGTCAATCGGGAGGCGGTCGATCGGGAGGCGGTCGATCGGAAGACGGTCGATTGGGAGGTGGTTGATCTGGAGGGAGGTACGATGGGTGCTGAGACTCTAATCATTGGTTAACTCTCAATCTTAGAAATATCACAACAGTTGACTTTACTGTAGAGCTCTCATTCATTTAGTAATGGAGAGCTGGAAGGAGGTGGCCAATCCGTAGAGAGGCATGCTAGGAGCTGAGACTCTGTTCAGATCAGAAGGGAGGCGCGACAGGAGCTGAGACTCTAATTATTGGTTAACTCTCAATCATGGGAATGTGACGATAGTTGACTGTTCCTTTCGGGGCTCATTCATAGTGAGCAGGCTGGAAGCGGTTGATGTGTAGGGAGGATCGCTGGGAGCTGAGGCTACATTCTACGGTTAACTCGTAATTGTGAGAGTGAAGGGAGATAGTTAATCTTCAGTCAATGTTGTATTCGGAGTTAACTCATGATCATGAGACAGAGAGATAGAGAGGGATGACTAAACTTCGTCACCGGGAAAAATGGCCTTACGTGACGCGTAATTCATAGAGACGCTGTTTGTGGGACGGTCATTCATAGCATATTTGACGCATGGCACTATGAGGTCCTATGGACCTACGCGTTGACTAGATTACTGTGATACGCATGCGATTTTGTGCGCTGGATACTATACATCACGCTGCATACAACAAACTTGAAAGCAAGCTCCCAGATGCACTTCATTGAACGCTCCCAATTGCTCTCTATGGCACACTCCCAGCCTGCTTGACTTACGCTCTCAAGTAAGCTCTCAAGACGCTCCCAAGTACACCTCCGAGTACGTTCTCAAGTACACTCTCGGGCACGCTCTCAAGGACGCTCCCAATTGCACTTGATGGCACACTCCCAGCCTGCTTGACTGTACGCTCCCAATTGCTCTCGATGGCACACTCCCAGCCTGCTTGACATACGCTCTCAAGTAAGCTCTCAAGACGCTCCCAAGTACACTCCGAGTACGCTCCCAAGTACACCTCCGAGTACGTTCTCAAGTACACTCCCGGGCATGCTCTCAAGGACGCTCCAAATTGCACTCGATGGTACACTCCCAGCCTACTTGGCTCTACGCTCCCAAGTACACTCTCAAGAGCAATGATTCCACCAGTCCGGACGGACCCGGTCTGGGGTAGGGCTTGGTCCGGTCCGGTCCCACCGGAAGGTCGGACTGGACCGGGCCCCAGACTGGCAGTCTTGGACTGGACGGGCTTGGTCTGGACCAGTCCAAACGGGATAATCTTCATCAATTTCAAAGTAGATCGAAAACTAAAGAATTGAGACAGTAATCCCTGCAACCCGAACCCAGACACAACATCACTTCACAACAACTACCCGCTGCGAGCAATCACAATGAACCCACCCGTTACTGTTTCTGGGTAGAGACTATGCTATATATGCAGTTTGAATCTGAGGGTCCCACAGCGATGAGTTTAGACGATATGGAGGGTAGGAGGAGAAGACCTAATCTGTCTGTCTATTCTCTCTCACTGCAGGAGAGATCTATGCTTTATAAAGACAAGGAAAACTAAGGTTCTATGGAGAAACAATTGCGAAAACGCATTACGAATGGTCAATGGCTATGTCGGTGGCAAGTGACTCCTCTTGTCTGACTCTACTTGGTGACTCAGATCATCAGTAACCACTCTCCAGTGCATTCCGGCAGCTTCGCTGGCCTTCTAGAAAGTGGTAGGCCTTTCAGGCCAAATCTTTAGTCAACAAGATAAGGCAGTGAAATTCGGAATGGCAAGTGGTAAGTGGTGGAGAGTGGTGACTGGCGATGGCAAGTGAGCTATTGTTTATGAGTCTATTCAGTGACTCAGAAGATTACAGTGGTGACTGGTGAGTGGCAAGTAGCAGGTGGTGAGGGGTGAGACGTGCATGGTGACTTGCAAATGGCAAGATGAGTCTACATGTATGAGTCTATGTTTATGAGTTTATATGTTAACCAAGTATATCAGTAACTCCCAGCGTATTCAGGCCGATTCGGCCCGAATGGACTGGTCCAAAGCAGTCCAGGCCAGTTCAGTCCAGGTCCCGAAAAATTGGGGATTGGTCCGAGCCCGGTCCAAAAATTTCTCGGACTGGATTGGACTGGACTTGGACGGACCCGGTCCGGACTGGTCAATTGCTGGACTGGTGGAATCATTGCTCAAGAGTGAAGACACTCCCAATCTCACTTGACTATATACTCCCATGTGTGCTCGGGCATGCTCGATCCAGAGACTTGCTGAGTTGCCGACGCCAGGCACCGGGAGGCATGAGGCTGGTGGCGTATGGCGGGCAGTGCTTGACGGGCGGCGGGCGGCGTGTGGCGTGTGGCGTGTGGCGTGTGGCATGTGGCAGGTGGTAGGTGGCAGGCGGCGTATGTTGGCCGAAATCATGAAGTCGGTCGATATGGTAGTCTGAACCTTATTTTTATCGCGGCCACGATTACAAGATCTCACGATGCCTCAAGGTCAGGGTGTTGACAATTGCAGCCTTAGATTCTGCAGCAATGATTCCACCAGTCCGGACGGACCCGGTCTGGGGTAGGGCTCGGTCCGGTCCGGTCCCACCGGAAGGTCGGACTGGACCGGGCCCCAGACTGGCAGTCTTGGACTGGACGGGCTTGGTCTGGACCAGTCCAAACAGGATAATATTTATCAATTTCAAAGGAGATCAAACTAAAGAAGTGAGACAGTAATCCCTGCAACCCTAACTCAGACACAACGTCACTTCATAACAACCACCCGCTGCGAGCAATCACTATGAACCAACCCGCCCACCGCTAGCAAGCACCACCACGAGAAACCCAACCATACCAAACGAGTGGTGAGTGGCATGTGGCTAGTGGCAAGTGGTGAGGGGTGAGATGTGTATGGTGACTTGTGAACGGCAAGATGAGTCTACATGTATGAGTATATGTGTATGAGTCTATTTGTTGACTCAGTGTATCAGTAACTCCCAGAGTATTCGGGCCGATTCGGCCGGAGTGGACTGGTCCAAAGCAGTCCAGGCCAGTTCAGTCCAGGTCCAGAAAAATTCGGGATTGGTCCGATCCAGGTCCAAAAATTACTCAGACTGGATTGGACTGGACTTGGACGGACCCGGTCCGGACTGGTCCATTGATGGACTCAGGCTTCCCAATAGTCCGTCCCGTCCGGGCAAAAGTAAGCCCCTGACCAGACGACAATTTTCGGGGCAAGCAAACTAAGGACTGTTTATGACTAGGGCAGCAGAGCCACGGACGAAAAGACTGTAGGGCCCTGCAGTCTAGCTCTGCGCACTGCGCACGGCGATACTATAATACAAACATGATAACATACAAACAAACAAGACCCTCTGCTCACTACCAAGCCTCCTCCATTTACAACTGTAGCTCCTCCGCTTCCGTCTGCATGTGGACCCTTGCATCTTCAGGCACCCAGCCACAGCATTCAGACGCATCCAGGATTTGGAGTTCGTATAGACCCTAGCTTCGTATCCTAAAACCGTATCCTAAAACTACAGTCATCTATATCGGCCCTAGGTATTCAGATTCCGTACCGGGACGGACCAGGCCTCCGAAATGCATGCCCCGGACGGGACCGTCATTCGGGGCCCCGAAAGACGCCAGTCGCCCCGGACCGTTGGGAAGCCTGGATGGACTGGTGGAATCATTGTATAACAATACGAAGCCAGGGATGTACGAGTTGGGGCGACTGAACGACTGATCCACGATGCCCCTGTGCGGAACGAGGGGCGTTTAGGTGACAGGGTGCGGTTCAACGGTAGTGAGCTTTAGTGTGTGAAAGCTTTTGTGTGGAACCCGAGACGCAACCCACCAGCTTCTGCTCCATCCCTGTAGGGCTGCTCTTACATGCATATCGACCTCTTATTCGCCAGATTATGATCGCCAAGAAGCTAAAACGATTGCAGTAAGTGTGCAAGGCAGGACACCGCACATTGATGTTGCCGATGCCGTAACGCCTACAATCGAGCAGCCTCAGTTTCTTGAGTGCGTGTCTGGCCTCTGGTTCATGATGCTGTTTATCAGAACAGTAAGATTGCGCAATTGAAGACAAGATCAAATAAAGTAAGCCAATTGTCTCATGTGCAGATTTCGGAAACCGTTCACTTGCAAGGCCCAATTTATAATTGGTCGTCTTTATCACCAAATCGACCACCAATATCTATTCCACCACTATCAAAGTCTAGTCAAGGAAAGAACTGAACAAAGAAACAATGCCATTAGAATACCCAACCTTCTTCACAACCACCGAGGACATCTAGTGAAATTATCGGCGTTCTGTCTCTAATGCACGGCTAGCGGGCCATGTTGAAGTTCGCGGGAGAGGTTTACACTGGTAGTCTTGAACTGCAGTTGGGCGAAGAGAGTCTGATAGTTGCGGAGACAATAAAGGTGGGGCAGGTAACATTGAGCGGACTGAGAGTGGAGGTCTAAGTACTGCTGGGGGTGGATAAAGAAGCCCCAGCATACCGCGACCACCTCGTAGTGCCACGGTGTTGTCTGGTTCATGTTTGGAGGCAACAGAAGCTTGATGCAGCGGTAGGTTGGCATGATAGTGAATGTGTACGTCGCCGTAGTTAGTAAGTGGGTATACATGCGCAGGTGCCAATCTGTCGAGAGGGGCTTCGAAAGTAGCCGTTGGTTCTGTAGCCGTGGAAGTGCGCGATGGGATACCGTCTAATTGTATACCAACGGTTTGATCTACAGTTTCATCCTGATACTCCAAAACAGGTGAGCTATTAATGAGGTAGATAAGATTCGGATTGTACACCACTCTACTTTTTCTCTCCGCCTTCCTCTCCAGCACTTCCATCCGAAAACTCCAGACGCGGCTACTAGCACTCCAATAATCGTAGCCACCAATCCCCCTACTCCGATAACGTTCTCTTCGCTTCTCTTCCTCAGTTCTGTGTATTGCGGTGAGATCGTTGTGCCGTGTGCATGACAGGTAAGAAGTAGGATTGCAATACAATTCATTTCATACTCTAAGCAGTTGTTTTAGATACCGACTTGCAGCAGTCTAGACGTCTGGGCCAGGGCAGTACACACCCATGAACTGAAGGTTGAGGAGGATTATCCGTATATGTTCGGGAAGTGATTGACGAGATGACGAGGGCAGTGGCGGTGGAGTTTACGATGATCAAACTTTGGGGCTGTATAAGGAGGAGATCGTGAACAGAGCAAACGCTGCGGCGGATTAAGTGTGAATTGTCGAGGCAGAGATAGTAAGAGAGGGGCGGGATTATTGGCGGCAACGCAAGATCGCAAAGATCACATCGCAATTATTGGCCCACGGTTAGGTTGCATTGTAAAATCGAAGAAATGAAGTGTTGTTTGCGTTGGCAATATGACAATCATACTCGAACCAGGAACTATTATTGGCAGGAACGCAAGACCCCACAAAACCACATCTCAAACTATTGGCCCATGGTTAAGTTGCATCCGGAAGCAAAGAAATGAAGTGTTGTTGGCGTTGGCGTTGGCACCCTATGACGACCGAACTCCTTCCAGAATGTCTTATAGTCATTCGATAGCCGTTGTAACATATCGCTAGATATCCCTTCTAGAACGGACCGCTTCCTACTGGAATTTTCTGCACCCAGATATCGTTTTGGTCACGCAAGGGCCGTTGTTATTTGTTTTCTCTATATCCCCTCCACAAGGGAATGTTTTTTCTGAAGCTGCCTCAATGAACTTACTAAGGATATATGGATGGATGACAGCTTTGAGTGGTTCAGATAAAGTACGAGGGTTAGGGTTATGAATCAATCGCGTCGGTTTATTGCTCAGCATTACACTAAGATTACTTCAAATAAATGTCCTTCAGAAGAGCTCGCGCCATCCCAGTGATTGTGTGTGGCATATTATGTTGTATATTTGGCACCAGCAAATCTACTTTATGCACCGACACGCAAAATCAGGTCGTGGATTATATACTACATGTCTTGGACACCGATCGTACCACCATCTTCCATTTAAGCCGCAGAAAAGTGATAGCCACAATCGCGGAATTGCAGCCGCCTAATCCCGACACCGTACAATCAATGGTCAAAAGTCTTGGTGATCTTGGCCTTACCCACCGAAAGCACGCGAAAACACCTATTTTACAGCAACTACCCAACCACAACTAGCACTCTGGTGCTATTACAAGATTTATCTTCGCTTCTTAGTATACCGAAATCAGTATATACTAAATTTTAGAGAAAAATATTGAGTGGTTGTTGCTGAGAAGGAGGCTAAGCTGTATAGTTCTACAAGTCACTTAATTTGTATGCAAGTTAACATATTTTGCATAAATTCCAGCATCACAAACTCAAAATCAATCAGATCTCCACCAATTCTTGGGCAAAAATTCTGGGATTTTGGGGATGGTATTTGAGGGCTTTCTGGAACATTTAGAAATCCCGGTTTTTATCTAGGCAAGTTTTTTATGAATTAGATAGATGCTCCCTAAATGTCTGAAGCAGTGCTATTGGAAGGGCCAAATTCACTCTCAGAGCTTATAATGCACGGAAAAAACTCGATGCATGCAGAAAAGAAAGGGTCCCATCTTTGACCATTTTGTAGAACTTGCAAGGTTGCAAAAGCCGTTACCGCGAGCGGCTTCACCGAGACTTTGGACCATGACTGTATTAACACGACCTCCTCGGATGCTAAACCACTCCTGGTTCAAAAAGACCGTGTAACAAATATTTACTAGGTTCCTTATACGAGTAACTCGATAACAATTTAGACCAATTGAGTACCTCCAATCACCTTCCTTCTCCATTACAATCGCCCAACATACTCCACAGATCAGGAAAAAACTAAATCCAAATACATATACACTCATTCTCGATTGATCTCAACACCTACGCACCACAGTGGACGGAACATCGACGCAACAAAAGTCTTGGCGAAACAGAAACAGCACGATAAGTCGACAACAACGATAGCAATTGAAAAACGGACGGCGGCAATCGATTCTGGATGTCGAATTGACCCCAGAGTGAGCTTCCCAGCACCATCTAGACCGCTGGAGGAGGGCGCGCGCCAGAACCCACGCCAAGTCTTGGCAAAAAACACAATTGACGCAACGCGTCGGCCAACGAGCAAGCAACGACGAGGACTACCCTGGAAGTGGTGTACTTCACAGAAGTGATGACCGAAGTCAGAATGAGGAAGAGGAGCGGCCTGGATATAGGAGAGGCGGCAGACGGGAGGAGCGACGCGCCTATGGAGATGGCAATGGAGATGACGACGGCGGTGACGTCCATCGCCACGGAGACTGCGGGCGAAGACACACTTGAGCTGATGGTGTAACGGCAAGGCTGCACGTGATATGTCCAGGGCCGGGTAACACCCGCTTTATATATACTTGGCTCGCCCCGAGCCTTAGATATCTAGCGATAATCTTACTTACTTTAACTACCATATACTACTCTACACTATTGACATCCACATTTGCAACCGTATCAACTGATATACCTTCATACGAGGCCATACACAGATGTATGCCTTTACACTATTATCGCTCTTACAATTTCAGATACGTTTCGCATACTGGATTTCATGAAGTATCCCTTTCCGACGTGTCACGACATGCAATCTACGTGCGAAATATTATACAGATTTGGGAGCACTGATTGCATCAGAGAAGTGTCTTGATGTGTGCACTGAATTGAGGTTAACGGTAACACAGACGATTTCGTGTGGATTCCAGAGGCCAATCGGCCAGGGACGCGTCGCGACACCGAAGAAGGAGAAATCCTCCGGAATTGACAGCGCCCGATTGCAGATGCAACTCGGCTTGGGAAGTACACCCAGTTGAGGTTAACATTAGTAGTGACAATTCCGAGTTGATTTGAGAGGCCAATCGGCCAGAGACACGACACGACACCTAAAAACGAGAAATCATCCGGATTGGACAGCGACAGATTGCAGACGCAAAGAGGCTTGAGCACATACGCACATAAAAGTCACGTCACTGGCAATGCCGAAGCTGGCCTCTCCAGAGATTCCCTCGAATGTTGTCCGACTAGCGCAATCGGATGCGAACTATCGAGACAACACAGGCCACAATCGCACACCCAAGTGCACCTTCGATTATATTCCTGAGCTGAGCCAAGCTGCGAAGTGCACCCTCGGACGATCAGGGCGGATTTACATGATACGTACAATTCACATCTAGCGGTGACACCGATGGCAGTTCCAATCGCAATTACCTTCTGCAAGACTCAATGGGATTATCTACGTTACGGATGATGTTAGGAGTTTACCGCCGCGGTTAGGGAAGTCTTACATGGCTATATACATTCAGCGGCTATGCAATGATACAACTGTGATTACCAATTTCTTTCGTCAATTGATGGGCAGAGTTCAGGAAGTGGAGCAGCGATCGCAGATCGTGTGGCAGCTCCGAATGAGAAGTATAATAACCCCACAGGTTGTAAACTGGCTAGCAGGTACGATTCGCGATTACGATTGTTAATTATCATAATAGGCACCTGGTTGGACGACCGAATCAGATCGTTGTGAGGAGAGAGCCATCTGCGCAAACTCAATTCAATTTCATCAAACATATGCCAATGAGCGAATACGGATGTGCCCATACGATGGCATACGAAGAGGGTTTTTAGGAATACAATGGAGATGATTTTAATTTTGTAGCTGGGATTCTAGGGATCCACGGGGCTACCGAAGGATGGACCGTCTGCGCACTCTCAGGAGACCAGTGGATTCCGTATGTATTTAACGCGTGGGGAGATACAATTGATGTGTTGTATCCCCACGTGGGAATGGACAGTATTTGGTTGTCAGACAGTCCCAATTGGGTGTGACAAGTATATGATTCACTCAGTGAGCTTATTCGTACACATGGTGGCAGCCGTGGTGGACACACTGTGTAAGCTGGAGAATAAGTATCGACTTGCAAAGCATTCGACTTTTGGCTCTGCAACCCCAGGGTGAGTGGAAGAGGTGGCAGTGGACCGGGCAGGCCATCAGGTATGCCCCGTGAATGTACCTGGATCACGGCTAGGGAGGAGGCATGTTCCGAAGGAGGTGGCGGTGTTCTGGATATTTAAATACTTGGAGCCAATACCTTTGACGATCAACTGGCCAGTGAGGAGGGCATTTGGACATTCTTTCTAAGAGTGGGAGTTCATACAGGGCTGCTGGGAGTGACCGTGGAAAGCATCACTAGTGGTGAGATAGGCACCAGACACTGGACGGGCGAGCAGGGAGCAGCGGCGGTAGTTGCAGCAGAAGAGTGTACCAACAATGCGGACCTTGAATGACTGCTACCGGCACGCCGAGACACGAAGGGAGTACTGGACAGCGGGGCTTGGCCCTATTGTGGCGAACAGTTTTAAATCCGGGCTCCTTGATATTCCTCCTTACCGCTCCATATATATATATTACGAATTGAGAACTAACGTTTGCAGATGGAGCCGGTACCACGACAAAGATGGTGCCAATATACGATGGAGGACTTCTCCAGCGATATACGGAGAATTCGTGGAGGTTCAGCAAAGCCAAGGCGGAGACACTCCCACTGCATTGGTCAATTGCAATCAATTTGGAGCCCGGCTACAATTTGCCATATGGGCGGATTTACAACTTCTCGGAGTTGGGTGGAGTGATATTCACGCAGTTGCGTGGAATAAGATCACGTGCTGAAGAGGCCGGATCATGGATTTGGACTTAAAGATCCCAGGCCATATGGACAGATCGATGAGTGGGTATTTTCTGATGATGGACGATATGTCACCGGATTATGGGACTGCGATGAAGAGTCAATGGAAGACAGATATTATGGAGGTCAGTAACAATTACCTTTAAAGCGCTTACAGAGCTATAGGAGAAGTCATGGAATGCTGCCCATACGAGCGCAATTATGCACAGGATGGAAACGAATGGCTGAAACAAATTGGATCGCAGCCGGAAATGGATCGCGATCGGATATGGATGGATGACCGACGTGGATGACAGGAGATGAATGACAGGAGATTGACCTCAGGAGATGGATCACGGGAGGCGGATGGCAATCAATCCCCTTCCCTTTTATGAAGATATTGCGGTTATGCGAAGTTATACCCTTCTCGAAATCACTTACTTTGATTTTAAGCTACGGAGTTGCAATCAAGCGCAAATATGCAGATATACAATGTACTGGCGGCATGGCTCCACTGAGTACGATACCGAGCGCTATTCAGAGCACTATTCAAAGATACCGAAGTATGCAGCTTATGCCAGAGTTCCAACACTGAATATGATCCCGAATCAAATCCCGAGTCACAGCTACAATGCAGAAACCGCACAAGCCGTACTAGAATAATCTTTGGCGGAGCAATGATCTTTAAAGAGGGGGATGACAGTGCCGGAATCGCAACAACCCCTACCGCGAACAATTACCGTACTGGAAGTGCAGGAACGAAGCACCATGAAATGCATTCACCAATAGAGAAGGCTAGCAGCGGTAAGTGCACATGGAGAAGAAGCACCAATTGTACCCCGAGAACGGCGATAAGTGCACCTAGAGAAGTGATGTCAAACGCACCTACCAATGAATTAAGAAGCCGCATGCGCAAGTCACAATCCCAAATGAGATCCCGACTGTGTCTCGACAATCCCGCGATACACAGCTGCTAATGGAAATCGACTTCAGAATCAATCCTAGCCAATAAATATGGCACCCCAAGAAGCCGTAATGGAATGGTTGTCGGCGGAGCCACGACGTACAAATGGGGGATGACCGTACCGGAATCAAAACCAACCCCTACTCCAAGCAAATACCGTACCGGAAGTGCTGCGACGAAGCACCAAAGCGCACTTGCCGGTAGAGAATCGCAGCTGAAGATTAGTCGATGAGTGTAACTTGGAAGAGATCACTAGCAGAGTCAACAAGCACGTGGAGAAGAGTCAACCAGATGAAACGACAAGTTAACTCAGAGATCCACGATGTGGATACCCAGACAAGTGACAACAAGTACACCTGGAGGAGGATCGGAAAGCATACCCAGAGGAAACCCGGCGAGCAATTGGAGATGATAAGTGCATCGAGCACAGCGCGGATGTCAAGTGTCCCTACAAGTGCACCGACTTGGTGGATGATCAGTGCGACTATACGAGCACCGGAGAGAGGATGAGAAGATCAAGTGAGCTTGATCGATGCCGAACGAGTGCATTTATGCCTACCAAAGCAGTTCCGAACGAGACCGAAAATGATCTTCGAATGTACCAAATAGTATACCGAATGGCATCACGAGCGACAGTGACCGAACGGCATCGCAAGAGACAGTCACCGAATGGCATCATGAGAGAGAGTTGAGACAACTACCAACAGATGATCACTGAGATTTGACAGCGACCAAGATCACGGTCGAAGGACTCCAAATTGGGAATAAATAAGAGGATTATCGGGAGCCCTCAACGGAAGGCACCGACTGGGATGTCTACCAAACGGCTTACGGAAATGAATCTTGAACGACCATACTGGAGGGCTATAAGCCTGCTTGGCCGATGCTGAAAGAGTATGAGTATAACTACTAACGGGCACCGTGTGAGAGCTACCGGCTGCAAGAGATGATGTCAGATATTGAGGCTGGCCAACAAAGCTATGCACGAGGATCTGGAGAGCGCATGCGCGTTTGAATATATATGGTATGAATGACCATTTTAGGAGAAGCTTACGAAGTAGATACGAGGTCATATATGATTGCCCATCACCGACGGCTATGATACCGAGAGAAGAAGCTACAATCCACACGCAGAAGTCAAGCACGCTTCATGCGTACAGACTGAGCGCGAATATGAATACCAACGCAGCTGCCAAAGCAGCAACAATGATCACTGAAGGGCTTGGCCTGCGGAATTGTTAACGAGGAATTGGGAGAGCTCCAGTGCTAGCGCACTTTGAAGAATAGTGAGTATGACCGGTTACTGGGATACTTACAAGTTACATATACCGATGCGATGGCCGATGGCGATGGCGATGGCGATGGTGATGATAAGTATCGAGCGGAAGCCACCATCGTTGCCGCCAAGTCAAGACGAGACTCATACTGTGATTGGGGATTTCAGCGAGATTTCTGTGTTTTATTCCAACGACAACCTACACTTGGTACAAGTTACCAGTGCGAGATTGGATAGTCAGATGCCGAACATTCCGGAAGAGGAGATATGCAGGACGGTGTCACTTTGGATGTTCCTTCTTTCTCTTCTCTTCTCTTCTCTTTACTTCTTTACTTCTTTGGATCTCGGCCCAGTACAAATGGCGTCGGAATGGGTTTTTACCACCTCCGGAGATAAGTCAAGTGGAGATGGGGTTTCCCCGTGTTCCTGATCCGCTGAATGACTACCATATGGTACTGATCGGTTGTGGGACTTATGGGTTCGTAGGTTTGTGTATGTTGAACAGTTGTTTGATTGTTTCCTTTCCTTTTCTACTCTTATACGGGTTTATGCAGCCCATGGGGTATGGACCTAAAGAGGGGGATAATCTAACGGCACGGCTGCACGTGACGTGTCCAGGGCCCGGTAGCACCTGCTTTATATATTCTCGGCTCGCCCTGAGCCTTAGATCTCTAGCGATAATCTTACTTACTATAACTACCATGCACTACTCTACACTATTGACATCCACGTTTGCAACCGTATCTACTGATATACCTTCATACGAGGCCATACACGGATGTATGCCTTTACAGATGGAGAGAAACGAGAACTGAAAATGGAGAAGGAGAAGTGAGGTCCCGGCGACTGCCTGGGCCCTCGGGGACCTGAGAAGCCGCATGGAGCGCGCAGCTCATCAGCAAGCCCACGAACTAACACAGCTACACCAAATCATCGCAAAGATGGCAACCATGCTGGAGACTCAGACTGCACTGCAGGAGGCGCAGTGGCGAGTGATGAAAACGTGGTTGGAGGAAAAAGAGAAAATGCGGAATGCGTACCACCAGGATGACGTACTGTGGGGCAACGGCATCGCGGACATGGTCCCAAGAGTCGTAGTTGCTACAGAACGGGACTAGACAGAGAAAAGGAAAGCGGACACCAAGGAGGTCGCCCTGGAGGCCTCGATTCATGCAGACCTGACCCAGACAGCTGGACTGAAGAAGACAGAGGAGTGCCAACAGCTGCAGCCAGGAAGGCAGTTCAAATCAATCCCAATGCCGAAACCGAAACCAAACCCAACCCCAAAGCCGAATCCAGCACCAGCACCAGCACAGAGACTGACACCAACACCCACGCCAAGAGCCGCATCAATGCCAAAAGTCGCGATGACATCATTTCTGACAACGACCAGACGATGGGAGATGGTCCCACAACGAAACCAACAGAAGCTAGCCAACCCAGCACCAGCCCCAACAACAGTCTCGAGCATGGCAGACAGATGCCTAATCGTAATGAGAGACGAGAGTGTGCCACTCCCCAATAAGATGGACCAAGAAATTGCATCAGCGATGAACAGAGGGCTTTTCCACCAGGAGGCCCCGGCGGACATTAGCATCAGAAACGCATGGAGGAATATGAAGGGGGCAATCACGTCAATCACGTCCCAGAATGCGACAGTAGAGATGGCTATGCGGTACTGCAACATCATCATCACAGCAGCGAGGACGGTCGACAAAGCAGTCATGGATGTGGAAGAAAACGAGACCTGGGAAAGGCTGAAAATCCATGCAGTACCCCTCATGTGGTACATGGGAATAGGCACAGAAGGCCTGCAGAAAATGCAAGAGGAATTTGAAGTGGAGAAAGAGGGCATAGTGATCCCCACCCAGGTACGATGGCTGGAGAACCCCCGCACCATCAGAGAGCAGAGGCAGAACCGAGAAATTCCCGCATCATTGGTAGTTTATGTTATAAAGGCAATCAAGGTGGCACAGAGATTAGTCAAGAAAGGCATCAAGGTGGCGGTGGTGTAGTACCGAGTCGAGGTGTTCATAAATGTGGGACCTGACAGTAGGTGTGAGCTCTGCTGTGGATGGGGCCACATAGAAAACAAGTATGGCAACAAGCCCAAGTGTGGCTACTGCTCAGGCAATCACCGGACCAGTGACCAGAAGTGCAATGTAGTGGTGTGTACGGCAAAGCAGGGAACGCTCTGCGGCCACAGGCTGGAAAAGTGCCCCAATTGCAAAGGTGAGCATATTGCTGTCAGCAGCAGGTATGCGAAGAAGAGCGAAGCCACCAAAGAGGTGCGGCAGAGCAGAATGCCGGGAACAGCACGACAGGCTCCCACGAGCGAAGCTATGCACATGGCAACAGGGACGAACAGAGTGGTGCTTGGTCCTAGATTCAGGGGAGGATCGGCAGCAGAGGGGGGATGCAAAGAAGAGGAGATAGCTGATGTGGAGGAAGAGGAGGCAACAGGGGAGGCAAGAGACGTCATGATGACCGAGACAGAGACAGAGACTGAGACGGTGAATACGGCCACGACTGAAACTGAAGTGCGAACCCTGACTACCAATGATTGACATGATCCAGCACAACTGTGCAAGGTCATATGAGTAGACCATTGCGGCGCTGGAGACGGGAGTCGAGCGCAGGGGGGAGGTAGTGTGCTTGCAAGACCCACCAAGAGAAAAAGGAGGTATTCGGATCAGCCATTTGGCATACGAAATAAGAAAAAGAAAAAGACTGTGGACGGCAATATGTAGAGGGAGCAGCCTGGTGGTTTATGAGCAGATGGATTTCAGCAGAGGTGCGAACGACGCTATCGTTGCTACTAACATCAGGAAGACAGGGGAAACGATACGAGGATCATCCACGTCTATGACCAAAGGGACACACAGTCGGGAGAGAGACTGGCACAAAAGTGGAACTAGCAGAGAATCATTCGGCAGGGTAGCACTGCCCTCGTTGGCAATTGTAACTCCCATAGCATACGATGGGACTCAAGATGCCAAGAGCAGCGGAATGCTGTGTTCTGGAAAGACTTAATTGACGAAAATGGACTGGAAATTGGAAATGATGGTGAAGTCACGCACAACTAGACAAGAGAAGGTCATGATGGTGAGTCAGTTATCGACCTGACGCTGGCGAATTGACCAATAACAAAATGTTCCATACTGGCCAACGACCATGCCACTAGATCCGACCTCGAGGTTATAGTGTGGGAGGTGGAAGTAGACAGGAAAGAGGAGGCGGGCCATGAAAGTGTAGTAGGGTGAAACTTAGCTGCAATGACGAAGGAGAATGCGGAGGCAGCGGAGAAGCTATGGATGGAGCTAGCTAAAGAGAGAGCTCACCTGCACGCAGAATGCACAGCAGACGAGGTGGAGCATGACGCTGCATGGTGTCAGGAAGCAATGGGCAATGTTCTCAACGCCACGGCAAAGAAGATCAGAATCTGCACCAAATCAAAGAGGTGGTGGAACGCCGACATCAGGGGAAGAAGGAAGGTGGTCAGAAGAGAAAAAGGAGGAAACAGAACTCGGAAGAGGCCTCCAAGGCGAAGGCAGAACTCCAGAAGTTGATTCGACAGCCCAAGAGGAAAATGTAGAAGCCAGTATCTGCAAAACCAAAGGGGGGCCGAGATATGGAGAGCAGCACGATAGGCGAACCCTCGGTCAGGCATGATCATCGAGGCCTTAACAGACACAGAAGGCAAGCAAGCAAACATATCACTGGAGAAGAAGAAGATGTTGAGGTGCAAGTCCTTTCCTCTGAATGACGGCGACCAGTATGACAAACTACCTCCCACAGGACGCGCACACACAAACATCACAGAGCAAGCAGTTGAACGAGCCCTATTTTCTCAATCGGTAAAAATGGCACCAGGGCCAGACAAGCTGGCTTTCGGCACCTTACTGCTGCACTGGAAGTGAGACAGAGAGAGCATGATGAGGCTGACGATGGTGGTCATTCCCACGGGAAGCCACCCAGCGGCATGGAAGCGGGCTAGCGGCGTGGTCATTTGCAAGTCTGGCAAAGACGACTACACGCAGCAGAAGGCCTATCGCTCAATATCGCTGTTGAGCTGCATGGAAAAGTGGTCGAAAAAGTAGTCACTGAGCTTCTGCCAGATGAAGCTGAAAGATGAGGGCTACTGAGCAACAGACAATTCGGAAGAAGACGATGGCGGTCCACCATCGATTCAGCGACCATCATGGTTGACAGAGCTCATGCAGCCTGGAAAATTGGCCACATAACAGGGGTGCCTCTCATGGACATTAAAGCAGCCTTCCCAAGCGTCCCAAAAGGAAGGCTACTTAACTTAATGAAGGTCAGGCAAATGGATGGAGACCTTGTACGATGGACGGAGAGCTTCCTCTCGGAAACAATAGTGCAGATAATAATCAAGGGCAACTGCAAGAAGAGACACCCAGTGGAAGCTGGGGTCCCACAGGGCTCACCAGTGTCACCGATTCTCTTTGTAATCTACACCTCAGGACTGATCAAATGGGTCGAAGAGTACGTATCAGAAGCTGATCGGCTGTTTGTTGTAGACGACCTTGGCAGGGTGGCGACCGGATGCAATGTCAACCACATCATCTTGATACTTGAGAGATGCGCACCAAAGCGCATCGAGTGGACAAGTAGACGAGGGCTACAGTTCAACACTGCCAAGATGGAGGCCGCACTATTCACGTGCAGATGAGGCCACAGGAAACACCTCTGGCCTAAACTGACAGCGAAGATATGAGTCGGCAGCGGGTTGATACAATTCAATACACAGGTGACACATTGTCTGGGCATCTGGATGGACACACATCCAATGTTCAAGGAGCAGTACAACTGAGGCATGAAGAAAGCCAGGGCAGCAGAAGCGAGACTCCGAACACTTACCCCGACATATGGTGTTGTTCCTGGCAGCGTGAAGGCCATCCAAGTGGCGTGGGTCCAAGTGGTCGCACTGTATGGGAGTGAGCTCTGGTGGGATCCCAAAGAAGTAGGCAGGCGAGATGACCTCCAACTCCTCCTCTATCAACAAGCCAGGTCAATCCTTGGCGCACTGTGCACAACCCCTCAGGGTGCACTTATGAGAGAGTCAGGGCTTACACCCGCGCCTGTAATCTTAAACTCCAGACAGCAGCGATTTGCAGTGATACTAACAGACGCATGCAGCAGCAAGCTAAACGAGTTACACCAAAACCCTTCTTCCGGTGCACTGATATGCAGAGTAGTCAAGGAAGAGCATGAGCATGGCCGAACAACTGAGGCCATGAGGTACCCGGCCCCGGGTAAACAATCAGTGGTCAGGACTACCATACTGCACGTCACCACCACTGTCAAGAGAACCACGAATCGCTGGGCAAGTGAGAAACAAGCCAAAATGGGAGCAGTGGTCTGGAGGTGGTGGACAGATAGATACCGCTCAAATGATGGCCGAGTGGGAGCCGCAGCAGTCTGCAAACATGGAAATCAATGGAGGTCTTCGACGCCGAGCTGTGGCCTATTGGACTCGCACTTGATGTGACAATCGAGCAGAGATAAACATTGCAAAGACTTGGAGTGAGGACGGTGGCAATCTTTAGCGACTTGCAAACCGCAATTCGACGAGCGACACACCTAGAATCAGGTCAGTGGCAGCGATTGGCGAGGCGGATCAATTGGAGAGCGCAGGTGCTCCTTGCCCATGGAATTGCAACCAAGATTCACTGGGTCCTGGGACACTCCGGCATCCCTGGATACGAAGTGGCCGATCATCTGGCAAACCTGACCCGAGACTCCAGCTGAGACATGGTGATAGAGCGGCCCTACACCTCGGCCTCAATTAGAGCTAGACGAATCTCTGAGGGAAGGTCAGCAGCCAAGGCAAAGTGGGAAGCCGACAAGTGCAGCAAGCGCTTCAGCTACAGACTCAAGAGCAAGACGGGGACCAAGAGACCGGTTCTGATGACAAGCGTGAGGTCACTGGCTACCAGGTTCTACAGACTAAAGTGGGGGCATACACCCACTGGAGTCTACCTAAAACGGTTCGGCCACCGAGAGGACGACAAATGCTGGTGGTGCAGCGGTGGAAGCAGGATGGGGGCCCAGACGGGGGAAGACCTCTTCGGCCACTGCAGCTGAAGGAGAGACCAGCAACAGACACTATGAAAGGTGGTGGGAAAAGCGACGGGCTGGAATGCAGGCGGATGCAGACATGTGCAGATCTCTGAGCTGTTTTATGTGGAAGAGTGCGACCAAGTGGTGATGGACTTCCTGGCGGCTACTGAAGTCGGGAAGTTCCTGCCCAGATGAATGACGGTACGGAGCAGGCGCAGAGGCTGACTCATGTGCGGGGAGCGGCGGCAGTGGGCTTATATCTTCTCTTTTCTTTTCTTGTCTGGTGTGGTCTATCTTTTAGTTTTTCATTTGTCAGCAGGGATGAAGGGTAGCGGGGGGGGAGCTCCGCCATCTAGCCGGCTCGCCCGGAGGCGGAGGGGATATTGGGTCCTGTCATACTCTAATTAGAGTGCATACAGTATGAATAAAACAAAACAAAAACCACCGTAGACGGGCGTGGGTTCACCATTAAACCATTAAATAGATCTCTTTGCAACACAAATCCGGACGGCTAAGGTCATACGGTGCCCCTTCAGGCGTACAAACGTTAACCAGCACGGTACGGATCACGGTTTAAGACCAAGGAGCTCGCATGCAGGAGCCAATACTAATCATATGTTGGCAATGTACGTGAACATTGACTTTGGGAAGTGTGCATACGTTCGTTGGGACAGCATGTCAGAGATTCCGGGGCCCAGGGTTTAGCGTGATCATGCTCAGATCGAATGTGCGCCGGCGGGTGTTCGGGTTACCAGTGCGGGGTTGCGACGGCGGATGTAATGGTGAGGAAAATGAAGCTGCGGACTAAGTGGAGACTCTAAGGGACCCTGAAATGTAACTCATAAAAGCACCTCCCCGAAGGTACTGAGAGGTGACTTTTCTATATCACATTGGAACAGACATTGAAGTCTCGTTTCTGGGTTAGGGGCTCTATTATGTGGGATTAAAAGGCACCGTGATAAAAGCACAGGAAATATAATTATATAATACCTTTTCTAATGCCTTTTCTCTCCGTACCTTATCTGGTGCCTTATCTGATGCCATTCCTCCCCGTGGCTTTTACTGTACTCTTTATAACCGAACCTTCTAGACAATTTCTAACTGGAACTTTCTAGACAGATAAAAAAAGATAAGAAACTATTAACACACCGCATTATTCTATCAACCAAGTAAAATATCTCTTGTAAGGAGAAATACAAAGATACGTTCAACAGAACTAAAAAAATATAGATACTTCCATATTTCCAACAACCACCGGATATTTCTCGGCAGCGGAATTAACTAATTGTCATTATTCTAGCTGCATTTTAGGATCCTATAGGCTACCAAAATCAAAAAAAAAATTTCCCGTGAAGCTTTCGCTTTTTAGTCCAAATTTCTAGCACAGAAATGCCTGTCACAAGTCATCGCAATCCATCTTAGCCAGAGAAATATAGCTTTGCCCGAAGGATCAGCAATGTAGGACAAAGGATTAAATTACGCTAGTGACTACTCGTCAGATTTTTAAGTGTCCGCACCCCTGCAACCCTAACTAGCTACAACTTAAAAATCTGACGAGTAGGTCCGTCGATCATGACGTTATCAACCCCACCTACCCGTGCGCACAGACCACACCTTATCCAAACCGATCCATGCCAACAGACAACCCCACCGAACGAACCGAGGAAAAATGGCATTTATGCGGCCCTGCGAGTGAAACGGGTGTTAATTTGGGCAATTAACTACTCGCCAGACTGCAGTGAGACATGTGTGAAAACTCAGGTGGACAATGAATTTTCGAAATGGATACGGCGGACATCAGACAGCACCATTCGGTGGCGTTCAACAGCTTTATCATTAGCTCGGGGCTTTGAGTGGATGAAATGACCACACATGTCACTGTGCTGCGGAAGTTTGAAAATTGTGGTTTTGTTGGGTCAACACGTACTTTGCCTTTAACCGGTCGTGATAACTTCGTTTTTCCCTTCTCCTATCCTCGATGACGGCGCTCTTCCAACACTTCTCAGACGCCAATTAACACATCCGAGCCCAGCAAAGCATATGCAATCGAAGAAAGGTTGGAAATATAGAAAGCGATACGAAATACTCCTGTCTATCTGCCACAACAGTCTCTCCGTAGTTAATCTGATGCCAATTTCGAACCCCCGATCTTTATCAGTGCAATTAACTACCGGGTACTTTGGCAGTGGAGCCAACAGGCCATGATGAATCGCGCTGTAGGGGTAGGTACTGGCGATCATCGATTGTAATTGAACCATATGTGTTTGGTTGTGAAGGTATAGAACAGGGTGGCGGAAGTAGCGCCGGTAGCGGGCGATGGAGCTGCGGACTCGCCCCAACATCTTTCAGGGCTACGGCCTGGTGTTGATCGGTGATCGTGGGAGAATGAGGTAGAGAGGCGGCAGGGTGGCGTAGCTCTACATCATTTGTATGAATGTCGATAACGCCGTCTGGGGCCTGACTCTGCAGGATTGATAAGCGTTCGATATAATAAACACATCTGAGCATACTACCTCCTGTCCTCTCCTGGATCTCCATTTGAATACCCCAATCGCGGCTACCAACACTCCAATGATCATAGCCACGAGTCCTCCTACACCAACAACGTCGTTTCCCCCTCTCTTGTGGAGTTTGGCGAGTTGCGGAGGGATCGATGTGCCATTGACAAGGCAAGCAAATAGGGACATTGAGATATAGTTTGTTGTGAATTGACGGTAGCGAGAGTCCATTTGTGCGGGGTTTAGAGGTAGTGGACTGTGGGGTTTAGAGGTAGCGAGCGGTGAGGTTTAGAATTAGCGAGCTGTATTGTTGAGTAGCGAACGTGTGCGGCAATTGCGCTTGTTGGGACTGTGCTAGGAGGTGATGGTGAAGTGTCATGATGAGATGAGGTGAATCTATTATAAACGATCTGGCGGAGGTCGCCCAACACATGAGCGACGAGGCAAGAAAGCGGTGTGCGCAAAGCAGGGTTAGGTGTCACTTCATGACGTTTCATCCTCCGGATACTGGCGGCTTCTATCGATAGAATGCGCACATTTATCCCCTCCCACTCCAAAATATACACTCTACGTTGAAGAAGCGACTGAAAAAATTCAGCTGATAAAGACGTATGAGACATAAATGGAATTACGATTCTTAGTTCATTTATCTCCATTTGACATCTACATGCGAAAAAAGAAAAACTTGCCAGAGTTGATGTTCTGTTGTTCTAGAACCTTCCTCTTTCGGACATCTCCATGCACAGGATGAACTCTAGAATGCCAATCAACACATCCACTCGGTTAAAAGTGTGGAGGCACACCACATCTGTTTTATTATTCGCTACCGAAACCACTACTTCCAGAATACGGGATTTATATCCCGAACGATTGGCTGATGGAACACAGCAAATGCAGAAAATTTATGATGCAACTACTTAAGAACATAGATCTCCGCTGTCACATCACCAGACACAGGCTGGCATTTCCTCTTTAGTTACTTCGCTACATATAACCGCATATACCCCAAAAATAGATCGCTCCGGTGCGAAAGACCGTATCGCAATAAACTTTTCCCATATGCTTATCTTACTACATTGTTGAAGGGGAAAGTACTGTACCGGTTGACTACTTCTGAATTTCATCAATAGATATCTGCCGGGGTCTGCCGGGGACGGCAACATGGCCTGCCCGGCAGTCTTATCCGCCCGTCCCCATCCTACTTCAAAATGACGGCGCCTTGCGTCCTCAGTGATCCCGGATGAACGGGACAGTTGACTTCACCGAGCGACGATAAGCGAACCGGAGTGGAGCGGGGGGAATGGGTGAGAACCAGATGAAAATCAGAGAGCGGTGACGGAAGGCACACATAACCGAAAGATCTATATATCTGTACGTTGTCAGAAAATGTTACGCTTACAGTCCCGGAAAATGCATGTTTCCAGCAGCTAATCTGGAGCTAGACGGCAGCTGGAAACCGCCCACTGGGGTAGTAGGATATCATTACAATCTTATTTCGATGCCGACAAGAGCTGTCTCCAACCTACTCCCGACCTACGGAGAAGCACCAGGCTGAGTGAGATTTTCGAACGTGTGAGTCCAATCAACTAGTGTACTCAAGTGTTATCCTTGCAAAAACGGAGATGGCCTATCCAGGCCATTTAAAACCCCATTCAATGGTTGATTGAAGTCCCCGGAAGCTCCAGGATTCCCTGCCACTACAAGACCATAAGTTGGCTTGCAACCCTGGTCTTGCCACCACCTATCAAAATTAGGTTTTCGGATGCATGATGATTGGAGCTGTCATCCACAATGCCCCACACACGCGTAGCGCGCCAATGAAGGGCAAGCATCCACCCAGCGCTGCCCTTGGTTTAGTGGCCGAATCTGCCCGTGTAGATACGCATAAGTGCAGGTAGTTTTTTCGAGCTGTTATACGTAACATGCGTAATAATTTAGACAGTACATTTAACACGTGCAATTGTGTTTATTATGCCCGATACTGCAGTTGGTGAGTACCGTCGCGGTTTAAACCCATGCGCACCTTCAGAAACTAGCACAGGGCGCGCGGGTCTGATCTATAATAAACTTATATATACTATCTTTGAACCACTTGTTTTGCAAAGTGGCCAAAGATAAAGATCTTAATTCTACTGCTAACTATATTGATATTTGTGGTTAAATATTAATAGTATCGCAACTAGCCATGGATTAGAAAGCTTGGTGTGGTTGCATGGACGTGAACTGACATCGAGGCAGATAGGGAAGAAAGAGAAGCAAATCACATATAACAGTTATACACTTTTAAGCAATATTGACGACACCATGGACAATATTGCAGAAATTTTGACCTTGCATTCGGTGGGTGCATATAGTGATATTGTGTTCGTGGCGAGCTGGTCGTTAGGAATAAAGTGTGTGTTAGTGTATGCGCTAAGGGCTAACCCTGTAGGGATAACTCCCTCATACATCCGAATACATAAGACATTCCGCGAGCTCTCAAAATTGCGGTCTTATGAAAGAAAGGAAGCTCAACGAGTAACTAGAACCATCATAGGAGAGAGCCTCAACAGGTCGCAGACCCCGTCATGCTATTTAATTGAGATGCCGACTTCCGCCCCGTTAAGTCTGCAAGCCTGCGTCCGTCCTCCGGATTCAGAATTCTAATACTCTCTCATTAAATAGAGGTGTTTTCAAACACATGTGAGGTACACGTTCGGATTGGTTAAACGGTAAATGAGAGATGAACAAGCAAGGGTGGAGTTTTGTGTCAACGAGGGAACCCTGTAGGGATTGTCGTCCGGACTAACTACGGCCTAATTTAGCTCCCGGTCTATCGCGATATTGATAGCGCGATAGGGCCAACCTTAACCGAGCACAGACCGCACCTTATCTTCATCATACAGTAACTAGTAATTAACAACTGTAAGTAATGAAAGAACTGAGATGAACATGAAAACTGTGCGAATCACAATCAGTATATAAAGTCAAAGTTCACTCCCGATAGCCAACAGGAACAAGAAACCACGTAGCCTGTGCACCCGACATCCCAATGATAAGCTTTCGCACTAGCCAAGAAAAGCTATCAGACAACACCCAAACCAGGCATTTTCTCGGGGTCTCATTGGATGATATGGTGATCAAGTGTCATTCGTCGCTGATCTAAGTATCTACTCCCATCCAATACGTACTCCCTAATCCTATAATTAGTTATTTCAGTCCAAGATTCACTAAGCTATCCATTTACATACTCGCTATTATTGGTGGAGCTTTTCCGACTCGTTGTAACAGCGATGTATGTAAACATGTGGGCGCCCACATTACGAGTTGAACTAAACATCCTCACATCAAATTCTATTCTCAAATATGCCCCCAATGGGACTACAATAGTACAGTGTTCCCAAATGGCCTGGCTTGCCACCTGATGATTTACCGGCCATAAACGGGCTAAATCCGGCGGGTGCTCTAAAAAGCCACCAGCGGCCGGCTGTACCTACAAATTCCGTTGGTATTTGTGAATACGTGTGGATGCCAGCAGTAATTGCAAATGCCAGGGGTATCTACCAGTATGAATGCCCGCAGTATTCATAATACCTGTGAATATTTACAAATGATAGCGGTATTTACGAATGCCTGTGAATGCCGGCGGTAATTGCAAATGCCGGAGAATATTTACAAATGGCGCCTCTGTATAAGTGCTAGCTTATATTTGCCAGCCCGGTGCAAAAAAAGCCGCCAATTCTTAATCCGACCCCGCAACAATTCTAAATCTCGTAAACCGGCTTGTGCCCCCTACCAAGCCACCCCCCGTTTGGCCACTTAGCAACACTGCTATGGTATTTTCAGTATTTTTTAAACTACTGTAGCCCTCCTCGGTGACCAAGGATAAGCTGGCTGGTGCAGGGTGAGACTCTTGAGACTTATAGTCATAAGACTGGGCAAATAGCGATGACGATAGAAAACCGGGGCGAAAAACAGAGGGAGCTTTCAAGTCGTTGGAACGGCCAGGAAGACCAGGACGTTCACCTGAAAAAGCAGAACGCTGGGTCTTTGGCACTCTTACCTGTGGCTGGTGTCTTACCTGTGGCTGGTGCTAGAAACTTCCATAAGCCTAGACCACCATCCTCAATTAGTCTATATTTAATAATGCAACCTGTCCAATAACTAGAACGATTTAGTGAAGACCGTCTTACTATTCTCTCCATCTCCAATTAAGACAAGGGAAAATACGCTCCGCAAATACCCTAAAATCCACGCAACCCATGTTCTGTCCGCCGAACATTTTTTCTGCACTCCCCCGATCCATTATTGTCGTCCATAGCATATCCAGTATTCGTAATGTATGTGATTGCAAAACTTACCCCACAGAACCAGATCTAATCCGCTCATGTCACTCATGGCTCCCATCCAGTGCGGCTAACCGCCTGGTTATCCTCCCGATCATTATTTTGGAGTCCGGTAGGGATGGGAACAAATGTGAACTGTCTTTTTATGAGGGAAAATCTTCGAGAACGGTGATCCCTTAAAGTGGCTAATTGCAGCCACTAATCTATCGTTGGGCGCTTCGGATGTGCCAATAGGTGGGGTAGGTATCTGTGCGGGGAATAGCAACCGAGCACGGGACGGAGACTGCGTGTTTGGTAGCAACAGAGCATCCAGAGTCGATAGAGTGTGGGACAGCGGTAGAGCACCCAGCGGAATATCAATAACCCAGTGCCAACGCTCTGACTTGTGACCTTATCATTTTGATTCTACAAAACTAGTAAGGCTGCAATTAAAAATCTAAGAAATAGTTAGCGCCTTACCTTCACCACTCTCCGTCTTCCCCTCCAACATTTCCACCCGAATACACCTATCGAGGTTACAAGTACTCCAATGACCGTAGCCACCAGTCCAGTTACTCCAACAGTCTATGCTGTCTCACCTCTCTTCCGGAGATGCTGGTGTTGCGCTGGTATTAGTCCGCCGTGAACCAAAATGATCATACAAGGCGTAGTTTACGCCAGGAGAGTGCCTACACATGTGGCGAGAGCTCGGTTATATGGCTCTCGGAAGTAATGTTGCTAATGATTGTAGTGGTGGCTAAGTTTGCAATGTTGTGGTGGACATTATGGTTGTCGAAAGGGATATATGTGTTGATAATGTTTGGTGTTCTGTATATTAAAGGGATGTGGATTTTATCGTTTGAAGATATTAAATACGGGGCCGGGTCCGCCTAAAGCGGGAGAGAGATGAATTATGGCCAGTTCGGTAAGGGCAAACTTTGTGCTCGATTCGGCGAGGCGCTAGGGTAGGTAATTCCGAGCTACTGGTGTAGCCTATGACCAAGCAAGCGCCTTCATCGCCATTAACAACGCTATGGGGTTTAAACAGTGCGCACAGACCACACCTTATTTGTACTGTACCTCATACAACAAGTGCCAACGGACGATTCTGCCAAATATATGTATGAACCATGATAAATTGACACTCATTAGGGACATACGTAACTAGTCCAAACGAAATTTTGAATTTTATGTGGATGATGCCGTGACATTGCGTCATGTCGATAATCTAATCAATCGTATCCCATCTTCTCTCAACTTTAATTATCTCACCACAATAACTTTTTCCTGCTATAAAGTCCTCCAACAGAAACTAAGTCGTCTGCGGTTGCCGTATGTACTGTAATACTAGTAGTGTATCTCGAAAAACATTATATGGCACTCACAGGACGATTTACCGTCGTCGCTCCCTGCCTTGCTGTCCAACATTTCCACCCGAATACCCCAATCGCGGTTATCAAGGCCCCGATCACTGTAGCTACCACACCACTTACACCAATAACGACACTCTCGTCTCTTTTCTGCCGTTCTCGGTGTGCTCCCGTGTTTGATGAGCCGTGTACGACACAAGACAGTAGCAAGGTCACAATGACTGACGGGTTGTATTAGCCGGTAATTAAATCTGGGCGGTATATGGCTAACCTATAAAGCGAACGTGGTACAAGCGCAGTCGCATTGAGTTAAGAAATGGTTTTCCATAGGATATGTGTAATGGCGACAAGGTTTTTGGCGATTTAAGAGACATTGCCATTGCCAAGTTGTGTGAGGGGCGGCCGCGGATGTGGTGGGGTTTGGCCTTGGGGGAGTTGATTGAAGATAGAAATCAACAATGCGGGTGCAGCACATGGTAACGCTGCGCGTGAAGGTAATGTAAAATGATCGCTGGGCAATCGGTTGGCGCGAATATGTTCGAGTCGGGCACAGTACGATAGTTAACACCTGAAAATTGAGTTTTATTGAGGAGGTGGGATTTGCACCTACTTAAGCTCCTTTGTGGAGGAGAATTTTGGGTTTTTTTGACGTTCCATGCGTGCTCCAATATGTTGGGTTGCGCGCCAGCTCAACATCAACCCTGGCTAAGTAATCCAATGGATGGTATAGGGAGATGGAACGTTCTGCTCCTGGAAGTATCCCATTGGTCAATTTGATTTGGTGCACTCTGGTTAACATCGCATGGCAATCGCGTTAGCAGCATGTGGTTGATTACTTCTTTGTCTAGAATCCAATTATCGCCAGGTGCTAAACAAAAAGCAAAAATACACTTCATGAAGTATGCACCACTACGTCATTGTCGTCGCGTCTATCGGGCAAATTATATCTCCGCTTTCTTTATCCCTTAATGTCGGCAGATATACCCTATAGCTAGCTGCATATTTCAAATTCTTAAACTGCGAGTCTCTCCGAAGGTTGTCTCGGTCCTCTCACCTTCAAATCCTTGAATTTGTAGGCCTCCGCAAGGTCGCCTCTATCCTCTTAGCATCATATAAATGGGTGCATGCTGAACTTGAACCAGGCTTCCCAATAGTCCGTCCCGTCCGGGCAAAAGTAAGCCCCGGACCAGACGACAATTTTCGGGGCAAGCAAACTAAGGACTGTTTAGGACTAGGGCAGCAGAGCCACGGACGAAAAGACTGTAGGGCCCTGCAGTCTAGCTCTGCGCACTGCGCACGGCGATACTATAATACAAACATGATAACATACAAACAAACAAGACCCTCTGCTCACTACCAAGCCTCCTCCATTTACAACTGTAGCTCCTCCGCTTCCGTCTGCATGTGGACCCTTGCATCTTCAGGCACCCAGCCGCAGCATTCAGACACATCCAGGATTTGGAGTTCGTATAGACCCTAGCTTCGTATCCTAAAACAGTATCCTAAAACTACAGTCATCTATATCGGGCCCTAGGTATTCAGATTCCGTACCGGGACGGACCAGGCCTCCGAAATGCATGCCCCGGACGGGACCGTCATTTGGGGCCCCGAAAGACGCCAGTCGCCCCGGACCGTTGGGAAGCCTGACTTGAACAGATCGCACATTAGAAGCTCTTGCGCCAAACGTGAAATCTTGTTGTTTCTTTTCTCAGCGATAGCACTCACGATCGACTTGGATGAATAACGCCCAAAACAATGTACCAATGATGACAGTACCACCCGTAGCCAATGAATTCGAAACGTGGGTATAGTAACGACTGGAAAGTTTTGGTGCCTTATGACTAGGGGTAAGCCTAAAATGGTTAGCATAACATGCGCTGTTCACGACTTTCCGATTATGAGCGGACACCCACAACATACGTTTAACACGACCATCAGTCAGGAAGTATCACTGATAATCGACGCTGAATACGAGACTACTCCCAATACCTAGAGCACAAAGAAACCAGAAACAGAGACACAACACTTGAATAGACACAACACTTGAATAGACACAACACTTGAATACAGCAACCGGAAACACGTACATATCTACTCATCATGACAAACGGGTGCACGTGGCTTCGTCAATAAGACCAGTAAAACTGCCACATAATTCCGGACGGTAGAGTGTGCTCGCCTATCTAATTAACTGAGCAGGGCCCTTAAGGCTGTACAAATGCCCGGACTAGTAATCAGCTAGGGAACCACACTTCCAAGACTACAAAGTCTCGTCCTGTGACGATTTCGCTTGTGCTGATAACTCCAACGACATGGGCGGCTAACATTCTCATTTCAATCTTATCCCTACTCCCTAGCGCTGACCCTCAAAACAAATCACACATTGCAACTCCAGTTACTAATGGTTATTGTCGCTCTGTATTAACTACATTTCCATAACTCACCGTGGAGATCCGTACAGCGGGCGTGTAGTTTTGGTCCTGTGAAGCAAAGCTCGGCAAAGAGCCTCATGAATACTGCCCAACCGCTGGGTGAACCATTACTGTCTACTGAATAACGACGGAATTGGAGTCCGGGCTACAGCGATGGGAAAAATAACTTCTGTAATTTGGTGGTCGAAGATGTAAGACCAATTATTCGGCGAGCACTACGATTTAGAAGTGTGATAAAGTTCTCAGTATACGATTGCAGTGTTCCCAACAGGTGAGTCTGGCCAGGCTTGACCTTACACCTAGCCGGACTGCAACTTTGAGTGTATCAGCCGGGCTGGACTGTTCAAGTGCGGCATCTGCAAGAAAGCCTGCCGGCCCTGCAGGTATCTCCCGGCTTTAATTGTAACCATGATGTCATTACTAGCTACGTTACAGGATATGATGGCGAAATGAGAATTTCAAACCGCACTGATACAACTTGCAAATGAACCAGCTACCAACAGAACCTGAGAGTTGCTGTTGTGGTTCGGATTTTGATTTAGAAAGACGCGGAAGAGACAGGTCTTATACGAATGAAATTGTGCCAGATACGAGCCAGATATCGGTTAAGACTGCAGGTCCCGGTCAGTGACTCCAAACCGATGCAGGCTGTATCGGTGCCGAGCGGTAACTCCAGATTTATGCAGTCTTCGCCCGTACCTGGCAGTGCCTTTTACCTGGAGGCAAACTTTTTATAGAGCCGTGCTTGTATCGGTATCGTTCACTCACAACCGTGCCTGGCCGCTTGGGAACTCTGTACGCTTGAGAAATTCAGACAGAAGAAATCTTCGGAATTTGTGTCCGAATGAGCGACGGGTTGTGCAAGGACTACCTCATCAATGACATGTCATGCCTGATCGCGGCGGAATTTGTGCTTGGGTAATTACAAATTGAGCAGCTCCTGCATTACATACCTGAAACTAGTAAAACAGAGAAAGAGTCTTTGAGCGGCACACTCCCATCATATCCTCAAACTAATAAGTATTCAATTTATTTCCAGTGTTGGAGGATTCCCCTGACGTGTCGCGTCACACCAAGCCAAGCAGTTACAGCTAGTTCTTGCCAATATCGCCAATCATGTGTCCATTCCACCCAACCCTTACGATTCGTTTTGCGACACATGAAGTGTGCAGAACCGTATCACACGTTGGTAAGTAACACAACAGAAAATTAAGCTTTTCAAGCGTTGTATCCACACACGCGGCCCAGTTTCACTTCTACAAATTCCCTTTGTTTGTGTGTTTAATCATACTGCATTCACTCTATCTAGTGTATGGCAGTGCTCGCTTCCCCTCCACCTCCGGATGGTCGGCAAGGTGGCGAAATCCCCTTTTTAGAAACGAAGCACACTGTATGACGGCATACAAAAGAAAAAAGGAAGAGAAAGACTGAAGCTATGCTCTGCTCAGCGGCATGGAAACTTCTTCACCTCCGTGGCGGCAAGCAAGTCCATCACCGCCGGATCACATATCTCTATGAAAAATAGCTCTGATATCTGCACGTGCCGGAATTTTCCCTTCTCTCAGCCCGTTGCGCGCTCTACTACTCTCCAAAGCTCTCACTACTTATCCCTCGACTGCCTACAGTGCTGGAAGAGGTGTTTCTAAGTCTACGCTGTCTTCCTGCACCACCAGCACTGATCATCACCAGTTACCCGAACCACTGAAAACTATAATTCCCTTGGCAAGAAGCCAAATTATACCACAGACCCGGATGAGTGACACATTATTTGTCACACCTTCCAGTTTTTATGCATAATAGTAGCTTAGGCATAACTATATGAAATCATTAACTATTCACTTACAAGTTACAAATACTACCTATAAGTATAGTGTATCGGCAACCAGTCCACCCCCTTCCTACTACTTACATTCATGTAGCTCCGAGTGAGGCGTCGGAACCTATGAATCTGAAACCAGCTTCCCCGGTAACCTTTCCAAGTTGTATAATGAACCCCTTGGCTAACTCCAAGCTCTCAACACCCGTCAACTGCAGCTCAACGAGTGGCATTGAATATTCACAAAATCACCGGTGAAGGATTAAAACCGCCGACGCGACTATTATTTGATGTCTTTTCGGCTAATATTCACATATGCTGACGGTGCGCCGTTCAATATGCTTCCAACTTGGTATATGTGTTTGGGACGTAACCAATGCACCATCCGAGATTATATCGTGCCCTTGGGATCGGCATGCTCAGTGGTTTCCCATACAAAAAAGAATTCAAATACATATCGAGATTTTCTTCGACCTCACTATAATCGCTTCCTAGTAAGTCTTATTATGTTACGATAATTAAATTATTAACACCTCCTATCGACTGCGCCACCGTTCAGAATACAATTGGTGGTGAGATTTCAATCACGTTACAACGAATGTTGATCTGAACGCAACGCTGTTATAAAAAATACTATCTCACTTACTAGCTAGGCAATTAAAAAGCTTTTGACGAGGTAATGTAGACTACCCCGAAACTATCGCCCAATCACGGCAAACTATCACAGCTTACAGTGAATTCGGCCCAGAGTGAACAGAACCTACCGATTGGCGGTTCGTGTAATGATGGACATGCAACCATCATGTAGGGTACCAGTTGATCACCCCACAAGGGCAATTATGTAGTACGACACTGTATTCTAGGTTAAGGATGGAAGCCCGCGATTTGTCTGACAGACTACCTAGTTAGTGTGCACGTGCTAGGGCACGCATTAGTCTGTTTACGGGGGTCTACAGTTAGTGGCGCTAGCGACATAGCGTGTCGAGCCAAACTTTATTCCAACCTCCTAGGCGGTTGAACGGATAAAGTAAACTTAGGAAATACCTACCCGGTTTTTACTGTCGCATCGCTAATCGATAGCCTATCCGTTGACAAGAGGCTCAGGATGTGCGATTAGTTGTTGTACAGAAAAAAAAGTTCGTGCAGCGGTAGTTAATAGCTCCATTCACTTCTTTGGGCTTTTAACTTCGATCCCCACGTATTGGTATGCTATAAGGTATCCGAACCCTGCTCAAAGATGGCAGACTGGACTGTTAAACTCACAGTACAGCGCAAGAATTGAAGTAGATCTGAATTGACGCCAAATCTGGGATCGAATGAGAGATGCGCATAGGCAACTTTCAGTGAGCGCGGGCAACTTACTAACGCTGGACGATAAATAATAGGAAGTCATCGAACTGAGTGGTATGTGTAGGGATGTAGGTAGGTGGCAGTGATCGAAGAGGGTGGTAATAGAGGCTAGATTGTGATAAGATAGGAAAGTAACAGGGCAAGGATTTAGTCTCGGAGTGTGGTACCAGCTTCCGAGACTAGCAAGGGTTGGGAAGCGAGATGACGAAATATCACTGGCGCTAAGTCAGCCGCGTGCAAGGTGACACATATAACGGAACAGGTATATCAGCGACGTCGGATTAATATTCAGCCCTATCGCATATGATCCCTGTAGCTTTTAAAATGCGACTACCTTAATTTTGAGGTTACCACAATCGCTTTGTTCTAGATTGTTTCATTAGACTCTACAAGAGAATTCTCAACCAATCTAAGTTCTATCTTGTGTACAGGTATATTGTTGAGTTGGTGCTTGCGCTTATCGTTGCTTTCGTTGTTGCATCTTACCTTGAGATGGACATCGGTTGGTACGATCGGGGATACATTAGCGACGACACACCACGATTCCCGTAGTTTCATCCGATACGAACTTGAATTAGCTTGTGCCTTATATAGGCTGCCAGGATAGTCAGCTGAACCTTCCCCACATTAGCGGTGAAACAGACTTCAACGACTTAAATTTGTCCAAGCCATAACTCTTGGACAATGCACGTCGGACTGATTAAAATCTACGATAATCATCCAAGATATGCTATTCGACCATTATCTCTGGCATGAGACGTATGGTTATTCCACTGATATTGAGAGAAAAATTCAACCCCGACACCTTGCAGGCAGCAGGTCACTGGTGACCAACCTAACATCGGTATGTATTTTAAGTCATTAAAAAACAACTCTATGACGTCCGGGGTAAAATCGGAAGCGTGGATGGTCGTTGTGATTAATGTGTAGTCAGTGCGAGCGCTATGGGCCTATGGCTTGCCCCGTAGGGTTTAATCAACGTCACCCATCATATACTTATATCTCTATTGGGCACTCAGATATGCGACATTGTTAAAAATTAGCTCCTATCGTCCTCCTTATTCGCTTATATGACCATCTGTTCGCATTTCTTCTCACCACCTCCACCACCACAGCCATCTTACCTGAACACACATTCCTCAGATAAGGGGATGAGGGTAGTGGGTGGGCCTCGACTTTACTTTGTTCTTCCATTGGGTTTTTCATTGTAGTAGGAGGGGAATTTTTAGGGAATATGTATGTCATAGCCGCAAGCGGCTGAATACAAAATTATTACGAACAAACATATTCCTCAGGCTTCCAACCACCTCCGAACTGCTCGAATACAACAAACACGGGTACATCCCAATGCGCAGATGGTAGTGCTAGCTATCGGCATATAGAAAGGAAACCCTATCAAGTACTTAGATCTTATAACAGCCAATGCCACCAGCACCACTATCATATCTCCATGTTCGTTCTAGCCGCCGCGGTTTGGTGTGGAGACTGGCCAAGGGGCCATGTTGAAGTTCGTGGTAAGGATTTACACCGATGGTAATTACTCGTATATGTCTGAAACATGTCTGGCTGTTGCAGCGGGAGCGGAGACGTAATCGGTACTGGTGGTGGTGGTGGAAGCTGTGGCACTGACACTGGACAGCTATGAATGTTCGGTAAAGCCACCGCATTGTCAAGTCTGGAGGCAGCTGAAGGCTTGTATGGGGCTGGCGAGACTTCTTGACAGTGGCAGAGTATACCGTCATTTATGGCAAGCGTGTGGACTGGTAGTGGTGTCGTTCTATCGTTGGGACCGGCGGTGATGGAATCTGCGGCAGCTACGTCCGTGGGCGAAGAAACGTGCGATGGGATATTCACTAGCTGACTGACAACTGCAGTGGTGTCATCTGCGGCTCTTGAGTGTCGATGCTGTGACCCTGGTAAGAATTTCGTCGAAATCAACATACAGATGATCGCAACATACCTCTCGACCACATCTCCAACGCCTCCACCTGAACACCCCAATCGCGGCAATCAACACTCCAATAATTGTAGCCACCAGTCCGGACAGGCTAATGGCGGCGTTATCGCTTCGTCTCTGGTGTTGTCGGTGGGGTTGCTGCGCCATGTGCAAAACAAACAAGTAGGAAGAGTAGGAAAAGGGTAGTAGTGTATTCTAATGCCCAGCGTGCTATGTGAGATACAGCCATGGCATCAGTCAGTACTGGGATAAGCTTACCCATGAGCTGAAGCTGGTGAAGTTGACCGTATGGATTTAGGAAGTATAGAATAGAGGCTGCACGGCGAAGTCCACGAGTGAGATGTCGGAATTACGGTTGTTGAAGCTGGAGGAGATAGTGAAAGGCTACAGACGCCGCGCGACAGTGCGTGAAAGAAAACTACAATAATTGTTGAGGATGTAGGTTTCTTCGAATCACACAGGTGAGATTCTGGGCAAACTCTATGCGAGGAGAAAGTAGGATTTGACGCCAACTTAAGTTCCTATCGCCTTGATAATAGCATAATGAAAACTAACAATTAGCTCCTTCCTTCGACAAGGATTTTGATTTTGATCATCTACGTGTCAGTATGGAAGAGCTACATGCCCACCTGTTCTATGACCGTTCTAGAATAACCAAACGAATAGCGCTCTTCTTTTCACATCCACACTAACCGAATACCCAATCGAAATTTTCATAATGCGCAACAGTAGCATTGGGTTGCCTGCGGATTCGGATGTAATGACTCGGAAGTAGTAATCTGATGGCTAAAAGTAGAGTAGTTGGTTACAAAGCGACCATTGGGTATGCAAAAATCCCACACGAGGCTCTCCGGGCCACGATTTTGAGATGCACCGCGATTCCAGCTACTTTCCAAATTTGCCGATAAGCGGTCGAAATTGCAATATTAACAACCACTTTCGGTAACACCCGCCTGCAGTTGGGATTTCAATACTTACCGCGACATTCGGTAACTTTCACCTGCAGTCGAGATTTCAATATTGACATCACTGCAGTCGGGATTCAAATACTTACACCCACATCCAGTACACCCTTTCACAATTGGGAATCCACTACGTACAGCCACATTCGGTAACACCCATCTGCAGTCGGGATTTCAATATTTACAGCCATCTGAACTAGTCCGGATTCTAATACTTACACTCACATTAACATCGGTAAACCCATCCGAGCTGCAGTGGATATTTCAATACGCAATTACAACCTCATCATACACGTTAACACGTACTCCAATATCACACGCAGCTAAGAACAAACACAACACGACCCCGGAGCGTCAGTTTTTCAGTGTGTATTGGTAAGAGGCTATGACAGGTTGCTTACTCCTCATTGGCAACCTTGTCGTAGGGAATAATGCCGACCTTGCACAGAACTGCAGGAGCAAGCATGCACGAGCAGGGGCCACTCACCGCGCCATCGGTGGAAGCGGGGTGCGGTCTTTCACCTCCTTAGTGATATATTGTTGCAGAATGCCGAAATTGTATGTAAAATGTAACGATTTAGGTGGCTGCGACAGTGCGTGCTCATTTCAAAGTGACGATACGGGCGAACGCACGTTAACTCCGAGAATGTGTATCGATGTGGTAGCGTGGGGGGCACAGTATTTTTTCATGTCACACAAGATGTCACACTGTCATATTTTAAAACAGTTAATTCAAACAGTTACTTCACGCCAGGCCAGTTTGATCGTGATGGACTTTCTGTAGAAATGAACCGTATACGGCAGATACCGTGTCCATTATATTTGATTGCTGGTATTTAAAGCAATATCCTCAGTAGTATAGTGGTTAGTATTTCCGCCTGTCATTCATAGCTACGCGGGAGACCAGGGTTCAATTCCCTGCTGGGGAGAAGTTTTTTTCTTTCTACTTATTTTAATTTCAGCGCTTATACTTCATGACCACATAACTATCATATACTAGGTATGAAGCGGCTTTGCCGCCCCCTTCGGTAAAAAAGAATCCTAAACCCCAAAACCCATGAAATCCAGCCAGCTCTCAGCCGGTTCACATTACGTCAAGCCAGCCGAGAGCCAGCCCATCAAGATTGCGTCCAGCCAGCCGGGAGCCAGCCCGTACAGGCAGCCGAGAGCCAGCCCGTACAGGCAGCCGAGAGCCAGCCCATACAGCCAGCCAAGAGCTAGCCCATCCAGATTGCGTCCAGCCAGCTGAGAGCCAGCCTGTGCAGATCGCATCCAGCTAGCCAAGACCCATCTCAGAGTGAGTATGTCAGCGTTGTCTAGATCATCTCCAGCCGGCCAAAAGTCAGCCCACCCAGATTGCATCTAGCCAGCTCAGATTGCTGACCAATAGCTGTTGTGAGAGCCACACTCAAGCAAAGCGCCACAGTTCACTAATCATGACTGAAAAAGACCATCTGCCAACCAATGAGCATTCTGTAATTTGCCACAGTAAGATGATATGTACCACCATCAACCAATGAGAATGCTTCGAGCTGACAAACCATGTTTGTTTGTTTGTAATTATTTTGCATTCACTCCCAAAGGGAGGTGCCCAGCTAAGTTATCATAAGCTGGCCGACCACTAGTGGTCATGGCATTTTAACCCCCATCTCTGAAACTTCCTCGGTCTTCAACCGGGAGGATGCAAGGCCGTTGAGACACCCAATCTCTTTCCTAGGCAAAGTTGTCTGTCCCACTTCCCGCTACTCAAGGTGGACCCTAAGGCCACTTACTCCCCAAGCCCACCCCCAAAAACACACCAAAAAAGACACACTAAAAGCAAACTAAAACAAAAGAGAATCATAAAGTACATTCTTGCCCTGCAGGATCTTCAAACCATATAGGCGCGATCTAAACTGCAACTCTTCTGACTCTCCTCCATTCCTAAATCCTGCACGGCTAACCCTTTCGGGGTCGCCAACTTTCATATCTTCCACCTTGGCAGTCATACACCTCTGTGACTCCGCGAGCATCATCATATGTCGTAACAACCTGACTTCGTCGTGGTCGCTCATCCTTCTCTTTTTCTCTTTCCGGGGCTTCTGACTTCCTCCACTTTTGTTGTCCTCCCCTCCCTCCAGGTCGTCTTCCACCCCTATCATTATCTGCCTTCCTCCACATTATCATATTCCTGAGTTCGGTCACTTGGTCACCTGACTACTCGGACCTCCCTCGTCTTCTTCTTTGTCTTTCTCGGGGATTCGGTAAACTTCTCGTCCGGCCCCCCTTATCATTTTCTCCCCTATCATCCTCCTTCCTCTTAACCGGTGTCGAAGCTCCAGCTTATTGAAAATGCATAAGCGTGGGTAGTGGGGATGTTAATCTCGGTGCTTTACCTGGTCGCCCTGGTTCCACATTCAATTCATCAATATTCATAGATGTCATGTTGTCACTTTCGACTTGCTCCGCCCAATTTTGAGTTAATACCTCTCTAGCCAATGGTGTTCCCACCCGCTTTCGCGGTTGTAAATGTGGTCCTGGCCTGATCGTAAGATTCTTTATTGGTGTTCAGGGCGTCATTGTTTGCTGCTTTTCCGGGTCTGGTGCATGCCTCCCAACTTCGCCCAACATTTTATTTTCCTCCACAAGGCTCACAACAGTTGTCTTGAGCGTCGACACTTCCGTCTTCAGGTTGTCAATTTTCGAGTAGAGTGTTGCGAAATGTCCCTCCACAACTGAGATAAAGGCCTTGCTGACCAATTCCTCACCTATTTCAATGGGTATCTCTTCAGTAGCTTTGCCCTTGTCGGTACAACCCGACTCGGACAAAATTCGTTGTTGTTGTAATGGGGTTTTAGAGCCCCCCAAACTCGTAATCTTGGGTGCTGGTGCCTCGCCTTTCCCCTTGTTCTTTTTTGGCTTCTTCTTTCCACCGGAAGTGGCGAAAATAGGAAGCATCGAGGAAGTGATGGTGTCGCTATCATTTTGGAAGTCGTAATCAGAATAAGTGGATGAGTCTGAGCCCAATTCCCAAATATTATCTTCGTTCATCATCTCTTGCAATAAACTAAAGCGAGAGCGAGTCGTTTGAAGGGTGGAGGGACCCGCGCTGGGCGTCGGGGTCCTCAAAAGGCACCCACCTCTAGGCATTGTGAGGCCAAAGAGGAATTACGGGGCGGCTTGTGGTTGGCCAATGACTCACGGCTTGGCAACAGCTAGCGGTGAGGTGGTGTGTTGAGGTGTCGGTATGCCGACAAACCATGTGTATATATTATAGAATAAAAGATGGAGAACGTACGTCAATGTGTTAGATAAAAAAAAAGAAGATTTGACATTCTTGAACTCATGAACACCGAGATTTCTGAAGTTCTCTAACTCGATCGATATTCCGCTAATTCCTGTTGACGGCTACAATCAGATCATCTCTACGTTTTATTTCCAATGTCATCGCTCAGCTCCGATCACTTATCTCTCACCGTGCAGAATCGTGGTATGATATGGCATTTGTATCACTAGTCAGTTTTAGCGCTGATGCAAAGTCACGTCGGTATTAACTAGCGCGAAGCGACTGTCAGTGTTAAATATCCCCATTCTAGGCAACGGATTTCTCCTGTCTCTAGGTCATCTACACATCGCAAGCGGTGCAAAACAGCGATTACTCAGGGAATTGGAACATTTTACGGAATAAATTTGCACTGAAGTTTTGGAGCTACATATCAATTCGCGACAATCCCGGTGAAAGTGGTAAGAAACCCAGTAATTTGTGTCTAACAACATCGAAGAAATTTAGAATGTCTAAAAAGAAATCCGTGCGAACGAAATTCTAAAAATGAACAAAGAATCTCCGGGAAATTCGCACCCTAAAGGCTATCGTTAGTTAAGCCGATCTAGAGATGGTCTCGGAGGTGGAGGTAGTATCGGAGTTGGGGCTATTCTTGGCGGTGGAAGTAGCCTCGATGGCGGTGGTGGGGACGGGTGTGGAGGGAGCATGCGGTATGATATCCTGTAACTGAGTTCCGGCTCCCGAGGTCTCGTGTAAAACTTCTTCAATATTGTTCTGCAAGATTGATTAGCACTTTATTGAGCTGTTGGATGTAGCATTGTACTATGTCTCCCTCTCCAACACCTCCAGCCAAGAACCCCAATCACCGCTATAAGCACTCCAATGACCGCAACAACCAGTCCGGACAGAGCAACGGCATCACTCAGAGTCACCCCTCTCCTCTGCAGCAACGTGTGTGGTGGTAAAATTGATGGGCTTTGTGTAAGACAAGAAGGTGGACAAATTGCGACTATGGATGTTATAAGTGTTAGCTACTGATACGCGTCAGTCGTTCAATCCACCCATAAAGTGGGGGTGTGAAGAACCTGAGCGGGACAAGGGATAGTATTAGAATCTGGCGAGACGACTAAACGGCAATGATGTGTGTGGTGGTTCCAGTTGTCAAGAAAGTACGAGCAGATGGTGGTTGTCTGAAGTTATTGTCGATTCACAAAGAGGATGTGGAGGGCGGGGGAAATATTGTATTTTGATGTCGGATCTCGCAGCTAACGAGCATAGACGACCTGTCCTGGCACTGCCCAGTATTGGCCAGCTAGTGGTGACCTTGTTATGCAAATGGGCACGGATGTAGGATGTGGCGGTCGTTACATATCTGCGCACCCATGTTCTAACACTAATTCTAGCATGAAAGAGATAAACATTTGGCGCCCGTCTGAGGTTCTCACACCACCTAGCTATAACAGCGCTAGCTGCATCTATCCCGGATGATCGTCCACGGCAGAACCTTTTAATGCCTGATGACTTCCGACCCAGCCTTGGCCGCCTCTCAAACAATATTGAACTCACCACACCTCTCCCATCTCGCCACAGTCCGTTTAGGCATAGCTTGGTGGTTGTGTAATTATGGTGCACTGTAGCTTACCAGCGACTGACCAAAATTTTAATGCCGCACTGTGTTTGACCATGTGAGTCGAGTTAGTGGTCGAGTGCACTGTCAAGGGTGTCTAAGTCCGACAAATTATCCTCAGGAATGTATGCAGCCTACTCATATCTCACCGCGTTTGTTTAAGAACCCATCACAAATTATAAATGATGGGTCTAATCATGGGCCGGGACACTAAATAATAGCAACTCAACTTGAAGCTCACGCACAAGGGACACTAGGCCACATGCCAGATTTCATCATGGCAGACATTTTTAATGCATTCTAGGAGTTTTTAAAGATTGTGGTTATGTTGTGATATAGGAAATCCTACAGTTCTCCAATTATATATTCCAATTCTCTCCTTCCCTCATATCTCGTATCGATGATTGAGTTGCCTCCAACCTTCACAAACGCATAATACTTTCCCGGACTCGGAAAAGTAAATGAGCTCAAAAAGGCGTGGATACTTAAGAAGCAATGATATATAATACTCCAGCCAGTCTAAACACCCCCGCTAGGTAAGATTAACTGCCGTACGTATTGTGTGTAGGGCTGACGGGCCATGTTGAAGTTCGTGGTAGGGTTGGATATAGCTCATCGTTAACTGCAGTTGTGAGAAATGAGCCCGATTCTGGATTCGGGCGGACGGGGCGTGGCGGACAAGGTAATGGCGGCGATGCGGCGTAATAATGATAGTGTATGTCACCGGTGTTGGCCAAAGGATAGATATGTACGGGAACGGGTGGTGATGGAACGTGCGGTGGGATATCGACCAACTGCCTGTCAACGGTCTGATCTGGAACTGTAGCATCCTGAGTCCCCAAGAGTCCGGTGAGAACATAACGGGTTCATGGGGGCACAGAACACTGTACCTTGGCTCGCTGCGTTCCTCTCCAACATTTCCACCCAAATACCCCAATCGCAGTTATCATAACTCCGATAATCGTAGCCACCAGGCCGCTCAGGTTCACAGCGTCATGCTCGTCTCTCTTCCAAAGGTTTGTGTGTTGATGTGGGACTGCGGAGCCGTGGGCAATAGCAGCGAGGAGGAAATTTGACATTCTATACGCTGCAAATTCCAATCGTTGTGTTAATTGCCGTCCAGAATCGAGCTGTTCCCGTAGTAACCTACCTATTAACGGGATGTCGGGAGAGCTAGGATGTTCTGGTTTGAAGGGTGGGGTAGAGAGACAGAGAAATCGATTTGGATTTGTTGCGCTGGGTTGGGAGTTGGGTTTGTTCCCGGTTGTGGGGTGGATGGCGAACCCGGCGTGATTGCTATTTTGAGTTTTGATAAAATTAACTAGATACTGAGAGCCGTAGCTCAAAAGTTTTGGGGGAGGGGGAGGAGGGTGTCAGGGGGACCTAATACTATGAGTACAGTGTCACTACCCGGCGGTTTAGCAATATTCAGTAATTTGTACCTCTTACGGTGAACCAACGATAGTGCTCCATACGGATGGGTCGGTTCAGGCAGGGATTGGACAACAGTTGGTTGGGTTGGCTATGCTCTCGTCCAGTCACGACGATCTCCCTGTCTCAGTTTGCCTTGCACGAGAAAACAAGTCACCAACCCATCGTCCAATCCCTGCTTCAACCAACCAAATTCCCTTTCCTAGCTCCAAGTTGCGTATGTGAAGCAGTAAGCAAAGTTTGCCGAAAATAAGTAACATTTGAGAGATCGGGATTTTGTTCGTCGGTACGGAGACTGCCGACTTCTAGATCTCTTGGTACCGTCGCTTCGTAACTTATATTCTAGCATAATGGCAGTGTACGAATACTATTCTACAGCAGCGATCAATTGAAATACGGAATTTGGATGAAATACTATGATTTCTCCAGCTGGGATATTCAAAGCTAGGAATGTATAGTTACTCGTCTATGACGCTGGCAGCTGCTAAGACCGCCGATCAGTTCGACTTTGATTATCAAAGGAAGCTCTGATGCTGAAAAAAAAAATTACTATTCAGCTGATAGAGTGCCCAATGTATTTACACTACCGCTCTAAGAGAATACGCTAACCCGTTTGCCGCAACCCTTGCGGCTCACCAAGCACATAAAACAGAATGGTGTGGTGAATATGGTTGGTAAACTAAGATAGGGCCGTTGTTTGCAAGAGTCCGCAGTTTGTGTCAGATAGTTGCCGTCATTGTTTCAGAACTTTGAAATGTCAACACTCCCTGCACTCTAGTAAGAGTGAATACAGTATGAATAAACAACAACACTCCCTGCACGATAAAGATCATGCAGTGGATGAAGATTAGATTAGATGCATTAAAACGCCAACACAACGGTTCTATAAAGGATGTAGCAGATGAAGATTAGATTAGATCTATCAGAACGCATCGACGAATTACACGAAGAATGGATTCAGCTTCAGACATACACACACCCGGTAGTGAGGTACAGCATTGCCGATATCTCGTCTCACCCCAGGCGGTTTCGAACACCGAGCCCCTTCCATCGACTTTCGGCGTCGTTATCGCCATCAGCCAATGACAAAGATATGTTCCGGCAGATATGTTTCATTCTACAGGATATATATATATATATATATAAATAATGATTGGTTCTAAAACACTAATTAATAAACCAGTCTCGAAAGAATCCAAATCTGCAATGGACTTAGAGTTTTTCATAACTCTGGGTCTAGGGGCCATGCCAAAGAGAAGATAGAATCAGTAGATCCCAAGTATACCCAGTCAGAATGACACATACTATCCCAACGCAGCTAGAAAAGCCCCGTTGATATCAACTTCCCATGGTATTTGTGCGTGTAATGCCGACAGGCCATGTTGTATTTCGCGGTAGGGCCCTATACTGATGATGATTCACAGCTGTTGCCGCGAAAAACAACACCGATCGCTCCGGCAGTGCTGTAGTAGGTGGCATTGAGCGGGCTGATTGCGGTGGCTGAAGTAGCGGAGATGGCGGGTACAGGTGCTCTGAACCCCTGTGGGTGTCCTGCGGCACAATGGAAACAGGAACTTGGAGCGGCGTGGTAGCGGTAGTGTATACCGCTGTCGTTGGCTGATGGGTAAAGATGCGCAGGCTCAGGGGTTCGGATACGCGGCGGGAATAGCTGACTGTCGACAGTCTGATCTTGAATTGTGCTGTTCTGATGCGCCAAAACGCTAGTAAGGAACCCATTCGGTCGATGGGATATGGTGACATACTCTAGCTCTCCGTCTTTGTTTCCATCATTCCATCCAATACTCCAAACGCGCTTATCAGAACCCCTATTACCGTAGCCACCAGTGCGCTCAGATTCACTGCTTCGCTCTCACCTCTTTTGAGGATCCTTGTGTGTTGAAATCGCGTGTGTTCCGGTGGGATAACGGTGCTGTGTGCAAGAGAAGCGAGTAGGAAGATTGCGATGCTAAACGCTACACACCTTTATTTGTTGGATCAGCTGAAGTTTGAGGTCCGTCAAACTCCGGTGGATGATTTACGCATAAATTAGAGTTCTGGGGTATCGGTTGTAGAAATAACCGAGAAGGTCCTGGAATGGCGGCGAAGTTGCGACACGATGCCGGGAGATGTGTTTTTCAAACCACGATGCAAACTGTCGGATAGTGAAGAAGGAACAGGACTCCGTGGATGTCGGGGCCTTGGGACGAGATACTATATTGCGCACGACATGAGGAAGCGAAAGTGCTCTTATTCACGAACGAACTGTGCTTTACGTAGTTCAGACTCTGACTGCGCATCGATCCCCATACTTGCTTTTGTTACCTGCCGCATGAGTCCGATGTGGCGTCCAAAACGGCACTAACTATGTAGTGTTCGGCAAATGCCAATCCCGGGCCTAGCTACAAGGGTCTTAGCCGCCGGGAGGAGCGGAAACGTCAGCGTAGCCAGATTGTCTCTAAGAACATGCTTTAGATGTTAAGGTTAGGTGTCTGTGGTGCGTTCTGCGTTCATAATGCGATCAACCGTGTTTCCCACTGCCTCTTGAGCGCGATATTCTTCCTCTCTAACATCCCAGTTCGCATATTTAAGGCCCTGTGATATACGTCTTGGTCTAAGGAGCCGACACCTTGCCATATTCAATACAAGTCTATTGTTCAAACTGCAGAAGTTCGGATGTCATTGAGATACATGTATGGAGTACTCTAGAATACTCATGTAAGCGGGGTAGCAGACGGACACAGATTTTGCCTGATTGTGGCTCCGCTGTGGCGCTTTGGTGTGTGAGCGTTTCCCATGTAGAGTAAGCTTTGCCGCAATCCCCAAACGCACACACATGTGGGAATGGAAATAGTGACGCAGCTCAAAGATCTACGATCCTTATAAGCACACACTAAAAACTAACGGGAGCGAATGATAGAGTTGTGCAACCTTGACTGCAGGTATGCTACAGAGCTGGCCAAACCGGACTCGTCCGATTGATAAACCCCTATCCATCCATCAAGATTGGCCTCGCAGGTGGGGTGGGCTGAGTCTCTAAAACTATTCAGATGAGAACGTGCTCTCTTGAACCTGGGTGGAATTCAGGGATGGCACAATACCTAACCCAGGGGATCTCAAATATGATCCAAATTAACCCTTAATTGGTGACAGCTTCTCGTCTCTTGTCTTGCGACGCTCATGGCCAAGGTACTTGGAAGACATCTGGAGACTATATTAGACATCAAATATACCCCACGGGATCCTTTGTGTTCTCGAAGAGCTAACTAGATCAGCTTCGCCAGGGGCTAGTTGCAATCAGGCAGGTTGACACAGCCAAATAATGTAGTCTCGGAACTTTGACGGCAATGATGTGCGCCATAATTTAACAACGAACGACATCTCTGCAACACATTTTACCTCACATTCATAAAACCCCACAATATCCGCTAAACACTTCTCGCAACTCTGACAACTACATTATCGCAACCTTCGCCGCTGCTGCACCCATCATCCAGAGAAATCTTCTGAACCCATACGGATGAGTTCTCCGCGCCTTCAGTTCAAAGGTAGGCCTCAAACCAACGTAGAAGGATGCCACGAGTATGGAATCCATGAGTGTAGCTGATAGATTGGCGCATCATAGATGGTATGGCATTTTGCCTACTTGCCTGTCTCGTACAGAGCACTCCGACGTCGGGCACTCCGATTTCAACCCAGCACCTAGAGCTCCGGAAGAGAAATGGGAATGGCTTTGTTGCAGTGGCAGGACTGGTAGTCGCGATTGTTGGAGTCTTGATTGCCGCAATTGGGGTATTCAGGTGCAGGTGTTGGGTCGGAAGCCGCCAGGTATGGCTCAATAAATTATTCACTCCGAATCGAATACTTATCAGTTGTGTAGAGTGGAGCCCCTGATGAAGTCGTCGACGGCCAGTTGATTGATATCCCACTACGCACTTTCCAGGCAAACGAACCGATGGCCTCGTCACTACAGCCTCCTCCCACGATCCCTGATCAAGGCCGAACTTTGACACTACCGAACAGCCGCCAGACCTTTCAGAATCTCTTCCCACTACACGAGTCGCCATCGACAGTCCGCGCTGTTGGAGGTCCTAAATCTTCACAACCGGACTCAGTTCGCACAACTCTAGGCAATAGCCCCCAAGATACATCTCTTCCACAGAATGTAACATGCCCTGTTGATTCCTGACAGACGCCTATGGACAGTTGATGTAAAACATGTTTGGATAGAGGCATCGAGAGCGATACACTAGAAGATCACCTACTTTTCTTTGGCATGAGTTTTCTGCACTTCGGTCTTGTAAGGAAATTTGAGAAAAATTCTGAGTCCACAGCAGCTTTGTTTGATAAATCGTGAAACATTCCGACCCGTATTCCATCTACCAATCGAGTTCTTCTCGCCTTATTCATCGTCGTCCTCGTTGGCCGCTTTTTGTTGCATGATAAAGGTACTTCCTCATGCTTACCGGAAGTTATTCTGGCTCACTCCGTTCTAGCAGGTGGAATGCAGAACTCGTAGGAAGTAAATACCTGTGAAGAGCATTAACAGTACAACGCACCATCAGGTCTCGCTCTGTAAACCGAAATAAATCGGTTGTGGTTTCAGGGAATGTAGATAGTTTGAAGATGTCATCAACCTCACCGCTACCAAGCAACTCTCGATCACAGCGAATAACAAGCCGACCATAGCAAGTGCGCCAACAGGCGGTTTTTCAAGTACGCCGGGTCATTTATTGCTTTAAAAAATCCATTGTTTGAAGTAACGACAGTTCTAATATCCACGTAGACAGTAATCTACGAACATCGTGGCTGTATGAGATGAGATGACGTCCGCCAGAGAGAATAGTGAAGAGGCTAATAGTCTATCTAGAAGAGAAGTTAGAACTATGAAGCCGAGCTTAAAGTATCAGGTATGTGAGGTTACATAACCGATTAGTAGCGGAAGTAATATAGTGTTTCGTACCTTTGCATATTAAGTGTAGTTCCAGTTACAACTATTGTCTACGCAGCTACTAGGCGATTGCGCCTATTGATCAAATTCGGCTAGCAACTACATATGGGAGACCTTTAGCTTAAATGGGAGCGCTATTACCTTGGCATTGTCTGAGCATATTTGAATTTCTGATAAACTATCACATTTGGCGATAAAGGATGCAATGCTCACTGATCTACCTAAGCCTCAACAGAGCAAGTACGTGGAAGAGATAAACACGGCTTTGGGAGTATAAGTTATACTCTGAAAATCGTCTAACCTAGCGAAAATGCTTACCTAGATTCTACCAAATAGTGGTAAACTCAGCGCGTTACATGTTATAAAAATATAGAACTAGATAATTACAGTACCCGTGCGATGCGAAGATCAAATGACAGTATATATACAAGTACCACTCAAATTCCAAGCAAGGTAAGGAACAGTAGATAATAACGCCATGTCGAAACTCGAGGTGGCGGACTATACTGGTATCGATTGCTTGTTGTAGCATGGAGAAACACCGGTCGTTGCGGCGGGAATGATGGCGTGATACCTGGTATCATACGGGTTGAGCGCGGCGGATGTAGTAACACCGGGTGTGGGTATCGAAACCCTCGGTATCTGTAACTATCCTGCTGCACCACAACTTGGTCAAGAAACGAGGTCTCGGAAGGTCGGATCGCCGGCGATGCAGCATAATAGTGATAGTGTATGTCGCCATTGCTGATCGATGGGTAGGAAGTTCGCGGTGGGGCCCTGACTAATAACTGTCGGTCAACAGTATATTATTGATTCTGGAAAGAATTGGTCAGTAATCCATGGGGTCAACAGAGTATTGCACTCAGCCTGGGCTGACTCTCTGCCTTCTTCTCCAACACTTCCATCCAAATACTCCAATCGCGGTTATAAGGACCCCGATTACCGTGGCCACCAGTGCGCTGAGATTCACGTCATCGTTCTCGCTTCTCCAGCGAAGGCATTTGTATTGCAGCTCTGTGACCTGTGGAAAGGTAGCTGCCGTGTATGTTTGTGCAGCAAGTAAAAAATAATGCGATCGTATTTATTGCACGTTCTGATCGGCTAAGTTAGCTGCAGACCGGCGTCAGTTGTCCATGAACTGTATCTCAGGAGTTAGACCGTAAGGTCTTTTGAGGCAATTGACAATATGTACGAGTTTTGCGGCGGTATTCTCTGGGTTGTAGTAACGTTGTTGAGGCCGTGTAATGAGGCGATGGTAAATTCTGTGCGTATGTTATTGAAAATTCGGTTCCGATGAATGAACGGGGTATGGGGAACTAGATGGTGGGGAAGGAGGGTTTGTCAAGTTATCTATTTGGCAGAGTCCGCTTGTGAATTGCGATCTTTGGGATCGCTTCCACGGGCGAGTGAGATTATATACTTACAAGGTACGGTGGCAGCTTCGCCGCCCTTTGGAGGCGCCCAGATAGATCTCCAGCCCAGCCAACCCAGAGTTGTCATTTTTAGCAGCTCCTATGCTTCCAGATGTATATGGCTCTAACATACTCCTAGAATTCAAATTTGTT
>Ga0307514_10000424_pt1 | contig 93170 bp, 79 predicted proteins | sample 16_EM_MG_FD_203088 | JGI IMG/M metagenome (GOLD analysis project Ga0307514, IMG submission 203088) | Populus trichocarpa ectomycorrhiza microbial communities from riparian zone in the Pacific Northwest, United States - 16_EM | ecosystem: Host-associated > Plants > Roots > Unclassified | place... | reverse complement strand
TCCCCCCCCCCCCCCCCCCCTCAATTGTGATCTTTTGCTAGAATCGATGCTCCTCAATGGCCATTGTCGCTCCACAGTCTGAATTGGGGCTCCAATATACCGTTTAGCATTGCTTGATCTGCTCTCCAACCTCGACCAGAATTGCCTCTATTTCATTCCAGACTCTTTACCTCCCTTCCCTCTTGGCGATGCTCAGCATGGAAGGCTGCCCCGCTGCATAGGTGCTCCTCAACCCCCATCGGTGCTTCCTAGCCTCGCTTTGTTCCCCTCAATAACATTCTGCGCTCTTCCATCAACATCAGCACTCCCCTTTGCCACCCTGCACTCCATATCAGTCACTCCTCCATTCCTGGTGGCGCACCTCTCTGTCCTCCGAATTCATCCTAGTGCCTTTCAAACTCCATTTTGATTCACTGTGAGCTAACGTCTCAATTCTAACCTGTTAGATATCACAATTCGAGCCAAACGACGTTGGAATACAATTTCACCCACCCAGCAGACTCGAATCATTCGGAAATATAAGGAGCATTTCCAGCTTCTTTGCGCTGTTGATGAATTGTGTGTTCTTGCGCTTGTTGACCCTGAAGAGATAGTAAATTTAGTGGATGATATTGAGACTATGGTTGATTGATATCATTCCGATTGCTTGGTCAGGTTGTTGTTTCGGTTTTACCTGTTTTCACTTTTGAATCACACGCCATTGTCTGTGGTTCTCTTCAGTGTAGCGATGCAATCGATAGAATGTTGAATGAAATGGTATGTACTATAGTATGATTTAAAAGTTGATAATGAACAATAATCTATGTATCATATATGGAGAGTATTCTTATTGCCTGGGGTAAATGAGGAGAATCTCAGGTAACGCCTGTAGTCGGTTGAATGAATATCCATATGAACTCAGGCATCCTGCAGAGCTAGTTTGAGATTCCTGTATTGGTTGGGCGATCATCCCAGGAGCACCAAAACTTATCACAACTGCTCCTATGGTGCTCCCGGACCGCTCATCTGGAATTCCAGTTCCTCTGAAGGCCGTCCAGAATCCCCAGATAGGGTCGGATTCACTCCTGAAATCGACGCTTCCAAGTTTACACTCCACCTCCTCTCACACACTGCTGGAGGCTCCCAGTGACTAAAATGCATTTTGCTGATGTCAGACCCTAGGAGGGCATTCCCGCCGGCCTTCAGAGTAACTGGCATCTCTGATGACTAATGCAGATGTACCATGGGAGTGCTTATGATACGTTTGGGAACAGCTCGGAGAGCCAGAGAGATCTTTGGGGATACCTAGGAGCACCGGTACCAAGGCTGGGAGCTCCGACGACAGTCCTGAAAGCTCCGACGAGATGCTTGGGAGCATCTACAACAAGCCTCGGAGTGCCAAACACAAGTCTGGGAGTGCCGATGACATGTCTGGGAGCACCTTGAATCAATGTACAGCAGTCTGGGCTAAACAACAACTTCTTTGGAAATGCTGCTGGTACACCTGGAATTCTGAGCTACTACTTATCATTCAACAATTTTTAAAACTCATGTCTTCAGTTTGTATTCTCATCTGTGTATCTATGTATCTATGTATCTATGTAACAATGTAAATATATAGCTAGCAATCTACACATGGTATATATGGACTGGCGGCGGGCGGTGATGCAAAGCAATTTAATGTTCACCTGACTATGACGACTGAATGAACTCAGAGATACACTTGGTGGCAACGATCAAGCGAGTTTAGAGATATGCACTTGGTGGCTAGGATGGAGGCAGATTGGAGATACACTTGGAGCCCGTGTTTGAGTAAACATACAGATACACTCCACAATCGTGATCGACAGAGTTTGGACACATCCTTGGAGGCCATAAATGAGCAGGTTCTGAGATACTTATGGAGGCCGTGTAAGAGCGAGTCTGAAAATGCACTTGTAGACCGTGATCAAGCGAGTGTAAAGATATGCACTTGGAGGCCATAATTGAACAAGTTTGAGATAAACTTGGAGGCAGAGATTGAGCGTGATTGGACGAGTACATTGAGGCAGTTGATGGACTGCGCGCTGAGTGCTGAGACTCCATTCATCGGTTAATTAATTCGCAACCATGGGAATGTGACAATGTGACTTCACCTTGAAGCTCTCATGGAGAGCTGGCTGATGGGGGTCAATCATGAAGAGAGGCACTCCAGAAGCTGAAGCAACATTGAATGGTCAACTCGCAATCATTAGAATGAACGGAAGACAAACAATCATCAGTAGATGTTGTACTCAGTGTATGCTGTACTCGGTATTAACTCATAATCATTGTGTGGAGAGACACAGAGGGATATCGTAACTATGTGTTCTTTTGATGATGGTAGAGTTGTGGACAACGAAAAGAGATAGAGAATGAAGATGCGAACGAATGCAGGATATGAATGGATGTGAGAAATCTGGGGTACAACATGCCTGATTGGGGTCAGAAAACCTCGTATTATTGTACATTCCAGCCGGATCGGGACTTGTACCTGCCAGATCAGAAATGGTGACTTGACTTGCACCCGACATCCTGTTAAGTCGCAGTTTCTCATGATGATTTCCCATTGGCTCTCATCTCTCTCCTTTTCATCCTTGACTCTACCATCACCTAAGAATACAAAGTTAAGCCATTCCTCACTATCTCGCCATGCCATGATCTATAGTTAATATTGAGTAAAGCATGCACCGAGTACAGCATTCACCAAGTACAGCATACACCCAGTACGCAATTCATGGAGTTCTGCATTGACTGAGTATTTCATGCACTACATATTGCATCTTCATCCCAAGGTCGACTGTCTCCCACTCCCAGCCAGTCTCAAATCTCTTGGCAGTCCATAGCGTACTCAATTCTCTACATTCCCACAATTATGAGTTAACCAATGAATACAGTCTCAGCTTCCGTCACGCCTCCCTTCCGATTTACTGCCTCCAGATTGACCACCTCGAAGTACTCCTCCAATCTTGCTCGATCATGGCCTCCAAGTGCATCTCTAAACTTGCTCAATCACAGCCTCCAATTGTATCTCCAATCTCGCTCGAGTACTGCTGCCAAGTTTGCTGTTACGGGGGTGTATACCCCAAGTAACTCAACTGAGTATCCACTGATACTAAGGTAAGTACTTAGGTCCACGGCTGTGGATCCTATTCCTCGCTGAAACAATCCTCAGTTCCTAAGCTCTCTTCACTATCTGGTTTAGTTTAAACACATTCCTTAGCCTTGGGATAACTGGCAGTTCCTTTTTCCAACCTAATGGGTCGGAAACTATTCTTAACCCTATGACTTCCTTTCCTGTTGGAGGGCCAGGCACAACGTAGACACTCGACTTTAGATTTTCTTCTTTCGATTTCGTACGGGTCAATTCCCTCAGTCTTGGGAAAATCCCTTACGATCTTTCGTTTAGAAACTCTCAGAGTCTTCTTAGTAGATTCCAATGGATTTATACGTCCAGAGTTAGATTTCCCGGTAGATTTCAGAGCTGCTATTTACCATAATCTGTTTGAAGCTCGTAAATACTGCTCGCAATCCTCAAGCACTTTCAAAGGATGCTTGCACTTATTTCCTCTTCCAATTTCTCCCGTCGTACGAAATAACTCTTGATCCAGTTGGTCTCCAGAAGTACCTTGAGGTTCAGATTGAATAACTGAAGCTTGCTGATCTCCGGTAAGATCTCTTGGAATTCCGCACACTCTCTGCTCTCCTGAGCTGTCAATGAATTTAACCAATCCTTGCTCAAGCCCAATACCAGATGCCAGCCACCAAACGCACTGGGACGCGAAGATTTGCTGCGTTCTTCTGGCGTGAGATATAATGCACTTGAGGGTGTATCTAATAACGTCGTTGTCATTCTCGCAGGTAATAGTCATCTATATGGTAATGCTTCTCAGAGGTGCAGGGCTACCGCTACACAAAGCTAATGGATTCTTATATATAATTATAGATAGGTATAGGTATCATAAAAACGCAATAATAAATAAGGATATTTCTCCACTGGTAGGTATCACTTCCTCGTTTTTTTGCTGGTCTTCTCATTGCCAGAACAATGTGATCTCTTCATAGTCTCTCGGAACCCTCTCCAGACTATGATTTAATCCCTCAATGATAGCCACGTATCTGTGCATCTTACATTCAAGGAATGCATCTGATAGAGGCGGCCACGCGTCCCTATGGTTATCGTGTTCATGGATGACATCATATCGGTTCATGAATCAGACCATAAGTTCAACTTAGACATCTTGGAAACGATTTCTTAATAGTAGTAGTTGGAACGCCCACTCTAAGGTGACACGTCAATTGGGTTATTAACTCGTCCCGAGATTAATAGCTCATAGTCTTTAGTCGGTTACTATCCGCTGCTATGCCAACATAGACCTTATATGTGCGTAATCACAATCAGTGATTATCATTGCGAAACTGACTCAATCAAATCAATGAATGATGTCCGCTTTTGGCTAACGCCAACGCTATAGTCCCTCAGTCATATATGCTTAGGTGTTCACTATAACCTGGACGTGCCCCTAAGAAGGAGAGCCCTAAACTTGCACGGCTGCCATGCAATCTTTTTGCAACCGCAAACTCTCTAGAAATGAATCTGGTTGGAAAGACCTTGCTCGGCAGAACTTTGTCCTTTCGATCTGGCTTAGTTGCTGCATCATCAAATCGGCTGCCGCAGCACTTGCTTTCAATGAATCCGCTATGCCTCCAGTTTATCCAATGGAGATGTAACTTGTATGCCCCCGCTAAAGAGCATACCGCATGGTAACTAAGTACTGTTACACTGATAGGAGGGAACCCCTAACATTTGCACAGTGATGGCGTCCAAGTGCAGCTCCACACTCGCTCTATCACAGCCTCCAAGTTTGCACGATCATGGCCTCCAAGTGCATATATCCAAACTAGCTCAATCAGTGCCTCCAAGTTCATCTCCACAGTTGCTTAATCACGGCCTCCAACTCTGTCTTCAAACATGCTCGATTACTGCCTCCAAGTGCCTCTCCTAACATGTTCAATCATCTCCTTGGAGTGTATCTCTGTGTTCACTTGATGACGGTGTGGTGAAATGGTGGAGCTGGAGGGCAGACAGCCCATCATCAAGACTCCACTACTCCTAGCGTGGCATCCAAAAGGAAATCTTGAGAAAGAGTAGTTTCTGATCGATGAGCGTGGGAAGATGGTCAGAGAATCTGAACTGATACTTGGCCATGTTGAACCAGACAAGTTCTGTGGATCCATGAACCTGTGGCAAGAGGGCATGAGACCAAGAGCTGTGAAAGATAGAGTGTGTATTTTGTATAATGAGATCATCAGCAAAATAAATTTTAGTCACTGGAAGACTCCAGGAGTGTCTGAGAGGATATGGAGTGTAAACTTAGATGCGTCAATTTTAGGAAAGTATCAGACCCCAGGAGGGCATTCCTGCCGGCCTTCAGAGTAAATGGGATCTCTGATGACTTCTTCAGGAGTACCATGGGAGTGATTGTGATAGGTTTGGGAACACCTCGGAGCACTGGAGAGAACATTGGGTGCACCTGGGAGCACAGGCAACAAGCCTGAGAGCACCAAGGAAAATTCTGGGAGCACCTGGGAGTGCTGACGACAAGTCTGGAAGTGCTGGCGACAAAACTGGTAGCGCCTCGAATCACAGAAGAGCAGTCTGGGAAAAATAAAATTTCCTTTTGGAACGCTGCTGGTGTACCTGGAAATCATAGCTACTACTTATCGTGCAACAATTTTTAAAACTGATGAATTCAGTTTGTATTCTCCTATGTGCATCTATGTATCAATATAGCTACCCATGTACACATGATATATCTGGACTGTGGCTGCAGGCGGTGCTCGAGAGCATTTCGAGGTGCACCTGGAAATGATGATCTAGTGAGCTAGGATATCTACTCCAAGGCTGTGATTGAGCGAGGTTGGGGATGCACTTGGAGTCCGTGATCGAGAGAGTCTGGAGATGCACTTGGTGGCCTTAATCAAGCGAGTTTGGAGATACACTTGGAGGCCGCGATTGAGCGAGTTTGGAGGCCGTTATTGAGAGAGTTTGGAGATACACTTGGAGGCCGCGATTGAGCGAGTTTGGAGGCTGTTATCACATGAGTTTAGAGATGCACTTGGAGGCCGTAATCGAGCAAGTTTGGAGATACACTTGAAGGGCGTGATCGAGCAAGTTTGGGGATGCACTTGGAGGCTATGAGTGAGCAAGTTTGGAGATATGAACTTGGAGGCCATGATGGTGCTAACTTGGAGGCCGTAATCGAGCGAGTTTGGATGAGTACTTGGACAAAGTCAATGGACTGTGCGCCGGGTGCTGAGACTCTACTCACCAGTTAACTCACCACTGTGGGACTGTGACAAGGTGACTTTACCTTTGAGCTATCATGGGGAGCTGGTTTAATGGCGGTCGATCGTGTATGGAGGCATTCTGGAAGCTGCAGCTACATTCAGGGGTCAACTCCTGATTATGAGAATGAAGGGAAGACAAACTATCTTGGGTAGATGCTGTACTCGGTGTATGCTTTACCCGGTGTATGCTGTACTCGGTTTATGCTGTACTCAGTGTATGCTGTACTCGGTGTCGACTCATGATCATGACATGAAGAGATAGAGAGGGATGACTTAAATTTGTGTTCTGTGATAATTATAGAGTTATGAATGGGAAAGAGAGAGATGGGGGATGAAGATGAGAACAATGTGGAGAATACTAGTGGATATGAGAAATCAGGGATATGACTTGCCTGATTGGGTTGGGAAGACCTCCTATCGATGTAATTACACTCCAGATCGGGACTCTTACCTGCCATATTACGGATGGTAAATTGACTTGCACACAAAATTCTCTAAGTCCCAGTTTCTCATGATGATTTGCCGCATCTCTTCTTATCTCTCTCCTTTTCGTCCTCAACTCTACCGTCACCTGAGAAGACGAAGTTTAGTGATCCCTCTCTATGTCTCCATGTCATGATCATCAGTTCACACCGAGTACAGCATACACCGAGTACAGCATACACCGTGTACTGCATACACCACGTACTGCATACACCGCACACTGCATCATCCCAAGATCGACTGTGTTCCGCTCCCAGCCAGACTCTCTAGCTCTCAGCGGACTTTGTTGTACTCAAGTCTCTACATTCCCACAATTACCAGTTAACCAATGAATAGAGTCTCAGCTTCCATTGCACATGCCTCCCAATCTAACGCTTCCAGATTCATTGCCTCCAGGTTCACTGCCTCCAGATTGACTGCCTCCAGATTGACTGCCTCCAGATTGACCGCCTTTAGATCAATCGCTTCCAGATCAACCACCTCCAAGTACTCCTCCAATCTTGTTTGATCTTGGCATCCAAGTGTATCTCCCAACACGCTCAATTACGGCTTCCGAGTGCATCTCTGAATTCACTCGATCTCTCGGTCTCCAAGTGCATCTCCAAACTTGCTCTATCCCAGTCTCCAAGTGCATCTCCAAATTTGCTCGATCCCGGTCTTTCAGTGTATCTCTGAGTTCACTCGATTTCAGTCTCCAAGTGCATTATGAAACACACTTCATCACGGCCTCCAAGTATATTTTCCAGGACTCATGGCGGGTGTACAGAGATACAGGGGTACCTGAGGTGGGCAGAGTGACAGAGAGTATATATTCGGCAGATTGCAGAGTACATCGACATCATCGCATTTCCATCTCATCGTATTATACTATCAAATTTCCCACTCTATCTTTCTCAACTGTTGGTCTCACTCGGTCTGTCCGAGATTTCGTGGATCCATGCAATGGCGTGGATCGCCAACACCAGGTAGTATCATATCTTCTCATCCGAATCCTACACTCCTGGAACCAGAACCACTCTTTCTCATACATTCCATTTGGGTGCTCAATGTGTATGTCCTGGTGCTCCTCCAATTATGCTCGAGTATCATCTGCGGCCAGATTAACTGTATTTATATATATAGACTTATATAATGCATGCCATATTATGATATAACGAATCTTGTGACTGTAACAAAGATGAATATGATAAGACAAAATTCCTCATGGTTAGGTAAGAACCACTGCGGTGAGAATATCTACAGAAGCTGCGCAGCAGACTTGGCTGTTCTCGAAGTATCCTACAGAGCTGCACAGGGGTCCCAGTTTCTCTGCAAGTCTTCCGCAGATCAGTGCAGAGGTCTCAAGAGCTCTAAAATTTGACTATTCTATAAGTCAAATCTCGTAGCATCCTGAATGCACCTTCATAACAACAGGTGCTTTCAGAAGCACCTGAGAATGCTCTTGCAGAGTCTGAGAGAATTTTACTTAGCTGCAGGGGGGTCTGGGAGTATTTAAAAGTACTTAGACATAAAGGTGAGGTCGCCCGGAGTGTGTCGGAGCATTGCGTGTTGCTTCTGGACCTATCTACATTTTGTGGATGATAATGTCTAGCTACCCCATGGTCTGCCAACAATATACTCCCTATTGTTGAGCCCATCTCTGTATGTATATATATTGAAAGACTTGTATAATTCATGCTATACTGTGATGTAGCTAATATTGTGACTGTAACAATGACGAATATGATAAACCAAATGCCTAGTAGTTGCGGAACTTTAAGATTCACTGCTGTCGGAATATGGCACCAAGTCTCCCAAAGAGCTTGCCGAGAGGTCTCAGCTGCTCTTGATATGTCCTGCAGGCCTGTACAGAGGTCTTAGCAGCTCCAAAATTTGACTATCCTAATTGTCAAATTTCGTAGGATCCGGAATGTACGTCCATACCTGCAGGTGCTTTCAGGAGCACCTGAGAATGCTCTTGCAGAGTCTGAGAGAACCGTGTGAAGCTTCAGAGGGGTCTAGGAGTATCTGGAAGTACTTCAAATTGCTGGTAAGGGCAATCGGAGAGTCTGAGAGGTTTGCTTGTAGCATTCAAACCGATTTACATTTTGCTGATGAATAACTACCAGGGAACTCAAGGCTACCTCAATGACACATTTTCAAATGGTCTCCATGATATGTTACGAGACTGTGATGGTAATATTGAGAGAATTGAGATCTGAACTATCCTGAATACTTTTCTGTAGAGTGTCTATATTATTGTGGCAATGAGTACAACCAAGCTCTTCCCGCAGTCCACAGTCAGACATTAGCAGTGAAAAATACAAAAAAATTCCATCCAGATATCTATTCACATTTATTTCTTATATGCTTGCTACAATGCCATGAATTCGCCTTTATACAACTCACAAAGAAAGCCAAACCTCTCCAATCACTTTTGACACACCTGTATGTGTTCTTAACCCTCAGAAGTATGGCTAAGATCATCCAATCATGTCATCTTTGTGTGGGGAGATGTATGTGTTTATTACATACAGTGCCAATAGAATCTGCTTGCCGCATAGGTACTGCAGATGGCAGTAGTCATCAGTTTCCATTCTGCAGTTCACTGGCTTATTATCATGGATCTTGGATCAAAGGAAGATTTTGAGGCCATTGTTAATTCTTGTAATCTATCTCCAGATGATTACAGGTATTAGTTTCTTTTTGGAAAAGATTTGAAGTAGTTGAGTCTTGGGAAAGACAAGGAAAAAAGAGTGGAGCATTTGTGAACAGGCGGCTGTACTTAGTTGTAATAAATATTGTATTGATTATTGGGATTAAGAACCCCCATAACAAGTAGTATTAAACTTTGTAACATTAAGGTACACTCCACAATGGAATGGACACACAGGTATTCGAACACGAAGTCAAAGTAAAACCTTGCTTCCCCCGCAGAGGGGAAAGCTTGGCAAAACCAGCCGTTCGGATGTGTTATCTGATGGCGTGTGTACTAAGTATGCGGCAACTACCCGGAAGTTTGGATTAGAACAAGGTACGCTCCAGAGTACTCTTTATGATCCTTAGACCCTAAAACAATGCTGATGTCTCTAACTGTCGGGAAACTTGACGCTGGTCTTGCGATCCTTCTGACTGAAGATAAACGCCTGGTAAATGTAATCGGTTGTAATGTGTCTTTATTAGCTAACAAGCTTAGATCGAGTTCCCTTCCATTTTACTCCCCCCTGGAATTGCGTCGGGGTCTATCGTCGATATACAAGTCTCTCGAAATACGCAAGCAGAGGGAGTTACAAAAGATGCATTTATCTCCTTGCAGAATGAAATCTACCAGCACTACGGCCTTCATTCTCCTAAAAAGCCTACCCTGCGCCTACGTAATGCTACACAGACCTCAATCGTGCTTGAATGGGACCCTGTGGAGTTAGCTACGGCTACACTCAGAAGCCTCACCCTTTATCGGAATAATGGAAAAGCTGGCATGATCCCAAACCCCACGGCCCATACCTCTACCAAAATCTCTGGTCTCGCAGTTGGTGAAGAATATTCTTTTCACCTTGTCCTAAGAACAAGTGCTGGGACCTACTCGAGCGACAAGGTTACTGTAAAGACGCATAAAATGACAGATCTGTCTGGTATCACGGTATGTCCCGGTGTCATGCCAGCCGAGCATCGAGAAACTCTCGAAGCCGCATTGCAAAGGATTGGGGCCAAATCGCTTCAAGATTCAGTCCGGATCGATACGACCCATTTTGTTTGTACTGAGGGACGAGGACAAGCATGGGAGAAGGCACTGGATATGAATATTCCTGTTGTTAGGCCGGAGTGGATTGAAGCCTGTGAACGAGAGGGAAGAATTGTAGTCGCCAGGAATTACTACCTTGGAGTGGAAATATCGAAGATAAGGCAAAACATTCCTCCTGTACAATCACCCTCACAAGTTACCCCGACAAGTCCGCACTTCACAAGCATCCTACCAGCACGTAGTTCGAGCCATGGGGAGCGTCGAGGATCGGACAACGACGATTCGGTTCAGTCCAACACTGAAACGTATTCGCCGCCATCAGAAAGACCAGTACGAGATGGAAGCTCGAGCTTGGACGCCTTAGAAGATGATGGCCGCAAAAGTGGAGACCTCAGTTGGATTAGGCCAAATGTTCGACAGGGGCGAAATGGGGAAATTTCTCAGAAGAGCGAGGAGAATTTTGTCAGTGTCCAATTGTGAAATATCATAAATGTTATTGTGTCTTCCCAGTAAACGCGATGTCATAAATAACTACAAGGAACCTGCTATGCTAAATTTTGCGTTATCCGAAGGGGTTTGTTTTTAAATATAACTAAAAAATACTTTCAAAGAAGAATATGTAAGACTGAAATTTTGACGATACAAATATTCGAAAAATAGGTAACGAGTAGACTGGGGGTATGATTTGAATTGAATGGTCGATTGTAGCTTACTAGCAGTTAGAATAAATAAAAATGAAGCTCGAGCCTAGTCAGAACTAGAGTTGTGAATATTAAAAATACTACATGTATCGAAACATGCTGGCTACAGAGCTATTATGTCAACAATAATCAATCACCATTACTCGAGAGCTGATATTTCATTGAGAACATTACTTGCAGCAAGCAAAATGTAAAATGCTTTAGAAGTTATGACTACAAAATTCAGCCACTTTGAACAGCAACCCCAAACCATTCATGTGATTTTAGATACTAGCAGATATGCTGAATACAAAGAGAAGAACCTGTTGATACTCTGTAAGCACTTTCATATACTCTTTGAGCCTTGTGAATTTATGGAACAGCATACAAGCATACCATAAAGAGTGTGAAGTGGTTTTTGGTATGCTATATAGTGAAATTTGTAGATTGATAAACCTTGAAGTCTTTGCAGACTACAATCTACATTCACAGATAAATTTATGTGTGAATTCTATCAGTTTCAATACTCAATGGGGGTAATCATTATATTTCAATATTGAATTGCATAATTTGCTAATCTATCTCAGACATTCTAATTTATTTACAGTCTGTAGCTTCTATCTAAACCTGTATTAGTATTTAGAAGTATCATTCTCCTAAGGTTATCTCATGCAGAATTGTATTTAATAATATGTACACATCCTATTGCAGATTTCATCAGTTTAGTATAGACTTTCTTAGTTTATATTAAAAGACCGAATCGACAAATCAATACCATTTATTCAACAGGATAGATATGTTGACTGTATGCATTTACGACCATACATTTTGGAGGTTGAGGATGAAATAGCCAATATTGTGAGATATTATAGCACATGCATAATATCACGGCCCGAGGAAATACGGAGGTACTTATGAATAACGGGCAGAGATATGGAGGAGGTGTGGAAGGAGTTTGTGTTACAGAAAGACAGGGACATTGACAGACACAGAAATGGCATGAGCATCGGAGAAGATGGTGATGATATAATTTGGTATGATAAGGAGGTGACCTAAGGTGGTGCGAGATTGGGTGACGTTGCATGGTTGCATTGATCAGGGATGCATTGGTGGTGTGTAAGAGCATGGGGGAAGATTCGGATGGTACATCAGAACATGAAGAATGACTCAAGGGTGGAAGAAGAAGTGTATATAATGAGATGTTGTTTGGTGTTGGAGGATTTCATTTGCTTATCGCTTTACTTGTCCTCTTCAGAAGCAAAGGAACTTACGACTTCGAAATAGCTTCGACTTTTGTCTTGTTTTGATTTCCTCGAAATGAACTTTGAGTGCCTCTTGTTATGTCCTCGCTGTATATTGGAGTTACCAATATCACCTAGGTCTGACCCCACCCATTACGCTAGAACACGTCTAACCAAATAGGACCTGATATTGCATGGACCTACATCCATCCACAGGGTGTAAGTGTTGTCTCGAACCTTGCTCTGTCTTCTATTGGGTTTACCTAGCATCAAACTACTGTTGGGTATACATTTGCAACGATTGTGTTTATGAGTTAACACGACTTACTGGGTTTGATATCCGTCAGTACACACATTGATTACCATGTTCAAATGCAACAGTCTGATGGTAACTGTACTTCGCGAAAGAATTGGGTTGATCTTGCAGGAACTTCATGCACTGTTTTTGAAACGAAACCTTTGACCTCTTTCAAGATCATTAAAGCGAGACATTCAGCAACTTTCACCAAGGTACATTTGGAAGTTTATTTTTGGGGACAATCAGATGTGTCCTCCCCAAGGAATATTTACTGGACTGACACAGCCAGAGTGGGTGGAGGCCTGGATATGAACGATCTGGTGTTTAGACAACATTGGAGAAAGAATTTAGACTAGCTTGTTGGTTTGTTTTCGGATTGCGGTTGAGATGAGTTCTGCGAGTGTGAAGGACATAATTGTATAGGAGCAGAATCGACAGTTTGACACACAGTAGCAGCAGCAACAACAGCTATGTCTCTTTGAATTCCGCTGATTGTTGTAGTACTCCCAACTTGCACTTCCTCCAAAATCGACGCATATAATTGGCACGGGTAGATATGCCTGATTCGGTGCAATGTCAGGTTCAAATCAACACTACAGGGTCGCCTTGGTCTCGGTCGACGACCATGCACTGATCGGAGAAATCCTGAACACAGTACTTGCGGCGATAGGGTTCAAGGAACCGCAGGAGAGAATAGGGCAGGCACAGGAGGTTTTATTGCAGGTGGCTCAGTACACAGAACCAGTAGACTTGGTACAGATGGTGTGTGATCACCCCATTCAGATAATCCAGCTACAGAAGGAGATCACCAAGTAGTACTGTGAACAGTTCCTGCCCCTGCAGTGCGATTACACCACAATCGAGGCAGGAATCCAGATAATGACTGAGGATCGGGACGAAGTCAGGAGACAGCCTGCCGTACCAGGGACAGATGAGGAACTTGAGGACAAATTGTCAGAAATGACCCGGGATACACAGTAATCTCGAGAGGACGTCCACACATTGAGGATGCAGCAGGCCAATGCTCACACATTGGCTGCATGTGCAACTCTGGAAGCCAGAGGCTAGAAACTTCACAACTCACCGGACTTTTCTGGGTTGTATTGAACTCAGTTGCGCAGCTGGGTTGCTCAACTCTGGATGGTGATACCACACAAACCTGCCAGACTTGCCAATGAACAGTCGCAGATGCGGCACACATTCAACCGCCTGTGGGGTGTTGACTTGTGCCAGGTTTTCCCACACATCCGAGAGAACGGAACAATTGGACTGGAAGCAGCTTTTGAGGACCCTGAAGAAGTAGCAACTGCGGAACGGAAGAGTCGGGGTATTAAGCAAAAGACCTGGGAGTACTTTCAGTCATGTGCTGAGTTTTAGCTTATTACCGCTGACCTCGAATGGAACCCTGTGGCCCACGAAATGCCCTTCGGATGGGGATATCTGAGGAAATGATGAATCTGTCGCCTATAGTGCCATGCCTGAAGATCCCCCGGCGTTTGTAACGGTGTGTCAGAAACGGCATATCCAGATATGCAAACAATCAGTGGAGAAGATGGCCCAGAATAAGGGACCAGTGGTAGGTTTCGCATCCCCAGGGCTTCAACACCACTGAAGGCTCCTGAGACGGCGTCTGAAGGAACGATTGTTAGATAAACTCGACCCGTGCCTACGGATCTCAGTACAGGCAACATCATGAATATGTATTTTGTTACTGAGAGCATCCAGTCGTGTCTGAGAGGATGTGGAGTGTAAATTTAGATGTGTCAGTTTCAGGGGAGTATCAGACACTAGGAGGGCATTCCGGCTGGCCTTTGGAGTAACTGGGATCTCTGATGACTGGTACAGGAGTTCCATGGGTGTGATTGTGATAAGTGTGGGAACACCTCTGAGCACCGAAGAGAACTTTGGGTGCACATGAGAGCAGCTGGAAGCGCCAGCAAGAAGGCTGGGAGTGGCGACGACAAGTCTGGAAGCGCTGATGAAAAGCCTGGAAGTGCTGATGACAAGTCTGGGAGAGCTGACGACAAGCCTGGGAGTACCAACAACAAGGCTGGGAGACCTTGGGAGCACCGGAGGCACTCTTGGGTGCACCTCGAATCACTGTAGAGCAGTCTGGGAAAATCTTTTCCTTTGGGAATGCTGCTAGTGCACCTGGGAATCATAGCCACTACTAATCATTCAAGAATGATTAAAACTCATGTATGCAGTTTGCATTCTCATCTATGTATCTATATTGCTACCCATCCACACACGGTATATCTGGACTGGCACCAGGCGGTGGTTGAAGGCAATTCGAGGTGTGCCGGAGAATGACAACGGAGTGAACTCAGAGATACACTCTGAGGCTGTGATCAAGCAAAATTGGAGTTGCACAGGCAGGCAGTAATAGAGCGTATTTGGAGATAGACTTGTTGGCGGTGATCGAGTGAACATAGAGATGCACTCGGAGATCATAATCGAGTCAGTTTGAAGAAATGCAGTTTCAGGCCAGGATCGTACGAAATGTGGAGGCTGTAATCCAATATGTTTAGAGATGTACTTAGATGCTGTAATCAAGCGAGTTTGAATGTACACTTTGATGCTGGGATCAAGTGAGATTAGAAGAGTACTTGGAGACAGTTGATGGACAGTGGGCCGGGTGCGATGACTCCATTCATGAGTTAGTTAACTTGCAACCATGGGAACAAGAGAAGGTGACTTTACCCGTGAGCTCTCAGGGAGAGCTTGGCTGATGGCAGTTGCTTGTGCAGGGAGGCATGCCGGAAGGTGAAGCTATATTCATGGGTCAACTCGGAATCACAAAAATAAAGAGAAGACAAACCATCGTGGCTGGATGCTGTGCTGGTGTATTCTGTACGTGGTGTATGCTGTACTTGGTGTGTGCTGTACATAATGTATGCTGTAGTTGGCGTATGCTGTACTTGGTATATACTGTACTCGGGGTACACTTCAACTCGGAGTCAACTGATGATCATGGCATGGGGAGATAGAGAGGGATGACATGACTTTGTGTTCTGCGATGATGGCAGGGATGTGGACGAGAAAAAGAGAGATATATGATGAAGATGAGAACAATTAGGAGGATACGAGCATATATGCGAAATGAGGGGTATAACGGACCTGATGGGGTTGGGATGACCTCATATCAGTGTGATAACTCGCCAGATTGGGACTCGTATCTGCCATATCAGGGCTGGTAAATTGACTTGCACACGAAATTCTGTGAAGTCTCTGTCTCTCATGATAATTTGTTCCACCTCCTCTCATCTCTTACATTCTTGTCCCCACCTCTACCATCACCTAAGAATATGAAGTTAAGTCATCCCTCTCTATCTATCTATGCCATGATCAAGAGTTCACACCGAGTACAGCATACACTGAGTACAGCATTTACTGTGTACTGCATCATCCCATCATTGACTGTCTCCCTCTGCAAGCCAGTTTCCGATCTCTTGGCAGACCTTGTTGTACTTAATGTTCTATATTCCCACAATTACGAGTTAACCAGTGAGTAGAGTCTTAGCTCCCACGATGCCTCCCTCCGAAACTACTGCCTCTAGATTGACCACCACCAAGTACTCCTCAAATCTTGCTCGATCCTGCCCTCCGTCGGGAGAATCTTCATTGCAATAGTAACAGACATATGTTATCTTGATTACTGCTGTGTTCTGGTTACTTCCTACAGATTATGACTGCGTACCATGTACTTTGTCCAGGGGAGAGGAGTTATGAGAATGTTAGGCGAGAGTTACTGTATGTAATATCGAATTTCAGAATCAAGCAGATTTCTCATAGTGCATGCATTCCATTGACCCCCTTTTTTCAATCATCACCACCATCACCATCACCACCATCACCATCACCACCATCACCATCACCACAATAACAATAACCAGCATCGGGTATTTTACTCTTCCATTATTCTTCCATGAAGGATATGTAACACCCCCGTACTAGTGAAGCCCGATCCATCGCTACCAGCTGCCATCCAGCGAAGCCACTTGCACCCTGACCAGCGAAGCCACTTTCACCGCTACCAGCAATGCCCGATCCACCGCTACCAGGTTGCTCGCACAGATGCCAGATCCACTGCTACCGGCGAAGCTAGTTTCACCGCTTCAAGCGAAGCCAGATCCACCGCTACCAGCTTGCTCTCAGCGAAGCCAGACTGTCAGAGTGGTCAGAGTGAGAATTCCACCGCTACCAGCTTGCTACCAGCGTAGCCAGATCCACTGCCACCAGTGAAGACAGATTCACTGCTAACAGCTTGCTCCCAGTGAAGCCCGATTGTGAGAGAGGTGAGAGTGAGCACTCCTCTGCTGGCAACGTGCACCCAGCGAAGCCAGATCTACTCCAACCAGCGAAGCCACATCCACCGCTAACAGCTTGCTCCCTGCTCGATCCCAGCGAAGCCAGATTGTCAGAGAGGTGAGAGTGAGCATTCCACTGCTTCCAGCTTGCTCCCAGCGAAGCCAGATTGTCAGAGGTGAGAGTGAGAATTCCACTGCTACCAGCTTCCTCCCAGTGAATCCAGATCATCTGCTACCAGCAAAGCCAGATGCACCGCTAACAGCTTGCTCCCAGCAAAGCCAGATTGTCAGAGAGGTGATAGTGATCATTCCACTGCTACCAGCTTCCTCCCAGCGAAGCTAGATCCACTGTTACCAGTGAAGCTAGTTTGACCCCTACCAGCGAAGCCAGATCTACTGCTACCAGTGAAGCCAGTTTCACCCTTACCAGCAAAGCCAGATCCATCCCTACAAGCTTGCTCCCGGTGAAGCCTGATTGTCAGAGAGGTGAGAGTTAGCATGTCAGAGCAGTGAGACAAAGCATATCTGAGGTTGGAAAGTGACTATGTCAGAGTTGTGGGAGGGTGCAGATCAGTGGTGAAAGTGAACATGTTTGAGTTGGAGTGAAAGCAAGTATGTCAGAGTTGTTAGAGTGAGCATGTCACAGTTGTGGGAGTAAGCTTGTTGGAGTCATGAGAGTTAGAGTGTATGCTTGTCAGAGTAGTAAATAAATAAGTAACTCTTGAATATACAGTATAATACATAAATTGCAGTATATAATACATGCGCTACAATTGCAATACAGTAATGATTCAGTTATGCTACAGGTAGATTACAGGTGTATTATCGTGGGTTACCAAAAACAGCTCTGGGGTGTATTGTATTATTTGGTGTTATCGGTGTTACGTGAGGTTACAGTAGGCCATATATCCTATGGTAGATTACAATTAACAGAATATGTTTTTCCTGACTTCCAAGTGCATCTCCAAACTGGCTTGATCATAGTCTCCAAGTGTCTCTCCAAACTCACTCGATAATCGCCTCCAAGTGTATCTCCAATCTCGCTCAATTTCAGCCTCCAAGTGTTTCTGCAACCTCGCTCGATCACGGGCTCCAAGGACTTCTCCAAACTCGCTTAATCACTGCCTCCAAATGTATCTCCAAACTTGCCCTATTAAGGCCTCCAAGTACATCTCAAACCTTGCTTGATTATGGCCTTTGAATGTATTTCTCAGCCCACTCAATCCTGGACTAGTGTTAGCAACAGTTCCAGCCCGCGAGAACGGTACCGGGTTAGGGTTGAAACCGGAACCAAACTGTTTAAATGGGTCTTACCACACGAAAACCCGGACTGTTGCAATTGGGCAGGTTTTACCACCAAAAACCCAGCATTTCAACCTCACAACTGTGGCTCCAATTAAGTATTTGAGTTCTGATCGTATCGTGATATGATTAATATGTAGATTTTGCAGAACTAGCTGCTCTTTCCCCTCCCGCTGTCAGATTTGCGATCCGATCAATATTTGTTGAGTCGCTTTCAAAAGGCCACCAATTTGGACGTAAATTGAGCGTTTTATCACTGCAACTCATCCAATACTGGTTGGATCGCAATTCTGAAAGTGGGAGGTGGAAGAGCAGCCAGTTCTGTACAATCTACGTATTAATCATGTCATGATATAATCCGAAATCAGATACTGAAGTGGAGCAGAAGTTACCGGAACCGTAATATGGAAATGTGTGCCGGGTGCAAGCCGGCTAAAAATCGATGGGTTTATGTCAGGTCCGGGTATTAACCCGGCGCTAGTTACTGGGGTCGGGTTGCTTGGTGGTTCCAGACCTGGACCGGGGCCTTCGGGTCAGTCCCAATCCGGACCGAAGCCGGGTTACCCAGAACCGTTGCTACCACTATCCCAGATTCAATGTGCATTTCCAAACTTGCACAATTCCAGCCTCCCAGTACGCACCATCACGGCCTCCATGCACATCTCAATACTTTCTCAATGACGGTCTCAGAATGCATCTCTAAGTTTGATGGATCAGTTCCTCCATGTGTATCTCCAAACACCCTGGATTATTGTCTCTGAGTGCATCTCCATCCTCGCACAATCATGGCCTTGGAGTGTATATCTGATTTCACTTGATCACGGTGTGGGTAAACAGTGGAGCTAGATGGCACGCAGCTCATCATCAACACTCCACCACACCTTGCATGGCCTCCGAAGGGAATTCTTGAGACAGAGTGTCACTGGCTCAAAGAATATAGGAAGAAGGTGAGATGATTTGAATGGATACCAGGCAATGATGAACCACACAAATTGCGAGGATCTATGCATGCTTGGCAGAGTGCGTAAGGAACCACAAAAATTGCATGGATCTCTCAAAGCTCAGCAGGAGTGTAAGACCAAGAGCTCGGAAAGATAAAGTGTGTATTTTGTATAATGAGATGAAGTCTATCTACCCTGAGGTCCCTGAAGTATATACTCCCTGTCGCTGAGTTCATCTCCGTTATCTCTGTATCTCTGTATGTCTTTATATAGAGAGATTTAGATAATACATGCCATATTATGATGTAGCGACTCTTGTGACTGTTGTTTATTCATACTGTATTCACTCCTACTAGAATATGACAGGACCTGATATCCGCTCCGCCTCCGGGCTAGCCAGCTCGATGCTGGAGCTCCCCGGTGCTACCCTTTGTCCCCTCAATCTTGCAACTGATACAAAGAAGAATATGACAAATGAAATGCCTTGTTGTTATGGAACCCTAAGAATCACTGCTAGGAGAATATGGCACCAAGTCTCACACAGAGCTTGCGCAGAGGTTTCATCTTCTCTCAAAGTCTCCCGCAGACCTTCATTGAAGTCTCAGTGGCTGTAAATGTTTACAATTCTAATTGTCAAATCTCGTACCATCTTGAATGTACTTCCATAACTGCAGGTGCTTTTAGTAGCACCTGAGAATGCTCTTGCAGAGTCTGAGAGCACTTTGCAAAGCTCCAGATGGGGCTGGGAGCATCTGGAAGTACTTAGAAGCACTGGTGAGGGCTACCGCAGGGTTTGGGAAGATTGCATGTGGCTTCTGGACTGATTTATATTTGGCTGATCAAGAGGAGGATTTCAGCACAGGAAAAGGCCAAAAGTGTCGCGAATTGGAGGTGTTTTAACTGTGGAGGGTGCAACCACAGCGTGGTAGAATGTACAGTGAGAATAATGACTCAGAGGTCGATGGTGGCTGGAGTGGAAGTAAAGGAAAGAGGAACCAGGGCCGGTTCTGATGAATCAGGAATCAATTGAGCCAGTCAAAGTAAAATGGCTCATTGATTGACGAAAACCGTTTTGTTTCAAACAGGTTAAAACGTTTTGGAATTTCACATCTGTCAGTTAGCAAGGTGGCGGTATTAGAATGATCAATGGAAGCGAGACATTTAGTTCTAACCTGTACATTGACCATGACTAACGAAGAGATACCAACACCTACCCAGTCGACTGCAGCGCTATAGGCATTGCATTTATGGATCAAGATTTTACGTACAATCATCAGATATTACTAGAAGTGTTGAATGAAAACAATGAAGTCATAGTTATTGATGGAAGACCCATAGATTCAGGGGATATTACACATACTGTCAAGGTTGGCATGAAAATACAAGATCATGGGGAACAGTTACCAATGTTTATTACAAAGTTAAGGCATTAACCGATTGTTCCTGCGATCCCTTGCCTACGATTACACGATGGGGCTGCACACTTTGCATCAAATATAGTCTCAGTTGGCTCACAGTATTGCATAACACATTGCCATAATGCCCCCTTTACAGTTCCAGGATTTACAGAGGAACCACCGGAACATCAATATCTTAATGAAAAAGCAATGTTTGAAAGTTACATATGACCACAGTGACAATTCTGATGCAATATTTAGATGATCAAAGGAACATTGTTTTTCCGCACGGTAACGAATGGCAGACTTACCGTGTTTAATGCCTCCTTCTCTGATATTAATGCAGCCATTGATGCAAACGATTTGAAGGAACGCCCCTTGGGGGAGATTGTTTCCAAACAGTATCATGAATTCCTCCTGCTATTTGGCAAAGTACTAGTGGACCGGTTAGCACCACGCAGACCTGGCATCGACCATGAAGTGCGATTGAAGGAATGGGAAACACCAATGTGGGTGGTGTTAGCAACGGGTCCGGGTAAACTGCCCGCAGTTCGGGTTCGGACCGCTCACACCGTTCAGTTAGGTTCCAAACCCATCCAAAAGCCCAACCAGCTGCATCTTGGCGGGCCAAACCCGGACTCGTACCCATCAACCCACGCGTTTTGCCGTGTTTGGCTAGACCCGTCTGTTCCAATCTCCAGTTCCAGTTTTCGGGTTTTTCTATTTATGGTCGCATTCAGATATCCTATTCCTAATCGCAAAATATTGACATTGGTATATCGTTGTCCTTTTCTGATGTATTGGCCGCCTTTCTAATCAAAAACAGGTGAGAAACGCTGGCGGCCCTATCCTGAAAATGAGAGTCAATGGCGAGTCAATAATCATTGGTCATCCATCTTGGGTAATCTGAGTGGTAACTGAATCCAGACATTCATAAATGAGATATAGGCTGCATTTATAAGCAAAAGAGAAAGTGACACACTCGCTGCCCCATTCTGTGAATGAGCGTCAACAAAGCGTCAACGATTATTGGTCCCATAAGTCAGGTAAGTGAAAAGTGAATTAGGCATTGTTATATATAATTACAGTATTGGCTGCTTTGATGGGCAAAGGAGAAAGATACATGCTGTCCGCCCCATCTTATCATTGGGTGTCAATGGAGCGACAACGATTTTTGGTCTTGCATCTTGCATAATTTAATTGGCGAATGATCGCAGAGATCTATATAACGGGAATTGGCAGCCATTATAGACAGACAACAAGCATTGTTCCCGCGACAGCCTCCCAGACAACCACATTTTAGTTCATTTTCACAGCTGCGACTCAGTGATCCTGAGTGATTTAGCCGATAAAACTGGTCATCACTGTGTATATAGCCATTAACGGCCACATCGCACTTTGATTAACCATAATGCAAGGCCAAAAATCGTTGATGCTCCGTTGACACTCATTTTAATGATTGGGCAGGGAGCGTGTTGCTTCCTCTTTAGCCTATTAAGGCGGCCAATACTTTCAGTATGCATCAAAATGGCCAAGTCTCTGATTAATTACCTGACTTAGAAGACAAAAAATTGTTGACGCTGTTTTGACGCGCAGTTTCGAAATTGGGCAGGGAGCGTATCGGTTTCTCTTTGGCATATAAAGGCAGCCTGTACATCACTTATGAATCTCTGCGACCAATCGCAATGCAGAGTAACTATGTTGCCAAGCCAAACATTGTTGACGCTTCCTTGACTTTCATTTTGCCACGGGCGTATCCGCAATATGGATCCGTTCACTTTGGCACAGTATATCAATAATGATCTTGTGGCAGCCGTTCTGTGCAGTTCATGTACGTTCTCCTTTATTGCTACATTGTTCTTTAATGATGCATATAAATATACCCTTTAAAATATACTTGAAAGTGTCAGCTAATTGTAGATAATGATAATACCCAAACATCCCGTTCCCTTCAGTCAACTCTCATCTTCTCTGCCAGATTCGCTCAAAAGACTGCTCTTGTCTTCAACACGGCTGTCAGCTGCATTACCACGCAGCTGATAGTGTACTAACCTGTGGATGGACCATCATCAGTTAGCAAATCTGGAATAAAATCTTTATCGCGCATGCGATCCTTGGCATATGGATCATGAATGAAAAATCAAGCGCTGGGAAGTGGAGTATGTACTTACACATTTCCAAGTCTCACACCTTCTGTTTCGGAACTCTCTTTGTCTTCAGATGGCGCAGGTGGGGTTCCGGGCTGAGGTGGCACCCATCGTGGTGGGGGTGTACCTGTGCATTTGCGCCTCTCGCGTGTCTGTGGATTTTGTGTGGTGCTATTTTGGCAAGGAAGGCAGGCATTTGTTTGATTTTCGTGAACCACTGCCGGCTGGCTTTCTATCGCAGCCGTCACCTTGTTATGCCCGGCAAACTCAACACCCCCCATCTTTTCTTCTCAGACTTCGGTGGGAGGTTTCCTGATTAGTTGTTGCGTTTCCTCTATTGTGGCGCACAAAAACCCTCCTTTGGCCATTTTGGCCATATTCAAGGCAAGACACATGTCAGACTGTTCACGCTGTACCCGACCTCCTTGTCTTGCCATTGAAGCTGACATGTTGGAAATCCAGAAGAAATTAGTTGCTGCTTCTGAAGTGAGATTGGGGTATTTCCTCAACCACATATGACTCCGTAGCCTCCTCTCAGGTCTTTAAAGCCTGTTTTGTTCATTCCCAGGGACATCTATCTCGAAATTCATCTGCGGACATCCCAGAACAGACAATATGGAGATGTTCGATTTCGCGGACTGTGTGGACAACTGCCTTCATCCACCATGGAGGTTTTGCATTACAGGAAGCGATAAATTGGTCGCATAGCTCTCAATGTACCCCAGCGGTGCGTTATAGTGTTAGTTGACCGTCTTCTACACTGATATGGATTAACTCCCAACCGATCGCATGCTGCTTCTTATTGTTGCTGCTTCCGGTTTTATGTACCTTGTTTGAATGTGGGTTCTGGGTCATATTTTCGGTGGCTACAATTGCAGCGTTGCGGTGGACTAACTGGTGTCGGTGTTGCTGCTGTGTCTCGCTGAGTGGCGCTTGTATTGAAGCGCCAGTCGTTCAGCTCGATTCGGCTCCAATCGCACCTGGTGTTAGTGGTTCTGGAGCCATGGCTGGCAGTTGTAGAAAGGTGAGGAAGATGATGATGAAAAGAAGTGTGAAGTGCTGAAGATTATATAGTGAGCAACAAGTCAAAATGGAATGAGTGACAGCCAACTTGCACCTTCAATTCAAGCTGAATCCTGCTGCGGATAAGTGAACTGCATATAGCTGCAGGGGATTCCAATGGTCACGCGATTTGCATTAAGTCAGCCTGATCTTGTTTGTTTGTTTACCGGGATACATTGGGATGAACGACACCTGATATCTCATGTTTGAAAGATATAAAAAGGACATTCCTCGGCGGAACGGACTTCTGGTGTTGTTCGTCTCAAGACATCGCTGGGATGTTACAAGAATTACACGATAACTATCAAGTCATAATGTACTGTTTGCATGACTATTCCCAATGAAGTGATGGTGAAAATGCTGATTCTGCTGTGTTCGAATTGATCAAACCTTCCAACATTGACATAAAAGATGCAGCTTGCCTCCATGTGGTCCATTTCTTGCAACATCCAACATCTTGCCCAACAACAAGGTCAACACTAGATACGATGGTCAATGCTCCGAAAAAGAACCTTTAGGCACTGCCTGTGGGCAAATATGTTAAATCGACAAAGTGTTGCACACAATGATGTCATCAAGCGAATAAAGGCAAGAGTGACTTGGAGGCATACAGGGTCCGAGCATTGGGAGCATTGCGCAGCTTACGATCCAACAAGAAGCTTGCAGCAGAGAAATGACGGGAAACGCACTACTTAAGCAGTGGAGAGAGACAGAAAACGATCGAGGAGTATGTGGAGCTAGAGACCGCAGTGGCAAGAAAGCGAGTAAAAGACGCAGAGACTGCGATGATGCAAGAACAGGAACATATGGGAAAAGTTGAAAACGGACGATTGACGACCACTAGTGTTAGCAACAGGTCCGGGTAACCCGCCAGCGGTCCGGGTGTTCACCAGTGGTTCGGTTTGGTTTTGTTCCAAACATGGCCAAAAACCCGCCCCGCTCTATCTTGGTGGGTTTGTTACCAGGACCGGACATAAACCCGCGGTTTTTTGACCGGGTTGTACCCAGACCGCGGTTTCATTTTTAAAGTTCCTCCAACTTTCGCTCCAATTAAGTATCTGAGTTCTGATCGTATCATGACATCATCAGTAGGTAGATTGTGCAGTTCTAGCCGCTCCTTCACCTCCCGCTGACAGATTTGAGATCGGACCAATATTGGTTGAATCGCTGTGAAATAACGCGATATTTTACGCGAAATTGGAGGGTTTTGGATAGCAACTCAATGAATATTGGTCCGATCGCAAATCTGACAGCAGGAGGTGAAAGAGCGGCTAAAACTGCACAATGTACGTACTGATCATGTCATGATACGATCAGAACTCAAATACTTAATTGGAGCCACAATTGTGAACTTTAAATGCCGGGTTTTTGGTGGTAAAACCGGCCCATTTCCAATGGTCCGGGTTTTTCGTGTAGTAAGACCCGTTGCCAGGGTCTGGTTTCGGCTGGAACCGTACCCGGAACCGACCCGGGAAATTGGACCGGTTGCTAACACTAACGACCACAAAGCCTGAGATAACATTTGAGGAGATATTGAATGTTATCGGAGACAGTCTGAGCGATCTTGCAAGTTCTGTAGATGAGGAGGATGGGGAAGGCAAGGATGAAGATGAACAAGATACAGGGCATGGCAAGCTGAGCGACGATGATGAACCTGGCTGGGTGATGGGCACAATCTCCAAAATGGTACAGCACCGCATGGAGAGCTTTCGGCAGAAGCTGATGAGGCTTGATGAACTGACGCATCCAGGATGGGGGGACGCGGCTGACTACTTCCATGAGAGAGAAATGTAGTACGAGACAACTGAATTCCTGGTTCCGGCTGTTGGGAAGCCCCAAACAGACACGACCACAGCCACACCATCACTGACAACATTTGAAGACCTTATGCAGGCTCTTGATATCATCTCCTGACAATCACAAATGCCGCAAGTGACGTCTTGACAGGGAAGTAGTCAAATGAAGCTGGGTTCGGATAAACCTCAGGCAGACAATCACATAGAACAACTGATGCCGGCTGCAGTGCCAGATTTGTCACAGATAGATATTGAGAAGCCAGTTCAACCTGTAAGCTTTTACCCCTGCATATAGCGTCCCAAGCCAATTACCATATAGAAATCAGATTCGGACGAAGATATGGTGATGGCTCCTGTGTCACTGGAAGTATAGATAGCCAGATAGGTATTTTCGATGACATATCTCTTGTAAAAGCAATTTGTGAACCTGTTTTGTTACATGTCAGCTTGTTTTGCATTTCAGTGACCAAATTGTGAAACAGGATTATTCTTCAGTGTGTGGGCAAGGGTTGTACGGGCCATACAAATGATCTAACCTCCAAATCATATGGATCGACCAATAACGTATGCTATATGGTGTTGCCTGTTATGGATAAATGATAAAGCAAAACCTAAATTTGAGATGAAATTTAGTAACAAAGTTTAAGTCAGGGATGTCATACGACTGATGGAAGGAGCAGTCAAAGGACATGCAAAACTCGGATGAATGACAGCCGACAGGCTGTATTAATCCATGCAGTCAATGACATATCTCTCCGCTCAAACCTCCTGCACATGGTCGAAAAATTGAAAATTGCTTATGGTATGTCATGGAACTCAAGGAGGATGAGCTGGATAAGGTACGGTGAGGACGTCGGGCTATAAATATCTAAAACTAGTGGATGTATATTGATGCTGTAAATTACCAGCCGAAAGCATTGAAACGTGATGGAGCTACATCATCAATCATGTAAATGACGTGTATAGTGGTGGCTCAGAAACTGAGTTGTCTCGATGATGTTGGATTCAAATGATAATACATAGAAACTGTATACTGGCTGCCAATAGAGGCTGGATGCATTTTTTGTACAATTGTTGAGCACCCAATGACTGTTAGTAGGGCTCTAAGGTGAGCTCAAAGGTGAGCGACAATGGAGCGTCAACGATTTATCGCCATCGCCATTGAGCAATCACAGGGCTGCAAAGTCGCATCCATCCAATGAAGAACCATTGGCCGTCTTAGTCGGTAAAATGGCAAGCGACACAAAGCTTGCCCCGTCATAGAAATGCGCGTCAACAGAGCGTCAACGATTTCAGATCTTACATCCTGGAAAATAACTGGGCCGTACAATGGCTTTTAGCCATAATCATAATATTGGCGGCCTTTAAGGGCAAAAATACTACAGATAGTATCGCTACTGCCGTCTAAAAATAAGCGTCAACGAAGCGTCAATGATTATTGGCATTGCATCATTGAAAATCCAGAGTCTTTCGCTACAGCCTTGACTTATAATCGAACTATTGCCCGTCTGTCTAGGCAAAATCTGGTTGCGACAACATCGGGACTATGTCCTAAACATGAGTATCAATTGAGCGTCAACGACTTTTGACCTTGCATCATGGAAAATGCAAGGGCTGCATGGCGAAGTTTTACTATGTTCGAACTATCGGCCGCTTTTCTACGTGAAAATGATTGCGACAACATCGCGACTATGACCTAAAAATGAGCATCCACGGAGCACCAACGACTGCTGGCCATGCATCTTGGAAAATACAAGGGTTATGCAGTGACGTTGACCCATAATCGAACTATCGGCCGCCTTTCAAGGCAATAATCCTTACGACAAGATCATACCCATGTCCCAAAATGAGCATCAACAGAGCATCAATGGAGCATCAACGGAGCGTCAACAATGTTTGATCTTGCATCTTGGATAATCAAACAGCAATGGAAAACAGATAACCCACAATGAACTTATCAGCAGCCTTTATTGGCAACAATGCCAATCATGATATCGCGTCTGGCTCCTACAATTGAGCACCCACACAGCGTCAACAGTTTTGGTGGAGGCTCAGAACGCTACACAGCAATGAACTGCATTGTGCTGTTCCTGAATCGAGTTTTACGCGGTTAGTCTTTGCAATCTGTCCTTGTATACAACTTCACAAATATGCATGCAATGACTTACAGATCTGATTTTTTTGCTTGTAGTTGTAGAGTCAATATTTAGGAACCCGCAGTCTGCTTTACTGTATCATTACTTTCGGCAGTCACTGGAGACCGATCACCCAGCGTTCGAATTCAAACTGCCTTGTCAGATTCGGAATGTTTGAACACCTCTTTGTTCGAGGTTATGATGTCTTCCAAAAATCAATGTATCTTGATTTGTGATTTGAGCAACCTTACATTGCACATTATTTTCGATGCTTTGTGGTCTTCAATGAATGAAGGCTCGATGTGGCCTATTGCTTGGAATAATTCTGGGCATACGCCGTCGTTGCGATTCTATTTACACTGCGGAATTGCAGAGTCCGGCAGCCCTGGCATCATATGTATCATTTGTCATCAAGTTCTTCGCCATCCATCAGAACATGGGACCAGCTCAATGGGGAAACACTTGCTGGCAAAAGCTCACATCGCAAAGTTAAATGAATTAACAGAGATAGAAGTTACTGAATTGACTAGTTCGACAGTTGATGAAACAGCTTTAGCAATCCTGAAGAGGCAAGAAAGTCGAGGAATCACAATAGTAAGTTTCCAGAGGAAAATCAGATTTGACATCGAGTTCGATCCATATTGACCTAAATAACACACAAAACGTTCCAAACTGGCAGATAAGGACTTTGGAACTTGCTAATTTCACCAAGACACATGGAATTGACATGTCACGTAAGGATTTGTTTTGGCCCAAATTCCATGGAACGCTATATCAAATCTCGAACTTTGATGGTCAGATAAGGTGTTACGCGATGATCTAGTGCTGCCATCTGCTACAACCCTGGGCAACATTTGCCGTAGGGAATAAGCACGGATGATGGATGCAATTACAAAGCAATTGTGGTTATGAAACAAAGTTAGATTAGCTTTAGACAGATGGACATCAACGAACAAATTACCCATAACATCGGTCATTGCTTACTACTATATTGATTGAAATTGAGCATTGTGTGAAGTTCAACTCGCTTTCAATGAGATTGATTGCCTGTTCCTTTCCCATTTTGAAAGTTAATTAAGGATGAAAGATCAAAGGCCAACATACTGGAGCAAGGTTAGCCGTACATTGGAATGATGTGCTGGATTGTTTCGATCTCACCGACAGCCATTTGCTCGGTATTATGACAGATAATGCTTCCTCAAATTACTCGATGACACACGAGCTGCAATCAACAATTGAGGCCTCTGGAATCGAGAGGCCTGCATTGAGGAACCACATACCATGCATGGCACACGTCTTACAGCTGGCTTTAGGTGCATTCATGAGCAGTCACAGTGTAAAAGGCCACACGAAGTGTTGGGAAGCCCATGAGGGCAATCAGCAAATTGCAGAGAATGAAAGCATACACATCGGGAAGAGTCAAAGACTTCGAAGAGAGGGCTATGCTAGCATTAATGAGGCGTTGGCCATGAGACCAGGTTTGGGAAAGATAATTGAGAAAGTATGTATTTCATGATATTTTGATAGTCCTAAAACTGACCCTCACATAGAAGAGAATGCTTGCTGTATTGATTACGCTGACAGCTGGTCATCAAAACGAGTTCATTAACTGTCAAAAAGCCAAAGTCCGCAGTGCCGTAATTCTGATTATGGACGTGAAGACACGTTCGAACTCTACACTGGAGTAACTGGAGCAGACCTACTGATTACGGGAATTCACATGTGAGTGGTTTCAAAATCCAAAATTGGGTGAATACGGGCTACTGTTCACAACTCAAGATGAACGCACGATGGTGAAGAACTTCAAGAAAGTATTGAAACCATTCCGATATTGGACCCTGTGGAAGACAAAGAGGCATCCGGCCACATTGCATTATGTTATCACAGTGTACAATGACATGTTCGATCACCTGGATGGCGTGATCCGAGCGTTGGCTAAGACAAAAACTGAATGGAAAAAAGACTTGTTCTTCACGGTGAAGTTAGCTCGACAGAAGATGTCCATGTACTAAGCTGAAGTGACTCCAACAACGGACATGCCTCTCATTTCTGCACATATCCTCAATGCTTTCTGGAAGTTACAATCATTTAAAAAGTGGGACAAGGGAATGGATATCAATCCTGAGGACGAGACATCCTATAGTACCCAATACCAGGATGTCTTTTTGAAGTATGTGGGGAATGAATACTGCGCCAAACATTGATGCGTGCCTGTCAATATACTCCAAAGCTTACCGAGCAGCAATCCCATCTCCTCTCCAAACGCTTCAGGATCCTGTCAATCATCCTTTGATCGATATGATTTGTCCAGCGATGATGAGTAATACATAATGCCTAACAATGTGGCTGAGATGACACCCAGACGAAGTGATCGCGCTGTCCACTTATTGACTGCCGCCAGGCTGTATTCAAATTCCTCGCCAGAAGCACCAAAGAACTGGCGGGAAATTAATTCAAATCTCAACGATTACCACTCCGACCCAATGGAGTTTAGCAGTACATTTTGGATACCGGACATAACCGACTGGTGGCGTCAACAGGACGAAATGCACTCAAAGTAGGCCGATAGCTCCAATATGGCGCACAACATATTTTCTAACATTCTACATGGTGTCGGAGTGGAGGCAAGTTATTCCCTTGGCCGAGATGTTATCGGCTGGAGACAGTCACAAATCACAGATGAGACCCTTCGCGAAAAAGTCGTTGTAAGGCAGTTTGCTCAAGCTGTAAGGCCGTAAATCCATATATGGCCGCGTATGAAAGTATATGAAAAGATACGGTCGCACATGTGGATGTGGTCATACAATAGAGTAGTTGATTGGTAAGATTATCGCTGGCAATCTCAGAGAGATCGCGAGTCGTCTATATAATGTTGCGGTTACCCGGCCCTGGACACGTCTCGTCCATTGCCGAGAACCTAATCATGACTGCCATTTCATCATCCCCCCCTTTGAGAACAGACCCCCTGGGCTGCCACATACGTGTATATATAAGAGAAATCCCACAAAAAGAAACAAAACCAATGCGTACGCCACCGCATGACTTAATAAGTCCCACAACCGATCAGTTCCCTATGAGCAGCCTCTCAGCAGATTTAGTGCACGGGGAAACTCCACCACCAGCGGTTGGTGGTAAAAACCCGTGCCGACGCCATTTATACCGGCCTGAGATCCATAAGATGATAAGCAAAGTAAAGCCCCTGCAGAAAACGTCCAATCCCACTCCTCCAAGTCCAATCATTGTCGAGGCTCCCTCGGATGCTCTCGGTGAAACTCGTCGACCAATTCCTGCGCATTCCCGAAATTCTCCACCGGTTCCCAGTTATTCCGTACATAACTGTAATCCGCCCATTGTACGAGATAATGGAGCTTCCCGTAGTGTCGCTTAGAGTCGAGGATCTGGTCAACTTTCCATTCATCAGAGTCGTCGACGACCGTCTGCTGCGGTTCAGCTGGCGGCTGTCCGGCGGTAGGAGGTGTATAGCGGTCGAGCAAGTACATGAGGGAAACTTTGTGCTTCTGGATCGTATACGGGAGGTCTAATTTGTAAGTAGTGTTTTTGATGACCTTACTTACCGTGTATGGTCCTGTCTGTTTGTAATCGAACATGTTTGACGGCCTTATCATCCGGAAGTACCGTGTTGAAAGCCACACGCTATCTCCAACCTCGAAAACAACCTCTTTGCCGCCGGCGTACTTCGTCTGGCTGGCTTGAGCCTTCTGCAAGTCCTGACGGAGAGTTTGGTGAGTCTCCTCCAAGCCAGCTGCGAAAGCGTCTGCTTGGATTTCCGAATTCAGGCTAGATGGTTGCTTCGGGGCCTTGAACTGCATCACCGGATGGTAGTGGTAATTCGCCCAGAATGGAGTCATCCTGGGAGACATGTGTATCGTGATATTGTAAGCGAATTTGGCTAGCGGTAACAGTTTGACCCAATTGTCCTGCCCATAGTTGTAGAAAGCCTGGAGATACTGCACCATCGTCTGATTTTGACGCACTGTCTGTCTGTACGGCTGTGGATGGAATGCTGTTGCGACCCGATGGTCAGTACTCAAGTGAGAACATACTCGGGTCAAGAATCAGCTTGTAAACTGGGTGCCGCGATCTGTGACTATGTTGTCTGGGACGCCGCGCTTGCAAATGACGTGTTCAAAGAAGAGCCGGGCCAATTGCGGCGAGTCCATATCCTTCCGTCACAGTAAGTAAAATGCCATCTTTGTCAGTCAGTCCAGAATTGACCAGAATCCAGGTGAAGCCCGATGCCATTGACTCTGGCAGGTCAGTGACGAAGTCCATTGTGACGCCATCCCATAGCCGTCATGGTGTCTCCAAGGGCATGTTGATCCCGTGTCTGGCGTATCGAGGTACTTTGATTTGGTGGCATACTTCGCAGCCGCTGACATACCTACTTACGTCCGAGTCCAGTACTGGCCAGAAGAAATCCCCAGATACCAGCTCAGTAGTCTTAAGAGCTCCAAAATGACCGGACTCAGGGATGTCATTGAATAGATTTATCACATTTCTGCGTAGAGAATGGATTGCTGGAACATATACCCTCGCCTCTTAAGTCAAGACTCCCACGACGACTTTCCATTAGCTCTCCTCTTTGGCGGGATCTGTGCCATTTATCATTGGTCGGTTGACAAGCTTCGCCAAGACGTCAACTGCCAAAGGGTCGGAAGCTTGGGCCACGATAATTGCTGGCATGAGATCGTCGTATGGTTCCACTGGGACTGTTGCCAATAGTCATGCGACAGGCCATTCGTAGCCGATCTCGTAGTTGGGCCGTCTGGATGGGCCATCGGCCAGGTTCTTGCTGCCTTCCAGGTGTTCAATGACAAAGTCGTAAGCCAAAAGAGTTTCCGACCGCCTGGCTAGTCTTCTGGAGAGCACTTTGGATGTCTGGAAATATTCGAGATTCTGGTGGTCGCACAGAATTCAAACCTTGTGATTGGCGCGTTTAAGGTAGTGTTGCCCCTGTTTTAGTGTTTGCACGATGGCCAATCGCTCCTAATCATAGGTGTCGTAGTTCTGTTTAGCTGAAGAGCACTTCCGGGAGTAGATATTGACCGGCCTCAGAACCCCAAAACCGTCATACTGATTGAGAATGCCCGCAATCGCAAATCCACTCATGTCCATTTGGAGAATGATTGGCTTGGCCAGATCAAAACGCTGGAAGACGGGTGCCTCGGTGAAGATTCTTTTCAGTTTCTGGAATGCCAATTTGGCTTGCCAGGTCCATTCCCATTTGACTTTCCCACAGTTTTCTGACTTCTGGTGTCGAGGTCTGCCTTTTGGTGGCTTGCCAGCCTCATCTGCCTTCTTTAGTAGATCTGTAAGTGGAAGAGTCAACTTGGTATATTTCCAGATGAACCTTCAGTAGAAGTTCGTGAATCCAAGGAGCACCTGGACATCTCTTATTAACTTTGCTGTCGGCCTGTTCTCAATTGTGGGAATTCAGTCCGATTCGATACCGACTCCTATTACAAATACGGAAGTATCTACATTTCTCTTACTAATATTTGTACGTTTCTTTTTATTCTCCATAAGTATGGAAGGTCTTTGCGAATAAGAATAATGTGGTGTGTTAATACTTTCGTTATCTGTTATCTTTAGATGTCTAAGAAAGTTCCGGTTAGAACTTGTCTAGAATCTTCTTTTTTGTTCTGTTGGAAAGGGATTTATCAGCGCTTATCTTTTAGAACGCGTCTAGATTATTCTAATGGTTTCCTTACGGTTCTTGTTTATAATTATGTACAGTTGAAGAGTTTTTCTCTACTGTTTTAGGATATTGTTCCGCGACTGTGGTCACAGGCTATCACTCCTGATTTTATGCATATATAGATACTGTTTCTCCGGTTAGAGAACAGTTCTTTACACTTGCTCTGACATCGATAAGCATACAATAATATCTTCTCGATACCTCCTCCTTTAGTATTATATGATCTTGTTTCGAATATTTCTCTACTTCGTTTTTTTAATCATATTATTGCTTTGGTCCCTCTTCTTTAGATTTTAACAGATATATCTGTACTTTCGCACGATATTCCATTAGGTTATGAGCCCGGATGAGCGATACGGAATCTAATCCCAATTATTCATCTCTACTAGTTAATCTTTTCAATAAACCGATTGAATACAAAGACCTACCTTAGCAATTACCCACCACACCAACAACACCAAAACAACTCTTCGATACACCACTTCCTTTCAATAAAGGAAAAAAAAGATGGCTCCAGAAGGCTCAGCATCCGGAACGTTCTCCTTCTCTTCACGAGTAGATAAAAGGACTCCCGTCAACGTTAAGCTCGATAGTATCGGCAAACTTACGGGACAGGAGAATTATAGGATCTGGAGCACCTCGATGACCATAATTCTGAAAGGAATAAAGGCGTACGAAGTAGTAGTAAATGGTGTGGTCCCTGCTGAAGGAGCTGATGCAACAGAGGTCGATGCTTACGACCATCTTTGCCATACCGTGTCGACCATATTCATACAGGTGGTCTCACAAGACATCTTGGAGAAAATTGTCGAGCTTGAGAAACCAAACCTGATGTGGACCTGGCTTCGCACCGAATATTATAGAGATTCGGCTTATGCACTAGTTTCCCAGATAATGAATCTAGTCTCCCTTCCTACCCAGTACTCTGGCAATAACTTGTCAGAATTTATATCCAAGTTTGAGTCCCAGGGGCTCCACCTCACCAAACTCTGGAAAGGATCCTCGGATTCATATCGAACGACCTTTGGGGCCTCACTACAGGAAGATCAGGCCAAACGAGATTGTTTGATGGGTTTTTGGTTAAAAGCCATAAAAATGTAATCGATAACCTTACGACAAAAGACAATTTGTCGTACGCCGATGTAAAACAATGGCTGTTGGATATCGACACCTCCGACTCCCAGGAGAACACTGCCCTGTTTACTTCTAAACCTTTGGGTAATAAGAAGAAGGGTAAGAAGCCAAAAGGGAACTCCAACTCTTCCTCACCAAAGTCGAAAACCTGCACTTGGTGCAAGAAACATAATCCCTGAAAGTCTGAAGGACATACCTGGAATGAATGTTTCCGCCTGCAGAAACTCAACAAAGAGAAGAAGAAGAAGGAGAAAGGTGAAGAGGCAAACATTACAACAAAGACGAAGGTAAGAACCAAATCCTTCTACTTTGACACGGCCTGTACCTCACACATGACCCCTTATGCAGGACGTCTCCTCCACTATTCAAAGTGTTCCGGATTTGTAAAATCCAGTTCACAGGAAAGTATGGAGATTGAAGGCAAGGGCGATGTTGTTATGGAATGTGTTCTTAGGGATGGATTGGTTGCTTCTTTCCGTGTTTGTGATGTTTTACATGTTCCTAAGTTAGGACATCCTCTAATTTCGTGGAGAATATTATTCTCAAAGGGATATACAGAGTTTGGGGAGGGGATTTCATCTCAATGAATAAAGGAACAAAAGTTATGTTTGAAGCTGTTTTTGAAGGAAATTTGTTTAAAATTCCTGAGATTTCACATTCGGCCCATATTACTTACAACTTCTGGCATCGGGCTTTCGGACATCTTGCACCATCCTCGATGGATAAAGCAATCAAGTTATATTCCGCCGCCGATATCCCAGCAAAACCAAAGGACTTCATCTGCTCCTCCTGTGTTAAAAGCAAAATGACACGGGATTCACGACTGTCTACGTCAAGGAAAGATCGGAATAAACTGGATCTTGCTCATTCCGATTTAAGTGGACCCTTTCCGGTTCCGTCATATTGTAATTCCCTTTATTACATTACTCTAATCGATGATGCTACAAGGGTTGCGTGGGTCCGATTTATGAAACAAAAATCAGAGACTACTAAAATAATCAAAGATTTTGTTACAGAAATGGAACATCAACACCACAAGTCCCCGAAGGCGTTTCGAACTGATAATGGAGGAGAGTATGTTACCAAGGACTTGCAAGGGTTCTTTGAATCAAAGGGAATTATACATGAGTTGACTACTCCTTATTCCCCTGAGTCAAACGGAGTTGCAGAACGTCTTGATCGAACTATAGGAGAAGCACTCAGAGCTATGCTTGAAAGTGCGGTAACCTACGATAAGAAGTTATGGGCTGAGGCTGTGTTAACCTCAATATATATAAAACATCGTCAACCTCATTCGGCATTAAAGGATCTGACTCCTTATGAGGCTTTTTATGGCTCCAAGCCATCAATTCAGCATCTTCAACCTTTCGGCAGAGAATGTTGTATCCATGTTCCTTATCAGAAACGAAAGGACAGAAAGAAACTCTCTCCGAGGGCACAAAGTGCTATTTTTACCGGATATACCAACAGCATTAATCATTATAAAGTGTTCCTACCCGATACGAAAAAGACCATAGTATCGGCAGACATTTTCTTCCCGCCTCTTCAGATAGAAGGGGCTTCACCCCAATCATTGAAATCGATTCACCAGCACCAAATTCCATCCTCTCAAACGTCCCTTAATTACACTTATACTAATAAAGGTGAAGGACAAGATAATTTGTGGAGACAATAGATGCGTGAAAATCCTCAAGAAGCTAATAATATGTTTGATACCGGACATCCAACAGTTGATCGAATAATTCTAGCAGACTTTAGGGCTGGAAAAAGAGATGAGTATCTTGGGGCGCTCTATTGGGTTTATGACGATACCGATATGGCGTATCGCGAAACTCTACTCGAACAACCAGTCGAAGACGATACTCAAAGTTTCGATGGTTCAGAACATACAGCAGTTCCTGACGACCACTTCTTAGAAGAAGAAGAACATCAAAATCCGGACCAACAATCTCAACTTCCAGTGGGACATGTCGGTCTTCCTCCTCCACGACCAATGACACCACCACCAATTCCATTTGGTCAGGTTGTCACCCGTGCCAGAAGAATTGTTAATCATCCGGACCGTTATGGTTTTGGACATGATGCAACAATGCTCGATGCACCTCCTCGATCTCCTACTCCAGAGAATCAACCTCTGGAAGGACTTGAAGGAAGTCAGTGGGCAAATTTGAGTGTACTACTAATAAACGAACCAAAGTCTTACCGACAGGCCAAAGTGTCACCACAATGGTCAGATTGGAAGAAGGCTATGGAAGACGAGTTAAAGTCACTGAAGGAAAATGATGTTTGGGATGTTATTGCAAAACCAGTTGGAAGGAAAATTGTTGCGAGTAGATGGGTATTTAAAGCCAAAGGAAATGCTCAAGGAGAAGTCGAACGATATAAAGCACGGTTAGTGGCCAAAGGATTCTCACAAATTTTAGACCAGGATTACGATGAAATATTCACCCCCGTTGTTTGTTACGATTCTCTGAGACTTCTATTGGCTATATCGGGATGTAAAGGTTGGCGACCCAGGCAACTGGACGTCAAAACTGCATTCTGATATGGGATATTAAAGGAAGAAGTTTATATGGATCTACCGGATGGCAGCCGGTTAGATGGAATGGTGGCAAAGTGAAAGAGGTGTATATACGGATTGAAACAATCTCCGAGGGAATGGTACTACCGGTTAGTAGAATACGTAGGACCTTTCGGATTTATTATCACTGCTTGGGATCCCTGTGTTCTCGTTCATGAATCAGGGAATCTGTTTTTGGCTATATATGTGGACGACATTACATTGTTTGGAGCTACTGGAGAGCTAAAAGAGCAAACTATTAACGTATTGAAGACTGAGTTTAAGGTCAATGATATAGGTGAGCTCAATTGGCTTCTAGGAATCCAGATAACCTTTACCGACGATGGGATCACTCTCTCCGAAACAACATTCATCGATAAGATTCTGAACCGTTTTTTGATGGAAGATTGTAAACCTGTATCACCACCTATCGACCCAAACCACCGGTTGAAGGCTATTAAAGTCGATGAACAGAGTACCGATACAACTGCATACCAACAAATAATCGGATCCTTGATGTATTTAGTTACTGGGACTAGACCTGACCTGGCATATACAATTACTCACCTCTCTCAATTCAACTCATCTCCCTCGATTACGCACCTTACAGCCGCCAAACGAGTACTTAGATATCTCCAAGGAACGAAGGATAGACACCTTTTTTATCCCTGGAATAATCAACTCAAAAGGACGGCATATACGGATGCATCTTACGGCAATTGTTTAGATACAAGACGAAGCTTTTCAGGATATATTTTTCAACTTGGAAACGCTACTATTTCCTGGAGATGTCGGAAACAACGGTCCGTTGCTACCTCTACTTGTGAGGCTGAGTATATGGCACCTGCGATGACGACAAAACATTATCTCTGGTTAAAACGTGGAAGTCAAGAGTTATTGAAAATGGATATTCTGACAGCTCTCTTTTGTGACAGCAACGCCGCTATCGATGTAGCATATAATCCAAAGCTAAACGACCAATCAAAACATATTGATGTTGCATATCACTTTACTCGAGAGCAAATCGATAAAGGAAATGTGTCAGTAAGGTACGTACCGTCAGAAGAAAAATTGGCAGATATATGTACAAAGGATATGACGAAATATGTGGATGACCACTTATGCTCAAAAATATTTGGATCAAAGTGAGAAGGGGTATTCAAAATACGGAAGTCTCTACATTTCTCTTACTAATATTTGTACCTTTCTTTTTATTCTCCATAAGTATGGAAGATCTTTGCGGATAAGAATAATGTGGTGTGTTAATACTTTCGTTATCTGTTATCTTTAGATGTCTCAGAAAGTTCCGGTGAGAACCTATCTAGAATCTTCTTGTTTGTTCCGTTGGAAAGGGATTTATCAGCGCTTATCTTTTAGAACGCGTCTAGATTATTCTAATAGTTTCCTTACGGTTCTTGTTTATAATTATGTACCGTTGAAGAGTTTTTCTCTACTGTTTTAGGATATTGTTCCGCGACTGTGGTCACAGGCTATTACTCCGTATTTTATGTATACATAGATATTGTTTCTCCGGTTAGAGAAAAGTTCTTTAGACTTGCTCTGACATCGATAAGTATACAATAATATCTTCTCGATACCTCCTCCTTCAGTATTATATGATCTTGTTTCGAATACTTCTCTACTTCGTTATTTTAATCATATTATTGCTTCGGTCCCTCTTCTTTAGACTGTAACAGATCTATCTGTACTTTCGCACGATATTCTATTAACTCCCTCGGGAGTGATAACAAACCCCAGCAAACCGACTTCGGAAACTTCATATTGGCACCTCTCGGCATTTCAATTGATGCCGAATTCCTTCAGTCGGTGCAGCACTTGGCGCACATGCTCCTCGTGCTCCTTCTCATTTCTCGAATGGATGAGTATGTCGTCGAGGTAGGAAAGTGCGAAGTCGTCAATGTATGGCCGTAGGCAATCATTGATATAAGACTGGGATGTAGCCGGTGCATTTGTCAGACAGAATGGCATGACCCAGAATTCAAATTGGCTGTAACACGTTCAACAAGCCGTCTTGTATTCATCGCCTTCCTTGATCCGGATGAGGTTATAATCACCACGGAGGTCCAGCGTCGTAAATATCCTGGCCTCCTGCACATGGTCAAGAATATCTGAAATCAACGCAAGAGGATACCGATTCCTCACCGTCGCCTTGTTAAGTGCACGATAGTCAACACAAAGTCTTAGTCCTCCATCCTGCTTTTTTCCAAAGAGAATTGGCGCCACCACCGGTGATGATGACCCTTGAATAAACCAGTTGGCTAGATTTGCCACGATGTAAGCATTTAATGTCCTCAACTCAAACTCCGATAGATTGTACATCCGCCCATATTGCAAGTTATAGCTGGGCTCGAAGTCAATTGCATGGTCGGTTGACCGATGCTGGGGAAGTGTCTCCACCTGAGTTTCACTGTGAACCTCCACGAAATCTCCATATATGGCCGGGATATATTCTCCATCCTCTGTAGGCACCATCTTTGTCGTTGTGCCGGCTCCATCTGCAAACGTCAGTACTCAATTTGTGATATATATATGGAGCGGTAAGGAGGAATATCCAGGAGCCCGGATTTAAAACGGTTCGCCCATGGAATAGACAAATCCCACGATCCAGTACTCCCTTCGTTTCTCGGCGAGCCGGCAATGTTTACACGAGTATACCCTTGGGAACGTTATTCCAGCCATTGCCGCTGCTGCTCCCTGCTCGCCCGGCCTGCGCCTCAGGTCTATCTCACTCACCATCAGTGATGTCTTCCACGGTCGCTCCCAGCAGCCCTGTACAATATCCCACTCTTCGGAAGAATGTCCAGACAACCTGCTCACTGGCCAGTAGATCGTGAAAGGCAGTTGTTCCAAGTATTTGAATATCTGGGATACAGCCACCTCCTCCAGCACACGCCTCTTCCCTAGCTGTGGATCCTGGTACATTCGCAGGGCATTCCTGATGGTCTACCAGGTCCACAGCAACCACTTCCACTCCCGGTGGGGTTCGCATAGCCAAAAGTTGACCGCGTTGCCAATTGACATCAGGATTCCTGGACTGGAACCAAGGCAATCCCAAAACCAAGTCGTAAGCCCGCATGGGCACAACTAGCACCTCCCGCTGTTGAACGGGTGATATGTGCTGCATATACTGGACCGTGAACGCCGTTTTCTGACATTCACTTGCATCAGCTGTTACCTGGCCATTGAGGCCTAGAGTCATGACGTAAGCTGTTTCGTCCGCTAGACCAAGCCATTTTCGCAGTCTAGGTGCCATAAAGATGCTTGTCACGCTGCAATCGATGAGAGGTCGCACTTCTTGCATTTCCCATCTGCCATCTCTTATAAAAACTTTGTAAATGATATGGGACGTGTCCAGTCCGGACGTGCCGTATAGGTTCTGACTTGACAAGAGAGCTTTTGGGTTATACATCAACACTCTTGACTTCAAAGCAATCCGTTGCGGTTGTATGCTGTGCATCGTCGCCATCAAAGTCTGTATTGCCAACCTCTCTAAATGCAATTCCGCCTCGTGGAACCTCTCCCATCAGGCCAAATGCCGAGCGAGGCCTATGAGTATTTTCGCTGTTGATTGTCAAAAGAATTCTGTCATTTGATATGGTGTTCTCCGTCCCTGTTTGGAGGTAATGTCTGGTCCTGCTGCGGTGGGTTACCTCCTCGTGAGCATTTAGGGCGGAACGTTGCCTTGTGGTTCGGACATCCGCGTCGTAAGCACTTGCGAGTAGAACGTTGGCTTTCGAAGATTTCTCTTGAGACCCATGGTGCTGGTGGCAAGCCTGCTGATTGTCCTCCGCCACCTGACTTGCCGTGTCTGTTTGATCCTGATTGGGCGGATTTGCCACCGGTGGTGTTGGCTGGCTCAGAGATGGATGGCCGGTAGCCTCGTTTGCCGCCTTTGGAAGATGAGTCCATAGGCTGTTTCTGCTGCTGTTGCTGCTACTGTTGGTGCTGCTGCTGTCACGTCTTGTTTTCGACATCTGGAACTTCCGAGGCCGCGGCCTTATGGAATAATTCGTCCAAGCTGTCAAATCTGCAGCAGGCAGGAGTCATCGGTCCAACTTTGTTCTTGAGGGAGTTGTGGGGGCCAGCACAGGCAATATCGTAGAGGACTTCTTCATGCTTCTGTAGATTCCACCCACCCTGTCTCCAATTAGCTTTCACACGATTCGCATAGACTGTGACCGATTCTTGTGGAAGTTGTATGTACTCCTGCATCAGCGTTATCACCGCCACACGACGTTGATCGTTATCCCCATAAACCTTGGCCATCTTCTGTGAAAAGAGGTCGAAGTCCTGTAGGCATGGGCCGGATTCCACAGATTAGTCACGTGCCCATTCCGAAGGGTCTGGCATTGCTGTCGGCCTGAGTGCTAGGTTTTGGTGATGGCTCCAGGTGTGCAGAAGAGAGATCGTGCAGTTGACGTGATCGGGTCCACTGCGTGGGAATAGGTGGCCATGGGAGTTGAAATTTGATAGTAACGTATCCAGATATCGGTCCGGCTCTTTTGCACCGCCGCAGTACTGTACTGGGTCCACTATCTTATAAATATTTGGTCTTGCATCTACAATGCTGTGTTTGGCACGTTTGGCGCGTTTCGCAGCCCTTTGATTCTGTTCGGCAGCGATTGGTTCCCGTTCGGCTGCTATCCTCTCCCATTCGAGTCTCTGGTCAGCTTTCCACCGGGCTTGGTCTTCGAGCAGCATTTCCAGCATCAACAGGTTTTGACTCGCCATGTCTACACAGTCCTCGTCAGCAATTTGGGATTGGGGATCACCAATATCATTGTTGATTGGGATATCTTTCTTTCATTGGCCTCCGAGGTCCTCATAGAGGTCATCGTCATCGTCATCGTCAATCGCGGCCTCAGGTGAAACTGCTGGAGTAGCGCGTTCGGCTATCGATACCACTGTCTGCAGAGTGTCATCACTGTAATGGATGTCAGTGACGTGCAATTGAGTTCGGGAAAACTTCTTTGGAGGCATGTTTTGATACAACATGCTATTTGGTGGCGACGTATTGAAAGGGGTAAATTGAGAGATCACGTGAGCGAAACGTATCAAATTGTTAAAGAGCGATCATAGTGTAAGGACGTATATCCGTATATGGCCACGTATGAGAGTATATGCGAAGATACAGTTGCACACATGGATGTGGTCATATAATAGAGTAGTTGATAGGTAAGACTATCGCTGGCGATCTCAAAGAGATTGGGAGTCGTCTACATGAGGTTGCGGTTACCCGTCCCTGGACACGTCTCGTCCATTGCCGAGAACGTAATCATGACTGCCATTGCATGAGCCAATACCAGGATTTTGGCAGGCACTAACCAAGAATTGGATACCATGAACACAGAACACGACTTAGAAATGAAGAAAGAGGCAGAGGAAATGAAACTGCACAGAATGGCCAAGGTTCACGACTTGTTGGAGATGTGGCAGGGCAGCCAAAACCTACGTGCTACACAGAAGAAATCTCGCCCTCAAAACAAACAGATGACTGCTGTGGGATACATTTCAGACACAGAAGAGATCCTCAAAGCATCCTGGTCACTCTTTCAGCATGATTGTGTGGCTGCATTTAAATTGTCAGAAAGATCTCCTTTGCCACCACCTTTGTCTGCAAAGGATCTCCCTGGAGGACAAACTCAAATCTTAAATGTACGCCAAATCCGAAGAATCAACCGTCATACAGTCAAAAGTGGTGAGGAATACGCACCTGAAAGCATTTGGGACACTAAAGATTGGCTTAACTGGAATGGGACTTAGATAATTCAAATGACGGCGATGACGAGTGCGCGGTGGACGTTGATTCTGATATTGAGCAGGACAATAGCATCGAGGATCCGGAATGCCCAGAGCAGCTGAATGTGAGCGGTGTGCCAAACATTCCCGGATTGATTGGGCCTATACGGAAGTCAAAGAGACTGGCTGAAAAGGTGTTGGTGAGGGTCAATGCAATCGAAACAAGAAGGAATAAGGGAGTGCAGAAAACGTAGGACAGAATGTGTCAATGTTTCACCAGCTTCTTTATGTATCTTGACCGAGTGTTTTAGTTAGAGATATATTATGGGCAAATGGTGAGCAGCAGCTTGTAAATATTGGTTGATGAACAGATGTTTAGCAGGTGCAATGAAGCTTTTGGCAAAACACATAAATTTTAGTCCTGTGGGAGCAAACAGTGCAAGAATGTTACTGCGCTCGGCTTTGCCACAGGGCCAAGTCTTGATCTGACAGAAAAACGCCCAATAAGTTCAAATCATGATGAAAACTACTGTCGATGGCAGCTGATGTGGAATGGACAATACAGTAAAATGAGTGTCAATGGAGCGTGAACGATTTGTGGTTTTGTAAGTACGGTAATGAAACAGTGCTTTGGTCGCTGTTCGGCAGAACCAATGTTTGGCAGCTTTCAGTGGCAAAAGATACAGCAACACGGTCACCACCCCATTCTGAAAATGATCGTCAAAGGAGCGTTAACAATTTTTAGCTTCGCATCTTGGCTAATTTATGATCCGATTGGTTGCAGACATTCATTTTTCAGACAATGGCAGACTATACTGGGAAAAACTACAGCAACATGCCTCCTGCCGCATCCTGAGAATAAGTGTCAATAGACCTTCAACGATTTTTAGCTTTGCATCTGGGCTAATTTATGTTCGGATTGGTTGCAGACATCTCTTTATCACATATTGGCAGCCTCTAGTGACAAAAACAACAGCGAAATGCTCCCTGCCGCATCCTGCAAATGAGCGTCAATGCAGTGTCAACAGTTTTAGTTGTTGCATATTTGGTAATCAAGGCATCACACTGATCTTCGCGTTCATAATGGAATTATTGACCGCCATGATTGGCAAAAATACAATATACCAAAGGTAAAACACCGATTCCAAATTAATCTATATTGCAAGCTGCAAAGCATACAAAAACATATTATTGGTTGTTGAAAACGCTATTTTGATGAGATACTATTAACAAACTCCAAAAACAAGAGCCTTATTTGAATATATCAATGAACCCACTGGGCGACCTGCTGACAATCCGCCCAATTCAGACAGGTTGGGAGTTTACCTTTGAACTATACCCGAGTTGACAGTTTGGGTTCATTGACAACCCAGATTGCCAATTTGGCAATTGTTCGGTTTGGACCTGGACCCAGACCCAAAGTGACGGTCCAGAAGTGTTGCTAACACGGAATGTGGGGGCCTCCATATTCCATGTCAAGGGCAGAACTGGTGGTTCTAAATGATTGGCTTCAGGAGAATATGTTGAAAGCGTTTATATAACAATAGTTATCATGGTTTGCTGCACCAGTATTATTTGAAAAGAGACCAGATGAAGGGCTGTGATTGTGTATCGGTTATTGAGATATTGACAGCAAAACGATAAAATATCGGTATCCCTGTCCATTGATAAAAGACAGTTTAAATCTTTTCGGAATAGCAAGGATATATATAAATGTCGATTTGTGAGGGGCCTATAAGTTAGTTTGACTAAAGGAAGGGGACGAACATAAGTTAGCCTTCCAGACTAGATATGCACTGTTCCAATCTACAATACCTCAATTTGGGACAACACATGCACCAGCAGATTTCCATCGCTATATTATTAATGGCATAAGGGAGGTCTTGGATGATTGTGTATCCACTTACTTGGATGATGTTCTGGTATATAGTGATTCCAAGGATGATCATGTTGGTCATGTTGAGTGCATTATGCAGCGTTTGCTGGAAGCAGCATGATATTTGAAACCACAGAAATGCAAGTTTCATATGGAAACCATAAGGTATTTGGCTGTGATTATATCAACACAGGGTATCTCTAGAGATGAGGATATAGTGGAAACTGTACAGAATTGGAGCTGGGAAAAGAAATCCCAGAATGGGTGGCTCAATCCCTTTTTTCAAGTACAACAGTTGCTGGGCTTTTGTAATTATTACCAACCATGTATCCCAAACTATTCTGAAAAGGTGGAACCCTTAACATGATTAACAAAGAAGGATGGGCAATTTGTTTGGGAAGCAGAACAACACCAGGCTTTTGAGATCATAATATTTGCGTTTACAACAGCACTGGCCTTCCATCATTTTGAGCATGAGAGAGAAGTTATAATTGAAACTGATGGTTCTGATTATGTATCTGCGGGAGTATTATTACAGCAACACGATGAGGGAGTGTTACTTTCTGTAGCATATTTCTCAAAACACCATACACCTGCTGAATGTGATTATGATATATATGATAAGGAGTTGATGGTGATGATTCACGCACTTCAGGGGTGGAAATCTGAATGCGAAGGTGTGGTGTATTCTTTAAAATTGATTCCCCATCATAAGAACCTCAAAAATTGTCTGATGAAAAAACACCTAAACTGACGACCAGTATAGTGGTCCAAATTTTTGACACTGTTTGATTATCAAATAGTCTATAAAACAAGGAAATCAAATGGAAAAGCAGATGCTGTGACAAGGAGGCTGGGAAACCTCCCTATGGGGGGGGGGGGGGATGAAAGATTGAACAATATGGAGCAGGTGGTTCTAAAGTTGCAGAATGTACCGGAACAATTGCATCTATTGGCCAATAGTCTGCCCGTTATGGGCCTTCCTTCCATTGTTAAACGTATAGCGCAAGCATCTGAGACTGTGCTATTACTGGGTAGCATACTTGAACCAATACAAGGGAATGATAGCCATAAGGGAATAACCATCGCAGAGTGCACAGAACAGGAAGGACGGATTCCATATAGAGGGAAGTGGTATGTTCGTCAATGTGATCAGTTACAATTACGCTGAATACAGGATTATTGTGCCACAGCACTTGCCGGACGTCCAGGCATGGTGAACAGGTTCAATGCCCTATATAAACAGTGTGGCTGGAAGGATATGCGGAGACACATAGATCAGTACGTGTGGAATTGCCATAGTTGCCAACGATCCAGAACCTCCAGACATTCATTATTTGCAGTCCTTCGCCCCTTGCCAGTACTGCAGAAACCATGGGAAGATATTTCGATGGATTTTGATGTTGGATTGCGGGAGTGCAAAAGGTTCAATGCCATATGGGTACCAATGGACAGACTTTTGAAGATGTGACATTTGATCTCTCGTCAGACTACTAACGATGCAATATGGTTGGTGTTGTTGTTTCTCCAGGAGGTAGTACCCCTCCATGGGTTTCCACTGACAATTGTCTCGTATTGAGCACCACAGTTTGCCTCAACCTTTTGCGGCCAGGTATGTAGCCGTTAAGTAATTGATCGAAGGATGTCAACTGCACATCACCCGCAGATGGACAGTCAAATGGACTGAATGAATGCCAGTATGGAACATTATCTTTTGGTGTTTGTTAAACATCAACAAAATGATTCAGTGAATTGGCCTTGCTTGGCTGAGTTCGCCGTGAATAATGGGATTTCTGAATCAACAAAGTACACAATGTTCTGGCTGGTTAAAGGTACAGATCCCCGAATGTAGTTTGAAGGGGAATCTACAGTGGAATGTGATCAACAATGTCTGGATGCAGATCAGGTTGAGGAAATGATGCAACAAGTTCATGAGCACCACTGAGTAGAGATGACACGGAGCCAGGCGATATAGCAATAGGGTGCAAATCGAGAACAGACTTCTGCAACAAATATTCAACAGGGGTCAGAGGGGTGGTTGAATGCCCGGCATATTCGAACCTTGAGGCCTGCGCATAAACTGGATTGGAAATGGTTCGAATCTTTTACTCTATGTATGAGAATGTCTCCATATGCTTCTGGGTTAGAGCTACCTGTGTCAATACGAAATCACCCAGTATAATCAGTTTCGCTTTTGGACCCAATGGAGGATGACCTCTTGATGGGACAGCAAGTTGATCTTCCTCCCCCGGTGAAAGTGGATTGCAAGGAGGAGTATAAGGTATCTGGTGTTGACGATAGCAGGATGTATCAGAATCAGTCACAGTATCTTACACAATGGATGGGGTATGATTCATTAACCTGGGAACCTGCAAAGTTTGTTGATTACTTGAAGGCGGTGGATGAGTGCCACAACCAATATCCTGGGAAACCCGGGGATTGGGAAATGTTCTCGGAGGACCTCGAACTTAGAAGGCGGATGTTTCCACTGCCCGAGGAGTTATGGAGGTACATAGAAACACAAGGCAGAGATGTGGAGGGGGGTGTGGAAGGTATTGGAGTTACAGAAAGACGGCGATGCTGGGAGTCTCAGAAGTGGTGTGTGTGGAAGAAGATACTCGCGGTATCATTTGGTGTGATGCGGAAGTGGTCTGAGGTGGTGTGACTTCAGGTGAGATGGTGTGGTTGTGTCGATAACAGTTGTATTGGTGGTGTGTCAGAGCATGGAGGAAGATTTTGATGGTACATCTGAGCATGAGGTATGATTTGAGGGTGGCAGATAAAGTGTATATAAACAGAGCTTGTTTGAGGTGGGAGGATTTCCTTTTCTTCTGTCTTTACTCATTCTCCTGCATAGCAAAGCATGTTACAATATTGAAATAGCTTCGACTGCTGTATAGTCTTGATCTGCTCAATACAAACTTTGATCACCTCTTGTCTTGTCCTTGATTTATATTGCACCTATCAATATCACCTACGTCCGGCCCCACCCATTACATATAGATAGATCTGATGTATATTGGAAACTGATATCTCTGAAAATAAATAACCAATAATGGTAAAGTCACACAGAAGTATAGTATCAAATTGAATTGAACATATTCTCCAAACATATTATTGTGGTTATTCCCTTTGTATTATCCATATTAAGACAAGATCATTTGTGTTTTATATATGGTTCCTTAACTGGTATTGGCATATTGTATATTGCTACTGAGTTTTAGATATTTAATACCTGTAGGGTAGTCAATCAGGTGATACTGGCCCCACTGCCAATTCTGAATGTGAATAAATATACTATCTATAAGTGTATTCCAATTACCATAGAAAACCAGTTAGATATGATTGTACCCCCAGTTCTATTTCATTTAATGGTGGGGATTTCAAAATCTACTAATGCAATGCTTAGTAATTGAAATTTAATACTTGTTTAAACTCTTTAAAAATGCAGTTCTCTTAAACAATATTACAGCTTTAATGCATATTGAAAAGTAGCTGATTCAAGTATTACTACAGATGTAAATAATTCACTATTACTTAACATTGCTGTGTGTTAATTGGAGAGAATTAATCAAGAATGGTAGTAGTGCCATTGAGTTACCATCTTTAATATATAATATAGTACAGTATATTTTCCACATAGTTAAAACTTGTTCAGCAGCCACTTGACTGGAGTATCTGTTGAATATAATTAAATTTCTTGCTAGAATTGTATATCTATTTTCAATTGCTCATGGGTAGTTGTTTAGAAATATTGTTGGTATAATTGCTACTGCAATCAATGTACCAAATGAACAATGTTATACCACTCAACAAATATATGATTAAATATTTTCTGTCTATTAAACCTTGTTGGACGAGTAATCAGGGTTGATACATGCAACAGGTATTATAGAACATATCAAATTTGATTGAATGAATATGTCTGGTGACTATTAATTAAAGCTAATTATTTCAAGTAATGATATGAATTTCTCTGACTATATAGTCAATGATGTATATTGTATTAGCTCAGCTCATGTGTGTACATTCAGTCTTCTCATCAATTAGGCTAACATGAATCTTTGTATACTTGTGAGAGAATACATTGGCTGCCTTTGGTGACTTCGGCTGTGATATATAATTAATCTTAGTAGCAGCTTGGATGAATGTGATTCTGACTGCAGTGGTTTTTGGTTCAACTCCCTACAACCAATGTTGATTATAACACTGGATTCTGGACTACTCTGTAAAGATATATTAATTGAATCTTTTTTGTCTAATTAATTTCTTGCTGCAATTACCTTTTTGTATTCAGTTAATTAGTCTCTATGAAATTGGAAAACTGATTTTGGCTCAACCAAGATACATTAGATATAGTTCCATTTTATTGTAGTAATAACTTCTATTGGAATTGAAGAGACTTTATAAGTTGTACAACTTTATGAATTATTGATCATCATATATAAAGAGTTTCAAAATCTCATTGTCAATTCAGTGTAGATCAAGAGAATGTATGTGTGTCGTCTGGAGCATTTGTGAGTATGGGGGAGTTGTTAGACTAAAATAATGCAACAGTCCAAACTCAGAAAGGATATTATACTGCGATAGTCTTCAGCTGTACTGGAATGTAATGGTAACACATATACAATAATTCAGCAATACGAGTTATAATCTGGGAAGTACCTTGGAATCCGAGTCAGAAGATTGTGGTATATCTATATGATTTAGAGTTGAATAGGACGAATTAAATATATATTGAGATATTGCTAGTTCAGAGCTGGCTAGTATTGTGCATAGTGGATTTTGTGGACATGTGCAACCATTTTGAATACATGGGTTACAATGGTCAGATAGAAATGCATCTCATATTTCTTGATGTAGAGATGATCTCATTGTCAATCACTTTACTCAATTCAGGTGGGAGAAGTCCTAATTCTTCTGCAACAGACAATATCATAATCAAACAATAGTTCTGGGTATTCAATGCACACTTCCAGAGATTTGCATAGATTGTATAACTAGAGTGGAAAGTGTACCACACAAATCACTTCTATCTTCTGGTTCTGGAAGTTCTTATAACTTAGCAATATATCACTAGTACAACACAACAGTGATGCAAATGGTCATCTGGTACAGCCTGCTGAGTTGAATAAACATTGCCATGTTGAAGTCTTTGCTGCTTCTTGACTCATGTAAGAACAATATGAACAAGTTGGCTGTGTGATATGGCACATTGCAGTCAGATCAAATGAATGAAAGAAAACTTAGATCATCATGATGGTATTAACATGATATTCCTCTTTATCCACCCAACCAATCCAAATTTATCTACTGATACATATAGTCAACAACCATTCTGTGTCTTATACAGTATTGTGCAAATATGTTATTTCCCTGTGAGATTTTGAAGAAACACCAGTTGTTAATAGGAATTGTATTATTATGAATTAGCGTTGGTTGCAGTAGGACACCATTGAGTTTCTAGATTAGTAGTAACGAATATCACATAAAGTTGGTTCATTTTGAATTGTTTTGTAAATTAAAATAAACCAGTACCTTGATAATTGATATGGTATTGTGGTAAAGGCACTGCTCTATTGGAGAAGAGTCATTTAAAATAAGATTGGTCCCTAGTAATTGATAGATGTAACCTCTGCAAGGATACATCTGTCTCATTATCAGAATCATGAGCAAACAGCAAGACAGTGGGTAGGATTCGATGTTTCAAGCTGTCACTATTTTATAGGCATTAGTCTGGGTGAAATTATAATATATTATTTCATGAAAGCATTTGATTAATTCATTAATGGTATATTTCAAATATACTGCAAAGTTGCAAAACGATAGCTATTTCCAGTTCCAAATATTCAATTCGGTTAACTCAATTCCTGTAAGATTCCAAGACCCATCTCTGGTACATTCTTTGTCTAGGTCAGATTGATTGAGTTCTGTATAGTCCAATCTCACTTCAAAATGGAGTCTATTGAGGCTGTATCCAGTTCCAGTATCTGAATTTCAAATGTAGGTCAGTTATTCATTGGAATATGAAAGCAATTATAGCAGAGAATATTGTGGCTTCCAATTGAGGTTAAAGTACACATCAGAATATCAATTCAGTTCAATATAACGTTCAGTGATGGCTATTACACGAATCTTAACAAGATGGTATTTATTATTGAAGTATCATTCAAGCCAATGTACAATGTAGAGCCCCAAATATGCCATGACAGTTGGTACACTCTGTGTGTAGTACAATCTGAATCTTCCAATAGCTTCATCCCCAGCATGTTTTTCTCAACTGGAGTGCTTGTACTGGAATGGTGGCAACAAACACTCAATTCCATTTCTCAGATACTATGCATTTGTCTACAAATGGAATCTCTTACTGAGCTGTGGCAAATATCTATATATATGTGTAATCTTTATGAGAAGTTTGGTGCAAAACTGCCTTAATGGTCAAGCTCAATGTAAACTGTCCATTGGAGCAAAATAGCCACTGAACTCTGAGTTATCAATATACAGCCAAGGAACATCCACTATCTAACTTCACTGGGGACTGGCCAACTATACTATTTGACTTGCACATCCAGAAGCAGCAAAGTAATTTTTAGTTCATGATTCATCAATGGAGCTCATGCTGAAGGGAGTGAAATATTTTTTACAGTTTGTGTTTACCAACTTTGCAGATGGCTGGGAACTCCACTCACACTGTATAATACATTTCCACAAAGGAGTGTAACTTTATAATGGATTTTATGTAACCTTAACTGGATTCTGACTGCATTGTATGGGTAGACAATCACTAACTATAACTTTCAACAGAGGTTGCAATTGAAATTCAATCAAGGGAGCTTAAATGGCGCACAGTGGACTGACTATTGCTGTTCAGTAACTGTGGGTTAAGCCCGAACATCCTGCCCTCTGTATAATTTCGAATGCTGCAGTGAATAATACACCATTTATTACTTCCCAGAGTATGTAACTCCTTGATCCTGGATTGCATAAACACCCTGCGATTATATAGTGTAATATAATGGAATGGCAACTTCAGGAGTGCAATTGACTATCAAAGTATGGTGATCATGCAATCACAGCTGGTGAATTGAATCCTGTATCTGAATTCAAGTCTGAGTGTATTTTGATGACTTCAAACCTGTTGAAATCATTCCAATAACCTATACAGGATAACATGTAGACATGTATCAATATATATATATATCTTGCTTAAAGTTCAAATATTTGATTTAAATGAACATTGTAGCATTGGGACTGATAATGAATTTGGAATTAAACAACTTACAATTTACATACGATTAAGAACATAATATGAATGTATGAGTAATTATGACCCATCTACTGGTGATATTGGCAATGGAAATTACATAAATCATTTGGAATACACTGGAATCATCATTGTACCTTACCATTCTGTCTTGGTATTGTGTCTGACATGAATGTCCCCATATTGTCTTATTTAGATTAATTGCAATATTGTTAGTAATGTATCCTATAGATACAGCTCAGGTGAAACCATAAGAGAGTTGTTTTCGAGATATTCTCCTATTGACTACTGATACTGGTGCAGGATTATATTTCAATAGGATCTCATAACAGCAGCATATTCTGCTGATTGATCACCAATCCCTGGAAATTTGTATTTCTTTGCTATTAATAACACACTCAGTTTGAAATCATGGCACACAACTATCATGACTAACAAAATTCCAAATTAATCCAATTTGGCAGATTCTCAGGCTGGTTACAATTGTATCCAACCCCATCAACACAAATGTTCACACAGCCGGGATTATTACCGTCAACTGAGGAGTTATATTCCAGAGAAAGAGGTTATAATTAAATTGTTGTCGTTCTATTCGGCCAGCCCCAAGAGTTATTTAATGTTACCTTTATATCACTCTCTGGAATTGTTTTTGTACATCTGTTTTAATTCTGGGTACATTGGCTTGAATAACCTCCTAATTGTAGCTAAATTACAATGTTGATAGGACTGCAACTACTGAGTGCTAAATAATATTCATATATCAATTTTGATTTGTTTAATAATTCCAAAATTGTATAAATGGACTACCATTCTAACTATCAATATGAACAACAGAAATCATTATACTTACACATTTTAAATACTCATCTTGAATTTCATCTTCCTGAAGAGAGTGTCCCTTTGGTGTGATATTTCCACAGCACTGTATTTCACTTCATTGTTTATTTATCTCTATTGTAACACCGAGAGAAACACCTTAGGTCCTGATAAATAAAAGCCGCTAATGAATTCTGGACTGAAAATAAAATATATGAAGGCTTCACTCGGGATGCAAATCAGGATTACCACCCTCAAAAGAACATGTGGTAACTGTTCCATTCTCTGCGTCTGGCAGAGAGTATCCATTTAAGAGTATCATCTGAAGTTATCAGTATACTAAGGAACACGACTCAAGAGTATTGCCCTCCTCCCCACACAAGAGTATGATCACAGCAACTGGTACATGTACCCCAGGACGGACTGTCCCCGAGTGCGACAACCCTAATGATCGACTTGTCTACAGAATACTGCAAGGTAATTTCGCCTCTGCAGAAGGAGTAGTGGCGACCCAGGAGCATCCTAGCAGATGCATCCTCTGACTGATCACCATATCGGAGGGGCCTCGAACTTCCTTTGGACCATATCATATTATCTTGATCTCTTCCCGATAAATGATATCGGCAAAATGTAAATCAGTCCAGATGCCACATGTCAACCTCCCTGACACTCCAGTGGCCCTCACCAGTACGTCTAAGTTCTTCCAGATGCTCCCAAGCCCCGCTGGAGCTTTGCAATGTGATCTCAGACTCTTCAAGATCATTCTCAGGTGCTTCTGAAAGCACCTGCAGTGATGGAGGTATATTTAGGATGCTACTGGATTGACTATTAGAATAGTCAAATATTAGTGCTACTGAGACCTCTGCACAGGTATGCAGTGCACTTCGAGAGGTGGTGAGACCTCAGCACAGGTCAGCGGGAGACTTGGTGAGGAGCTGAGACTGCTGCGAAAGCTCCACGGGAAACTATGTACCATATTCTCACAGCAGTGGTTCAGGGGGGCAGTGGCGGCAGGGATTATATCAGTTCTCATCTTATTCTTGTACTGTTCTGGTCTATCTATCCATCAACTGTCATTTGTAAGTGGGGATGAAGGGCAGCGGGGACTAAGGGTAGCCAGGGGGGAGCTCCACTGTCAAGCTGGCTCGGCCTGAGGCAGAGGGGCTATCTAGGTTTCTCATACTTTAGTCAGAGTGAACACAGTATCAATAAACAACAACAATAGCAGTGGTTCTTAGGGTTCAACAACCACCAGGCATTTTCATTATCATATTTGTCTTTGTTACAGTCCCAAGATTCACTATATTCTAATATGGCATGTATTATCTAAGTTGCTCTATAAATTGACATACTGAGATCCAGGGATAATGGAGATAGACTCAGTGACAGAGAGTATATAGTTGGGAAAACCCGGGGTAGATAGACATCATTGCATTATTCAAAATACACAATCTTGCTTTTGCAGCTCTTAGTCTCATGCATCTTTGCTGTGCTTTCATAGAATTACGCAATTTCTGTGGTTTCTGATACACTCTTGCCAAGCAATCATAGATCAATTCAATTTGTGTGGTTCATCATGGCTGGGTATCTCTTCATATCCTCTCACCCTGTTTCTACACTACTTGAGCCAGAACAGCTCATTCTCGAGAGTTCTCTTCAGATGCTACACATGTTGTGGAAGAGTGTTTTTGATGGGCTGTCAGCCATCTAGCTCCACTGTTCCACCACACCATGATTGAGTGAACATAGGGATGAACTGTGAGGCCATCATCGTGTGAACCTGCAGGCTATAATCATGTGAGTTTGGAGATGCATCTGGAGGCCGTGAACAAGTAAGTTTGGAGATGCACTTGGAGGCTGTGATCATGCGAACCTGGAGGATGTGATCATGCGAACCAGGTGGCTGTAATCTTGTGAGTATAGAGTCATGCACATGGAGACCATGAGAGTACGACCATGGAGGCTGTAATCAAGCAGGTGTGGTAATACACCTGGAGACTGTGATCGAGCGAGTTTGGAGATATGCAATTGGAGGCAATGATTGTTCAAACTTGGATGACATAATTGCGCAAGTTTGGAGCTGCACTTTGAGGCCATGATCTTGCGCACATGCAGGCCAGAATCGAATGAGTTTGGAGATGCACTGGGAGGCCGTGATACATCGAGTTTGTACATATGCACTTGGAGGCCATGAGAGTGTGAACTGAGAGGCTGTGATTGGGTGAGTTTTGAGATGCACTTGAAGATTATCATAGAGCAAGATTGGAGGAGAACTAGAAGGTGTGCCATCTGGAAGTGGTAGTTCGAGAGGGAGGTGAGATGGAAGCTGAGACTCAGTTTATTGGGTAACTTGTAATTGTGGAAATGTAGAGAATTAAGTACAACATGCTCTGCCGAGAGATGAGATACTGCCTGGGAGCGGAAGACAGTCGATCTTCGGATGATGCAGTACGCGGTGGATGCAGTGCTCACTGTATGCAGTTCTCAATGTTTTCTATACGCAACGTATGCTCAGTACTCAGTGAATTCTGTACTTGGTGTATGATCGTACCAGGTCTATGTTGTACTCGGTGTTAACTGTTGAACATGGCATGGAGAGATAGAGAGAGATGACTGAACTTTGTGTTCTTAGATAATGGTAAAGCTGAGGACTAGAAAGAGAGAGATGAGAGGAGCTGAGGGAAATCATCTGGAGAGACTGCAACTGAAGAGAATTTCATGTGCGAGTCAACTTACTATCCCCAATTTGGCAGGTACGAGTCCGGAGAGTCTCGGGTATGACTGCACTGATACGTGGACTTTCTAATACAATGATGCAGGTTGTACACCTAATTACTCATGTGTGGTTGTATCCTTGTCATCATTCTCATCTTCATCACATTTCTCTCTCTCTTTCGTCCACAACTCAACTCTCATCGCAGAATATGAAGTTATGTCATCCCTCTGTATCTGGTGTTAGCAATGGGTCCTGGTAACCTCCCTGCAGTTCGGTTTTTGGCAAGCGGTTTGGTTTGGTTTGGTTCCAGACACGTGCCAAAACGCGATCAGCTTTGTCTTGGCGGGGTTGTAATCCAGGCCGGACATATAGCAGTGGTCCTTTGGCTGAGTTGGAACCGGACCGCAGTTCCGTATTACGGTTCCTACAACTTTGGCAGTTCTTTGGCTCCAAATAAGTTTTTGGGTTCTGGTCGAATCATGGCATGATCATTTCGTAGATTGTGCAGTTTCAGCAGCTCTTTGACCTCCCGCATTCAGAATGGCGATGCGATTAATAGTTGTTGAGTCGCTGTGAAATAACGCCGAATTTGATTCAAAATTCGCGAATTTTCCATAGCTAATAAACCAATACTGGTCGCATCGCAATTCTGAAACCGGGTAGAGCAAGAGCGGCTAATGATACACAACCTATGTACTGATCATGTCACGATACGATCAGAACTCAGACACTTAATTGGAGAGAAAGTTGTTAGGTCGAAATGTCGGGATTTTGGTGGTAAAACCCATGCAATCGCAACGGTCCAGCTTTGCATATGGTAAAACCCGTTGGAATTGTCCGGGTCCAGGTTGAAACTGGACTAGCAACCGACCTGGGAATCTGGACCTGTTGCTAATATCATCTGTATCTCCCATGAGCATGTTCATGAATTGACAATGAGTGCAGTATACTGTGAGTCCGGCATGCTCCAAGTACAGCTTACTCCAAGTACGGCATACTCCAAGTACAGCATTCTTGGAGTACAGCATATACCAAGGATTGTGTGAACTATCTTCATTCGCATGATTAGGGGTTGACTCTTGAAAGTAGTATCAGCTTCTGGCAGACCTCTCTACATGATCAACTGCCATCAGCTAGCACTCCATCTGGGCTCAATGGTAAAGTGACATTGTCACATTCCCGTCATTGTAAGTTAACTAGCTGACAAACAGAGTCTCAGCACCTGACGCGCTGTCCATCGACCACCTCCAATTGGTCATCCAATTTTGCTCGATCACAGCCTGCAAGTATATATACCAAGCGGTTTGATCACAGCCTAGAAGGAGTTTTAGCAACAGTCACAACCTGCTAGTATGGGTCGTGGTCAGGTTTGGGACCTTCCCTGGACGGTGGGAAACGGTTGAACAACACGCAAATCCTGGACTGTGGCATTTTGGCCGGTCTCCAAGAAGAACCCGCCACTGGAAAGTCCAGATTTCTCGCTGAGATTAAGTTTCTGAATTCTGATTGTATGACAAAATGTTCAACATGAATAATATTCAGTTTCAGGTTCTCTCTTACCTCCCGTTCTCCGATTGCAGATCCGATAAATATTCCTTGAGTCAATGTGAAAAAGATGCGATTTTTGACCAATATTTGACCTGATTTCACAGCGAGGCGACGAATATTGATCCGATTGGAATTTGAAAATTGGGAGATCAAAGAGCTCATGAAAGTACACATTGCACAAATAGATCATGTTGTGATCTGATAAGACAACAAATACTTAGTTGCAGCAAAAGTTGTAGGAACCTTGAAACTGAACCGCTATCTGGTGCCAACCCGGCCAACAACCTGGAGGTTTGTGTCTGGTTCCAGTAAGATCATTATGCTAGTGGACTGCTTCAGTTTGCTGGGCAATGCCTCACCTGGACTAGGGCTTTGGGTTTGGTTCAAACCCAGACCGAAGCCGGGTAACCTCGAACCGTTGCTAACACCACCTCCAAGTACATCAGCAAAATGAATTTTAATCACTGGATGACTCCAGGAGTATCTGAGAGGATGTGGAGTGGAAACTTAGATGCGTCAAATACAAGAGAGTATCAGTCACTAGGAGGGAATTCCGGCCGGCCTTCAGAGTACCTGGGATCTCCGATGACAGATACTGGAGCACCATGGGACTGAGTGTGATAAGTTTGAGAACACCTCTGAGTGCTAGAGAGAACATTGGGAGGACCTGGGAGCGCTGGCGACAAGTCTGGAACCGCCAGTGACAAGTCTGGAACCGCCGATAAGAAGCCTGGGAGCACAACCAACTACACTGGGAGGATCCCGAATTACAGTACAGCAGTCTGGGTAAAACAACATCTTCTTTGGAAATGCCGCTGGTGCACATACAAATCATAGTAACTACGTATTGTTCAACAATTTTGAAATCTCACATCTTCAGTTTGTATTGTCATCTATGAATCTATGTATCTATGTATCTATGTATCTGGGTATCCATATAGCTACCCATCTACACACGGTATGTCAGAACCGGCTGCAGGTGGTGCTCGAGACCAATCTGTAGTGCATCCAAAAATAACGACTGAGTGAACTCAGAGATGCAATTGGAGGCTGTGATCAAGCGAGATTGGAGATATGCACTCGTTGGGCATGGTCAAGCAAGTTTGGAGATGAACTTGAAGACCTTCATCGAGGGAACTTGGAGATGCACTTCAAGTTCATGACCGAACAAGTTTCGAGATGTCCTTGGAGGCCGTTATCAAGATAGTTTGCAGGTACACTGGGAGGCCGTGATTAAGCGAGTTTAGAGATACACTTGGTGGCCATGATGGAGTCAGCTTGGAGATATGCAAGTGGAGGCCTTAATCGAGTGAGTTAGGAGATACACTTCGAGGCCGTGATTGAGCATGTTGGGACGAGTACTTGGATGCGGTTGATGAACTGCATGCCATGCGCTGAGAGTGTATTTAGCAATTAGTGAACTCTCAACTGTGGGATTGTGACAATGTCAGATCACCATTGAGCCCTCATGGAGAGCTGGCTGATGGCGGTTGATCATGTAGGGAGGCATGCCGGAAGCTGAAGGTACATTCAAAGGTCTACTTATATTTATGGGAATGAAAGGAAGACAATCAAAATCTTGGGTGAGTGCTGCACTTGGTGTATGTTGTACTCGGTGTTAACTCTTGATCATGGCATGGAGAGATAGAGAGCAATGAATTAACTTTGTATTCTTGTGATGATGATAGAGTTGTGGACGAGAAAGAGGGATGGAGAATGAATATGGGTACAATAAGGAGAACATGAGCATATATGAGACATCAGGTGTACATTATGGGTGATTGAGTTTACAAGACCTCGTATCAGTGTAATTATCTGCCGCATTGGGACTCTTAACTGCCGTATCAGGAATGATAAGTTGACTTGCATACCAAATTCCCAGAAGTTCCAGATTCTCATGAAGAATTCCCATGTGCTGTCATCTATCCCTTTCTCGTCCTCAATTCTAACATCCCCAAAGAACACGAAGGTAAGTCATCCCTCACTATCTCTGCATTCTATGATCAGCAGTTAACACTGAGTACCGCATTTACAGAGTACAACATTAACCAAGTACAGCATTCACCGAGTACAGCATTCACTGAGCACTGCATTCACTGAGTACACATCACCACCATGTATTTTAGTCCCAGGCAGACTCCAGCAGTGTCTGAGAGAATGTGGAATGTAAACTGAGAAATGTCACTTTCCAGAGAGTATCAGACCCTAGGAGGGCATTCCGGCCGGCCTTCAGAGTAACTGGAATATCTGATGACTGGTACAGCAGTACAAGGTGAGATATTGGAATAAGTTTGGGAACACGTTGGAGAGCTGGAGACAACTTTTGGTGTACCTGGAAGTGTCACTAAACCAATGGGGATATCTCAAACAAACTCTGAGAGATGCCTGGGTTCGTATAGATATTCATTCACTGGACGGCAGGCATTCTTGAGAATGTTAGGATGTCCACTGGCAGTCGATTGCCCTCAATGGTGAATATGATATCGATTATTGTTCATTATCAATTCTGAATCACAGAATCTACCATCTCCTTCAACACTGTATTTATTGCCTTGCTACATTATGATACCAAAGAGAAAGGCAAGTGATTCAAACATAATCGCAGGTACACCGCAACAATACCCTGAATAAACAGTGAAATGATATCAATCAGCCATGGTGTCGATGTTATCCACAACTTCTCCCTTCTCATCAGGGCCAATGAAAGCAGAAACTCATCCTTCAATAACGGTGCAAAGTAGCTGGTGGTGCTCCTTGCATTTGCATATTATTCTTACCTGGCAAGAGGCTGAAATTGAATTGCAATGTCGGTTGCCTCAATTTGTCATATGTATCAGAGACATAATGAGATGATAGGTAGCTGCAAATCTGAATTGGGGGTTGAAAGGCAACATGATATAGTTGAATGAAAATAGGGACCAGCTAACATGGACATGAGGAGAGCCCAGTTGGGAAGCGCTGTATTGCAGGAGCAGGGAATGTAAAGGAAGAGAGCCAAATTTATCTTGCACAGCCCCAATGGGGATTGAAGAGCGTCTAATCTAGCGGAGGCATGCCGAAAGGGGGGGGGTTAGGAGTGTGTAAGGAAATACAGGAGCACCAATCCAGACAGAGGAGCACACAATCCAGGTAGAGGAGCACCAATGGGGATTGAGGAGTGCTCTCCAGGAAGAGGAACACTGAAAAGGTGGTGTGTGGGTAAGAAGGGCGGAATATAATATAAGAGAGACATCCGAGAACGAGAAGGCCCTGTGTAAATTAAAGAGGTCCCAAACCCAGCCGAGGTGAGCAAATATGGGGGTTTAGAGTACAGAATGAAAACAATTGTTACGGGGGTGCTTAATCCCAATAATCAATACAATATTTATTAACTTAAGTACAACCGCCTATCTATTTACTGGTTTCTCCTCGTCTTGTCCCAAGACTCAACCTCTTGAATCACTTGTCCAAGAGCGACCTAAATCAAATCGTCTCCAGTTCCCGTCGCCGATATATAGGAAGATTGAACTTCCCCTTCGTGCAACCACTATTCTGCCCACTCCTCGAATGGTAATGCACCGGTGTTCAAGTACGTCAACGCCAGGTAGTCGATATTCTCGAGTTGACAAGAACGAAACGCCACATGGTAAGTGTGGGTTAAATGTTCTTCGTCCAACTGATAAAGCAAATCGCCGAATAACCCAACAGCCTTCTGGAGAGCGTATTCGGATTGTGTCAAGTGTCTCCCAGTCATAAGTTGCCTGATCACACAAGTGTATGAGGGAAGCAATGATTTTATAATAGATAGAATTCATAATAATATTTTAAGATCGTCTTCGGTGTTCTGATTGATGACTGTGGATTGCTGCTTGAGCTTGTTCTGCTAATTGCCCGAGTAATGCCATCTCTTTTATAGTGGTCTTCAAGGGTTTGTACGCCCATACTTCGCTGCTATGACTCCACTGATAACAGATACGTGTTACGTAACTGATGTATTTAAGCTTTATTGCTCCTGATAAGAATCAGGCCATCCATTTCGTAAACTACGCGTCATGCAGTGTGTCAGATGAAACTTGAACTTAGACATTTCGCAATCCGTTTGCATCAATAGTTGTAACATCTCCTGATCTTGGTCGGCAGTGCTATATCACAAATTAAGGCCTCACCTTAAGGCTATTTGGCTTGCGTTATAGATTAAGTCGGTGACCAACTGATACTATGCCAACGTAGAACCTGACGCGTCATCTCGTATTGAATACGAAGCTGACGTTGCAATGCAGGCTAACTCACGCCAATAAGCAGGGTTGCTTCCGGCCTCGAATTTTCAGCCAATGTCATAATTCCCTCAGTCAAGTCATGCTTAGGCCGGGACTGTTCTGTTTGGCCGGGGAGTGCCCCGATGATTCCTATCGCCTGAGGCAATAAGTCGGAGATCCCGCGATCTTGCATATTGACTATCGACTGTTGTGTCTCACAAGACATGTCCCGCTAGTATCAGGAATAGTGAAGGTGGTTGAAAACTATGCGCACAGCTAAAGCAAGCTTTCCCGCGATGGCGACATAGTTGCATTATGTTAAGTGAATCCGCTCAGTGTTCTTGGTCACTTATTCAATCAACACGTGACTTCCATGTAACCCCGCTAAAGCTCATAGGACTGGCCTACTTTGCCCGTCATGAAAAGGTGTTATGCATGTCACGTGACTATACCGAGAGTAACTCTGTGACATGTATTCATAAGACTAGTGCAAAGTACCATTATCGCTGTTTGGGGAGAACGGCTAACAACAATGAGCGCTATTCAAACCAGAGGGGATTGGAGACTGTCTATCCCTGTGGAACAGTTGCAAAAGAGGAGGGATTCACTGCAGAAGGATATAGAAGAGAGTGAATCTAGGCTGAGGAGCACTGACGGGAATTAAGGAGTGCCTGTCCTAGCGGAGTTGGGCCGTATAGTGGTGGGAGGGGGGGTTTGAAGCGGCCCACAAATGTGTGTTTGATAAATGCAGTGGCTTGCGGAGTAAAGTTTATCATACGGGATCAACATAATGTACCTCAATAATTATCTAGCAAAAGCATATCTGTGGTCTTCTATCAGCTGGCATGTTCAGACAGTGCACATCGAATAGCTGCGGCCACTAGCGCTGAAGGTTGAGGATCAAGAGGTTGGAAATACTTGGATGTTGTTGGCTGTTACCCTCAGTTATTGGCACCGAGGAAAAATTGATGGTCAATGCAATAAGGCACAGCCATTTGTGTGAACCATGATTTCTCATCATCAACAACCCTGGAGAGATAAGCACCGTCAAACAGAAGCTCCATAACCTGAATCCGATGTTCAATCTCAGAGCCCAAATTCAACTGGTAATTCCAGGCAACATTTCGCTGTGGCCCATCTTCAAACATTTCTGGATCAGTAAATACCCTCAGGCTCAACTATGTATAATTTGGAGCATAGTCAATATCATAAACGTGATAGAAGACGATTACACATACTCCAAGACTTACAGCTTCTGGTGTATATGGATCGATTTCGAGAGCGGGACTGCTGGGCAATAGACACACCGATGGTGTACCTGAGAGAGCACCTGCTAATGCCTGCTGACGATCCTGAGCTTCAATGGTAAGTTATCGAGTTTTGTCAACCATTGAGTACATGTCATCGCATACTATTGGCGACGGAGTCTTCATCAATACAATCGCCTCCATGAACCTTCTCACTACCTCAACTGTAGCCTTTTGGTGTTGGGCAACGTTCTGAGCTGCACTGGCCTTGGGTGTAGAGCATTCTGGTCTCCACTAGACTTGGGTTGCAGCAGTGCCTGGGCTGATGGTGCATGGTCACACCCAGACAATTTGTTGTGGATGAATGGCTTTTGGCGATTGAGTAGTGGTGGTGACATTCCCCCAGGTTTATGTTAGCAACAGGTCCGGGTAACCCGCCAGCAGTACAGGTATGGACCGGAAAAATTGTTCAGTTCGGTTTTGGACCGGTTCAAATGCCTGAACCGCTCTATCTTTGCAGGTTTGATACCCGGACTGGACATCAATTGGCGGTTGTTTGGTTGGGTTTATCGTACAGCAGAGCCTTATTGTCCCGAACTCAGAAGTTTGCCTCCAATTAAGTACTTGATTTGTGATCGTATCACAATATGATATATACCCAACAGATGCAGTATTAGATGCTCTTTTACCTGCCATTCTGCAATTTGCAATCCGATCAGTATTCGTTGAGTTGCTGTGAAATAATGCCCAAAATTAGGCGTTTTTCAAAGTAACTCAACAACTAGTTATCAAATCGCAAATTCAAGAATGCGAGGTGAAACAACTTCCAAAACTGCATCTTTTACATATATATCATATTGTGATACGATCACAACTCAATTACTGAATTGGAGCGAAAGTTCTGAGATTGCGAAATCATGGAACCGTCCAAAAACCAGTGTGTTTGGTGTGGTTTGGTTTTTTGATGGGGTAAAACCCGTTGGAACAGTTCCAGTGCTGTTCGAAGCCGGACCCGGAACCAATCCACCAATTTGGAACGGTTGGTAACACTTGGGCAGGTGGTTTTTGGGAATTTGGAAGCGGAGGGCGCAAAATAACTGTATCGGCCGGGCTACGTTTCTTCGGCAATGGAACCCCTGTAGTTCGCAATGACCTATCCCAGTGCGCCTGGCCTACCAGTAGGACCTCTTAGTGGTGATCCAAATCGTCTTCTGCGAGATAGGATGATAATGTGGACTCTCCGGTGTCCTCACTTTCGCCCTCACCTGCGCCATCAGCCATGTCTTGATCCGTATCATCATCCTGCTTCATTCATGAACTCAGGGATATTTGTCATCCGCAAAATGGTGCACGAGAGCAGATAATTGGAAGGCAAACATTTGGTGGGACTTGAAGACAGGCAGCTTTCTTGAATGCGAGTGCGCTCTCAAGGTGTACTTCTTGATTGTGCTGTGAATAGTGATTCTTCACCTGGCTAGGCATAGGTTCCATGTGCTGTAATGAAGATAGACAGTTGTGGAATTTGGGAGAGAGTATACAACAAGAAAATATAACATTAAGTGCAACAGAATAACGGAATAAATGGAGCAAGAAGTTTGACATAGTCAAGGAGAATGCAACTCGAGATGCACCTTGCAGGTTTCGGGAGAGATTACTTCTAATCCTTCATATTTAAATCAAGGAAGGTAGTCCGGTATTGTGATTTAGGAAGTTGTCAGGAACACCGGAATGGATAGATTCATTGTCAGGTGCAGCAGAATGGATGGATTCCTCAGGTGGAATGTTAGCAACTCTCCGATTTACAACACTCTGTTTGGATGCTACAATTGGAGGTTAGCTAAAGCCAACGCACATGGAATACAACCAGACACACCTGAACGAGATGCACCAGAAGAAAACTCGCGTCATTAACTAACAATTGGTGCTGGCCAAATGGAGCAGTGAAAACCTGAATGAAATTATGTGCCCCTGCCTAGGACTTCTCTATATGAAGTAGTTGTGCGTGAATGGCTCCAGCATTTGACGTGACAGCATGCCATAGACTTGGTGCAGCAGTGAGCATCTGCAAAACGTAATGAGTGATGCCTGAGTGAGATGGGGTCTCACTGGGTCTGTTATTAATGGAGAAGAATTATGGATCTCCATATGTGGTATATCCTCCAGAAGAACACGCATATATTCACCATTGTCTGTTGTATAAGGATGCTGCCACTGAGTTAGCGGTCGATAAGGCAATATCGTAGGCATAACATCCTTTTCATGTGTTCATCTAGGCCGTGTCTGCAAAATATCCTTCGCAACAGTGCTTCAGTAAATGGAGCAGTGAGAGGAATTGCTACAGAAAGGCGACTTGCATGCGTAGAGAGACAGGAGTACAGAACATATAGTAAGGTACCGTGCATGATAGCGAAGTCATCTTATGGATTATAGCACTCATCGAGGCGAAAATCGCTAACAAATGAGTCCTAAACACTCACTGACACTCTGATTTTGCACCTATTATCTAGTAAGTTGCACACTGTTAAATCATAGAATACTTATTACTTTCCCTACTACAATATAGACTTCAATAAATATTGAGGTTGGAAGCTATATACTACAATAGTATGAATGAATAGTGAGACGACATCTCACAGCAGACTGAGGAATGATGTTAACATGCATGCAGTTCCGGGTAATTGAGGAGCTGTGAAGATTAAATGGTTACTATTAAATTCATTCACTGGGGATTGTGTACTCGCCATACTCAATCTGTTAATTGCAGACTTCGAAGTTTTCTTGTTTTCACTCAAGCTTTCAATAGTCGATCTCTTCGAACTTGTCTCATTATGGAGATCAATTCACATAATGTATTTTCAGATACGAGTTTTGGCAGCCCAAACATACATTTACTCAGAATTGAGTTAAGTCTGCATTCAAAGCGTTGAGACCTTACGCCTCATTAACTATGTGTGGTATATGGGTCAGCGGGAGTTGCCAGCCATCATGTAGAGTTGATGAGCAGAATCTGTCTTTTGAGATTCTCGCTCTCAAGCTGCAGCTCTTTGGACACTGCTTCATGATGTAGAAGTTATTTTCGGATTTGAAAGCAGAGGTCCAAACATACTACTTAGGCAATATCAAGTGAAGTGAGGTTGATAATTGGCCAGGTCTATGCATGTATGGTTTAGTTGTGCAGGGCTACCTTCCTACAATGGGCAGCTGACATGGAGCTAACAGTTTAAAACATTCTCGCAGCACCCCTCACATACCAATCAAGCATAGATTGATATGTTATCAGAGGGCAAGCTGGATGAGCTGCCTGCACCTAGATGTGCAGTATCTTGAGAGATGACATTCTGTGTGAACACCATCCACTGAGTCAAAGCTAACAAAAACATGATGAGAAAGTAGCAAACTAAAATGAACAGTGCACTATTAAGTGGGGTCAATGCACTTCGGAGGCAGATTGTCGCTGTCCATAAGTGCCTGACCTGGAATGCGATGGTTGTACTGAGTTGCAGCTTGACAACTTTGGCCTCATCGAAATCCACGAACCGCATACTCGACTGGATTGCTGATCTGTGTGGTACCTGAACTGGAATAAGAGCCCACGACATACCCGCCTGAGAAAGGTGCAGCTTCGCCATGAATACCCGAGCTGTATCTCTCTCTCCGACACTCTGGGATGCCGATCTGAGGTGACCCCAAATGACAATACTATTCCTGCCCAAGCTGCGGCTTTGCCACAAATACATGAGCCCATGACTCATATTCTGCCAAAGGATCTTAATAATTGTGTAGACCGTGTTGAACTCTTAATGGGATTGGCAATTATACAGCGACAATCATAACGATATGTGCCCTGGTCTCTCCCATGCACCTGAACTTTGATTATATGCTAGAAAGCCATGCGGGATTGCCAGGGATAAGTGAGCTGTGTCTCAAATTCTGATAGAAGTACGCAATATCACCTAGACAGTCTCCTTACCAAACTGGATTGGCAACTAAGCGGTGCAGAGTGTGTCATAATGCGACTCAAAGCTTATGCCGATTATTCTCTGGTGCACCTGAACTTCAATCATATGGGTGCAGAACCTATGGCTTTCCCCCAAATCAGCCAGCTGTGGTGACATATTCCAACCAGCTATTCAATATCGGCATTTGATACATTATTTCCCACTTGGGTGACCAAATCTGCAGTGCACAATCTATCTAAACGGGACTCAGAACATATGGACAGGATTTTGCAGTGCTCCTGAAAGTGGTTGAATTGTGTTTTGTTTATACTTTTGACTTTGAAATGTATAGGTGGCAACAGGATTACAGTGCACATCAAGATCACTACTGATCAATGATTCGAAGCTCTGCGCAGTATCATTCTCAAAATCCAACTCAGGCCAGTTAACCTGAGATAAGCCAGCCGAGCAACTGGTAATTTAACTTATCAACTGACTTCATCTTCCATTAGTCATTAATAATATCAATCAAGAATGCCAATGAAATCTCATAGTAATATTCAAGAATACATCTAAAATCCCACTCGACCAATGTCTGATTAAAGACCCCCCAACTCGAACATCAGAACTATGATTTGCTTCAAAATGACAGAGAGACAGGATTTATATATGCTGTATAGTGTGCCTTACAAGTGATGTTTTTGACTATTTGTATCTATTCAGAAGGTTACGTTGGTTGAATGTTTGAAGAGGCATACCTTGATGAAGTGTTCTTAACAATCTAAGATGATAGCTCAACTGACTGAAAAGTGTCTTCTTTCTCTGTCAGCCACTTTGTATGGTCCTGACGAGACTCCAAAATCAGGAAAATCATCGAACTCCTCATAGTTGGTTGACTCATCAAGCTGTGCAGGACTCTCAATCGGATAACCGGAGTGTGTTGATGGAGATCACTCTCAAGGTAATCATAGCCACCATGACCTGTATTCAGACACCATGTGTGTGGTACTTTGATTTGCCCTCACCGGACAACTTGTGCAAATGCCAGCCGCTGCACATTCAATATCCCAAACTTCTGAGTCATTCACGCATGGTTTGCTGCAGTAAGATGGAGGCTGGTCCCACCCACTTTGGGCATCATTACGAATAAGGTGGGATTGGAGGAGTTTTGGAATTTGAGCTGCATTTCTGACCATTCATTGTGGCCCCTTTGTGTATACATGTTGAATATATCCACATAAGCTGCAAAATACTTGGTTAACCACCACTTCAAATGACGAACTTGGCCAGGAAGAAGACAAAATAGCACCACTTCTTATGGAGGAGGTGCACTGGGGAAATCATTTTCATATGTATCTTGTTGCGGAAGGAGCGCCTCTCTTAATGGGTCGTATTGACCAGGTTCAGGATACTCCGCATGTTGGTTGATAAGAATTGGCTGATATGTCACTCTCAGGTATCGGAAAAGCGGCGAATTAACACAAGTATCAAGCGGCCATTTGTCGTACTATTCGCCAGACAGATTATTGCAATTCTCTGTGTCTCGCAACTCGATTTGAAAATAGGCTAGCTGCCATCAATGAACCCTCCATGATTCCGAAGCACCACGTAAAGTGAATCTCTCCACCACGGGCTTCAGTTGTGCTTTCTCATCCTCTGTCCTGTCAGAAGCAAAGAGGTGTGCATTCTGATTCTGTATTCGCAGTATTGGTTTTCTGTTGGTAAGTTTTGAATGCGACCACTTTCTTATCATCCAAGACGTTGCTATCTGTATCATCCGGTGCACTGCATCTTGCTGAGCTTCTTTGTCTTCATTCCAGATAGCATGCATCAAACTCTTCACGGCGGAATACAATTCATTTGCACCATGCTTTTCCATCACAGAATCATCCTCTCAATCATCAGGCGCACCTGAAAACAGTCACATCCACTGGTAACACCAGTCATAGAGTGAATGGAATGCCAGGGTAGCTGGGACTGGATGTTTGAATCCAATATTCACATTTATTGGGATTGGCTAGCCCAAACTGTTTGTAGTTTTGTACTGATGGGACTTGTCAAAAATCCCAACACACCATGCACAGTAGGAGAGTTAGCCATTACTTGATGGTTTCGCTCTGGATGGTAAGGTATTATACGACACAAGGTGGATATTCCATCGATTTTCCCGCCCATCAATACTGGCTTTCAGATCATTGTGGGTGAAATTCCCATTTTCCGCATGCATCAGGATGATGAGTTAGAAACCGGTTCCAGGTGTCATCTCGTCGATGACATGCTTCATGGTCTCTGCAACACCGGGTACAGTAATGACCAGGATTTGTTTAAGGGCTGACGCAAGTGCGGGATGCCCATGAGGTGGTGATGCCTGGATTTGCAACATGTGGTGGGGCACAGAATTCAATCCCCAGAGCGGATACCACTCCTGATTTTCACTGACAATGCCGGGAAAGTTGTTTTGCGCTAACATCAGCCAATCTTCAAGGGTATTCCTCCATAACATGGACAGTGGCAACCCCATTACAATTATCTGAGTCACCAATTTGCAAACAATTGCCACTGCAACTGAGGTGAAAGTCATTCCAAGACCCATTTCATCCACCACTAGTGCTCCTGGCACATCAGCATCCCCAACCCACCTCCTCACAATTCACCACATGGCCGAAACTTAGCGTGCCAGAACGCTACTTTGGGGCAGGCCTGGAATTGAATGCTTGTGGCCTGGACTATGGTCATCAGTTGATTGACAAATAAGTTGAGAATCAAGCAGCCTGACTGCCTCATCCAGACATTGTGTTCAAATTCATTGTTGATTGTACTGAGAACCGTATTCAATACTGAGCAGGTATTTGCTAGATCGAGGACCTCCTCACCATCCTGCACTTGCTCCTGAACCACCCTTGCACCTCTGTCTGTGTTCTTTTCGTCCTCAATGATCTCTGTCAGTTGCTCTGATGTAAGCTTGATTGGTGGGCTCATATTCCGGTGCTCCTGACACCTCATCGAAATGTTAGCTATTTCACAGACATTCAACCAATGGAATGAATATATATGGATGCAACATAATCCATTCTATTCCTTCAATCAGAACTTACATTATTACAAGTATCACCCTCTTGCCCACCATCCCCCTCTCCCTCCTCTCTTCCACTCAGTTTAGAACCTTCCAATGTCTTCGTATGATGATTATGTAACGGCGTTGTTAAGCATACGTGGTTTGGGTTGCCAGACAGTCACGCGGGGTGTCCAGTGCCGGGTGACCGCCAACCTGACATTGACATCGTGACAGAGACTTAGCTCCATACCAAATATCTTACCACTTACTTCTACACTTGATCTCAATCATGCCCATGTGCAACCGTATACCATAATATCCTTATACTGCCGAGAACCAGCATACTTGCCCATACACTGTATTCGGTATTTCAGAAATTGATTATGTTTCGCTCATGAGATCACACAAACTCACCCCTTTAATTGACGTGTCACGACAGAAACAAAATTAAACAATTACAGCCAATTACCGTGCATGCCTCCAAAGAAAATACAAAGAAGCCAATTCCGTATGTCTAACACGTGTGCGAGCATTGAATCCCTCCGAACATTGCTCAGCCGAATCACACCTTTTCTACCAGCCTTGTCTTGGGACTACCAGAAGACGAAACCAATCATCACACTCCCGCCGAGACTCAAGTTCACAAAGAAGCCCGCAATCCTTCCAATGAAGATTAAGACAAAGACAAAGACAAAGATTATTCAACGATTCCAGAAATCGAGGATAATCGTGGCCGAGATGACATCATGTCAGAGATCACGAAGGACAACCAAAAGGAGATGCTTGAGTAGGATCGGCTGCTACTTAAACTCCTATTCAAACAACAAGCCGAATGGAAGGTGGGGTGAACCTGAATGTTTTCCGAACTCGACAGCTGCCGAGCCACTGACAGACCGGGGAAACCCGGAAATCAGTCCAAAATCATTAGGATTGTTGACCCCTTAAGTGAGTGCAGCGGTGCGAAAGAGCTGGATAAGTTCCTCGAATCATTATGGTCAAATATTGCTTCTCACATGCACCTATTCCCAAGAGGCGATTCCGATCAAGTCAAGTACGTAGTCATCTTTCTCGACAACTGCAATAACTACCCAGATCTGACTCAGTGACAGATGGTAAATACGGACCTATCCGGGTGGGCTAGCGACTGACGAGAGGCCATGACCACATGTATAGAGAATTCCAAACTCTTCACGAACGAGCTATACCGATGCATGGAGATAACGATAGGTGCCTCAATTCAGCGACAAAAGCCATGCAGGAATAGCAGCAACTACCAAACAAATCAGTCCAAGTTTATTCCAACCGTTTGAAAGCAAATTGGAGGAGAGCCGGCCGTAACCTTATAACGCACTAAGAGGTCCTATATGACATGGGATGGGTGGGCTTGCGGCACGCACATAAGACGAAAGTCAGACCTTGGATCCCCAGCGGCAAAGGCAAGTTAAACACACTGGATGAACTCTTTGACTGTGCGGCAGCCTCGGAGTTCAAACTGGACTACAAAACGCCCGGTGGACAGCACCATCAAACGCAAGCTGGGGAGTCTCATAAAGGCGGAGGAAAGAAACGAAATTTTCAACCATCCATCTCCGAACCTGCGGAAAACACATCCGGTAATTCAAATGATTCCAAAATTACCAGAAATTCAAATCGGGAAAGTTCCATAAGTCCGGTGGAGGCAGCCGTGCCAACTTATCACCAGCGCCGTGGCTCTCAAATGAAGTCTACGAAGGTCAAAAGGCAAACCGGCAAGGCACTCGCTGTGGCAGTGGAGACTACAAAACCTACTTTTGTACCACATACGGAAAGTCGAGCCCACAAAACAGAACTCCAGCAATAACAGCTGCTATGATGGCAAACAAATTCAGAGTCAAAAGTCATTCGACACGCAGTGGCAATAAAACTGTTCTACCACTCTCGATATTTAACTCAACCGGCGAGACTGGAAAATTCCGGAGTTAGGATTGGAGAACTTGGGAAACCGAGCCTTATTTGCAACCTTGGATGAGATACAACTGCTCCGAATAACCTTAAAATCCATAGTCATTCTGGAAGGTCAAGCTCTGATGTCAAGCCAATACCTCTGAGACACAGAGAGACCGGATTCGGTGCAAATCATCCATGAAGTACCTTTACGAAACACACACGGCAGCAAGCAGGGAATTAAAGCACTAATCGACTGTGGTGGAACAAGCATCTTTTGATCACAGAGCCTACTCGGGAAACTCGAATTGCCCCACGAACCTGCATTCTCCTCCACCCAGGCTCTCAATGGCCAGGTGATGATGTCTCCAAAGGAGAGCCGGAAGGCAAGTCTCTTGGTTCAGTATTTTAAACACCTTGAACAGGTTGACGAATTGCAGGTGTTAGTCGTCCCCATGAAGGCATATGACCTAGTCTTGGGCTGACCATAGTTTAAGGCAAGGAACCCGGAAATTGACTGGACCAAATGTCGACTGACAGCCCTGCGAACGCCAAATGCACCGCAACGGACGATGACTCCAGAAGCAGATCGCACAACTCCTTTGCCGGAACACGGTGAGGGAACCAGAAATGATAAGCCTCCCCCGGATATACAACTACTCTGGGCTACCGCATTCCATCATCTTGTACCTTGTGAGGAAGTGGTCGAGGCAATCGCTATACGACTTGGAGAATGTCAAGGGTTGCTGGGAGCATCACTGGAAGACATCACTGAAGTTGAGGGAAATCCCAGAATACTGATTGCACCAGCAGCAACAGCGGCGATAGTTGCCGCAGAAGAATGACACAGTGACAGTGCTTGAATGACTGCTACCGGCTCGCTGAGACATGAAGGGAGAAACAGGTCACCAGGGCTTGGTCCTATTGTGATGAACAGTCTGATCCAGCCATCCCAGGACCCTTACCCATCTCCACCACCCAAGCACAAGACCACGCAGAATGCAGACCAGGCTGATGAAAATCAGAACAGACATAGATAGCATGGAGACAGTAACAACAAATGATCGGGGTTATATCCCAGCACAATATCAAGATTTCTTGGAAGTCTTCAGCATGGCACAGGCCAAGACACTTCTGCCACACAGGCCACACCGACCATGCAATACATCTGGAACCCGGCATTAAACTAACCGCCGGGTGGATGTACAACCTCTTAGATTTCGAAACGAAGACATTGAAGGCCTATATTGAAATGAATCTGGCAAGTGACTTCATTTAGTGGTCATCATCCTCGACCGCAGCACCGATTCTGTTTGCAAAAAAGACGGATCGAGGACTAAGGTTGTGTGTCGACTACCAAGCCCTCAACCTGGGCACATTAAAAATCAGATACCCCATGCTTCTAATCTTAGAACTACTCGATCGAGTGCACTCAGCCCAGATCTTCACTAAACTGCACCTCCGGAATGTCTACCACCTCATTTGAATCAAACAAGGAGCCGATGCAAGACTGCTTTCCAAACCCACTATGGTCATTTCGAATACCAAGTTATGCCCTTCGGATTGACAAACAGACCGGCTACGTTTCAGGCTGACATCGATGATTGTGTACATCCCTATATTTACGACTTTATTGTTTGTTATATCTACCCGACCAAAGAGAAGGAGCACGAAGACCACGTCCCAAACGTGCTGCAATGCCTACAAGAATTTGGTCTGTATTGCAAAGCCGAAAAGTGGCAATTTAGAGTTCGGGAAGTCAGCATCTCCAGATTTGTCATCCATCCGGATGGAATTGGCATGGAGTTAGACCGCATATCCATGATCGAAGACTGGCGGACTCCGGAATCAGTTCGGGATATGGAAGTGCTCCTCGGGTTCACAAACGTCTACCGGGGATTGATTTGGAAAAATGGAACACTGACAGCTTCCATATCAACTTTACTAATAACATAAGGCTTACAAACGTGGGAATGGACTCAGGATGCCGAACTCGCATTTCGAAAGCTCAACACAGCCTTTACTGAATTACCGATCCTCCAGCATTTGAACCCGCAAAACCGATCATTCTGCAGACCGATATATACAGCTTCGCAATCTCCAGTATTCTTAACCAGTACTACGTATTTCGAATTCTCTGTGTAGTCAATTTCTACTGTCGAAAATGCTCTCCCGCCGAACTGAACCACCCCACGTACGATAGTGAGCTCTTGTTGATTGTCGAGATGATGAAACAATGGAGACACTATCTCCAGGGCGCTAATCACAAGGTCCTGATCCAGTGCAACAATAAGAATCTGGAGTACTTCCAAACCTCCGAAGTGCTTTACCAAAGACAGACAAGGTTGGCGGAAATCCTATCCTCTTACGACTATGTTATTGAACACTTGCAAGGCAAGAAAACCCCGGGTGTTGAGCAATCAAGAAGGCCTGACTATGAGATAAGCTATGAAGGACCGACCATGAGGCTACTTGAAACCTTGGTTACTACCACTGTTGAACTGTACCATGACCTTCTTCAGGAAATCAAAACAGCCCATGCCATCGACAAGTCAGCTGCCGACGTGAAGTTCAGGATTACCGGCACCCCAATCGTCGATATTCCTGATCAGGAAAGAATAGATGTATTCGAGGAAGACACGAGTAACAAAATGAAAGTCACTACCAGAGTTCTCACCTACAACGGAAGGATATATATACAAATAGATGACCTGCTTCTCAACAAAGTCATAAGCTGTTTCCATGGCAATCCAGAGTGCGGCCACTTCAGATCTCTCAAAACCGCCGAATTAGTTACCTGGGATTTCTATTGGCCCGCAATGGACCCCACGATAAGGAAATACATCGCCGGATGCGACCAATGCCGCCAAATCGAGGCACAACGGCATGCCCATTACGGCACAACCATACCGCTACCACCACTGTCACCACCTTGGGAAGGAGTTACCATGGACTGCGTCATGGACATCCCGGAGTCAACAGTGTCTGGGAATATGGGAATCTTGGTAGTCATCGACTGATTAACAAAAATGGCAACCTACCTCCCCTGTAGGAAAAATATCAACTCACCAGAGCAGGAAAAAATATTTTTCAAACACGTAATCTGCAAACATGGTGTACCAGACAATATTGTAACTGATCTTGGAAAGGAGTTTACCAGCCGATTCTGGAAATGAGTTTTGATCTTACCTAAGCATCAACCACAGACTGTCGACTGCTTGTCAACCAGAGACCGATGGTGGACGGAACAACGACAGCAGACCATGGAGCAGTACTTACAGGCCGTCGCCAACTACGAGCAGGATAACTGGGTAGAGCTGTGACCTTTAGCAGAGTTTCCTTACAACAATTCCGTCCACAACTCAAAGCGGATGGCACCATTCTGGGCCAATTACCACTACCACCCTCCAATGCAGTTCAAGCGACTGACAGCCCCATCAAACATCACGTCGCACATACTGGCAGACGGAACTATATCATGGATAGAAGAGACTGACTACCTTGGGCGGGAGAACTTGTTGGAAGCCCAGGTACGGTAATCAAAATATGCTAGTGGTAACGATGTGACCTTCGAGGTTGGAAAGAATGTGTGGCTCTCGACTGGCCACCACCGAACTACTAGACTGTCAAAGAAACTCAACTACAAGCGCAGTGGACTGTATACGGTAAGTAAGATCATTAACAAGAATGGTTACAAACCAGACCAGCGAAAACAATGCGGAATCACAACATTTTCCACTTGTCGTAGCTCAATCACTTTCCACCACCTGTGGTAGGACAACCATCCACAGACCCACATCTAATAATGCTCAATAATTTGGAGGAATGGGAGGTCGAACGGATTCTTCACTCTAAGCAGAGTTACCGGATGCTATAGTACCTTGTCCAGTGGGCCGGGTACAGCAACATACGTACGAGCTAGGAGCAATCTGAAAACCTCGAATATGCTCGTGAACTAATCAATGAGTTCCACCGAAACCACCTGAATAAACCGCGAAGATAAAGTAAGTCGGATCTTGGAAGTGGAGGAATTGATGGGAGATATGGAGAATTGGGTCAATTAGGCATTTCCTCTTTATTCTTTTGTCGGGGACGGTCCAGTACAAATGGCGTCAGCACGGGTTTTACCACCACCGGAAATCAATTCATTTGGAGGTGGAGCTTCCCCATGTGCCAGAAAAATACGCTGGACGTACTGACCAGCTGTTGGACTTATGTGATCGTACGAGGGTGTATGCAGGTTGTTTCTTTGTTTCTTTGTTTCTTTGTTTTCTACTTGTACTTAACAGCCTGGGAGTTCTGCCCTAACAGAGGGGGATAATGTAATGGCATTGTCAAGCATGTGTGGTTAGGTTTGCCGGGACGATCACATAGGGTGTCCAATGCCGGGTAACTGCGAACCATCTATTGACATTGTGACAGAGACTTAGCTCTGTACCGACTATCTTACCAGTTACTTCTCCATTTGATCTCACTCGTGCCCGGGTGCAACCACATATTATACTATACCCTCATACCACCCAGCACTGGCATACACAGCCTTACTGCTTAGTAGTTGCGCACATCGCCCTTTAGCACTGCTAGAAGGGTCTAACTTCGCTATATCTAATTACCTGCTCGGCAAGCTCTTTCCCTGAAGCTCACTTTATTTTGACGATAAATATTTTCGGATTGTGTCCAAGTTTCATCTTGAAATTATTTGAAAGACAACAGTTGTACAAAATCTGGCCATATATGGAGCCAATTACCATCTGCCGTTTTGTATATAATCCCGTATGCTCTTCGTCCAGTTCGTTCTACTCCAATGATTACTTGAACCTTGAAGTTAGAATGGATGTTTTTTTCAGGTGATTATTTTTGTCAATGAAAGCAATCAGCTCCTCCCAGTGCCTCACATGGGCATACGAAGGTTGGAGTTGGTGTGGGGATGGAACAATATCGTTCCAATTAGTGTTACCAACGGTTCCGGACCGTCACTTCGGGTCCAGGTCTGGGTCATAACCAAACCATTGCCAAATTGGCGGTCCGGGGTGAAAATTCACCTGAACCTGTAATTCGGCTATGGTTCGATGGAAATCTACCAACTTGTCCTAATTGGGCAGGTTGTTAGCGAGTCGCTGAGCGGGTCCATCTGTTGATTTATTTAATGTTCTGGTTTTTGCAGTTTGATCATTGTACATTATTAAAATTAGGTATCTGACAGCGAATAATCTCTTTTTGTATGATTTGCAATCTGTGAGATTGATTATTTTGTAATACATGTTTTTCCTTGTATACGTTGGATTTTTGGCTATAGAGGCAGTCAATAGTTCGGTTATGAGTGCATTTATGCGCACAAAGTCTTGATTACCCATTATGCAAGATCAAAGATTGTTGACGCTCCGTTGACGCTCAGTTTCTTGATGGGGTAAGGTATGTGTCATGTGTAGTTTCAAATGAAAATGCTGCCACGACATCGTCTATGAATTATTACCTCATTGCAACACTTAGATTACCAAAAATCCCACACCAATAATCATAGACACTTCATTGCTGCTCATTTTCAGGATGGGACAGGGAGCGTGTCGGAATTATTATGAACTTCAAAGGCAGCCAATACCTCGTTTATGAATGGCTGTAACCAATCGCCTCGTAGGTTACACACGATGCACAGGCAAAGATCGTTGACGCTCCGTTGACACTCGTGTTCAGAATGGGGCAGTGACCGTGTCATATACTGTTTTGCCACGGAAGGTTGCCATTACGTCGGTTACGGATAGCAGAGACCAGCTCAGTTTTCAATTACCGTACTTACAAGACTAAATAATCGTTGACGCTATGTTGATGCTCATTTTCAGGATGGGGAAGGGAGCCTGATACTTTTATTTTTGACTTGGAAGGTAGCCAATACCTGATTTATGAATGGCTGCAACCAATCGCCACTAAGGTTACCCAAGATGCACAGCCAAAAATTGCTGACAATCCATTGTAGCCCATATTCAGAATGGGGTAGTGATTGTGTCGTTTACTCTTTTGCCAGCAAAGGCCACAAGTATGTTGGTTATGGATATCACCGACCACGTCACCATTCAATTACCGTACTTACAAGACTGAAAATCATTGACGCTCCATTGACACTCATTTCAATGTATGGTCTTGTCAAGATCTGCTGCCCTTAATCATTGGAATCTTGAATATTCCAACTTTGTGGATACCTTTCAGTGTGATCCGGACTTGGCTGTATGGAAAAGCCAAGCGCAGTAATATTCCAGCAGTAGTTGCTCGCACCCAGTTAAAATTTATATGTTATGCCAAATAATGTATATTGCCTGCTATGGCTTTGTGTATTAACCAAAATTCTCACGCGACTGGTCAATATTCTTCCATAATATTTCTCTAAATAAAAATCTCGGTCAAACTACATACTGAACTTAGTGATACTATATTGATGCATTCTGTCGTACTTTTTCTTGATCCCCTTATTCCTCCTCGTTTCCAATATATTGACCGCCATTAACAATTATTCAACCTTGTTCTTTGATCGTCGTATAGGCTGAATCAATCCAAGAACATTCTGTGTAGCACTCACATTCCCCTGCTCCAGGGTCTCAGAATCCTCACTGCTGTTATCCAGTTCCATATCTGATTTGTTGTCTACCTCCTGGTCGTCTTCATTGTTGTTTGAATTATCCAAGTCCCGATTCCAGTTAAGCCAATTTTCGGTGTCAAAAATGCTCTCAGGTGAGCTATTCTCCTGACGTTCAGCAGGATGGCGGTCGTTTCATTGCCTTTGGTGGACTTACAATACATGAGTTCGTCCTCCAGGGAGGTCCTTCGCAGACCACACTGGTGGCATAGGAGATTTTTCTAACAATTGAAATGCAGCCGCACCATCATGATGAAAGTTTGACCAGGATGCTTTGACGATCTCTTCATTATCTGAAATGAATCCTACGGCTGTCGTCTGTTTATTTTCAGCGCGAGATTCCTTCTGTGTAGCTCGTAAGGTTTGGCTACCCTGCCACACCTCCAAAAGTTGTGGACCTTGGCCATTCGGTGCAACTTCTTTTCCTCCGCCTCTCTCTTCATCTTCATCTTCATGTCATTATCAGTGCTGCTTGGATTCAATACTGGGTCATCAACACCCAGTAATCTGTTATTGGCTCGAGCAAAATGCCTTGTGACATCTTGTTCATGAACGGTCTCGCCTGTGGGTTTCGACTGCCTCCACCTGATCACATCTCGCTGAAGGGAACCCCTGGCCTCCACTCTGAAACCGTGAGGTATGATAAAGAATATGTCACATGCCACATTGGAGAGATCGCCGTACTTTGGGTGCATTTCTTCTTGCTGGCGCCACCAGACAGTGATATCCGGTAACCAAAATGAACTACTAATCTCCATTTGGTCGGTGTGGTAATCAATAAGATTCGGATTCATTTGCCCCCAGTTCGGTGGTAATTCAGGAGGTGAATTATAATAGAGCATTGTGGCTGTCAATAAGCGTGCTATACGACCGCTTTGTCCGGGTGTCGTTTCGGCCACTTTGTTAGGCATTTAGTATTCTTCATCATCGCTGGACAAATCATATGGATCATTCATATTTTGACCAGATGTAGTAGCCATTGCGTAAGAGGTGAATTTGTTGTTCGGTATGTTTTCATGTTTAGTGACTCGCAAACGTCTATGTTTCACGCAGTATTCGTTCTCCACATACTTCAGAGAGCTCTCCTGGTATTGGGTAGTATAAGAAGTCTCATCTTCAAGATTAGTATTCATTTGCTCGTCCCACTGCCTCAACAATCGCAACTTCCAGACGGAATCAAGGATATGTGCCAAAATGAGAAGTTTACCAGCCATTGGAGTCACTTCAGTATAATATTTGGACAGCTGTTGCCGCACACACTTCACAGCAATGAATAAGTCTTCCTTCCATTGTGTCTTTTTCTTGGCCAAAGCTTGCATCACGCCATCCATGTGATCAAACATATCATTGTAGACAGTGATGACGTGATGCAGCGTAACGGTAAGTCATGTCGACATCCACAGAATCTAGTACTGGAATGGCCGTAAAACCTCCATAACATACTTGACAATGGTGCCCTCATTCTGAGTTGAGAAGAGTGGCCGGTAATCGCTATATTTTGGGTTTTTAAGTCACTAGCGTGTGAATTCACGCAATCAGTAGGTGAGCTCGAGCAACTCCAGTGTCGAGTTCCAACATGTCTTGCCATCCATAATGGCTATTACTGAGATCCGGACTTTGGCTCTTTCACAGTCAATGAACTCATTTCGACGTCCAGTTGTCAGCGTAATCATTACAGCAAGCATTCCCTGCTTTATGAAGGTCAGTTTCAGCAATTTCAAAATATGTTGAAATACGTACTTTATCAATTATCTTTGCAAAACTTGGTCTCATGGCCGACACCTTGTTGATTCTAGCATTGCCCACTTTTCGAAGTCTTTGACTCTTCCCAATCTCTGTGCTTTCATCCTCTCCAAATTGCAGATGACGCTCATGGGCTTCCTAATACTTGGTGCGGCCTTTTACACCCAGACTACTCATGAATGCACCCAAAGCAAGCTGAATGACGTGTGCCATTTGAGGTATGTGGTTTCTCAATGCAGGCCACTCCATTCTGGAGGCCTCAAGAGTAGTTTGTAGTTGGCGAGTCATGGAGTAATTTGAGGAAGCGTTATCAGTTGTAATTCCAAGTAACCGGCCATTAGTGAGTTCAAAAGAATCAAGAACTATCTTCAGATGTCCGGCTAGCGGTGCTCCCGTATGCTGACCCTTGACCTGAAATCTTTGATGAGCTTTCGAAATAGGAATAGAATGGGCTATCAACCTCATCAAATGCCAGTTGTACTTCTCACAAAGCCCAATTTCGATACATCTTATAAGCAATGTCAGATGTTATTGCTAATTTGTTCGTCAATGTCCATCCGTCCAATGCTACACTAACTTTGTTTCTTGATAGCAATTGCTTCTTAGTTGCATCCACTGTCAGTATGTATTCCCTCTGGCAAATATTACTCAGGGTGCTGGGTGACAGTAACACCAACTCGCTTTGTAATGCATTCTATGACCGTTGTAGGGTGAGGTTTGATATCTTGTTCCATGGAGTATGAGCCAAAACAAAACCAAACATCAGGTACCGATTCCAGGTGTCTTTGTGAATTTGGGCAGTTTGAAAGTCCTTTGCTGCCAGATTAGAGCGTTTTGTCTGTCAATTCAGTAAGTATACTTCAAACCTGAATGGTAAATTTGATTTTCCGTTGCGAACTTACAATTGGAATACCTTGACTTCCTTGCCCCTTCAGTACAGCCAAAGCTGTTTCATCGACCATTGAACTAGTCAATTCGGTTACCTCTGACACTGTTAATTTGTTTAACTTTGCGATGTGCGCTATTGCCAGCAAGTGTTTGCCCATTGAGCTGGTCCCATGATCAGATGGATGGCGAAGTACATCATAACAAATGATACATATGATGCCGGGGCTGCCAGCCTCCTCAATTCCGCAATGTAAATAGAATCGCCACCAAGGCGCATGTCTAGAGTTATTCCAAGCAATAGGCCGCTTCGAGAGTACATTCATTGAAGCCCACCACGCATCGAAGATGATTAGTAAAGTAAGGTCGCTTAACTCACGAAGAAAGACAGGTTCATTTTTTGAGGATATCAGAACCTCTAGCAGCGTGGTCTTTGGAGCCTTTGTATTTGACTTCGCGGTAGGGAATTGTACTCTGCATAATTCGATCATGGTAACTGTCATAGGATTCATTATAATCAGGTAGAATGCTGGTTCTTAAATATTGACTTTGGAGCTACAAGCAAGAAAAAAGTCAGAACTGTGAGACATTGCATGCATATTTGTGAGGTTGAAAACTAGGGCATACAAACACAAGATGGTTGCGATATCATCAGTAGCATTTTTGCCCATAAAGGCAGCCGATAGTAAGATTTTGGGTCAACGCCACTGAATTGCTGTCTCATTATCCAAGATGCAAGCCCAAAAATCTTTAACACTCGGATGACGCTAATTTTTAGTACGTAGTAGCTATATTGTCACTAGCATATTTGCATAGAATGGCGGCCAACATTATGATTATTGGTGTATGCCATTGCACAGCCCTTGAATTGTCCATGATGCAAGACCACAAATCGTTGACACTACATTGATGCTCATTTTTGGGAGGTGGTAGTGATCTGGTCGTTGGCCCTTTTGCCCATAAAAGCAGCCAATACTGCGCTTATGGCTTCATGCTGTTGTGCAGCCCAGTCATTATCCAAGATGCAAGACCAGACATCGGTGACACTCCTTTGACGCTCATTTCTCGGATTGGGCAATGAGCATGTCACTTGCCATTTTACGTCCAAAGCCAGCCAATAACTCCTCTTTGGATGGTTATGATGATGCAACCCTTTGATTGCCGAAAAGATCAAACTAAAATCGTTGACCCTCCATTGATGCTCACCTTAGAGACAGACCAACAGTCATTCAGTGCGCAATCATTTTGCTTGAATTTCATACCATCATTTTTGACTGCCAATCGACCGTTTCAAGGTAAAATCATTTGTATTCAAAAGCATCGAGGCCTCTCAATTTCTGAGCCACCACTACTCACATCATCAGTCCAAAGAATTGACGTAGCTCCATCATGTTTTAGCGCTTTTAGCTGGTAAGTTATGGCATACAGATCCATCAACTAATTTTAGAAATATAAAGCCCAACTTCTGGACCATACTTTTCCCAGCTCGTTTTCTTTGATTTCCATGATGTACAATAAGCAATTTGCGAAATCTCGACCCTGTGCAGCAGGTCTGAGCGGACAGTTATGCAGTTAGCTGCATGAACCAATACTGCATGATGGCTGCTATTGAACCGGATTCAGAGTGTGCACTGACCACTTGTCCTATGACTCATATGACATCACTCAATTCAATTTTGTTAGTAAATTTTGTCTCTATTTTAGATTTTGGTTTCTTATGTAACCATAATAGGCAAGTTGATATCAAGTTTGCTGGCTGTCTGTCAACCAGATTTGGAGTCTAGAACATTTACATGGCCCGTACGACCCTTGCACGCACACTGATGAAATACCATGTCTCGAAATTTGGTCATTGAAATCACGTTAATGCTGACATGTAGCCAAGTAGGAACACAAATTGCTCTTCCGAGAGATAAGTCTTTAAAACTAACTATTTGCCTATCTACACATCTGGCAACGCAGCAGCCGTCACCATATCTTCGTCCATATTCGATTTCTATATGGGAATTAACTAGGGATGCTTCATGCTGGGGTAAAAGCTTACCGGTTCAACAGGCTGTGCATTCTGAATTGGCATTGTATTGGTCGCTGTGTCAGGTGCAAGAAGTGGTCTGAATTTGTCCGACTGAGGTTTCTCTGAACCCAGTGTCATTTGACTACTTTCTGGTCGGGAAGTCACTGCCCGCATTTCCGATTTTCCTCAGACGATATCAAGAGTCTGCATAAGCTCTGCAACTATTGTCGGGGATGGTGTGGCTGCAGTCGTGTCTAATTGGAGCTTGACAACCGCCCGAACATTCAATTCGGCAGTCCCATACTGCATATGTCTTTCACGAAAGTAGTTGGCTGCATCCCCCCATCCCGGTTGGGTCAATTCGTCAAGCGTCATCTGCTTCTGCCGAAAACTCTCCATGTGGTGCTGTACTGTTTTGGACATTGTGCCCATCACCCAGCCAGGTTCATCATCATCACTGAGCTTGCCGAGCTCTGTATCATCTTCAACATCACCCTCATCTTCCCCATTTGGCTTATCATTGGAACTTGGAAGATCGCTCGGACTGTCTCCAATAGCATTCAGCATCTCTTCAACCATTGTTTCAGGCTTTCCGGTTGTCGCCCACACATTTTCAGCGGTAGTCATCTCGTTCAGCTCTTGCATAATCGCTATCTCTGCATCTTGAACTCCCTTCCTTACCACAGCGGTCTCTCTCTCCACATAATGCTCGATCCATTTCTCTTTTTCTTCATTGGTAAAACAGTGCATTTTCTGTCATTTCTCTGCCGTAACCTTCTTTCTAGATCATCAGCTGCGCAATGCTCCAAATGCACGGACCTTTGCTGCCTCCAAGCCGCTCTTGCCTGCATTCGCTTGATGATGTCGACAGGTGGACTTCATTGTCGATTTGCTGTACTTGCCCGCCGGAAGTGGAGAAAAGCTCTTTTTCGGAGCATTGACCACTGTATTGTGTGTTGACCTTGTTGTTCAGTGAGATGTTCGATGTTGCAAGATATGGACCACATAGAGGCAGGTTGAGTCTTTTGTGTCAAGGTTCGTATGTTTGATCAACTCAAACAAACCAAAATCTGCATTTTGATCGTCATATATGTTAGAATAGTAACACTAATTGTATGTTATGCCATGATTGTAAGCAAATGTTTCATGTAAGATCCCGGCCGTGTGTTGAGACAAACATCACCAGACGATCTTTCCATCAAAGAGTTTCATCTTTATATCTATGAAACATGAGATATCGGCTGTTGTTCACTCCAATGTATCCCTGCAAACAAACAAACCAACATTATCAGATCGACGTAGTGCATATCACAGGACGGTTGGAATCACCTGTAACTTGCAGTGATACACAGCAGGATGTATCTTGTGTTGAACATTCAAGTTGACAGTCATTCATTCCCTTGTGACCTGTAGCGTATTATATATTCCTCAGGACTCTCCACTTTTCGTCATCATCTTCCTCACCTTCTCCACAACAGCAAGTCATGGCTCCACAAACACCTCAGCCCAGTGTAATTCAATTCCAATCGAGCCACACGACAGCCGCTTCATCCAATGCACCCTTGGCTGAGACACAGCAGCAACGCAGACACCAGTTTGTCCACTGCGACACTGCCATTCCAGCCACCGAAATTATGGCCCAGGATCCACATTTCAAAACGTATGTAAAACCAGTCGCAGCAATAATGGGCAGCAGCATGCAATCGGATGTTAGTAGGTCCATATCGATATTGAAGGCAGTCAACTAACAATATAATGTACATCTGGAGTACGTAGAGAGCTCTGTGACCAATTTATCTCTGCCTGCAATGGCAAACCTCCATGGTGGATGAAGGCATTTGTCTGCACAGTTCACGAAATCGAACATCTCGATGTCATCAGCTCTGGGACCTTCACGGACGAATTCCGTGATAAAGGTCCCCAGGAGTGTACACAACAGGCTTAAAAGACTCTAGAGCAGGCTACTGAGTCGTTTATAGTTGAGGTAATAGCCAAAGCTTCCATTTAGAAGAAGCAACCAATTTCTTCTAGGTTTTCAACATGTCTGCTACTATGGCAAGGCAAGAAGGTCGGTTACAGCTGGAATAGTCCAACATCCGCCTGGCCTTGAATATGGTGAAAATGGCCAAAGGAGGGTTTTCGCCCGCAGCAATAGAAGAAACGCAACAACTATTTAACAAACATGGTTCCAAAGTCCAAGAAGAGAAGAAGTGAGGAGTTGAGTTTCCTAGGCAGAGGAAGGTGAAAGCTGTGATAGCGAGACAACCAGCAATGATTTATAAAAATCATACAGCCGGCTGCCTTCCATGCCATAATGGTACAGCAAGGAATCTGGAGACACGCTTGAGGCGGAAAGGAACTGCCGCATATCCACCAGAAACGGCGGCATCTCCACCCGGAACGCCATCTCCGCCCGGAACACTACCTGCACCACAAGGTGATACTGAGGGAAATAAACGTTATGAAATTGAAGGTATGCCATCCAGGTGTGTGTATATGCATTCTCCACTTCCAAAAACTCAATTTTTCAATCATAATACATATGCCAAGGAAAGCAAGTGCGATAAAGATTTGATTCCAGATTTGCTGAGTACACTATCTGCTGCATGGAAATACTGCTGACATTGATCTTGAAGACGACAACAGCCTTTTGTGCGAATCTGAGGGTGAGGATGAGAATTGATTGAAAGGAACAGGAGTTTTGAATATCATCATTATCTACAATTAGCGGACATATTAAAGTATATTTTAAAGAATATATTTATAGCCACAATTGAAGAGCAATGTAGTGATAAATGAAAACATATATGAAGAGGATAGAACGAATGCCAAAACACAGCAATTGATGTTCTATGACAATGTGAATGGTTGCATAATGCAGATCCGCCTGTGGCAAAATGAGCGTCAACTGAGCATCAATGATTTTTCGTCCTGTAAGTCAGGTTGTGAAAATGTGAATTCATCGTTGTTATCTATAATCATTGTATTTGCCGCCTTTTTAGGCAAAAGAAAATGCTACACTCTCCCTGCCCCATCTTGACAATGAGCGTCAACAGAGGGACAATGATTTTTGGTCTTGAATCTTGGGTAATCTTGGTGGTAAATGATTGCAGACATCTATATACAAGGTTTTGGCAGCCTTTATAGGCTGCAAAGCAAAATGTCATCCCACGACAGCCTCTCCGACAATCACAACTTATTTTATTTTCAATGCTGCAACTCAGTGATCCTGAACGTTTTAGCCTATAAAACCAGTTAAAACTCCGTATATAGATATTAGTGGCGATCTCGTGTGTTGATTAACTATCCTGCAAGGCCAAAAATTGTTGACGTTCTGTTGACGCTCATTTTCAAGATTGGGCAGAGTGCATGTCGTTTTCTCTTTGGACTTTAAAGGCGGCGAATACATCGCTTATGCATAACAGAAGACAAGTCGGTTTTCAATTACCTGACTTAGAAGACTCAGAATCATTGACTCTCCGTTGACGCTCATTTTCAGAATGGGGCAGAGAGCTTACCTCTTTCTCTTTTGTTTTGAAATACAACCAATACCCCATTTATGATCATTTGCATCCAATTGCCACGTAAATTACTCATGATGCAAGACCAAAAATCATTGATGCACTGTTGAGTATCATGTTCAGAATTGCACAGGAAACGTGTCTTGCTTGTTTTTAGTTATCAAGGCGGCCGATGTGTCCAAGAAAGACAATGGCATGCAAAAGTTAATATTTTGCGATTAGCATTAGGGTATCCAAATGCAACCATAAATAGAAAAACCCGAAACACAGAACCAGAGATTGGAACCGACGGGTCTAGCCAAATCCGGCAAAACGCGCAGGTTGACAGGTACGGGTCCACGTTTGGCCCACCAAGACGCTGCAGGTCGTGTTTTCGGACGGTTGTGGAACTAAACCGAACCATTTGGCCGGTCCGAATCCGGTCTGCTGGCGGGTTACCCGGACCCGTTGTGAACAGTAGTTGCAATTTGACACCCGGCAAACCCCATCCAAGAAAGTTATCTTCAGCAACTCTGGGGTGTTAATCATTGCCCTTTTGCTTGTGAGCTGTCCCAGATCCGTCGCCAGTCGCTTGCTGCCTTGCCTTCCCATTTTCTTAGCCGCCTGAATCTCACTTGCACAGATCTTCAAAATCATCTCCGTCCATTGCCGACGTATCCACTTGGCATTATCGAAATTATCCAACCGCAGCCAGCTCCCAAATGTCTCCAAAACATCTGTAACCACTGTCTCCCAGGGCAGGGGTCCATTTCTTAGTTGTTTGAAATGGTTCTGGCCCCACATAATGGACCAATGCTTTTTCTCGAGAATCCATGTCACCCATACTTTCTTCCATTTGTTGCATACACTATAGTTGGCCTGCCCCATCCTGTTGGCAAATTTCTTAGAGGAGAATTTTGTTTGCTTCAGGCTAACAGGGGGTTTACCCTCTGCGCCTCCCAAGACCGACGAATAGTCACTGTCATCGTCTGCATCATAATTGTCATAGGCAACCTCCGACAATAGTGGCATGTCCTCGATTCTTGCATCATCTGTTTCCTGCGGTTCCACAGGCAGCTGAAACAGTTTTGTTGGGAGGCTAATGGAATCTCTCCACGCTGCGCCAGGAGGTTCAGGTGGAGGATAGGAGCTGGAAGAAGTTGGCCAATTGACTGGATTGCTTCCAGACAGTCCTGGAGGCACTCTCGGTGCTCCTGCAGATGACGGCCCTTGTCCTGGGAACTGCTCCTGGGGAAACATTCGAAACTCTCCATAAACACCTTTGTGAAGGTCATATGCTTGACACTGAGGCCCATAACTTCGATATCGTTGGCTTGCTCTGGTGGTTCGTTGCATATGCTCTTGTGTCATGTTGAATGAAGAATGGTGACAAAACTACAGAGAGTCTGGAAATCGCTGCGGTGAAGGAGGTTAACCATACCATGCGGCAGATGATATTGATTGTCATGTTTCCCAGATCGACTGTCTTTGCCTATGGCAGGTTATGAAACATTATCCGAGGATACCGCATTGTTGTCACTGTGCTGTTCTGAGTTACATAGACCACCCAGTGGAGCCATAATCGCTTTCTTCAGTGGAGATTCCTTCATCGACATGTGTGTGAACATAGATGGGGGTAATCTACAATAAATGGATGATAAGATGTAGAAAAAATCGGACTATAGTTGAGTATGTTGCAGGTAGCAGTGACCTTTGGTGGAATGAAATGCTTCTAATATCGCATTCTGTTGTCAAGAACTGGGGTGTTTCACTATACCATTGATCCCTGAAATCAATCTGGGCTTGAGAAAAAGAAACTTTAGTCACACACATTCCACCTTTCCTTGGTATATGCTCGGAAATCAGATAGTAGGATATTCGATAGATGCTCACCTTCATGTGCTTCCATGACTTTCACAGTCATTGAAGGGATATCATATGATATCTCAAGAAGCCAACAAGACTTATATCCTGCATGAAGGTTGGTACCACAAGGAACATTGCACACAGGTTGTGCCTGTACAACCGTTCAAGCTCGTTCAATAGGCGGCCTGTAAGTCGAGCAGCAACAGTGATGTATCCTATTGAGCTCCTTGGCTTAACATATTGTTGTTCTCAAGATCCACCCTCCGGTAAATGATCATTACTGAAGCACACATCCTAACAGCCTATGAGATCAATACGCGGACATACAGCTAACAATGAAACTCACCTATTCATTGTATTCAGATGATCTACCTTCATGATCAGCTGCTCAGAGGCTCGAGTACAGGAATATCTCACAATGCCGCAATGGCGTTACATAATGCCCATGGTGGTGAATGCAGTAATGACAAATGAATTCATCTCTTCTCTGCCAACTATATTTCGCTGACAACGTGCCCCATTATCTTTGCGGGATATGATATATATATCCTGGTTTATGAAGGAAACTGATAGTAAGGTGATTATATATTACCTTTCCCCCATATTGGGTGGGGTGCAATGTGGCTGGAAATTGCATACACTACCCCAATATCCATGAGGCTTTAAATTTTGCGCTGAAAAATTCTCGAGATGCATCCAAATACGTGTCCACTAACCGTTTCATAAATGTGGTCAACACCATCCGGAAAAATGTTAAGTGCTCTATCTGCGAAATGAAAATTTTCCAGGAGAACCAACTCGAGGCTAATTATCCACAATCTCAGCCAATCTTGATGAATCAAGGACAATTCACCGAGTGGGTTGTAACATCTGCAGGATGGGATCAACACGAGTCATCATGGTTTGACTCTGGACTGTGCACGTAAATGGTAATCAATGACCTAGTCAACTCATAATCTTCCCATAGACACTATAAGTGGTGTGCCACCACTTGAAGCTACTCCTGACGATGAACCAGTAGACCCCACAGGCCAGATCTGACCTGTACCCCTGATCGAACAAACATGAGGGCTCATAGGCAGGGAGTTGGAGAGGAATATACGGCGGGGAAAGCATATGGCAAAGTAACTGGATTGTACAACAAGGATCGCAAGTACTCAGAACAATGGAATCTGTGGCATCCATTTCAGTCTGCACACAACGTTCATCAGGTTCAATCATTTAGCCAGCAAACGAAGGACTGGATCAATTAGCATCTGAGTTGTGGACTGGACAAGTTCGAAATCAAATCATTTCACTCTGCGGATGGCCGGCAAAAGCTGCTCTCTGAACACGATTTCTGGCGTGGTGATGATAGTTGGATTGAAGATCATTCACCTATGTTCCGAACATTGTCCTACAAGGCTATTTTCATATGTATTCAGTTCCTTTTGCCACATCTCCCATTTCATGGGCACCTTGATTTTGAACCAGTGGGCCTCACAGACTCAGACAGTTGCCGAATATACAGAGAGATGAACACTGGTGACTGGTGATGGGAGACACAAGATCAGCATCCTGCCGGAGCGACAATCGTGCCTGTCATAAGACCATCCGACATAACTCACTTGCCCAATTCTTCATGCGATCAGCATGCCTGGCCGCTGTATATCACGATTTGTAATATTTGAAGAGATATCCGCCATCAACATAAGAAGCATGCCTCAATCGTTGTTGGGCTGATTCCAAGTCCCCCGCTAGGCACCAAAAATACTGGCAAGGAATGGCCTTCTGTGGTTGGAAGTGTGGCATCCTCACTGGGGAATCTTGACATAACTGGACCCAGCTTGAAATGGATTTGTGCTGAATTATTCCAGAGACAATGTTATCCTCTGTTGGCAACCAGGGTTGGGGATTATCCAGAACACATCATGATTGCTGAAGTCTCATATGGCTTATGCGTGATGTGTGATATTCCTCAAGGTTCACCGATGGGGCATTCAACTAGTTGATCACTGGATAACTCAAGAGATCAGCATGTGTACTCTGACCTGCAGGACGAAAGAAATATTGATGTTCTGCATACTCCTCGTGTTCATCCATTCCGCAACCAGTTCTGGCAAATCCCTCTCTGCAATGTGTATCAGCTTTGGCAGCCTGATGAATTGCATCAGTTGCTCTTGGGTTTAGTTAATGACTTATTGCCCTGGAGGCTCAAATACCTGAAAACTAGAAATGTCAAAGATCAATTTGCAAATCAATTCAGATCAGTACCACAATATGCAGATCTCCAGCAGTTCTCTAAACCATTTGATTCGGTGAAAAGCAGCTCCTGGCAGGGAAAAGAGATCTGGGGCATGATCAGAACACTGATAGTAAATTGCACTTCAAATCCTGACTGCGCTAAGGATGACAGACAAACTCCCTCGAAATCTGCCTCGGATGAAATGCTATAGGGAGCAGTGCAGGCATCATGTGAATTCTCTCTACTTGTGAGCCAAAAAATCCACTTTGACCTATCCCTCACAGCACTAGACGACGCACTGAAGCAATTTTACAAGAAGAAGAGTGTCTTTCGAGATCTGGAAATGTTGATGTCTGCAAAGGCCAAAGTCAATGAAATGTTGGCTGGAGAATCACATCAGTTACGAGAACAGAAGACTCATGCAATGTGTGCTGTAATGGATGTTCTGGTGTACAGGGCTCAAAATGTTACAACATCAAACAGAAGGCAATTTTAGGTACGCCTGAATGGAGCCTGAAAAGCAGCAACCAAATGTTCCGAGGTGTATCGCGTGTGGGTATTGGAGCTGTTGGAGCGCGAAATCCACCAGATGACACCTGCCAAACACAAGCTTTTCAATAAATTATTCCAAGATCATGAGCAACAACGATTACAAGACGTCGGAACTAGGGAAACTGGTCAAGAAAGCACATTTGCCAAAAGTATTCCTCCAACGAAGACTACGGCGGATGACGAGGGTTATGGGGCAATAAATACTCCCCGCAACAAGAGTGCGGAGTTGCAGGTCCATATATCTATTGCGGAGACTGACGCCACAACCTGAAGTATCGCTGATACGGACCACGTTATAAGTCCACTTCGGAGTGGCATTTGAAGTATGGTATCAAATGAGCAGATACAGTTCAAGAATGAATTGTCCATCCTCTTTACTGAATATGAAGCTCGCTGGCAGCCAATTGGCATGCATGAGCTCCAGAAAACCACCGAACAGGGTGTATTCCATTTCCGAAATTCAATGATGCATCTCGTAAGCCATGTATCAGAGGTAATTTGGCGATCTAGTTCCCGTGACACAGATGGCACCAATATTTCCGAACAGGTACATATCGGAAATGTGGAAGAGGCATCTCGATTTACCAACAAAGTCAAATACATTTCACAGATGGTCAAGCTCAATGACGAGTCTTCCCATCTTGGCTATGAGGAAGAGGCGCTCTTATACCATACCCTCCAGGGTTGGTACTGTATTGACTTAGTTGAGGTTTTTGACCTACTATCCACCACCAATACACGGCAAAAATGTTTCAGAGCCCATCAGTTACCCCTCCAGCATTGTCAGGACGAGCCATGTTGCCACCCTGTGTCGGCACAGGTATATCATTCGAGAGAAACTCCGGTCTGCGGAGTGAGCCGAAGAATCAAACATCAGCAAAATGTATTTTAGTCACTGGGAGCCTCCAGGAGTGTCTGAGAGGAGGCGGAGTGTAAACTTAGAAGCGTCAATTTCATTAGAGAACCAGACCCTAGGAGGGGGTTCTGGCCGGCCATCGGAGTATCTGGGATCTCTGATGACTGGTATGGGAGCACCATGGGAGTGGTTCTGAGAAGTTTGGGAGCAACTGCGACTGTTGCCCAACCAATGTGGGAATCCCAAACTAACTCTGCGAGATGCCGGGTTCTTAGGGATATTCACTCAAAGGACTGCAGGCCTTGTCTGAATATACACAAGCACTAAGAATACCCTCCACGTATGATGCATAGATTATTGTTCATTATCAACTTCTAAATCATACTATAGTACCCAGCATCTCATCAACATTCTATTGTTTGCATCGCTACATTAAGGAGAACCAAAGAAAATGGCGAGTGAGTCAAGAATGAAAGTAGGTAAAACCGAAACAATAACCCGACTTAGCGATCGGAATGATATCAATAGAACATAGTCTCAATGTCAACTACTAAATCTCCCGTCTCATCAGAGCCGACAAACTCAGGAACACCCAATTCATCAATGGCGCAAAGAAGCTAGAGGCGCTCCTTGTATTTCCGAATGATTCGGACCTGGCAAGTGGGCGAAATTAAATTCCAATGTTGTTTGGCTCGATGTGTGATATCTAAAAGGTTCGAATTAAGGTTAGCTCACAGTGAATTAAAATGAAGTTTGAAAGGAAATATGATAAATTCGGGGGGAAAAGAGGTGCACCACAAGGAAAGAAGGAGTTCCTGATGTGGTGTGCTAGGTCAGCAAGGGGAGAGTTGATGCCAATGGGGGGGTGCACAATGAAATTCAGGGGCGCAAATCCATGCCAAGGAGTGCGAATGGGGATCAAGGAGTGCATATCCAGCCGAGCAGCCCATCCATGCTGAGCAGCGCCGAATGGGGAGGGAGGTAAAGAGTCTAGTATGAAATAGAGGCGCTCCCAATCGAGGTCGAAGAGGGGATTGAGGAGCGCCCATCCTAGATGTTGAACGTGGACAGATAAGGCAGTATGGAGCGCTGAATGAAATGTCGAAGCGCTAATCCAGACTTAGGAGTGCCGACGGGGTTTGAGAAGTGCCGACAGGAATTGAGGAGCGCCGACGCTGATTGAGGAGCGCCGACGGGATTGAGCAGTGCCTATCATACCGGAGGCGCACCATGGGGGGGGGGGGGGGGTATGA
>Ga0307514_10000423_pt1 | contig 93300 bp, 86 predicted proteins | sample 16_EM_MG_FD_203088 | JGI IMG/M metagenome (GOLD analysis project Ga0307514, IMG submission 203088) | Populus trichocarpa ectomycorrhiza microbial communities from riparian zone in the Pacific Northwest, United States - 16_EM | ecosystem: Host-associated > Plants > Roots > Unclassified | place... | reverse complement strand
TATTTGAGAGACCCCGGAGTAGATAGACGTCATCTCATCTTATTATCATACAACGAAATACACAATCTATCTTTCCCAACTTTTGATCTCACTCGCTCCTTCCGAGATTTCGTGGATCCACACGGCCGGGTAGTATCACATCTTCTCACCCTCTTCCTACGCTCCTCGAGCCAGAACCGCTCTTTCTCACGAAGCCTGCAGGCCGGCCGCCCGGCCGCCAAGAAAAAGCCTGCAGATCGGCCGCCAAGAAAAAGCCTGCAGGCCCGGCCCTCATTTAAAAGCCGCCCTATGCAAAGCCGGGCCGGCCTGGCCGCTTAGGAACACTGAGCACCCTAGAGAAACTAAATCTACAAGATATCCATATCCTCTCCACCGGTATTCCGCTCCGAAGAATTCTACAACTGACTAAGAGTGGCTAAGGTTCCAAATGAGCTGTACCCGAGAGTGTCAGCCGTTCAAATAGCCTGCGTGTAAGCAGTCGCTTTGTACACAGTATTCCCAAGCGGTCAATCCGGTTAGATATGGCCTTCGACCGGGCCGGTCTACGCTAAGGGCAGCCTCGAAAATCGTGATCTGACTGATCTACGGATCTGCAAAACATAATCTAGCCGGACTACGGATCTATAGATGACCGTGCGGACGATTTAACGGCTTGGGAACATTGATTGTACGGAAGTTGGAGCAGCAGCCGTATGGGGCAATGGCAACGGCAACTGGGAGGCCTTTCGCAACAACCTCCAGAGAGGTCACATAGGGATGTTTGATCCTAAGCTGTAGGAGATATGAATTGCCTAAAGCAAACAACCAAAAGTGCAGAGAGTTTGCGGGCACAAGAAGTAGAGAAACGACCATCTTTAGTAATTCCCAGGCAGCGATCAAACTAGCGGCACTTGGAACTAGGTGCAGGGAAGAAATTAACAAGATGAAACAATGAGGCAAGAGGAGCAGCAGGTGCTCTGGAAGATGGTCGGGCGGACTATGGGCTGGAAAGTGGGATGGTGTTGGCACGGGCTCAGAGCTGTTTTCCATGGAGATGTGTGATCAAGCGGTGATGAGCCTAGCCGGCCATCCGGAGGGGAAGGGGAAACGGGTTCTGCCATACTCTACATAGAGTGAATACAGTATAATTAAAACAAAAAAGAAGTTAAGGTTTCAACTTTCGCCTATACCATATTTGGAAAGAGGGATAGCAAATGCACAGACACGCATTTTACCATCTGTAGGAGGAATTTAAAGGTGCTAGGGAATGAGTAATCATAGGCGGTGATGCTATGCTCCAACGGCAGTTAAGGGTTCCATAACATGTGTTTTAATAGAAAATTAATGTACTTAGCTTCGAAAGGAATAGTCTCATCTTACTTGGGCTGAGGAGTATCTTCCATGTCGTGCACTAAAATAGACTGGCCTTGTAGATGAGATGGGACTTATCATGAAATGGCGATTCTATGACTCGTTGTATTCTATAGTTCTTGGCCAGAATTATGTATCCCGATCGGAGGTAGCTGCGATATCAAGGGAGGCAGTGACAACGCACTCGCAACGGTATTCCAGGATACATTCCTATTGACAGATCACCTTGCCATTGCAATGCAAGCTCTTTTTGCTATTGCATATTCTATAGCGTTCGAAAATACCAAACTTTTCTTCACTCAGACCAGCGACGCTGAGATGCGATTTTTCAAGTCGCATTCCATTCCGAGACAATACACTGGATTTTCCATCGTGGTTGGAATTCTCAACATTCACACTCTCCTGTTGGCTTCAATCATTTGGAGATTTTTCGGGAGTCAGTCATTGGAGGGGGCCCGACCAGTGCGGGATCCGTCGAGCAGTATTGAAAGAACAGACGCATCTGATTCCACCAATAGCACTACGCTGAATGAGGAGTATATTCCCTTGCAATCACTTCTAGAGTAAGAAGAATCTGTATTTAGATCAACTGCTCGGAGTAGTAGAATCTCAAACACTCATTCGGAGGTCTGTACCTATTCAAACCGCTTCCGAACTTGACTTTTACTGACTCGCTTCTCAGCGTCGGGTATCGTCAGAAACTAACGTCGACTAGTTCTGAGCTCGCTTGCCGAATAAAAGCTCGTGATACTTATCAGGTATTTCACCCTTATTTCACCCCCCTGAAAGCTTGATGAACTGTAGCTTAACCGGTGCTATAGGTTGAAGGGATGGAAGTTGGTAACTTTAAAGGCTGGGCTTTGGGAGTTGCTTTTCTTGTTTGTCGCTGTGTTTTATGCCTTTGACTAGTGTCTGCGTACTATTGTTAATGATGCGTTGTTCATTTCAAAAAATTTGTAAGTGGTAGTCGGATATACATGGAATTTCACGGGGTGATCATTCAAGATTCTATTGTTCAAACCAGACAATCCTACAATCAGGAGAACCAAAAGGTGGCTATGTCCATATTATCCGTTGAAGATCCAAAAGCAGTGGTTTCGGCGTAGTCTGCGGGCTGGCTATCCCAGATCGGTAGAATGTTAAGTATTGTTCCGGCCCGGCCCGACCCGTGCCGTGGCGATTGCTAAGATTAGGCAGGCGACTTCCGAAAGTTTCCGAGAGATTGGCTTCAAGACCAGTTAATGCATCATGGGGTGTAGCATTATGGAAGTTGCTCATGCTCAATTCCCAGCCAAACTCAACTACCATCACCCAGCCATCACTCGTTATTTGGATCACTCATCATCACTCGGAATAGACTAGTACCTGTTCAAAGTAGAGATATAGAAAAGCTTAATTGTATATTATCTAAGAGGCTATAAGGCCATATATATAAATGAGAGTACACGTGTGAATGCATATGCGTCTATGTATAGATCCGGCTGAATGCCTTCAGGCTGACAGCAATCTCTGGTCATACGAGACTCATCTCCGGCCGTACGAAGGCTAAGACCCTCTATGTAATACCTGCTGTTGCATGTATATATAGGGCTAGGACGAGCTGATCGCTAGCGGGGTTGATGGTAGGCACACGTTTCTCTCATATAACTCGAGGCTTTTTCCTTCTCTCTTCTCTGTATTTAAGTTAATATATGCACCATTTCCCTTCCATATTTCAACACCTGCAGTCATACAGTCTCAAAAACAATTCGTAGTGTAGGGTAATTTCCGCGCTTCCCCTGACAACGCATTTGAACAACCTCTGGTTTGGTGTCTGAATGGATGGTTACTAAGAGTTTTTGTTTTTGTACTGGCGATGACCTTATGTCTGTTGCTTGCTGAGATATGCCTTATTTGTCAGTGTTGAGTTTAAGCTTGGGGGCGTTGCTTTCAATCTTAGTTTACAATTTTACTTCGTTCTTTTGTTTCTATTATTTTCCGCCAATAAGACCTTGGCTCCAGGGATGGAATATTCCGTCTCATAGGTCCAAAGACTCTCACTACTCCGGAATACGATTCCTGGTGCGGAGGATTCTGGACGATACTAATAGGCTTTATCCCCTACACCCTCACTTACCTCAAATTTGTTGCCATGTCCGTTTTGGGGAGACAATCAACCGGGCGCGCAACTTCTTCCACTCTCGCCGCAATAAGCTAAGAATCCAAAGTCGACATATCAAATGGTAACAAATCAGGGGAGAACGAGCGCATAGGGAATAGAACATCGGGGTGGACGAAAAACTTCCAACTCTGCCTGGCTATCCCGGTCTGAACCTTGAAATACTGTATGTAATTCAATCAGCATCTTAACTGTCTGAGGGGACTAGTCATTCTGTTGACACTCAGATGTTGCAATGTGTGCGGAGAACTCGTCAATCGTTTGGATTCTAAAGAGCGAGAAGAGAAAAGGAAAAGCTTATGTACATAATGTCTACAATACTATACTAGAAATGGCAACCCACGTAACCGCCAATCAGTCACAGCTACCTATATGGGGCCGGAGGCTACTAACCGTGTGCTTCCGGGTCCAGTGCCGGTGGTGAGCCTTGAAATTCCTCTATCAAGCCCTGCAACTATAAGTGGTTGGCCTTAAAACAAGCGGCTGTGGATGTTTTGTGATGCTGGGAAAAAACCTGAATACGAAAAATAGTATCAATAACATGATTTGCACCGCTTCTCATAGTTCAATCTAAATGTCACAGAGACTACCGGACCTACAGGTGTCTAGTGCAAGGAAATCTTGCCCTGATCTGAAATAGTCCAGAATTCTGTGCCCTGAAATTTACAGTCCCGTCTCGGGCAGATGCTTGCCTGGACGGGACGGACTATTGAGACGCCTGAATTCAATGACCGACAATTTGGACTAAATGAGGGTTGTGGGTTTGGATCTTTGCATCCATTGAGACCTTCCGCTGTAATTTTTGGTCAGCCATACCGAGATTAGTTCTTTGTTTACATTTTATTCGGAAAGTAAATGATCTCTTGCAGAGACTGTCCGGCGATCAATTTGACGTACTCTACAATAACGCTTTATTCTACGTCCAACCCTCAGGAAACTGCAGCCTAACCTCTACTCTACTACCATAACCATACTAACGATTTCAAGGACTAAGAACCAAACAACTGGCCAACTCAGACGTTCCTTGTGATAGTTATGCATTTACAGAGTTACCGCCGTCGTTCTTTTCCTCGCCGTTGAGTGGCAACCGGAAACGAATCTGGCCAACCGTACCGACCCCATGTGCTCGTTGACGATACCAGTTCAGTCTCATTTAATGACGTTGTCGAAGATAGTGCTCTGCCGGTAGACACCTGGTTGATTACATTCTTTATCTTTGTCAGAGAAACACCGGATACCACTATCCTGTAAATCGAGACCGCTAGTGCACATGTCCAAAATATAAGGACTGTAATGGCGGGAATTGCAAAGCGTACGTCGTACAGTATTTTTCGCTCCAACCTTTGAACCTCAACACCACCGGCTGGTAACGAATTGCTTGCTGATCGCGTACCAACCAACATAGCCGCGGCCACATCAGTCCACACCAAGCCGGGAATGCGTGCCACACCTTCTCTAGATAAGGACAGTCTTCGCCACAAGGAATCGTAGCGGACGTCGCCTGTACCAATGAAATCCGTGGGGACCACACCAGCATCGGAATATTGAGGCAACGCTAAGTGCCACGCATATATCGGACCTCTAGTACCCTTTTCACACCGTTATATATATGACTGAAAAGGTGCTTGAATAGACCCACGTACCAGAGAATCGCCAGGCTTATCGTTATCGGGGAAGAATCCTGGGAGGTAAAGATGCTCGCTGCGTATAGTCTGCAGGTTTGACGAATTCTCAAATTCTTCAGAGATAATACCCCAAAGTAACTGGATTTCGGACGCTTTCCACAAAGTACCTGGATTTTCGACTCCCCACAGCGGTTTGCTCTTTTCTGATGAATATCTCTTTGGTTTTATGTCAATAACAGATAGGTCTGCCAGGCTCGGAGGGTTTCCAGTCGATGCTCTTGAAATATACGAAAGACTGACTTCTTTAACTGTTGCTCGTAATGTGGACGCACATGTATATATCGTTGCCTCTGACATAGAGAGGCCGCCAGCAAGTTGTTTTTTGAGCTTCGGTGGTGGCATCAAAAAACCGCATAAAACAGCAGGACGATTTATGCTTGGCTTGTCATCCGGTTGCAATTCTCCGCAGTCATTCACTATGTGTAAATTAATATCACAATTCAAACCGTTACACGATACAAGCTACATACAGGCAATGTTACTCTCGAATTCAGAGCATGATGAAGTCTCATTATTATCGTAATCGCCGCACCAGTTGGGTAATGGAAACCGTCCATAGTACATATAGTCTAGACCTTGACTCGGCAGCGTGTAGCCAAACTTCGACTGATCAAGGTTGTGCCCCTGGCCGACTGTCGAATTATAGATGTTTACTTTGAGGTCCTGCATAATCATTGCGCCAAACCTTATTGCTGCTGATAGAGATCTCGCCTCGAGCTGAGGACTACTGTATGGATCTGATTGATTGATTACCGGCTGTGTGAGATTCAAGGTTCGAGAAAAGGCCCCCCGATCAATTAGCATTCTAGACTCGGGGAAATAATATGATGGTGTGGTGGCTGGGGTGTTCTCATATGTTTGTTGATATGTAAGAAGCGTGTCCGAACAAAAGGTCTCAGGCTCAATCCAAAGAATATCTTCCTTCCATTGGGCGCCATGGGCTCTCAAGGATGGTTCGGTTGGTACAGTGTGATTCCGAAACCCAATCCCCCCGTTGATTGGGTCGATGATAAGCCCTTCACGTAGTTGGGGACCCTGTTCGAATAATAAGGACTCAAGTGTAACAAAGTCTCCGGTGGTGTTCAAATAACTATCATTGCGTGCAGGAACGGTTCTGTATGTGCGGAACTCTATGTCGAACGCTCGAGCACGTAGATCCCAGTCCGTATCAGCGCTACTTGAGAACTGGCGTTGAACATCTTTAGAAACTACGGGGTTATATAGCTTGCGGCGACTCTGGATTGTATCGAATGAAGAGGTGTCTATTGCCGTCATATTCTCCATTATTTTCGGATCGTTTAGACATTCAATAATTGCCGTAGCGTTACGTGAATGCAAAGTTTCATTGCAGGCTATCTCAAATAAAGAATAGTATGCCGTATTGTTTGTAGCCAAATTATACTCCTCATGGTTGTTCCAGAAGAATGTGTTCGTTCCACCGGGGCAAGTTTTGTTCGAATAAACCCCACACGTTCTAGAAAATACATAGTCATCCCGTGACTGCGTTTTGCGACCGAATAGCGATTCATCTCGGGCGTAGTCGAAGGTTGTGACCTTGATTACTGCACCAGGACGGATCTCTTCACTGAGGCCTAGCGGGGTTACAACACTTGCAATGGCTGTCAAGGTTGCCCCTATAGTTCCAAGGTATGCGACCAGTATCACGCCAGTACTGACTCCATGACGTAGGCTTGTTGCTGCATCGCCCCTGACGATGGTAGGCCACAATGTACTGTGAACTATCCCGCCAATGACTGACCTATAATTAAACTGTTAGTAAATAAACAAACCTTGATGCTCAGAGATATTGCTACATACCAAGTAACTGCGTTGTGTTCGTCTTGTAGAAAACCAATCAAAACAACCACCAGTAGGAGTGGTATTGACAGCTGAACTAATAGCTCGTTAGAAAGTGAGTCCGAAATACCACCAATACACTTACTAATTAGTATCCCAAAGCTAATCGCACCTGCAACTTGTCCAACGCTGATTTCTATCATCTTTGTCAATGTCAAGTATAGCTAACGATGACAAAAGAACAAGCTGAAAGCTCTACTTATATCCACTAAGTGTTGCGACAATGAAGGGGAGAAAAGTGTGTATTGGCTATCGTGCGATGACTAGGTACGGTTCTAAAGGCCCAAGATGCGTAGGGAAAGAGAAGAGCAAAGTGTGAAGTCTAAAAGAGTAGTCACGAACCTTATCTATCAACACTAAGTACATGTACAGGGAAAAGATACGTGGCTGCATTGCAATAGTTTTCCCCTGTGTCGAGTATACTTTTCGCTAGCCCTGCCTTCACGGCAGCTGTTATCGAATTCAACCTGTCTTTGCTTTTTCGACTGTGAATGTTCGACACCATTGGCTATCCAAACCGGACATGTGCATCCGAACAGCCACATACGAAATGGTGAAACAATTATTATTGATTCCTTACAACCCGAACAGTGAGCAGACTTGTTGGGACAGAACATATCAATGTGTAACATCAATTATTCTAGAGCAAGACGGGTATACTTCATACCGGGGAAAGTAGACCAACGTACAATACATTTTTTAAAGTATCTTTCCTCTACAAGAGTAACCGATAGGATAGATCGGTAGTTATGGCTATATCGTAATGATACCACTCTGACCGGACCAAAATTTGTCTGAATGGATTTTGAATGAGGCCAAAGCTTGTTGCGATGTTGAGTGCCACTCAGCTCTCTCCAGGCCTCATTCGGAGACGGAACTTCTTCGGACAGGGCGTGGCGACTGTACGGCGCTAATGCAGACTATTCTACTCGGCTAAGGAGCTAGCCATTCAAACCCTGGAAGGCGATAGTGGATATATAGCACCTGCGCCTAAGCTCGTGAACTAGCCCTAATTTCGCGCGGGGTCGAGCTGAACCTACTCCCTACAAAGTACCCATGCACATTGCCTTGGCAGCGCTTTTTACTCTAACATCTCAGTATCACTGCACTCCTTTCGAGTGTTCCTAAGCAGCCAGGCCCGGCCTCCGCCAAGAATCGCAGCATGCCGTCAGGCTTTTTGCGGTGTAGGCGTTTCAAATAGAGGCCGGGCCGCTTGGGGAATACTGCTCCTTTCTTCATTTACTCATTTGTCCCTGTTTGATTTTCTTTATAAAGTTTTCGATTCTTACATAGTTCGGTATTCTCCGCAAACCGTCAGCACCACTACTAGCTATACGGTGGGACGCTAAATGTATGGTTGGGCACAAAATTTACTATTTGGCGGCGGAACTCTTGGCCAGTCGGCCCACAGATATTAGATACGGACACCGGAGCGCCGCAGCTAAATAGAGGTCATTGAGAGCATCATTTTTGTGCATAATTTGTAAAGCTAGTTAGATTCGGGTAAAACTGGGAAATTCGCTGAGGGGTATGGGATGAGAGAGTGGGGCCACGTCGGCCAGTCAGTGGATATTAGAGATATCGAGACCGGAGCATAACACTCAAATAGAGCTTTCAGAGAGCGTCATTTTGTCCCTACAAGCTCTCAGATTCGTGTACCAATGCAAGAGTTGGCTAGTGGGTCTGATATTTTGCGAAGTTAATGGAGAGAAATCAAGACCTCAATACGAAGCTAGAGAGCATCTTTTTCGTCTATGCTACTCTGTTATCTCTAATATTAATGGACCTGCCCCACCTATCCCCGCAATGTATAGTACCAGGCTTCCCACCCAACTATATTAAAACCACCGAGGTAATTTAGAAGAAAATTATCTCTTCTTGAACTCTATTTAGCCATAGTAGCACGGTCTTGATATGTCTAATATCCATGGACCAACTGCCAATCCCTCTGTGAAGTCATTATACCACCCGGCCAACCCCGCAATTTAACTCATATCGAGAGTTTATAATGACCAAAATGATCGTTTCCGCGAGCTCTGTTTCGCCATCATAGTGGAATGTTGGCCTCCAATCAGGCTCTCAATAGAACTAAGGTGAAAATGGAAGTGACAAAAAGGGAATAGTGTTACAAGGGAATGAAATTGTGAGAGAGCCTGGAGACATTGCTCCTCACAAAGTTCATAAGTCAACCCAGTGAAAATTCCAACACCATGGGTTTGAGCTGAGTTTGCATGGAAAATAGAGTTTAGGGTAAAGGAAATACAGTTTATATGGAGCACTAAGCCTGTCAGGCAAAAATTTTGGTGTAAAGTGAGCGAGAGTGACCGGGTCAAGCTGGCAATGATCTGGATCAGCTTCTGGTTAAGGCAGCAGTGAGTGGAATTCTTTAAAAAATGCTCGGCATTGATTCAGGTAGGTGTAAACTAATACCCCCCAAAAGTGCAGCTCTCTGGAGGTAATTTGAATTTTTGATGGAGTGATGTCTCCAGGCCCTTTCACCTCACTTTTTCACAATCTTAATTTGGATCAGACTTATCATTTCGGTTAGTGTGAAATCACGTGAGATCAAGGGCCGGGGTACGAGCCCAGTGGAATGTTGATATTTTTCATATTCATAGTGCGCTAGGGAAAACCTCCCCAGTCCTCCATTAACTTCGATCTCCTTTGCCCCCTGCCCAGCCTTTGTTCCAACCGTTCGTTTTTAACCGCCGGTTTTCAACTGCCGGCAGCGATAAGATACTATCTGATGCCTAGGATTCGCCTTAACATGCATGAGATTTCGAGTAGTTGGTAACACGTCACACTACATAAACTAAGGGAGTCAAATTATAAGTAGACGACACCAACATGCAGGCGCAGGATTTCTTTTGAAGTTCTGAAATCCATCTCGTACGATATCCATTGCCTCGGTTAGTGGTTTCAGGGAGGACGCACATAGTGCTTAGCGTTTGGGGAACAACCACTGACGTTCGCTGCTGCAACATCTCCCAACCGTTAATAAGCACTTCACAATTGCTGTTGAGAGCAAAAGAGAAAAAACGAAGAAGCTCAATTGTCAATCGATACAAGAGAAGGAAAACAGTAGACATATATACGAAAGAGAGGGAAGGAAACTCCATGCCGACTGCCAAAGCCGGAACCCGAAGCCAAGTACCAGTGCCGAGCCCCCATCCTCGGCATGGGGGCAAGCGAGGCCAACGGGGGCCGCAAGCCACCGGCCTCATCCCCGAGTCCACTAGTGCCGAAGACTAAGGAAGCCATCGGGCCAAACTCCTAGTCAACAATTGCACGGCTATTTCACAGAGTTGAATCGAACTACCTAGTCATGCAGCTGAATTAGAGCAATTTTGCTATGACATGGTCACTGTTCCTAACCTTGCTAAAAAGCTCAGTCACATACCCCACAATTGTTCCATGCTTACTTCTATGATTAGGAATTCATTCTTCGGAACTGAAGCGTGATCCTTGTGCTTTTAGCTATCGCCCTCTAAAGTACAAACTCCAGGTTGCGCAGTTTAGTAGTGGTTCGTAATGGACATTCTACACCATCCAGGTCTGAGAAGCGACCCTGAAAATAGTTGGTGGATTTCATTCATTCATTGAAGCCCATAGCTAGATATATCTGCGAAAATTTGGTCTTTGGATCCATTGCTCCTAGTGACTTTCGGTCTTGAACACCCAACTCACTTTAATTGCCACTGCTTTTCATTCGATGGGAGATGGGAGGATACAAAACACAAGAAGCGGCGGGGTAGGCGGTGATGCGTGCCTGCAATACACATCGCAGCCAAACATTTACGATATTTTGGTCGGAGCTAAAGTCCATGAGTTTTACACCAATCGCAAGATATTCCATGTTCTATGCATGAAATGCGCATAAGTATCCGTACTTTCACTTCCAAGACTCTGACTTATGATAGCTTGATTATCCATGGAGTGGTTGTAGAAATACGACAAAAATTGCTCAAAATCCAGTTCTCGCCCTCAGACACTAAGCTAAGTGAGAGATGACAGTTCGCATACTTAGGAACAATTCATGTATAGAATATGTCACGATCTGAGTTAAACACATGGACTTAATTACAATTAAAATATTACGAATGCCGTGGTGCAGGCTGCTGGCGGGCACCTCCAGAAACTGCTCAGTTGTGTGGGGTACGGTGCTTGCCTGCAGGGGGCGTTGACGGCCGCTTATGAACTCGCCCCCGCCCCAATACCGCCCAATTAAATGGCTTTCCCCTTCTCGACTAATACTGCTAAGCAATTCTGGAGTTAGTATCTGCTATCCAAATAGTGATGTGTAGGAATATGTATAAGAAGGATGAGTGGCGTGCCAATTAGGTGCGGTTCAACCAGTGGTCTGTGCCTGCGCTACAAACTGAGACTCGTAACAGGTTACAATTCTCTGGCATTCCTACAGTTTGTATCTTCTGATAGGAAAGCCACAAACCAACGTTTAGCTAGGCAACATTAAGCCATATCCCCTAGCGAAGAGTACCTAGACAGTCAGCGATATTCACTTGGGATGCCTAGTGAGAATCGGTTTCGCACGCGGGGATTTATGTATAGTAAAATACTTCACTCGATATAAGGGAGATAGAATATGAATCAATCTCACACCATGAGACGGTACAGTAAGAGAAATATAGTTAGTTTGCAGTTGTCAAGTATGAACGCCCAGCAGCATTTTCCAGCACGATGACAAGCGAAGAGCAGCCTAGCAATCAGCCAGTGTTGTCAACCGTCCCGTCCGTTCGCAATATCTGCAGGACGGACGGGACGGCGCCAAGGCCGTCCGTCCCGTCCTCGCCCGCTGAGGACGGCATGTCGGCCGATGACGGCCGGGGACGGCAAAAATACCGTCATCGGCCGTCATCCACCGTCATCCACCGTCACCGGCCGACATCGGGCGGTTACTATTAATACATATATTGTAACTGTAGAGCGCGCGGTACAAGATATAAATAGATTTATCTATATTTCTAGACTCTCAATCAGTAGTAAGAATTCAGGTTCGGATCGAGCAGATGTTGAAGGATCTTGCTTCACAGTCAAGATAGTGGAGAAATGTACTTATTATAACTGAATATCTATTATGTATGATGACTCGCAAATCATCAATGGATGTCGGCCGTCCCTTCCGTCCGTCCCCGTCCGACCTCAAAAAGACGGCGCCGTTCCGTCCTAACTCAGGACGGACGGCAAGCTGCCGTCCCGTCCCGTCCTCGGTGATGTCGGACGGACGGGACGGTTGACAACACTGCAATCAGCAGTACAAGTACAATTAATATGAATGCTTTATCCGAAGAAACGCATGTAGGCGAAAACAGAATATATTTGTTTTGTTCAGCTATTATGCAGAATGACATTATGTAGCGTAACCCTTGTCTCGTGCCCATCCGGTAGCGCCAAGCATCATCTTCTCGTCAGTTACCATCTAGAAGTATATCCACCTGAGCTAGAGGCGTGGAATCAACCTCCTCCATTCTCGCAGCGTAACCCTATATGTGATAGAGCTGTGGTACAACATTATATGTGCACATGATCCACTCATTAAGTAAGGTGGTTGTTGAGAGTGCCATGGTGATGGTTGGCTTCACTGCATATCACTATTCAGTACAATATATCCTCACATACAGTCAGCACTCAGCGTAACAACTATCATTACGATAATACGCAAGCTCTTGGATATCACACTTAAGGATTGCTTTTCCCTCTCTAGAGGTACCTGTACCTGAAAGCAAGAGCGGTTCTGTGTAGTCAGCAGAGAGCTGACCTTTGATAAAGTCTTGGCTGTTCATACAGTATCACTCATTAGTGGAGAATATGGTGCTGCTGCTATAGTACTTAGGGGAGAACCGTGTGTTGATTCTATGATATGGTGAAGAGAAGGAGAGGAGAAAGACTTGATTTATATACAGAGAGTTATAAGAGAAAACTTTGATGCTTCACCACTCACCATGCTGAGTCACTTGCCACAAGATATGTAACAGTTGCTGTTCGGGCCTTTTATTTCTGACAGAACTTACACAGCCGGACATAACATATTGTACTGGGTGACCACCAATGACTGGGAAACAGACTGCCTGTGGGAGGTATTTATTTACCCAAATGACTCATCATAACCACTGTCCCTGACCTAGTCACTACTTGTGGTTGACTGCTAGCCCCTTCTCTCCCTTTTCCATGCTCCATAGCATCCTCAAGGTCCAGCAGATCACCACTATATACAATAGAGTCCTCCTCCACCAATTCTCCTTCTCCTGCCACTCCTCTCCACCCACTGTATCATCTTCCTCATCCTCACAATCACTAAGCACAGTTACAGATACTATCTGTGCATGTATAATTTTCGTTTTTACATATTTGGAGTACATTGACCGCTCTCCAGAGTCTACTACCTTTGCGGCAGCGGTTTCTTGGAGTATTCTGTCTTTGGCCACTGTTTCGCTGTCTAGCCTCTCTCTATCTTTGCTATGGTGAGCAACATACTCAGCTGTATACCCATGAGCTATACCAAGGTCATGGTAGTGCTGTGATGCTACTACCGTTGTGTGCTTGGCCCCTGTCCAAAGTATTCTTATCATTTCATTTCCTGATTCCTGATCAACAAGTGCACTCTAAGCTGATCTTCCCAGCTGTGCTATAAGAGCCTACAGCTGTTATGTGTACTCTCTCAACAGCAATAATGGTTCGTCCCATAGTCATATGAATACATCTCACTGGGTTACTTTCAGTCTAGTCACCTGATATACATCACACCTATGCATGGCACCACAAATAGGCCAGATATTTGGTCCTCAGCGTGACTATACATGTGTCGTGTGATTAGTGAATATGCAAGGCTTATTGCTTACCTGATTTATTGTTGATGAAGTAGCTATGTTTCCATAGTAGAGAAGCTTGCTTCTACTGTACATATGGTTTTCAACCCCATTCATTTGTCCAGACACTAGTGGCATATGTCTGATTCGACTAGAGAACACTGTGACTCACAGACACAGCAGCTGTTTGTCAATATGCAATTATATGAAAATTCTGGCTAATCACATCAGGTTATAACAATCACCAGCGTACTCCCCTACCAATGTGAAACTTCTTGGGCAAAGCATGATGTGACTGAAGCAATTATGTCATTGGCTGAAGATATGAGGTCTGAAGCTACCCTGCTCATTGGTTTGAATAAGCATGCATTGCAAGGTTAGTCTCAGTTTAAATACAGGATGACGAGTCATGTTCAATGTTGGCATAGTATCGGTTCATCTCCAATTCAATATATGACAGTAACCGAAATCCCTTCAAGGTGAGAAATTAAATTGCGATAAGCACTGCTGAGCAAGATCGACTGATGTTTCAACAACTATTGCAAACTGATTATGAGATGTCAAAGTTCAAATTCTATTTGACAGATTGTTTGATTTGATAACATGAAATGGATGGCGTGATTGTTAGCCAAAGCGTAACACTTTAATACTAGATCATATGAACACAATAACCAATGGGAAGGGATGGCAGTCATTACAAGGTGCATTTGGAAATTGTATCACACAACTCTGATAACGCAATTATAAGCTATAGAGTCATTGCAGTGAAGACTGAGTATACATGCATCTGAAGACTAGTATAATTGAAAGGCATTGTTTCGGCACTGAGAAGAACAAGCCCATGCCACAATTCACAGTCAACAATCAGATACACAGAAGATGACCTTAAAATATTATTATGAAATCCATCTTGTTAAAATTACTTCTTTAATTCACACCCGTGACTTTGCACTATATGACTGGTTACAGGTTGACACAATCCGAGTATGCATTGCAGCAGATAGTGGAGTGTTTTGTAGATCTGATCATGGCTTGAAATGTGGAGTCTCTAGCCAATACATCAGTATGGCACTTTGGTACACACACAATGGTAGCATCTACCACCCGGCTGTTCAGGACTTGTCAACCAGGCTAGGAACCTCCGAAGAGTCTTCTCAAGAAGGTTATTTACCTGGTGATGTGACATTCACACACATGACAGAAACCAAAGTACATCGCACAGAATACTCGACATGCCAGTCATCTTGTGGAGAAAGATGATTTCTGGTGAACATGATCAAAAGGTATTGGAACGGGCACTATCAAGTGTAGGTGATATAGATAACCAATAATCTGAGGTGGAATAGTAGAGTCACACTGCACAAGGTTTGTTTTAAGGACTGAAGACAAAATATGAGTTGAAGATATATTAAAGTCATAACTTGCTTTGCTATACATGAGAACCTGTAAGGAGAGAAGAAAAGGGAATGTTCCAACACCAAGCAGTCTCTCTTTATATACAATTTATCTACCACCCTTGAACCACTCCTCATGCTCTGATGCACCATCTCAATCTTTCCCCATGGTCTTTCAAACAGCAAACACAACTCTTATCAGTACAACCATGCCATATTATCCGAGATTGCAACCCCTCCAGCCACTTCCATATCGTGAGGAACTATACCACCACAATCTTGTAACTTTCCCCATCTCTGTCGATGCCTCTGTCTTTCTCTAATACTGCTTCCTACTGAATTCTCCCAGAACCATTCCTCTATACAGCTTCTATTATCACCTGCCAGCTGTACTGTAACAGACTTATTGTCATGATTTGACAATGGATGAAACAGTCACCATCAACAAGCAACTGTACTTAATTCAATAAATGTGATGTTAATTATTGTGATTAATCACCCACATAACATTAGCTTAGGGGAGGAAGGTAATTGAAGAGTAACATGGTTCAGTGCACAGTGGGTGAATCCGTACACAGCTCTGGGCTGCCAGGGGGTTGTACTGAGGAGAGGTGTGGGAGTCGCTGGTGTTGAACATTACTGATTGCAAGAAGCTTGTATTGTCCAGTACAGATACATTTGTAATTGTACATATGCAGTATTCATAGCATGGTGTGAATATTCTCCACAAACCCATACCAACCAGTGTTGCTAGTAGTCCCAACAGTTCCAGTCCAGGAGGGCTCAGTGGAGTCCAGTGCACAAAATAGTTGCACTGCACTGGACTGAAAGCTTAGGGAATTGCACTACACTGGTACCGTGTGGACCAGTCCAATACTAACAATTTAGGTGATACCTAACACACGGTATTAGAGTAACTTCTCCTTGGGAATCAGTCTTCTAAGATGGTATTATAAATTGAAATCGTTCTATTCAGATATGATTTCCATTGGTTCATCACCTTTGCACTGATTTCAGTCAAGTACAGATATCAAATGGTATTGGGTTAGGGTCCAATGTCACATGCTGGCTTGTGCATTTGGTATTACTATGTGTTATCATAGACAATTGAGAGAGAGATGCATCGAGGATTTCGCATCAGTACACACCAGTCTACCTACCCTTCCAGATAGGCTTGGATTTGGTCCAAAAATCACACTGTTGGATAGCACGGTCCGCACCAGTCCAGATTACTCCTGAGCTGTGTGCAAATATTCCGCACCAGTTCAATCCCAGTTCAAAATTGGAGTGGACTGGACTGGACTGGACTGGGATCGTTCCAGTCTGAACAGGTTCATACCTGGACTGCTGGCAATACTCATGCCAACTCAGCTGGCATCTCCAGCTATGAACATTATTTTAGAGAGATTATACATCAGTCCAACAGCAGCCTTATGCCAGGGAGATATATCATATATGCCACAGCTGGCAGGGATGCAAACAGAGTGGCATTTCATAACTGTCGAATGAATACCTTGTGCGGATTAAGAGGCCAGATCCCAGTTACTTCAAATGTTCTCAAGATGATATTCTTGGTAAGTGCTGCAGCTCAAGTGCTTCTGACAACTCCGTAGAAAACAATTAGAGTGAAGCAAAGGGTGGTATACTAGTGGGTAGGCTAATTTATAAAACTGTTCTGTTTTAATTGCATTACCTTCTTTTCTAACCTATATATCTAGCCCATTCTAATAGCAGCAAGAGGGAGGTCCAAACAGCTCCCTATCAGGAGGTTGTAGAATATATGTAGAGTCTGGAGAAAGGCAAACAGGGTAAATATTTCTATTTAAGCAAAAACTGCAAAATTGCCATGTTAGATCAAAGCCATCACCATCAAGGATTAGAATACATAGCTTGCAGCTTGCACTGCAATAGTTAGTTTGAGTAGGAGGTCAATCTAATGGTTTAAACATCTTAATAGTATATTTCTCAAAGTTCTGTTCCATGCACTTGAGATCCAATTTATTGTCAGTTCAGTCTTATTGACAATGCAAATGTTTCTCATCAGCAACAACTTAAGTTTCCGTCAGAAACACCCGGGTGTTCTGGACGGCTCTGACAGCTCTAACGGAACCTCGTACTCTCTGACAGAGTATGACAAGCTACCCGTCGCACAGGCGACGGGTCTGAGTTTACTAAACTGATGTAGTGGCCTTCAGGCGCACCTGGGAGCACCTGGGAGCAGTCTGGGAAAAACATCTTCTTTGGGAATGCTGCTGGTGCACCTAGAAATCATAAGTACTACTTATCGTTCAACGATTTTCACAACTTATGCATTCAGTTTGTATTCTCATCTATGGATCTATGAATCTATATAGCTACCTACCTACACACGGTATATCTGGACTGGCAGCAGGCGCTGATGGACAATTCTTCGAGGTGGGCCTGATGATGACGATCCAGTGAACTCAGAGATACACTCTGAGGCCGTGATCAAGAGACTTTGGAGATGCACTTGGAGGCTGTGATCGAGCGAGTTTGGAGATGCAATTGCAGACCAAGATTGAGCGAACTCAGAGATGCACTGGGAGGCCGTGATCAAGCAATTTTGGAGATGCACTTTGAGGCCGAGATCGAATGAAGTCAGAGATGCACTCCAAGGCCGTGATCAAGCGAGTTTCGAGATGCACTTGGAGGCCGACATTCAGTGACCTCAAAGATGCACTGGGAGGCCATGATCCACGTCATTGAGCGAGATTGGAGAAGTACTTTGTGGCTATGATAGAACGAGTTTGGAGATGCAATTGGAGGCCTAGATCGAGGGAACTTAGAGATGCACTCAGGGGCTGTGATCGAGTGAGTTTGGTGATGAACTTGGAGGTCGAGATCGAGTCAACTCGGAGATGCACTTTGAGGCCGTGATCGAGTGAGTTTGGAGATGCACTTTGAGGCTGAGATCGAGCGAACTCAGAGATGCATTTTGAGGCCGTGATCGAGTGAGTTTGGAGATGCACTTTGAGTACGAAATCAAGTTAACTCAGAGATTCACTCCGAGGCCGTGATCAAGCGAATTTCAACATGAACTTGGTTGCCGAGATGGAGTGAACTCAGAGATGCACTGGGAGGCCGTGATTGACTTGATCAAGCGAGTTTGGAGATGCACTTTGAGGCTGTCAGCGAGCGAGTTTGGAGATGCAATTGGAGTCCGAGATTGAGTGAACTCAGAGATGCACTGCGAGGCCATGATCGAGCGAATTCGGTTATGCACTTCAGTCTACAGGCTGTCGATGGGAGGCGCGCCAGTTGCTGAGACTCTATTCATCGGTTAGTTAACTTGAAACCGTGGGAATGTGACAAAGTGACTTCACGTTTGAATCTATTATAGAGAACTGGCTGGTGGCAGTGGATCGGTAGGGAGGTTGGCCGGAAGCTGAAGCAACATTCAGGGTTCAACTCGAATTCGTGAGAATAAAGGGACGACAGACAATCTTAGGTGTAGGCTGTACTCGGTGTATGCTGCACTCAGTGTTGACTCATAATAATGAAATGGAGTGATAGAGAGGGATGACTTAACTTCGTGTTCTTGAGATAATGGCAGAGTTGTGGACAAGAAAGAGAGAGATGGGGGATGAAGATGAGAGCGATATGGAGGATACGAGTGGCTATGAGAAATTACGAGTACGACTTGCCCAATTGGGTTTAGAAGACCTCATATCGGAGTTATTACCCGCCAGATCAGGACTCATACCTGCCGTAGCGGGGATGGTCAATTGACTCGCACACCATATTCTCTCAAGGCCCACTTTCTCATGATGATTTCCCCCATCTCCTCTGATCTCTCGCTTTCTTGTGCTCAACTCTACCATCACCTAAGAACACAAAGTTAAGTCATCCCTCTCTTTCTCTCCATGCCATAATCATGAGTTCAAACCGAGTACAGCATACTCCAAGTACAGCATCATCCCAAGATCGATAGTCTCCCGCGTCCAGCCAGTTTCTCATCTCTCGGCGGATGTTGTACTCAACTCTCTACATTCCCACAATTACAAGATAACCAATGAATAGAGTCTCAGCGGCCGTCGCGCCTCCCTCCAAATTGACCGCCTCCAAGTACTCCTCCGATATTGCACAATCATAGCCTGCAAGTGCATCTTAAACTCGTTCGATCACACCCTCCCAGTCCATCTCCAAACTTGATTGATCACGGCCTCCAAGTGTGTCTCTCAGTTAACTCGATCTCGGCCAACAAGTGCATTTCCAAACTCAGTCGATCACGGCCTCAAAGTGTATCTCTCAGTTCACTCGATCTCAGCCTCCATGTGCATGTCCAAATTTGCTCGATCACGGCCTCCAAGTGCATCTCAGAGTTCACTCCATCTCGGCCTCCAAGTGCATCTCCAAACTGGCTCGGCACAGCCTCAGAGTGCATCTCTGAGTTCACTCGATCTTGGCCTCCATGTGCATGTCCAAACTTGCTTGATCACGGCCTGAAAGTTCTTCTCTGAGTTCACTCGATCTCGGCCTCCAACTGCATCTCCATACTAGCTCGATCATGGCCTTCAAATATATAGTTAAGGAGCGATGGTGGGAGTAGGGAGATACAGGGGTAACAGAGGTGGAATGAGCGATGCAGAGTATATATTCGGGAGACGCCGGGGTAGATAGACAGCATCTCATTTTCATCTCATCTTGTCATACTACAAAAATACACATTCTATCTTTCCCAACTTTTCGTGTCACTCGCTGTTTCCGAGATTTCGTGGATCCATGCAATTGCGTGGATCTTCACGGCAGGGTAGAATCATATCTTCTTACCTTCGTCCTATTGTCCTCGAGCTTAATGTAGCAGGAATGTGTGGAGAGATTTTCGCAGTAGCAACCATTGCAATCCCGATGCAAGCGTGTACCCAATAAAACCATTCTGATGTACGGTCACAGTTGGCCACAATGCCAGAGTGTTTGTTTAAAATAGAAGACCGAGAGAGAGAGAAGAAACAGCGAAATGGCAATTGGGGGGCGATATGAAGCGCGACACGTAGTATCGACACCGGGTGCGGAGTAATCTGCCAGCAGGGTGTCTCGGACGGCTCTTACAGCGCATGTTCACTCTGATGCAGCCATTCCACCCAGACAGAAATGTTTTTTGCTGATGCTTGTTCTGTACCTTGCATGCCTGGCAGCATGCCATCCATGTAGCTGCTTACCCCCATTGTAGTTATACATGGGTGGTATATCTATAGCATCTGTAGCAATATGCTGTGAAATTTTACACTGTTTGCATATTTCATCCTGGAAATCATGATCATTCATTGAACCTCTATGGCATATCACCATCTCGTGGACAGTCTCACGAAGTTGAATTACCTGCTAATTGATATTCTAACAGTTATCTCACTGTGCATTGACTTTTCCTCCATGTTTCAAAGGTACAGTAGCCAGTATTAGCTTAAAATGAATATATAGACTAAAATGATATACTTTGTGAAAAAAGTCCTTTAAAATTAGAGAATGATTTGCATTAGCCCTGTGTCAATCTCCACTTTTGCAGAACATTGCAGTGTTTGCAGGATGGTAGTTAAGATAGTGTCTCATCTGGTGCTTTCCACATTGTTATTGCACATTTGGGGGTAGAAGGGACATTACAAATGCCTTAACCATCATCGCTTCCAACTGATTCCCCAAGTCAACAAGAGTCTCATAAAACCTGACCTAGTGGACTCGCTCTTCCCTTCGTACATGCTTCTTATTTTCTCATATACCAAAAACCATTCCCATGCTAGAACCGTAACCAAATCAGACCAGAACGAAACAGTAAACGACGCGTAAAACAGAGGTGCCGCTTGGGGGGAGCGGAGGCCGCTGCTGGGGCCACCGCTCCACCTGGAATCTCCCGTTCTTGGCCGGAAGCCAATTCACTGGGAGTTACAGTCCAGAACCATAACGGGCTGCCTTTAGTATGTGTAGGGGTGTGGGTGGGCAGGTTTGTGAAGCTGGATGCACTGCTTTGCCTCAACCCCTGCCGCTCCGCTCCTCTTTATATACCTTCTCCCTCGCTCCTGGCCTCCTTACTTCCCTCCAATCCCGCGGCTTCTGGCGCAAAACCTCGAGCTCAGGCTGTGGCCCGGGCTGCGGAGCACTCGCTCTGGCGCTTGCTCCGAGGCTTGGTTGTGCTCATGCTTTGCTCCGGCCCGGGCCCGTGCTCTTGCTCAAGCTTAAACTTTTAGCTCAAGCTCAAGGTTTTGGCCACCATCTTCCGTCCCTTCTGTCGGCCAAATTGCTTGCCCTAGCCAGCCGATGGCCATTGCTGCTCACCCTTGCCAGCTGATGGCCATTGCTGCTCGCCCCTACTACCCGTCGGTCAATTCCCGCCTGCCAATTCGCTTTCACTAGCCCTCAGTCAAGCTGGACCATCTAGTGGACTCGCTCTTCCTTTCGTACATGCTTCGTATTTTCTCATATTCAAAAAACCATTCCCATGCTAGAACCGTCACCAAATCAGACCAGAACGAAACAGTAAACGATGCGTAAACAGAGGTGCCGCTTGCGTGGAGCGGAGGCCGCCGCTGACGCCGCCGCTCCACCTGGACTCTCCCAACTCCAGTGGCAGCCCCCAAATGATGTGGAGGGGGTGTTATGGGGAGTGGTCTGGTGAGTTTTGGAAGCGACGGGCGATTTGGAAGACTTGCTCGGGGTGGTAGTCGATGTAGGCTTGGTACGCGTTTGATGACCATCGGCCGAGCAGTTGCATTTCATTGTCGGCCGGCCCCGCTGCCTTGGCCGAGGTTGCTGATCCCCTTCGGAACGAGTGTCCCGAGTATGCTCCCCTGACTCCCAGCTGTCCCAGCAGTTCCCGTAGGTGCTGGACCAGGTATTCCTGTGTAAATGCTTCGCTTCATGGGCCATCCCCCGGGGGGCGGGCGAAGGCAGGGGCGAGTGGGGTCCAGCTTGGGCACAATTCGTAAAGGTGCCGCATGGCCGTGACTGGGCAGGTGGCGTCGCTCGATGCCGACAGTGTGATCGTGACTCCTCTGCGGATGGGGTCCGTTTTCGAGCTTGGCAGTGCGAGTAGTAGCCGGTCCTCCTCGAATTGGATCGATCTTCGGGTGAGGTTCCATTGTGCGAATTCCGTGTTGCCATGGATTAGGTCGTTCGCTGTCCATGTTATTTCGCCTGCCTGCAGGAATCCTGCGTGTGCGATGCAGAAGGCACTATAGAGGTTCGCATCGCGGGGGTCATTTGCATCTAGCAGTGAGAGGATGCGGATGAGGAGGCCACGTGTGATTGGAAGGCGCTCCTTCCTGTTCGGTTCGCCGTGGAATCGGTTGATTCCTCTGATGATGCGCTGTAGGCCATGGTTGGCAAATGGCTCAGTGCTGAGCCCGAGGTCAATGTGGGGTGACTTTATGCCTGTGAGGTATCTTTCGATGATCTTTGTGCGCAGGCCACGTTCCCCGAGTTTGGCAGTCCACAGTGCGAGCAGCTGCTCCGACGGTGGGAAGGGCGTGACTCCTCGTACTGCGCAGAAGTGGAGGAAGTCGTTTCTTGGTGTTGTATATGTGCGTCGGGTCTGAGAGCTGAGTCCCCACCAGGGATATCGTGCGGCCTGGGGGGGGAGGTTGCAATCCTCGTACCAGGTGTCTGGTGCATTGTTTGCCATTGTATCTAGTGTAAATTTGGGCAGAGGTTAGCGATTTTTTCTGTGTCCTATCGTGAGAGTGCGTCAGCAAGAGTGTTTTTCTTGGTCGGGATCCCTCTGCAGTGTAGCTCGATATCGTGGAGTGCTATGTGCATGGCTATTTGCCGGAGTGGGCTGAATGCCTGGCCTTTGACGCTTCCCTTTGCGAGTGCTGCCACGACTGCCTCCTTGTTGCAGTGCAGTTTGATCCTACCGGCTCTGGACTCGGTTGTCCAGGTGCGCAGTGCGTGTAGCACTGCGTACATTTCTTTGAAGTCAATGTGTTTGGCTTTATACCGCTGTGGGACCGTGGTACAGAAGAGCTGGGCCGGTGTGTGTATGCTAGACAGGGTTTCTCCTGGTCTGAGAAAATAGCCCTCGATCCCTTGCTGTCCAGATGCGTCTGTCCAGAGCCGTAAGATTTGCCGTGGGTGGTGTAGGAGTCGGATCCCGTTCCATTGAGGGAGGAACGTCTGCCACCAGGAGAGGTCCTTCTTGATCTCCAACGAGACTCGAATGTGGTGAGTTCGCGATGTCGCCGTGAGGGCGTTGTAGAGTCGACAAAGGAAGGGGCGGCTGGCTGGCGCCCCTTTGGAGGCAAATGACAAGAAGCCCAAGGTCGTTTCCAGGCTTCTGTGTGTTACTGAGTGCGGTGCGAGTGTGGAGTTGACCAGTGCCGTTGCTTTCTCTTGCTTGTCGGGCGGCAGGCGTGCCTCCATTGCTTCTGTGTCAATTTCGATGCTGAGGAATCTGATGCAGTGTCCCTCTTCGTTCTTTCGTTCTTTGACTCGGAATCCCAGGTCGCTGCAGATCTGACTGAAGTCTCCATTGTACCTGTTTGGTGCGTCTGATGCTGCGGAGGGCGGGAACATGGCGAGGAAGTCGTCAAGGTAGGGGAGTGTATGTTCCCAACCCCGTTCGGTTTGGAGGATCCATTCCAAAGCCGATGCGAAGAGGTTGAAGATGGCTGGCGATGTGCAGCAGCCGAATGGGAGGAACTGGTCGCACCACCATGTTCCCCTCCAGCCGAAACCTAGTAGCCACCAGTCATCGGGCTGCACCAGGATGTGGCGAAATGCGTCTACGAGGTCTCGTTTGATTATAATTGCTCAGGGCCCGGAGGCCTGTACCGCGGCTACGGCGTCGTCGAATCGCGTGTATGTGAGTGTCCCCCACGCTTGAGGTATATAGTCGTTGTCTGAGTGCCCGCTTGGCGATGATAGGTGGTGGATTCTCCTCCAGGTGCCATCTTGCATCGGTGCCAGTCCAAGTGGTGATGCTATGTATTTGGCTGGCAGGGTTTTGAGTCTGAGGATTTGGCTGGTGGACGCGCGTTTTACGATGTCTTTCGCGATTAAAGTGGGTTCGTTGAGAGCCGATGGCAAGTTTTCCCCGAGGATGAATTGCGGGGGGCCTGAATAGCCGATGAATGCTCCGTAGCGGATTATGTCTATGAGCGTGTTTCGTAGGCCTGGGTTTGGGTGGTTCTGTAGCCAATTATCCCATCCTGTTTCGAGTAGAGGTCCACGGTTTCTTACGTTTGGTTGGCAGGTGTCTGTGGGTGTGAACGGAAACTCCAGTTGAGGGCTCTGGAGCCGCAGGGGCATCGTCCCTTTGTCTGTTGGGGGCCCTGCAGATCCCTATGGCCGCCGGGATATGCGCTGGCTTAGAGGCGCGCCTTGCTTTTGGCTGCACTGTGTGGCTGGATGAGGTCACTTGCATATTGCGCAGGCGTGAGTGTAGCAGCAGGTTGGGTAGGTGCAGGTGTCCTAGTTGTAATTGTTGCATATCTCGTCGCTGGAGCTGCTGCAGTTGGCTGGGCCGTGCGGAGCCCCAGCTGTGTGTACTCGTTTCGTGGGGCGGGCATTATCGGCGGGCATAAGTTTCAAGAGTTGGGCCGTCTCGATGCCGTGGTCAGGGGTGCTCCAGACTGATGGTTCGTATACGCCTCAGCTTATTGTCTTCTGGTGGAATACGATGTGGAATTTTCGTACACTGTCCCATGTGTGGGTGCGGAGGTGTTTGTAGAGTGTATGTATGTACATCATGATGGCGAAGGCGAGTGGGAGCTTTTGCGGTGGCGGTGCGAATGTGCATATGATTACGCCATAGACCATGAATGGGCGCATCAGGTGGGATATCGATTCGTATTCCTCGAGGTCGAGGTCTTTGCAGGTCGTGGGGAGGTTGAGGCTGGCTTCTCCCATGTCAAAAGAGTAAAATTGTGGGCGTTTCTTTTTGTAGGTGAACGAAGCTTCGAGCTTCAGGAGGCTTGCGGCTTGGAACTTGTTTGTGTATATGGACTGCACGACTCCTGTGTCCAATGCTGGGAATATCTCTTGGATTGAAAGGAGCATGGGGTCATTACCTGGTAGTTCTGCTATCGCGCTGGTGCCCGTGGTTGCTATGCCTTGCGTGCTCGGGGTTGCTGCGGGGCCTGGTCTGCTCTGGGCTTCGAGAGCGGCTGTGAGAGCTCGAAGTACGACGTTCATGTTGATATCGGGTGTGTTCTGACCGCTCGTGCCTGACCGTGTGCTCGGGGCGGTCGCTCTGTCTTGCGCGAGGTGGATTGTGTCCTGGGTGTTGGGCGGGGTCGCCTGGCTGTCTCCCTGGGTCTGCTGGGACGCTGGGGCGGTGTCATGTCCGCGGGTCCTGCTGCAGAGCTGGCGACCGGTGCCGCTGCTACTGCCGGGGTCCGAGGCCTGGCTTCCGTTGCTTGAGTGGCTGTAGGTGAAGTTGGAGTTTGACGACATTGTTTTGCGTTTTTGGATCGGGGGGGGGGGGGCAGTGAGAAGAAGTGCAAGAGAAGTGTTTGTATGAGAGAGTATGAGAAGATGATGTTTGTTTGTTTTTTGAAGCTGGATGCGCTGCTTTGCCTCAACCCCTGCCGCTCCGCTCCTCTTTATATACCTTCTCCCTCGCTCCTGGCCTCCTTGCTTCCCTCCCATCCCTCGGCTTCTGGCGCAAAACCTCGAGCTCGGGCTGTGGCCCGGGCTGCGGTGCACTCGCTCTGGCGCTTGCTCCGACTCTTGGTTGTGCTCTTGCTTTGCTCCGGCCCGGGCCCGTGCTCTTTCTCAAGCTTAAACTTTTAGCTCAAGCTCAAGGTTTCGGCCACCATCTTCCGTCCCTTCCGTCGGCCAAATTGCTTGCCCTAGCCAGCCGATGGCCATTGCTGCTCGCCCTTGCCAGCCGATGGCCATTGCTGCTCGCCCCCACTAGCCGTCGGTCAATTCCCGCCCGCCAATTCGCTTCCACTAGCCCTCAGTCAAGCTGGACCATAAACGATTACTGCTCTGCCAGAGTCAGCTGCTGCTAATTCTCCTGCACTGTGCCCCTTGGCTATCCTCCTCTCAGTCAGACTTGTAAGGTTGCACATGTTATACTATATAATGAACTCACAGCACAGAGACATAGTTTAACACCTGAACAGTATGCATTTTTGGCCTTGTGAATCTCATTCTTTCTGTCAGTTACTCCATCTCTGCACTTCACTGTACTATGGTTGCATTGTTGCAGGGCGATAGTGAAAAGGGAGTTTGTATGTGGGGTAATTAAACATCGCTACTTCTGGCGCTTGTGTGCTTTTTTGCGTGATCGGTTGCTAGGCCGTGGGCGGTTACAGTGTAAATTACATTACAGATGTTACTGAGAAAAATGGCCCTGTGTGACGTACCGCTCTTAGAGAAGCTGTTTCTGGAATGGTAATCCATAGTATATTTCACGTGTGTGACTATGAGGTCCTATGGACCTGCGCGTTGACTATACTACTATGATACACATGCGATTATGCACGCTTGATACTATACATCACACTGCATACAACAAACTTGAAACCAAGCTGCCAAATGTACTTCATTGTACGCTCCCAAGTACATTCTGAAGTACAATCCTGATTGCACTCGACTGCACACTCCCAGCCTGCTTGACTGTACACTCCCAAGTGCACCTCCGAGTACGCTGCCAAGTACACCTCCGAGTACACATCCGAGTACGCTCTCAAGTACACTCCCAAGCATGCTCTCAAGTACGCTTCCGATTGCACTCGATTGCACAATCCCAGCCTGCTTGACTGTACGCTCCCAAGTAAGCTCTCAAGACACTCCCAAGTACACCTCCGAGTACGCTTCCAAGTACACCTCCGAGTCGCTCTCAAGTACCTCCCATGTACGCTCTGAAGTACACTCCCGAACACGCTCTCAAGTACACCCCCAATTGCACTCGATGGCACACTCCCAGCCTACTTGGCTCTACGCTCACAAATACACTCACAAGAGGCAAGACACTCCCAATCTCACTTGACTATATGCTTCCATGTATGCTCCTGCATGCTCGATCCAGAGACTTGCTAAGTTGCAAGCGCCAGGCACCGGGAGGTGTGAGGCAGGCGGCATGTGGCAGGCAGTATTTGGCGGGCACCGTGTGGAGTGTGGCGTATAGCAGGTGGCAGGTCGCGGGCGGCGGGCGGCGTATGGTGGCCAAAATCATGACATCGGTTGATATCATAGTCTGAGCCTTATCTTTAGCGCGTCCATCGCGACAAGATCTCACAATGCCTCACAATCATGGTGTTGACAATTGCAGCCTTAGATTCTGCGGGAAAGGTAGACAATTGGATCTTGGGGAGAGTAGATCTCCGACTCAGATTTTCTAGCGGAATCTGCTGCTTGCTTCCCATCGATTGTGTGCATAGGTGTGCGTATTCAGTCTGAGGCTGATGGTGATGATGGCGATGGCGATGGCAATGATGATGGTGATTGTGATGGTGATCATAGTACCAGAAGTACTTTGGCAAGTAGGTTAGCTACGTCAAAGTCAGCGTCACAGCTTTCACAGACTTAGAGCCTTCTATTAGCCAAAGCTTCCACAAACTCAGAGTTTTCCATCGGCCAAAAGCTTCCCGTGGAAAACTCTACTCCTCCCGAAGCGCGGCTCTCTCAAGCGCGGCTCTCAAGTGCGGCTCCCAAGTGCGGCTATCAAACAGGCTATCAATCAGGCTTTTAAGCAGGCTCTCAAGCAGGCTCTCAAGCGCCAGCGGGCTCTCAAGCGGACTCAGCGATTGTGTGTACAGTACCGGTATAACAGCGAAGACTGCAGGCAGTAAAGACAGGTATAGGTCCATCTCCAGCCGCCAGACGCATATAGTTCCATAGGCCTACGCGCACATCTCTATGCATCGACTATTGATGACTATAGACTGCGCGTTGCGCAGAGTTCTATGGGAAGCTTGCTATGAGCTGAGCGTGTGCGCGTGTGCGCGTAGCACAACCTATAGTCGATTTGCACTTTTGTCGATGGTACTTAAGCACTACACCATATATACCTTGTGCCTGTTTTTGATCCCTGCTGTTACCGAAGCGTCCTCAGATCTCTTGACTGAGTGAGCTCCTACCTTGAATTTTGACTCTCTTGGTCAACTGTAAACCATTTTCTGTTGCAATAAATGGCACTATCTGTAATGCTTACACTCTTTCTACTTATACTATGCACTATTCTATTAAAAGAGGTTGATATTTTGATGTTCTACTCGTCGGTTCACCAAGTTATTGGACACGTACTAACCCTAACCCCACGCTGGTACTCGCTCATCTAAGCGCTCGGCGTGGGTTGGGGTTTGCCACGTGTCCAATAACTTGGTGAACCGACGAGTACTAGCCTTGTTTACTACCAGACGAAGAATGATGGGGTACGGAGTGGCAGCACCACATCAATATTTGTAGTCTGGGCTCGAGACAAGTGTAACCCTTAACACAAAGCTTTATGTAGCATAACCCTATGAATTCTTGGTATTTATGTGGTATGACTCTAAAGATATTCTATTCAGTAAAGTAACCCCACTAAAAATCTAAATTTGATCTGTCTAAGTGAGATATTTAAGTATCTGGAGTGTGTTGGCAGGTTTTTTAGCCTTATTCTCGATGTGGTGGTGATTTTTAGCGATCGTGGTTGGTTCCAGTAATAAAACTAATGAGTTGCCATTGAATGCCAATCAAGACGCAACAACTCAAGGTGATTACTACTCATGTTTTTTTGGTGTGCTGCAACTTCACCCATTCTATTCTCACTACACACCTACGACCACAAATTACGTTTCAACCACTTGAGCCCCACCTAGAAATTCGATAGCCTTATTCGCGACCACCCAATTGTGCGGTTTATCAACTTGTTTCACTGAGACTTAAATCACATTAAGCATATTGTTCTCCTTTCACCAGCTCACCCACCTCACCTTCACCAAAAGTACAATGCCCAACCCCCTCCCTTACACCGACAACTCCCCACTTCACCGCCTTGTCATAAATTTCAGCTCCGTCCTCAGAATGACAAGCCGCGCTGATTGCAGCACTAGACGCCGCCGCAAATGGCATTCCCGGCGCGTACTTCCTCCCCGCATGTCCCACCACCGCCACCATCATCGCAGCCGCCGTGATCATGCTCATAATGATAGCTATCGGCGAATACCCCAGTGTTTCAAACGATTGGTTTCCCCTGTCCTTACCACCGGTATATGGCCGCTCGACACCATGCACAAGCACACGAACCGCGACATAAAAGAGACTTTGGGAGATCATCCAGTGGAGGACTAGTGATAGTGTCATGAACGGAATCGCATATCGCAACGGGAGCTGCAGAAAATAGGTACTGCGCTGCTGGCCAACTGCCCAGGAGGTGCGGAGTCCAGCCTTAGGCTTGGAGGCGTAGAGGCTCCATTCTCGTGAGGCGAACATGCGTGTCAGGGCGGCATTGTAGCTGAGGTATAGGAGAGAATAGATTGCTTGCGGAAGATTGGCAAGGATAATTAAAGGAAGCGTACCATGTGGGATATGGCCCACGTCGACCAGGGTGAGTACATCGGTGGAGCCAATGCCGAAACGCCAGTATTGAGACAATGTTGGTGCAGAACTGTCAAATGCTCCGTAAAGTTGGGCTCGCACAAAAATGAGCAGGAGGCCAGTGGCAATGATGCCAAGGAGGGTTCTGTGTGCGCGCATATTAGCCACGGGAATCTGTCGGCGGAGGGGCGATCTTACACACAGGTGACGCATACCCAGAGCCATATCGGGGCAGCCTGAAACCAACGGGTTTCACGCCCAGCCCACTTTTGAGGTCGTCGTATGTTCTCCCAGTTTTTGCTGTCCTTAAAGGCTTTGCCGGGCGCAATGCAGAGTCCTGCCGTGGTTGAATCAGGGTACTTCAAAAATGATTCCGCTGCATCGCCGAGGGTAACCAGTAGTTGCGTACGCTTCGATTCCTTGAACTGTAGCAAGGTGCAGTACATACACACTACCTTGATGATGTTGCAGATTAGAGTGATAAGCATGATGGAGGCGTTGAATGATAAGGTGCACTCTTCCGGCCAGGGTTCCGCCAGGCAGTATTCGATGGGCTGACCATTGACTTCCCACCCCGAGGACTTTACGTTTTCGGCAACTTGTCGGGTGTCGCACCACTTCCCCACGAAACCACAGATCCACTCGTATAAGCGGGCGTTGTTGGTATTCAGGTAGATGTCGAAAGGTATTACCACCGGATTCGCACCGCTACGTCCAGATACTGTGAGGCTGTTGTTGGAGGTGACCAAGATCAGGTCATGGTAGTCGGAGATGAAGCTCTGGCCGTATTTCCGTATGCAGGCAGCATTCTCCAACCGCTCAAAGGAACTCGCGTGGGTGCGGATATATTCGACGCGGTCTTTCCAATCGGTATTCTGAATGGGGTCAGACTGGCTGTAGTTGCAACCGTACATGCACGATGTGATATAGTACGACGATCTTTCAAGAAACGCTTTCGGTGCCACAATACCGGAGTAGAGATTTGTCCCAACGGACGTAAACACCACCGAGTTGAATCTGGAAAGTCCGTCAGTAGCTACTACAACGGTGTGCAAGACACTCAGGAACTCACAACAGATGCAGCGGAACGGAGCTAAGCGCAAGAAGCCACCACAGTACTACCCGTCTCTTACTAATCCACCGTAGATTCCGAAAGCTGGGCACGCCAATTTCCACCCAACGGCTGCACGCGTGGCGCTTATTAATTTCCTCCCTAGTCGGTGAGTTTAGGACTTGCATGGTGTAGTTCCCCGCTCCAAGCAAACACGTAGATACAGCGTTGATGCCAAAATGCAGCCATAGCGAGAAACGCTTCGTCGTCTTGCACTTGCCGGTGTACATAACCACTGTTCCGTTCCCCGCGCTGCCGCTTCCATGCTTTGCCAGCACGTATATCGAGATGATCATGTTGAAAACAAAGATGCATGTCGTGAAAATTGCGCAGAGCCGGATACCTGCTCGCCAGCCCTTACGCCAGTGCGACGTGCGATCTGTCTGCGGGGATACGGACCCCTTCCGTTGCATCAGAGGATCCTCCGCGTCTGGTGCCTTTGACGGCGTCGAGGTGTCGGCATGGGGGTCTGAGTGCGAGGGAGTTGGATCCTCAGACATGGGAGCGATGGAGGGTGGGGTGAAGCAAAGTGAAGTTGCAACCGTCAGCAGTCGACGTTAGGTCTAAGGAGGTCGTCTGGGGAATCTTACTGATTATTAATCGCTTACAAGCGCGGTAAATTTAGTGTGTCAGACGTAGCAGTTTCACAGAATATGTGCTTCCCAATGGTCAATAAAGTGAGTAAGATACCGTCTGACTCAAAGAGATGTCGTTATATCACCATCGCGTTGTATAAAGATAGTTAAATAGTCTGTCAAACTTAATAGAGATGTGTGTGCAGAGTTTCAGTTTCTTTTTCAAAATTTCAGATCAGGAAATATTCCTACGGATAATCATTCCCGGTAACTACGTAGGCTTTCCCGCTCCCAGCCTGAGAACGAAACCTGCCCGCGAGCTTTAAAGTGGGTGAACGAGAAAAGAATTACTGTAGGTACTCGGATAAAAGGAACGCCCTTGATTGGGCTAGTGCGTTAATACCCGGTAATAGGCACTGTATTCGGTAAGCTACCTGCTGAAACAGGTAATTTAATGCATATGGTTTGTGAGACTTTTAATACCCGAAATCTTACCATATATTCAACCGGGGGCGTACCTTTTATCCGAGTACACTCTGTAGGTATATGTTGTTGACACGTAGTATAATACGTACAACGGTTTGATGAGGTGCTGGGTGGCGGAGACCAAGAAGATCTAACTTACATAGGCACTTACCAATTCCTAATGGCATAGATTGCGGATTGAATGGTGATAACAGAGTGGCATATGGCACTGAGATTGCAATACTATTTAAAATGGCTCAAACCTGCATAGTGTAAGCCGCGCCATACCTCAGCGTACCCACATGGCCTGTAAGTCGGCTAAGCAACCATGCGCAAGATTTAGTAAGGCATACCAGACCAAGCTTCAAGTGCGTACTAATTTTGCGGATACTGTCTCCAATATCCGCCCGAGAATGCCACGGAATATTCTTTTAAAATCCCACTCAATAGCCACATCATAGTGCTGTGGATAGGCTTCAAAACGCTACAGCGCCACTGCCAAAGAGAGATGTCGTCATAGTCCCTTCTCCGTAAAAATCAAAACGTAGATAGTGCTGTGTAGTGTCAAACTTTGGCAAATTTTTACTGGCACTGGCGATGAAGTTCAATTATTAGGCGCCTAGCGCCCTGGCTTGCAGGAAAGATTAAAGTTGTACAACGTGGCACAGGGCATTATAACCGTGGGTAAGACATTTTGGTGAGTAAGTACAAAATGCTAGGAGGTTGAGTTAAAGTGAGGTAATAGCGTTCGTCTTGGGTATTCTGTGGAGGTGTAACTGTCAAGTACGAAACGCCGCAGCAGCGTTTTACCGCGAGGCAGTAGGCCGCGTGTGTCACCTTGCAATACGAATCCCAGGAATTGATACCAATGCTTTACCCAACCTAAGAAATCCTAAGTGCAAAAAGAAAGAATAGCCGCTTTCAGTCACTTTCGGTTGCAATGTATAATATAAACCGCTGCAGTTTATCCACTTGTACATACCACTATGACTCAATCGTCTCAAGCATACAATTTACCCTTCTCTAACCCATGGACATCAGCCACTCCAAACGTGCAATGCCCAACATCCCCCGTTTCGTTTACGTCCCCCCACTTCACCACCTTATCGAAAATCGCATCCCCGTGCTCTGCATGACACGCCGCACTGATTGCCGCACTGCACGCTGCGGCGAACGGCATCCCCGGTCTATACCTCCTCCGTGCATGTCCCAGTACCGCCGCCATCATCACCGCCGCCAAGAACATACTTACAATAATCGCGATTGGCGAGTACCCCAGCGTCTCAAACGTCTTGTTTCCTCTGTTATCACCGCCTGTATACACCTGCTCGACTCCGTGTACAAACACGCGAGCTTTGACAAAAAACAGACTTGAAGAGATCATCCAGTGCAGAAGCAACGACAGCACCATGAACGGGATTGCATAATGATATGGGAGCTGCAACAAGAGGGTACTGCGCTGCTGGCCTTGTGCCCAGGAAGTGCGGAGCCCTGCGTACTTGGTCGAGTATTTGCTCCATTCGAGCGAGGCGAACATACGCGTGAGGATAGCGTTGTAGCTGAGGTAGAGAAGGGAATAGATCGTCTGCGGTAGGTTGGCGAGGATGATTATGGAGATGGTGGTGTTGGGTATGAGCCGCGAGTCGACGAGGGTGAAGGCGCTGGGGGTGCCAACACCAAGGTGAATTAAGTATGCGAAACCGGGGATGGAGTGGAGTGCTTCGGAGAGCTGGACCAGCGCAAGTGCAAGCAAAGTACCGGTGACAAGGATGCCGAGGAGTGTACTGTGAGGATGGGAGTCAGTTTTGAGTGGATGTAGAAGCAGGATGGGAAGGAGATGTTACACAACAGTGGCTGACACCCAGAGCTTTCTCGGCGCAGCATGAAACCAGCGGTATTGTTCGTCAGTCCACTGCTGGGGTCGCGGTAGGTTCGCCCAAGCCGTTTTGTCACAGAACGTCTTCTTTGACGCGATGCAAAGTCCTGTTGTAGTTTCATCCGGAGATCTCAAGAAAGATTCTGCCGCATCACCGACAGTGGTCAGTAGTACTGAAGGCCCCGTCCGCTTGTACCGAAACAAGGCGCAGTACATACACACGGCCTTAATGATGTTGCACATCAGTGTGGCGATCATGATGGAGGTGTTGAAATTCAATGTACACTGCTCTGGCACAGATTCGGCGAGACAGTACTCAATGGGCTGGTCTTCGACTCTCCATTCCGACGACTTCACTTTGTCTATCACGTTTCGGATGTCGCACCACTCAACCTCCGGACCGCATATCCACGAGTAGAAGCGGGCGTTGTTGACGTTGGTGTGGAAATAAATTTCGAACGGTATCACCACCGGCTCTCCACCGCTATCCCCAGAGACCGTCAGACTGTTGTTGGAGGTGACCAGGACCAGGTCGTGGTGTGTTGTTATGAAGCTCTGGCCGTATGCCCTTATGCAGTCGACCTTCTCCAACCGCTTGAACGAATTTGCGTGTGTGTGGATGTACTTGACTCGGTCATTGAACATTGTGGACCCGAAGACGCTGTTACAGCCGTAGGTGCAATCATCCGGCATAGTGTACGATTGCTGGACAAGAAACGATTCTGGAGCGACCACACCGGTATAGGCATTCGTCGCGACTGTTGTAAACACCACCGAATTGAATCTATATGCCATGTCAATAGTAATCATTGCAAGGAAGCTGCACACTCACAGCAGATGCAACGGAACAGAGCTGAGCGCAAGCAACCACCACAGCACTACGCGATCCACACTGATCCGCCGTAGATTCCGGAAGCTTATCACGCCGATTTCCACCCAGTCATTATTCTTATGACTCTTATTGATCTCGCCCCTCGTCGGCGAGATCAGGGCCTGCATGGTGTAGTTTCCAGCGGCGAGCAAACCCGTGGAGATGGCGTTAATGGCGAAATGAAGCCACAGCGAGTACGTCTGTGTTTTCTTGCACTGGCCTTTGTAGACTACCACCGAGCCGGAATTGCCCGTGCCATACTTTGCAAGTATGTATATTGTGATAATCAAGTTAAGGGCGAAGATGCAAGTCGTTAAGATTGCAAAAATTCTGACTCCGGCCCACCAGCCCTTGCGCCAGTGCTTTGTACGCGGCAGTTGTGACGGAGAATTGTTCTCATCAGGTTGAATTAAAGCATCCTTCATATCCGCGGGGTATGGTGGGGTGGACCTATCGGCGACGGTAATCGGGAGTAATGGAATATTATCATTGTGGGATTGCATCAAAGCATCGACGTCTGCGGCTGGCTCTAATATCGTGAAAGTGTCGACATCAATACTAGAGAGTGAGTGAGTTGGGTTTTCCGACATGATAGCGATGGCGGCGGAGGTGGGGTGATGTGAAACCGTTGTGAAGATATACAGATCATGATATGTCGTGTGGCGTCTTGCTAAGCCGATGCACCGCCACGCTGGCCGTTTTTGTTTGCTTTTATCATACCACACTTTTCGTTATAGAAAGGTTGACATGAAGTGTTATATATAGTCAACAAATTGATTTTTGTCATGCTGACGCTTAAAATAACTCCCAACGCTCGACAAATCAAACAACAAAAAGAGATACCATATTTTTCGAAACGTTGCCGTACATGCTATGTGCCCCCCGCAGTATAGGAGAGTAGTGGGTACATCGTATTTTTTGTTGTACGTCGGTAACGTCGCAACACTTTGCATCGGTGGATGTGCCTGCCAACGCATTAAATAACAGTCAAATTTAATAAGAACTCTCAGTCAGTGACTAGATAACTGTCCCAAAGTTTCGTTCTCAATGCTCAATGTTAGGTTGTGTAGTACTAGGGAGCTCTTCAGATATCGCCGGATGAGCATTTGCGCCAAGCCACGCGCTTCATAGAATTACTACCTTTATCCAAGGGTGGTACTAAACCCGTACTGTCCTCGCTCAACGAATATTGCAGATATAGCAGAGCAGAACACCATTGCAATAGAAGGCGTGCATCGGGGGAGAGAGGCGTTGCGCCAAGAATGTGGAGCCTGGAGCCTGGAGATGATCCGGAGTTTAGGTTATACCTTAACATCACGATAACATACTCGATCTTGCTGTGAAATAGTGGTGGGTCCAGTATGGGCGTGTCGGGTGAAACCCGGCGTTGTTATATTTTCTTTGGATGGAAGTGCGGCGGAAATGCAGCGGTTACTTTCGATTTATGGCCTCTTGCCTCACCAGATATTGCCTTAGAATCAAGTCCTGGAGTTATACTCTGATCGCTAGTTATCTGTGTTACTACGAAATATTGTATTCACTTGTTAAGAACATAGCTCTCAAAGAGGTTGGCGGCTAAAAAGTCACCATGTGTGGTAACAAAATCAAGAATTTAAAGTTTCACGAAAGTTTAAAGTTACCTTCTTGGTATGTCCCAACTTTATCGCATTCGTGTGATTTGTGTCGGTCATGTGGCGAGGATGCAAATCGACGCCAACAAGGAAGTTCCACAAATCAGCCGAAGCAGCTTTCACGGGACTTGGTTCAGGAGAGTTAATAGCGCAAGATCCTTGCTCTGATGTGTCGGAACCGAAATAGAGTTGAAGCTCGGCTGAATCCGCTATCCTACACGGCCCGAGCCGTGCCGGACAACGGTTGAGAACTCCTGCACCTACCCCGCGAATTTTAAGCCTGACATCCGGCCTTTCTTCCTCGGTTAAGAAAAAAGGCAGTATATACCCATCAACGACTGCATTTTCTGACTTCATAGTCTCCGCTCTCGGGTTTATCTCAAAACTGTTTGTCGTCCGAGGTTTGGGTGTTAGCTGTCTCAGATAGCATGCTTCACCTCGGACAGGTAACAACTGTAGTTTTTCAGTAGAGGAAAAGAACAGTCGTCGAAGACAAGCCTATAAGATAACTGCTGCACATCATGATTCTTACATCAAAAAGCCCTTTCCCGCATCATCCAACGTCATTCGCAACTCACCGGAGACTGAGGAATAGGGCGCATGGATATCTCGTCACAATAGAACAAGCTGCTGTTTTATCCCCCGGGGGCTAATCGTGAGCTGGCCTGTTTTGTATACACTCTTTCGCGTGTAATATCAATATCGGTAGCGCATATGCTTCGATCCGGAGGATGCAACTTTCAAATGCTTGCTTGTATGGAAGACTCAGTGAATCCAAGCGGAAAAGGGAACTTGGAACATGGTGAAACCTGGAACCCCGGGCTCCCGGTAGTTACTAAGATTGCACAGGGGTGTACCACGCAGCACGCCAAACAAGATGGGTTAAGATGCAGTACCCTGAACGTAGTGAGATAGGCAATGCCTCAATACTCACTACAAGTGGTTACCGCCACTCATGGATAGTTATTGTACCGAAAGAAGACAGGGAAAAAGGCACGTTGAAAAGTTGGAGGTATGTTTGTACTCCGGTCACAGAAGTCCCCACTGCTTAGCATAGCTGTATAATATGCCAAAGTTCAGAGGTTTAGGGTGGACGTTTTGGTAAAGAGCGACAAATGCGGCCATGCATGTAAAAGCTAACACTAACCCTGCTACTATTAGTCGGTATTACAATTCGTATTCTTGGTACCTGCCAATAGGTAATTCACAAGAGTCAAGTAAACGTGACAACAACGGCAACTGGCATATCCGGTTACGGTTAATCAAAAAAATTTCTCCAGCCATAATATACAGTACCATGCGTGTGAGGATGGGAACCCGCACTACTGGGTACCTGCAGGGCTTTTTATCCCAAGCAATAAATGTTCAGGGCCGGATTCGAAGGTAGAAAATACTCGTTCCGAAATCTGTCTGACTGCTTGAAAGTACAATAAACTAGTCTGAGCAGAGGACTACTAGATAGTCAGTATCCGAGTAACATATTGATTGTGTTTCAACCTTCCACAAATGCACAAAGGGAGGAGGTGGTTACGGGGTTCTGTAACGTTTGCTCTATATTATACAAATAAGTTTCTAAGAGCCATCCTTGCCCAGTTTTTTTGTGAACCAGTGAAGTGTAAACGAAACCCCTATGCCGCCACTCCTATTTGACCACCCTCAATAAATACCGTATCTTCTCTTAATTTTCTCACATATCCTGCACAGCTGATTTACGCTTCATTAACGTAAGCAGGGTCATTCGAACTAAAACTACAATCAGTGGCGCTTAATTCCGGTCTCATTAAGGTCTGACTTGGTAAATACTCAGAAAGATGTTTATCGTGTGGATATAGCCCTCCAATCGTGATTCCCCCGGACAGTCTGGATTCTACAGGAGATGAATAACACGTCAGTTTCTATCAAGGTCTGATACCGGATTGATGTGGTTCAGAAGTCTCAACGGTCCAAGACGACTACATTCTTTCGGGTCCGACATCGCCGTCCCGTCCCGGGCATCATGCTGTAGCTTGGTCTGTCTGAGAATTTTCTTCTTCCCAACGGTCTAGTGCGGGTACCTATAGGGAACCGGCAGCTACTAGAAGTAGATATCTGCTACATTTGTTTGCAGTGTTGCTGGTGATAGGCCTGGGTGCCGCATAAATTATCGGTATTCTCTCCGTTTTTTTCCATTGAGGTTTGCAAGTCTCGAGACTGCAGTGCCCTGTAGGCACAAAGTCCAAGGAAACTTCTAGCCGTACCAATGGTGCAATTTCATATTAATCAGATTTTCAGGCCCACCACCGATAGTTTCAGACTCGACAACCGGCGTCTTCACCGACATCTCCGAGATAGATGAGACAGAAGACTTTGAATTGTTCGGTGAAAGACTTAGCACTGGTTTTGGGCTGGTAATTTACCAAGTCGGCCAGTCTTAGTATCATGACTTCGAGGCTACAGTTGACCGACGTCTCGTGGTGACTGAGTGGTAATTCGGTTTTAGTGCTCGGAGACTAAATTGATAACTAAATAACTCTAGCTTCATGTTACAATACTTAGATCTAGAGTAGAGTATGTTGAAATTAATGATTGCACTACCTAAAGAGGCTACAGAGGGTTTATATATATACGGGGTACTCCATGTACGAATGTGTACGCACTTATCTAGGTATAGACACGGCTGAATGCCATCAGCACGTATGAATACCAGCCCAGCAAGCCATACAAAGGCCGAGATTTATTGATGCAACAGAGTACATGGAGCAAGTTCCGAGTGCCTGAACATGATATTATAGCAATAATGATTCATATTTGCATTTAAGAATCAACGAAGCATACACTACATGCTGCTAAAATTTTAGGATTGAGATCGTTAACACTGGCTTATACTTCTCAGTTCGGAAAGTTATAGTTAAGGCCCTTCCACTGTGGACGGACACCCAGTTTCTACATCTCTTACAACCGAGCCTAGAATGGAATATCGTCAACATATGTACCGTAGCTTCTCTCATACCTATATTATATCACAGGTGTTACAAGCATCTTATGACGTCCTTGTCGCTGTCACCGCCACGTTACGGATTATCAACAGCATTGCGGGTGACAATCTTCTGCAGCAGAATTGTAGCGAACCACTCCATCTTCACCTGCGAGTAAGATCAATTTAACGCCGAGAAAGTGATAGAAAACACTGCGGCGATGATGGCACATCTCACTTCAAAATTTCAGCGTGCTGGAATCTTCTGATACTCAGATATTTCCCCATATATATGGCATTCCGAGCGTTTATACGATTGAGGAATGCGTAAAAACTTCACCTAGGAATAAAATCTAACTGATACCGGGGGTCTCCGGGAAGATCCTTCTTAAGAAATTTTGCAAATCGTTGTACCGAACGAGAACCTGCTCGAGTTTTGGAAGCACCGGCAGCGGTTATTTGACTGCATTGCAAATTGAATATATACTAACTGGTTATTTTTTGGATTGTACCTCCTATCCTTTCGCGAAAGTGCGTAGCCGATAATTTTTGCGCCATCGCAGGATGCGAAGTTGTTTGTCAACCCTGCAGCTAAGTAAGCAAGTGAAAGACAATCAGGAGAGCAACCTAAGCTGTAGTGTTAAAGCAATCAGATTCTATAGGTGCTAAGTGCTGATCTCCGAATTCCGCTTTCCGAATTATGCTAGCTGAGGAGACATGGAAATATTGGACAGATTAGTTCCTGCATGATACCAATTACCGCAACAAATTCTGTTCCCAGGACTCGCCACAATCAGAGTAGTGCTTAGCGTGGGAGCCAAACGGGATTATCACATTGCGAAACGTTACTTCATGCCAATCCGTTAGTGCTATCTCCCTATCGTCTAATAGCTGCGGCGTTGGTGGTTAGTGTTGTTCCCATTTAGTAGAGTAGCCGGAGGTGGGCACGGACCAATGCAAGCCGACTCTGGAGAGACACTGATTGCTTGGATGCGCTGCCATCCACCATATGTTTGCATTGCTATTTGCCATCCGTAACAGGCATCGCCTACTTCACGAATTTCTGCATCTTTTTAAGTATTAAATAAACATCGCATAAATTGTAATATCAATTTACATTTTAGATAATACAATGACTACATGACCAGTTATATCACGTGCATATGAACTCTACTGCAATATCATCACAAGCTGTTGCAAAAAACTACACACTCCGAGAATAAAATTTAGATCAACTCCAATGCGTCATGAAAGCCTTCTTCATCATCATCGCCGTCTTCGCTCCCACCTGTTCCTTCACCATCTTTGCTCTCTTGGGTCTCGTCCTCGATCCATTCCAGGCTATAACAGTTTGAATACCAGTAATTGTCCAGCTGTTCTCGATAACGCCTCATCTGTGCCCCACTATTCACAGGAAGGAGTAATCCACTCTTTGTGGCCTTGACAATGTGTCTTGAGCAAACAGCCGAACAGCATGGATGCATAGAGCGGCCGGTGCGCGTTCCAGAGCTTGTGCTTCCAATATGGTGCCTGGCAGGTGGGTAGCGTTCGGATAGGTTGTGTTCGGTGTACCATTCACCGGCATCGGATCGGAGGTTATAGAGATCGCCAAAACACCACGGGCAAGCCACAAACTCGGACGTGTCGTTGGTTTCACTGTCTCGCAAACAAAAGTGACAACCTTCTGACACCTTGTCGAAGCGGGAATCGTAATCTGAATCGTAATTTTTTGGGTCCAGACCACAGCTTCTCAATGCCCGATACCACAATACAACCCTCCTTTGCACGGTTGCACAATCTTCCTCTGCACCCTTCCAAACCAGTTCTGTTGGCGTTACTCCGTTTTCGGGAGCTTTTGGATCGGCTCCAGAGTTTATAAGATATGCTATCAGCTCACAGAAACGAGACGCGTCTGAATTCGTTGTATCTTCATCCCAGTCTCCTGAGAGAATGACATGCAGCGCCACCCAGCCCGTTCGTGGTATTTGAAATATACAATGGGGCCATTCAGTCTGCTGGGAGTTGCTTGACGTCTTATACGAAATTCCCTCTGTCCTTGTACTCGAAGGAGTTTCAAACATACTCGAATATGGTTCAACTTCCAACAGAGTGCCTATTTGGTATCCAAAGCTGATGAGAACCTGAAAACCGTCGAGACTGCCATAGTGGAGTGATGCATAATATGGATTATACTTACGCGGCCAGTTTTTGGAGGAGAAATTGTAAGTACCAATTAAGGTGCCAGCAATATGTGCAAGAATATGTACCACAGCCCGATTCATAAGTGCAGCATGGAAAAGTATCTCGGGATATATCGGGTCATTATACAGATCAGCGCCGTTTTCCAACATGCGAGAGAACACAGCGCCTAAATCCGTACTAGGTATAGCCATAACAATTGGAGTTATGGCTTGTCGCCCAGCAGAAAAAAATTCTTCCAAATCTTCCATTTCATCATTCAGCAGACTTTCAGCATAGATATCAGATCCTTCGTCAATTAATATCGTAGCCATTTGTAATTGATTCTCACGCAACGCATACTAGAATCATGTGTAGTCAGTTAAGTCATATCTTAGCGGATGTCTGCAGGCTTGGAACATACATGGAGAATGGTTGTCCCATTAAGTTCTCGATCATTTGGGGATGCCAGCCCTTCCCTGAAAAGCTCCAAAATTCCCTCAATATCTCCTTCTTCTGCAAGCTTGAATACTAGTGCGTTGTCTGGTACAATATTCTGCTTTGAAAAGGTGATAGTTGGAAATGATAGCGACCATGCCTGTTTCTGAGCCTTGACTGAAAGATGCAGTCGAAATTTCCCAAACATTGTCTGCCAAGTAGTGAATTCCGTTTCGAAAAGATATGTGCTCTCTTTCTGGCGCCCAGTGTGAGGAGTTCTTGTTTTGGTGTTCCTGAAACGAGATTCGCCAAGGCCCCAGATGCATTCACAGTTCGTATTATCGATCAACGGCCTATTTGCAAAAGGGCAAGAGGGGACATGGCCCTTCAGGCATACAGCTTTTCCTGCGTGCGCCTCGAAAACCGTCTTGGGTGATCTTGACACGAGAGACGAGGAACGATATTCCGGTTTGTATGTATGGGGTTGTGGTTCAGTAGCAAACCGTTGCTCTAAAAGATCATGTCTGCGCTCCACAGCACGCTGCATCTGTTGTGTGTCGCGAGTAATATCCAAGACTTCCAGCATACTTGCATGGAGAAGGGGCTGATTATTAAGGAGACTAAGGATATGCAGGTTCATATCTGCTGCGGACTTCCTGGACTTTAGTTTAGTATGTAGGTTATCAGTAAAGAAAGATGGGTCGGTTAGACTTACTCATTTGCCAAGGTCATCACTAGAGTAAATACCGTGATATGCTCATTCAGCCTTTTCCCAAGCTCTGTTGCCTGCGCCTCGGATCTTAAAGTCCACTTTGTCCTCTTCCACGTCCCAACCCTATCTGTCCCATCCAACATGTCTTCTACCAAATCCCGGAGTTCCTTCATGTCGGCCCGAAATCCGACTGTGTTCAGGCCTTGCAGAAATAAGTCTTCCCCTGAGAGTGCTTGTAATTCTTCCAGCCGGTCGATGATCGGTTTCAGAGAAATTAGTAAGGTCTTGATCCGACGCACAGATTCTGGTGCATCCTTCCAAACGCTGATAAGCTTCGAGTACTTGACAATCAAGTCTGCGAGAGAAATCAAGCCAGCAATGCTGGCGACACCGGAGATGGCATCCATTGTTACTTCGGCGGAGGGCGCGTTCGAGTGGTAAGGTGCGGTTACAATGTGACGGAGCGTCGCAGATCAAGAATATGGAGTCGAAAGTCAAGTTGGCGATGTGCGAATTTCTGCTGAAGCAGGAGTTTAAGTGTGCGCAGCCTGCAGCTGCTGGTCTCCCTGTATGCACTGCGCCTCACACCCTGTATCGCGAGTGTGCACTGCCGGAATTTCGCACATACCTAGTTCGTGCAGCTTACCTGCATGCCTCACTCTAACAGCGGTTTTCATTCGTCTACGAAGTCTTTAAGCCGCACGGCATTCCTCAAATTCGGAAACCCGACATATAGCTGCAGCGTTTCAGCCGGCAACGTATCCCACACATCCTACATTAAAGACTGATTCGTCGAATATAATATTGTATTTACGTAGTCTTAAAGCAACACCGCAGATAACACCAATCGAAAATTTATACGTGTGCTGTGGAGGGGTGGTTCAAAAGCACAGCCACCGGTGTCTTCACTCCGCCCCACTCGTCGATCGTTGCACACGTGGTTACACAATGTTGATGTGTGGCATAAGAACGGCAAAACATTGGACACTGTATTTTTGCGTTGGTCCAGGTTTGCGTAACTTACTGCTCGACAAAGCTTCCGCCACTTACTCGCAAAGTAGGTTCGGTTGGGATGTTTGTCACCTGGAAGCGTTCTCATTGGACGGGGTCGGTAGTGTGTGGCGTTACCGAAACTCTAAACCTTCAACTGGTCACTTGAATAAGCTGAGGGGTTGTTCACCGTTCTCTCTAGCTCTATGAAGAGACCATATTTACTTTGCCTGCTGCTATACTAATTGCTATTTCTAATGTTCGCTGAAACAATGTACATTTACTTAGACGGTCAAAAAGTATTGACACCCACATTCTTGGCAAATATTCATTGTACTCGTGATAACTATGTTACTACCAACGGAATGATTTCCTACCTTATCTGCAGCCTACTGTTTGAGACTTTTAGGTTAAGATATAACGGAACTTATCTCTTCCTTAGGGATACTTTTAAACTTCTCTTCCGGTAGTTTTAGTAGCATGCAATTACTCATTTGTGTGGAATATTCTTTGCCTTCCTAAGTAGAGCATAAAATCATTTGAAATCGTCTACACATCGTATTTTGGAGGGTTTCTCAAAGCATAGACTTTGGGAGCTCGCCAGAAGTGAGGGTGAGTAAATTTCCGTTGGAAAATCGGCAAATTAAAAGGCGCGCACTTATAGATTATCGAGCATGAATCAAGCGGGAGCTAATCTCATCGAAATTTAGGATAAATAGAAGCGACTCGGGAATGTGACGCCGTTCTCTGTCATAGCAAGCGTGTTAAACAATCCACCATGCAGAAAAAGACATACTAAAGTTCATATGCTATCACTCATTCAATTTACCCTTATTTTGCGTCGTCCCCATCCTTCCAGAGCAGTATACACAAAGTTCTTAGCCTATTGTGATCGAATGATTAAGTGCGGAATGCTAATCAAAGTAGTACGCCTTTAGATTGAGTATCGAATTCAGATCCATAGAGTAAGAAATACTATTGGAAACTTGCCCCAGCTATGTTGTCGGCAATGTTCGAATGTATGTTTAATCTCTTGACGTTCCTAAACGGGTCAAACCTAGCGGACTCACCGCCTATCACATTTCAGTTGACTGCGCTTGACACACGACACTCGAGCTTCCAGCTTTTGCTGGCGAGTGATAATCCACATGGTAAATTCGAAATTTACCGTTTGTTACATGAAGCGCTACAGTTCGCCATCACATACTCTTTCCAGTACCTGGAATTCAATCTCACCGGCCATGTTTATATTTTCGAAGCTTTAGCCTTCCCAGTATTACAACCCCCAACATAACCACCAAAATATACCATACTTACCCCTTTAACTTAATTGGGGAGACAATTCTGATATCGACATCGGGACTGCGGGCCCATGTTGGGCTTGAGATTTAGATGGATCTGTTGCACAGATAACGAGGTAGAAAGGATGTCATTCCCGCGTATACAGTCATGTGACAAAATACGCGAGCGAATCATAAGCGACTCATTAAGCTATGATCTTCCATGCATCAAACAAATTAGTCGTTATGACAATGTGTTGTAAAGTCAATAACTTTTTGATGTGTCGCCGATCTCGACTAATTATAAAGTCAGTTTAAGCCGCTCACAACATGTTCGCGTATTTTGTGGCTTGACTGTACATAAAGCCAGTTTTTCTGTAAAACTTGTGGGGGAGGTATGCGGCCTTGAGTAGCGAGAAGGACTGTAGTTATGAGATACTGGACTGCTGAAAAAGCTATAGTTTATTAATGCGATATCGAAGGAAGTGCGATGATGTTGGTGAAGGAACGTGTGATAATTCATGAACCTACCATAAGGCTACGCGTCAGCCACATGCCGCGCCATACCCTCCTGACGACGATCAAACGAACCGGTTGTTTTAGTTGTTGATTACTGTTTTTTTCAACAGTTACGCGTGAGATTCATTACGAAGCGACTGGAATTGAATGTACCCTGCAAACGCTAAGACTACCCCGCCTCATTGAGGAATTAGGTTATACCAACCGTAGATAGACGTATTACGCAAGGCATCTCCAGTAAACTCACACAGTAGGAGGTACCAAGTGCTCCAGCGTTGATAGGTCAGACGTAGATACGGTGATACGATAGATAGCCCCTGTCCGAAGCGGGAACTAATCGTTCCCCCGCCAGTGGTCACTCAGGGTGTATTCGTGCCCGGACTAGAGAAGCTGCACTAATCCTCTTGGTAAATCTAACTGGCAGTGAACACTGGTTCAATGATACCAACTCTTCGCTTCCGGTATAGTTGTTCCACATCCACCGTAGTAAGTACTTGATGTTAATTAAACGCCGTTTGGCATTTTAGGCAGCAAAGACAGGAATGCCTTTCATTTGCCCACGAAGCGCGCCACTAGCATGTGCATGTGAAATGATGGGTTGAACAGGTGGCACCCCATGAGCTAGGCAGATCAGCAGGCAGTCGTTGGCACCTGATGCGTTGCTGCCTGGCGATATAATTCCTGTTTATCCGGTGCATCGGAAGATCACTCGTGGCATTTTTGTCCAGAAACCTTTCTCCATTGGTAGCCTTGATACGTAGGGATTAGGTTAATCATCTTAAAGATTGTTTTCCGATACGTTCTCCGCGACAACACCCTCAAATCTCGATCATAGTGCGTTGGAATACGTGTAAGAGCCGCTCTACAAGTTTGGAAGCCACCAGGGTATATATCATGCCTCTAAGCTGCGGTAATCATGGTTATCAACTGTTGAATACCCACTCGATATTCCAACATCTGACATGAAGATCTCATCACTCACTATTCTCATCTCGTATCTTGCTACTACCCTTGCAATACGATGTACCAATCTAGATGGCCTGCAAAACGATGCAATCGCTATGCCTCACTGTCCTCCGATTGGTGGAATCCCGTATCAAATATATCTATGCCCATGCAATCCCAACATGCAGGTGAGTGTCTATGCACATGAACTGTACCCATTAGCCAATAGATATGATCATAGTACTACCATCCCAAAGCCGATGTTTCCGGCGCAATGAATCCAGTTTCAATCCTAATTCTGATGGGCAAAACTGGCGTCGGCAAGAGCACCTTCATAAAGTTGTTGGGAGGAAAAGACAAGGATGGAGTTGAGCCGCAGGTTGGTGAAGGACTTGAATCGTGTTGGTATCTCCAACATTTCTTTAGTGGTGCTGCCAGTAGGTCTCACATATCCAGGTACCCGTCACCCCACAATTTATACCACCCAGATCAACTCGCAGCGCGTGCTGCTGCTAGATACCCCGGGTTTCGATGACTCGGTAGTCGACAACTTGGCCGTACTCGACGAGATTGTGTCAAACCTTTATTTCTTTGCACTCCAACGAAGCCACATCCATGTCCGTGGCGTCATCTTCCTGCACGACATCAGTGAAGTCCGTATGGGCGCGAGTCAGAAGAAGACATGGTCGATTCTTGAGGCGTTTTGTGGAAGCCAATCGATGGGACATGTTGTGGTTGGAACCACACTGTGGAGTCCGGAAGGCTCAATAAAATTCATGAAAGAAGTCAAAAGAGAAGCGGAATATTTGAGAAGCTATTGGCGCGATATTTATAGGACCGTACGACTACCATATAATGACACGCTGGCCGCTCTGAGCATTGCTACAAGTCTTTTGGAAAAGCCTCCCACCCTGCTGCTGGTTCAGGGGGAGATGCTGCAGCCGCCGCATACAGTTGAGAATACAACTGTGGGACGTGTCGCTATGCCGGAGGGAAGAGCGGAGAGAGAGAAACTTCAGAAGGCTATTGAAGAACAGCAGAGACAGCGGAGGAAGCTGGAGGAGAGTTTCAAGAGGCAAGAAGAGGAGTATCAGAGACGAAGAGAAGAAGGGAAGAAACAGAGGGAAGAGCAAGAGAGATTACACGGGGAGGAGAAACAAAAATGGGAGGAGATGTTCAGACATGAACAGGAACGCCGAAGGCAAGAAGAGGAGCAGAGAAGACAAGAACATGAAGAGAGGCAAAGACCCGAAGAAAAGGTCAGGAGAGAAAGAGAGCACTTAGAAAAGCAGCTTGAACAGGTAAATGTTGCACTGGATAGATTGAGGAAACCCCCGAAGCTCAAGTGGTGGCAATACATTCTCAGGTTCTTGTTCGGGTAGGAAAATGCTAAGCGTGTTAAGGATCGTCGAAAGCAATTGGAGCTCGAGAGAAATTGGTACAACAATGACGATGATAATTGGTGCTTTATTCAATAGTTATCGAGTCTAGGCAAGGGTTTGTGGTGGTACCTCAGCAAGTTGAGGCGGCGCAATGTATGGTCAAATTACAATTTGTTTCCATCCTTGATAGTATGTACCAGCGTTTGTGTGTGCGATTGCTGATGCACAGATACATAATAATGGGGCCAATACCCAACAGGGTATAACTCAGATTACCACATGACCAATCTAGTGGTCACTTGGTGAGCTTTAACTAGTTTCACACCGTAGTTATCACGAGAGATCAAAACAGACTCGGTAGCGTCAACATTAGGCAATAGCAGCTCTAGGTCCCACTAAAATGACTCTCATGCATTCCCGGGAATGACTTCGCTGCATAGTCAAAAATGGGCTTGATCATATCATCCTTTGCCTCAATAATTTCTTTAATTCCGAATTAAGACCTCCGAGGTATCGTTGTATGCCAACACTAAGTGCTGGTGCAGGAGTAGCAGTAACACTACGGCGAGAAGAAGAGAACAGCCTTGGCTAGAAAGGCAGGTTGATCTGCCACTTAATGCACAACATCTATTGATTGAACGTGCACGGGGCACATTGCTATGTATATAAATGATAGCTGTACATTAGCACCTCCACAATGGTAAACCTAATGTTAAAACGACTTCTCCATAGCCATTTATGCCATACCAGAATGCGCCCCTATTTTCGAGTGTAAAAATACAAAGAATGACTAGCCATAACGCTAGAGAACGAAGTACAATGATATATTATCATGATTTATCACTCGGATATCAGTATCTTACTGATGTTACTATAGTACTTAGGGAAGAACCGTGTGTTGATTCTATGATATAGTAAAGAGAAGGAGAGAAGGAGAAAGACTCGGTTTATATACAGAGAATTATGAGAGAAAACTTTGAGGCTTTGCCACTCCTGAGTCACTTGCCACTCTGAGTCACTTGCCACTCTGAGTCACTTGCGACTGGATATGTAACAACTGGGCCCTAACCCAGCACAGGCATGAACTGCTGAGGCGCTGCCAGCAGCCTTGATCACCCTTCACTAAGTACTAAGTGCAGGACCAGCGAGTGTTCAATCGGACGAGTCGGATAGCAGAAAGTGACTCAATGTAGGCGAGTACTGTACGTGTAATAATTGGCGAAAAGATGTGGTCGCAACTGGCTGCCCGACTAATTACCATTAACCACTTAAGTTGCGCACCTGTGGATTCGCCGTCAAATAAGTGCTGGAACATGTCCGCACTAGGTGTCCCAATGAGAAAGAATCTCCAGAGCGTAACAATTAAGCGACCAAATTAGGACATATAACTTGGTAAATGTCTTCCTCTGTTACAATAACCAATGGCTTGAATGCTGCCTCCTTTTGAGATTGAGAGCATAATCTAAATTATTCTCCTACTAACTTGTAAAAGAATTTGACCTTTCTACATTAATTGGTGCTGCAGGAATTTTGAGTGTTAATTTGGTGTGGTTTCGGTTATCATGCATGCTGAGCGACCAAATATGGCTTCTTACATGCGCGCGAGGGGCCTTGATAGTCGTTGTCGGTTTCACGCCGCAGAGCAGAGCCTGCAACCTTCGATGCAGCTTTTTTGGAATGAAGTATAATTTGGGGGTATGTGGTGATACGTCTAGGGGGCATTGCTTGCAATCATGTCTTGCCGCCTTGTAGTGTATCATTACTGTAAGTTCTAGCAAATATGACGGACCGGACCAAGCAATAAGGCAGCCCTGAAGCGAAACATAGATAACGGGATCAAGATCAAGATACTATTGTCAATCTAGATAGCAACGATCTAATCGGGGGTGCTTCAATGCGATCAGCCCCATTAATTCTTTTTCGCGTGGAGTTGCGTTATCGTGAGACTGATGTACTAAGTTTCTATATTGACATGAACTGATTGATGAAGGCATAGGGCATATGTGTGCCTAGAGAAAGTATGTCGGGAACGGATCCAAAATGGGGACCTTTTTCCGAGCGCATAGGTCAGGATTGTTTCTTATGATTCAGATTACTAATTCAGTTCATAAATGATGGGTGGTAAGATTTATGGATCGCCCCGATCTATTGCAAGAAGGATTGCTCAGGCACCCCGATTCGTGGGATTGCCGCGTACCCGCTTTTAGTTGCCAATCTTTTTTATCGTTTCACTACATATTCACTCATTACTTTTTGTTGTGCAACCCCTTCGCCAGCACTTCCGAGAGGGATCCCCATTGAGGCTGATACTTTTGAAAATAAAAACTCCGGCGCAATGCTGACCTTTCTGAAATGCAACTCTTTCAGGACTATTCACTACCAGCTTCGTGCAGACCCTTCATAATCTGGCCGTAATTTCACAATTACAAGGACTTTATAGCGACATTTGGTTAACCCCTCGCGATGTCGGAAATACCCGTGTATGACGCCGATGCGGACAGGGAGGAACAGGAGGAGGTGGTGGAAGAGAAGGTAAAAGACGAGGAGGAACCGAAAGAGGAGAAAAAGGAAGCGGACGGGGAAGAAGACGAGGGAAAGGAAGATGAGGGAAAGAAAGTGGAGGCAAAGACGGAAATGAAAAGAAACCAAACTCTACTGGCGCGACACGCATCTCAACAACGAGGCATGGGTACAAAGAGCGCATATAACAAGCCTCCCAAAGGACCCAAAGTGGAAGGGAACCTCAGAAACATTCCTGTCCCAGGCACTCCCACGCAGCGAGTCCGCATACAACCATCGGCCACACAGGATGGTTCACCAAGGGACAAGGAGATTGAGTACGTTTCCAATTAAATCATGACCTTGAAACTTCTAAACTGCTTTTTCAATAAAGCAACCTACTGACTACAGCTAGCATTATACTTGTTCATGGGCTCGAGGGAGACCCTTTTCGCCAGTCCGGAAATCGTGTCTGGAGAAAACAGGGAAGCAATACAACATGGATCCGCGACATGCTGCCCAACAAGCTCGGTCCCACTCGGCTTCATCTATATGAGTATGAAACTGCAGCATTGAAGGAGTCCTTTGGTCGAGATCTTAATCAACTTATAAAAGGACATGCGAAATGTCTGTTGAAATGTATCTTTGAGACTCTGAAAGAATTAGTATGAATTTAACTAGTAAGGCTGCCGTATTTAGCTAACAATATAAGGATGTTGAATCCATCATTCTAGTGGGCAAGGGATTTGGTGGATTGATATCAAAGCTTGTAAGCTTAGCCGAGGTTCAGCCTCCACACTCTATGCTCCACTCTAACAATCACTCTGTGCAGGCTGTCATAATCTCTGCGCAAAAATTGGCTACCGTATCGTCAACGACAACCGCGGCTGGAGAATCGCAACAATCCGTAGCTGTGCCATCGAGCTACGCGACGTTTTCGCAAAAGCACATCGCTGGGGTCATTTTTATTGGTACGATAACGATTGTCTAATGGCTTAACATTACTGAAAAACAGTTCAGGGACACCTCACCGAGGCTGGAGAAATTCAAACGGTCATACTTACTACACACATGCCACACCGCCCATTACAAACCCAAGATCACTCGATGATAGCACTGGAACTGATATTTTGCTACCCCCGGCTGACAACTCAATCAACATCGACCAAGTTGTTAAAATCCCGGAACCGCCAAAGCCGTCTCAATATATAGCAACTCCGTCCACTCCTGGCTCTCAACAAGAGGGAAAGCTCTATGCAGAACTCGATGATGTATCACGGCAACTCCAAGAGGCTATCCGTTGCCGATTATGGTCTGAAAGTCACGGAACAGAGTCGACATTCCTTGAATCATTATCGAGGGATTTCTCGCAAGTCTGTCGCAGATATGAGATTTTGTCAGTTTATGCAGTGAAGCCCACTAGGTTTACGACAACGACTGTCGGAAAATCGTCGGCCCTAATGGACATATATAACGAGACAGTCCTAGAGCTGGAGGTAAGACATGAAGATCTCGTTAGATACGATGATCAAAAGGAACCCAATTACCTGCTACTAGAGGCTGCTATTAGAGAATTCGTCGAACGTGTCATGACTAGATCCAATCAGAGCCCCGAAGCGACCCTACAGGAGAACTCAGTTGTACCAGGCATCCAAAAGTCCATTCGTATTCAGCGGATTGCGTCAATTACAAGGGATCGTATCGGTCAACATGCCATACCAAAGCGGAATTTGAGTCTACAGAGAACTTTTTCATCGGCCTCAGCGAGTGGTACGACTGCAGATGCAGCTGAAACAATGGCAGCAGCGAGAAAGCAACAAGAGATCGGGGAGCTGGTTCAGAAATACTTCCCAGTCGATCAAGACCTGCCTGCAGAGATAGCAGAAGTCACACTGAAATGGTCAGTACGGGATGTTTATTTCCACGACTTCGAACCGAATCACTACGCACTGCACCAGCTTGCTCCTAAAACATTTGCTATCAAGGAGAAAAGACCCGAAAGCATGAGTGAACCAGACTCTGAAGCGGATCACATTTCCCTACAAGGGGGATTCCTTTGGGTCCATGTTCCAGGGAATGATAGATTCTGGGCTCAGGTACGTAAATGGAAGCCGGATTGAGATCTTCGGGATATTGACTGACTATGTGTAGGATTTGATATCCAGAGTTCACGCGTTTCGATATCCGAACATTCCATTGGGGATTATGTCTGATGACTACTGGAAATATAAAGAACGTTGTCACACCTACGGTGAAGGATTTTGCCATCGGTATATGGAACCATCCTGTTGCACGCGATTCATCGGGGGGCCGGATATGCAACTTGCGCTCTATATGCCATACCTGCACTGGTCTGACCGCCAAGAACACAAAGACCGTTCAACAGCATTGGAAAAAATATTTTCTTCTTCGATGGGTCAGAGCGGAAACTACGAGCGTACAAAGCATGATCCGTTGAAACGCCTGCGCAGCATATCCGTTTTGGGTGATCTTTGTCACCACCCACGACGGACATTAGATCAGTTTTACTATCGCAGTATTGAAACTAAAACCCGGGATGGCGATCAGATTGTATCTCACAAGAATCCGGAACGAGTGTTAATGGTTGATCAGCTCTGGGTTTGGGTCACTTCTTTCGATACGATATTTACGTTCTTTCCTCAAAATCCCGCCCCCCAGAAACGGGAACGCCGTTCATTTGCAGACTTGAAGTCTTCGGTGCACGACGACCTTCAAAGCGCAACACAAAGCCAGGATCTTTGCCGAGATGCTCTCGAAATGACCGCAGTGTGCCTCTATCATGCCGTCACTGTCCTTCTGTCGCCCAAATTCCAGAAGGATAATGGCTTCAGTGTAAAGCACATCTTTCAAGAGACAATAACCGAGACCAATGAGAGAGCCGTCACGGCACTTAACAGCTTCGTGCGGGACCCGGATAAGCATTTGACAATAAATGAAGAACTGCTACTGCTTCAGAAGGCGACTGATCTGGTGGATGAACTGAGAATTCTTTTGCATCTTTTTTACGAGCAGAGGAAGGTGATCAGGAGTTTTATTTCACAGGTTAAGGAGGTGTCACCACGCGCTGCTGAAATAGCTGGAGACGCTTTGATTATGATTGATGAGTTCGAAGAGGATATGACGAAGCACCAAAAAGACGCTCATAGTGCTAGAGAGTCATTACTGTTTCTGCTCGATTTGAAACAGAAAAAGGCAAACTTGGATGAGGCCCAAGCAACTCACGCATTGACGGAAGCCAGTCGGAAGGAGCAGCAAGAATCTGTGGAACAAGGACGGACTATGATGATATTTACTGTTTTTACCATTGTTTTCCTACCACTGAGCTTCTTTACCTCTTTATACGGTATGAACTTGAGGGAGTGGTCAGGAGAACAGAAGAATGCATCTGCTAGGTCCGTGGCATTGTATATGGGCTCAATCAGTACTGTGGTAATTGTCATTGCTCTAGTTCTTGCATTCTGGTATCGCAAGGTTCAGCAACTTCTTTCGAAGGTTTACAATAGAATCAAGGGAACGAAAGGGGGAGATTCTTCGAGCGAAGGGCAAGGGACTGATCCTATCAACGAGGAGATGACTGGTGGACGGCAGTGCACAGTGTAAGTACGTACTTGTTCAGTCGATTAATATATATTTGTCTGAGTGAGACTAAACTTGGATTGTTACAATATGGGGGGAGAACCATGAGTTCCGATATGCTGACACATAGACTTCAAGAAAAACTGGTATAAGGTGTTGAAGACGTTGGGTTTGATGTCCAAGCGTTAGAGTTGCACTTGATAGGCTCCGGGCCTCTTTCGCAGCAAATCTGTACCGGATCCCACCGAGCGGACCGAAAGGTTCCGGGACTCATTCAATATCCCCGAATTATATACCAAGGTTTGAGCCTGTGCGACCCAATAATACTGGTCGTTATCCGTACGTGAACGGAGCTTCTCAGGATAGGGCGACCGTACGGCAGGTTGTGTGGACTGTTTCGCTCGGCTAACTCTAACTGTTCAAGGGTATGATGAACTAACTAGTGATCGGCAAAATTTAGCAAGAGACTATATTAATTGTGAGTTTTGCAAATTGCTGGGCATGAATCGGGCGAATTAGAACGACATAAGTAGAGTATATTGTACCTTCAAAGTTTAACTCGATATTGAAATCCTACCCGAATCTCAATTCTCCTTTCAGTTCGTGGGCTTGGCCGCTTGGGGCTTGTTGCCTTCGGTATAGTCGGTTGGCACGTACTGCCGCAGATGTAATGGCTTCAACACAATTAGTTCGTGCTACCCTTCATGTTGTCAGCCGCATGTCGCTGGACCTATCCAGCAATGGTAGGCGAAATTTGGCGTTTCGGGTAACCACCTATCTCGGATTAAACCAAGCGTTTGCGGCTGAATGGAGGATATAAACCAGGCTAGATTAAACCCTGCTAACCACCAAACGGCAATGCGAAATGTCATCGTCACTCGCCACCCAGTTTACCAGCAACGTCGAAAAGACAGCCAGAGAAAACCTGCTGACACAGTATGGCCTTCCGCTCTCCTCCGCATAGCTCATCCTTCTTAACGACCTCGCAAATTGGAGTACCTGGGAAATCGCCGCCGTATTCAGTTGTGTCAGTAAGAATTATTCCCCGACACCAATGGGAAAACACCCATTGGTATCAATTCCGCCTGAACTACAAGGCACCAATTCGACTTCTGGCCTTCTCTCCGGCTTGAAATCAGTTCTCTTAGGACCAACACCGACGCCCCCGTCACCGCAATGGCAGTTATCCAATCCACAATTACAACCGCGAGAGGAGTTTGTGAAACCTCCAACTGATGCAATAGCTGCGGCAGCAAGAGAAGAAAAGGCACTGTGCATCAACATTCACGGAGAACGGAGTCTACGTACAGAAGGATATGTTTCGCTCTCACACGTGTGGATTGAAGGTATCCAATCTGATCCGAATAACCGAGGCTTTGACAAGAAACAACTGGGGCGTATCATGCACAGGCTCCAGAATGTCAGACTTTCCACTGGGTGCAAAGTCGAATGGCTGTGGCTTGATACAATCGCTATACCGACTGGAGGTAAAACTGGTAATCTCCAAGAGGAAATTTTCAAGACCGAAATTATCAATTCGCTTGCGACTATCTACAGAAATGCCGATGCAGTTGTGATCTTTGACGCACTCACCCTTCAACTACACCCGAGAAACCTGCTCGATGTTGCAGTTGCACTTCTATGTGGCAGGTGGATGACCCAGGTATGGACTTACCAGGAAATAAAGCTCGCAAAAGAGGCGTACATCATTACAGCGACACATGTATGCTCATTTAACGAGATTGTTACCACACTTGAGGCGTTGGCGGAAAAGAACGATGCCCAATTCAACCAGCTGTATAAAACATTTGCTAGGCTCCAGCGAAGAGACGACCTTGGCATCTCGCTGCCCGATATCGCGTTGAGCTGTCAAGAGAGGGAAACGGGAAATGAAATCGACTATGCTCGGGCGTTCTTTCCGGTGCTCGAGATGAAGTGGCTGCCCCACTGGAGCCGGGAGGAGGGAATGCGAACGATTTATCGAAGTCAGCGGTTCAATAGCCATGTTGGATGGTTAGCAGCAATGCACGGATCACCGAGGCTATCTAAGTCTGTTGGTTGGGCACCAAGCTACTTGACAGGTCTCGAAGGTGTTGTGAGTAGTGGCAGGGTGTGGGGAGATCAAGGGCTACGAGGCGACTGGTATTCGGTAATAGTAGTAGATATGGCAGAAGTTGGGATTAATGATGGCAAGCGAGTGTTCAACATAACAGTATCCGACAACAACTTATCACGCTCAATGTTCCGGTGTATACTCTCCCGAAACGAGTTACCCGAAGCTGTTACGGGGGTTCGGGCATGTATCGCCGCGCAAACAGCTTTGATGCTATGTGCCAATCCATTTAATCAACCTAGTGGTGCCGCCAAGGAAGTTTTGCTGGCAAGGAAACTTGACGCAACAGATCTCGAAGCCGCAATCTATTGTACCGCGGCGGTGACTCATATATCCGCCCTCGTTACATGTCACATTGCATCCTGGCTCTTCAGTCATTTTAACCCCATCTATGATCCCGATGGTACCTGTCACTCCCTTTCAAAATCCCTGGATAACCGCTTCCAAAGGACACCGAACCTTCTACATGAGGCTGTCCATACCGGTAACCTCTTAGTATTGCATCAACTTCTTGCCGATAGTTCCGCAAACATTTCCGCTGGCGATGAAAACAACCGCACACCGCTCCACTACGCCGCCATATACGGCAATATCGGAGCCATTCAGGCACTTGTTGCCGCTGGCGCTGACCTCGAACCAAGAGACGCACCAGGTGGCACTCCTTTACATCTCGCAAGTGAGGAAGGTCAGGTTGCAGCTGTTTCCTACCTTTTGGATTTAGGATCACCGATCGAGACCACCGACAATTCTGGGTGCAGGGCCATTCATCGCGCAGTATATGAACGTCACGATTCCGTTGTTGAATTGCTTCTCCAACGCGGCGCTTCAGTTTTAGGCCGCGGTGAAAGCCACACGCCGCTCTGGCTCGCCGCCCATCGAGGCTCTGTTTCGTGTTGCAAGCTTCTCCTGGACACTGGTGCTCCTGTTGACGATTCGATATCCACTATGACACCCCTCGGTACTGCCGCGGACAATATGCATCCGGATGTTGTGACTCTCCTTCTTTCCCATAGCGCAGATCCGAATCTTGGGCAGCCCCTAATCGCCGCATTGGGTGGTGGGTGTCACCCAGCCGTTGTCAATCTTCTCGTGCACACAGGTGCGGATATTAACTGTCCCGAACCAAACGCCGGCTGGACACCAATAATCTACGCTGCCTTGAATGGGGAAGTCGGAGTGATGAAGTTGCTGCTAGAGGTGGGGGGGATATCCATTCGAAAACGAGAAACGACGGGAGAGATGACAATGGGGGAAGGACGGCATTGCATTGGGCAGCTGCGAAGGGGAAGAAAATTGTATTGAGAATGCTAGTGGAAGCTGGCGCGGACATAGAGGCGGTGGATGAGAGCGGGATGACGCCAATGGCATTGGCACATATAAACGATCAGGACGAGTGTGTGCAGCGGTTGAGAGATGCGGGAGCGAGGTTCTAAGGGATATGGTTTACATAAGTTTTACAGCAGGCTGGCTACATCACTAAAGCGCTGATTAAAATCGAATATATATAAAATTTCCTCTTTGGAATAAATTTGTAGTGTGTATGTAGTTAGTCTCGGTTCTCTTCGTGTGAGAAGCGTTGGGGACGCTCTTCATATATATCTGGGTTGTATACTCTACTACAGGAACGATTAGCCGCAATTCGGTCGGTAAATGTACATGTACCTATGGAAGTACCCCCAGTGACTGGTGGATCTACCGCAGCTAGGAATAGCAATGTTCTTGGAGTTTTCTACTACCGGGAGAGGCGAGCCACAGGATCCTTTGATCGTTTGTAACGCTATCATCTAGATCACAAAAAGCTGCGTAGTCTTCGTTGTGTTTTCGAGTTGCAGGTTTCACTCTTCCTGGCAGCATTCATCAGTGCCGCATTCATAGATGCGAGAAATTAGTCCCGTCGGTTCAAAGATTCTCCTACCCCGGATTAATCGTTATAAGGAAGAGAACACAGGGCCACTCACATTGGAGATTACCACAGCTAGATTAAATCCATGTCGTTGGTCTACCGGATAGAGAAACCATAAACCCGAGTTATGAAACCTCTCGGGACTATAACTGCACCTCAAAAATGGAAGGTAATGGACGCTTGATTGGTGATCTTCAGTTTTACCCAGGACGGGACGAGAAGCGGAATACCCCCCGGCGGTCCATATGCCCTTTAAAACACGATGCTCCCCTAAGTCGGGGTTACGGCGCGGCGGCACAGACTGTAGTACCAATGTGCTGAAGCAGAATGGCCCGGCGCTGCGAACAGTGATAACGAACCATGGTTTTGCTGGTAACAGGGGCCACAGTGTCCAGATCAACTATAATCTTTCAGAGCCTGAGGTTGTCCCGGCTTGCACAATATTTGGCCATTGGGGCCCGGAGTCCTCATTCGTTCTAGCGCCTCGTATGGGTATCTATAGTAATTTCGGAACCCTGTATCACACTCCGAGTCCATACGTATAGGCGACGATCGGCTACCGGGAGTCGGCATCCGGTGATATCGGTTCTCAGAGCTAGCCTTATTTGTCACCTACGACGTCACTTCCCTCGATTCTAGTTGTTTTATTCCTACAATCCTTGCATAGTACGTTGAACCACTTGTGGGACCAATGCAGGGCAGGATGCCTCGAAAACATACGAACTACTCAACCCAGTGTCTAACACGTGACAATTGGCCCGAAATCATGATCACTCGCTCGTCCATCCCCAATGTATAGGTTATTCTGGATATATGTAAGTCCCGGGACGTCTCTTTCGGCGGTGATGTGCTTTGATAAAATAGTCCCGCTGCACATCCTAGCGGGTGCAGTTGTTGACTCGGGGTTTAGCTCGAAGCCGTCGGGGATTAGACCGAAGGTTCTCGGGTTTCAGCCCTAGGAGCCCATCGATAATCTCGGCTCCGGATATGTTACCTTTTGTTATATACACCCATCATACTCTCTCTTTGTACGGTAGAAAATTGAACTTCTGTATTCGTACTCGATTGATCTCAATAGGTTATGAGCCCGGCGCTTTCGTTCTAAATATATCTATCGACTTTGTCTGAAGCGATAATCGATTGGCGAAAATCCTGCGTTACCTCCGAAATCCTCGAGTACCAATCACGAGCACCGTGTTGACTACTCGTTCCGTATCGACTTCTCCGAAAGCTACTACAAATGTACTGTTGGAAATGGTAGCGGGCGCTGTGAGTAAGTCTAAAAGCGATATCATTCTCTCTACTCTAGCGGTCTCTCTATATACAGAATGACAAGGCCACATTGGCCGCTCCGCCATCGGGCGGACTCGGGCGCGAGGTTGAGCGGATTTCCAATATGTACCAATTATCAGCATGGTTGCGAATAGTACTTTTCATGAGTATTGTTACTGCTTTGCTCTGTTCCTTCGATCTTGTTTTGCGCAGCTGCAAATGTGGCTCATCTACTTGTCCACTGATACGCCAATGCCAAGACCCAATGAATCTTTCTACCACACCACAACCAGCTCAAACGATAAAAATAGATGCAGCAGAGAATTACTTACATCTGAAATCAAGAATCATGCAAAATGGTCTACAACTCATGGACTTATATTTATTTATATCTCTAAATAATTTCATGCGGTGTGATAGCTACACAGTTTGGCATGGCATACAGTTCCAATACAAATTCCACTAACCTGATGGGTGGTATTACCAGTGTACCGCTTCAGTCTCAGACGCTAACTTGCGTAGCATTTCCAGTGGATCAGACGGTATGTTGTCTGCCCCTTCTAATAATATCAATATCACGGATTTTCTGAGGACTGGTAGAACCGATATACCTGTGATACTGTGAGTGTTGCTGCCTTTAGGAGACGTGCGTTAGGACAGACGGGCTGATCATAGTATGATTAACTACACACATTCAGTTAGACATGTACGTTGTCCAAGCCTCCTTGGATGACTACGGTATCTTGTATTATATCGGCAGCTTCAAGCTAGCTGAGCTAGAGTCCCACCCACATTAAGCAGAGATAATTTTTGTTGTAAGGATTTGGTGCTTGTGCGCACGCTGTGACCACTCTCCAGACCGGCGTCTTATCAAGTTGTAGCAGTTCTTACGATGTTTGAATCATTCCCACACAGAAAAAGCAATATTGTTTTGCGCACATCGACATCATGTGGTAAACGTCATCAAGCCACATGTCGCACAAAATACTAAATTACAGCCACATCCGATGCAATCTAACGCTCCCTGGATTTTTGCACGGAACAGGACGAACCCTACTTGAATTTTGCGTGATATTTAGATACTCCAAAAAACTGCAACAGAGTGCAGCAATTAATCAGATTCTATATTATGTAGTTAACCATGAAGTTGCCATCAAGAACTCGAACCTATGCGCACCACCGCCAAATAGACTTTGTGGCAGTGTAGACGGTGAGGCTGCCTTTGTGGTTGTGTGGTAGCTACTAAAAATCCCAAAAGCAATTATGGTAGATCACCAATCAACAGTGCCCCACCCGTTTACTGATGCAGCACCACTGCCCCCAACTACTACCCAAGATGCAGGACACAACAAAGTTGTAGTTTTTGGAGTAGCGTGACGGCTCCAATGCATGCACTGCCACCGAGGAAACAAAATGCGTTGACATGCATGTACTGTCCAGATTTGCCTGAGGGCAAGGGAAATAGAAGGCTATATTGCTCGCAAACGCGTTTGCGTTCTGAATATAAAATCCACTCACATCGCCTACACTGAGATTTGTCTTTGTCTAAATTGACGATATCCTATCCCACAGCTTCTCTTGCCGTCTATAGTCATATATGGTAAGTCTATAATTTCTGGAGTGGTTGAATTTCTTCTGGGATGTTCTTTTAATATAAATAGTTGATATTGAGTCTAGTTTGTGATCCCTGACGATTAGCACAACATAATCATTCCGCCGCTTCCCAATCTACGACGGCGACAGCACCAGAGCCAATTATATATCTACCGGATCAATCTGCAAGCACCATTTAACCACTAAAATTTTGACGTCTACTACGACTGCACCTTTGCGTCATCATGTGGCCACTGCCAGGAATTATATCCTCCGATGCGGCGATAGAAGCAGCTAAAAATGGAGATATTGATGAGATGAAGAAGATGATGCTGGGAGAAGTAGGCAAGTGTGGCTGTATTACTGCTCTGTTGGAGGCTGTTATGACTGGGGAAGTGGATATGGTCAAGAACCTAATAGCAGCGGGGGTGGACGTCAATGAACGAGATAAAAGTACGGGAGATACAGGCAGTACAGCCTTACAATGGGCGGCCGGAATTGGGAGTTGGAATGAGGAAATAATGAACGCGTTAGTGGCGGCCGGTGCAAATATCGACGATGAAGTGGCACTTCAACAACCAGGAGGTCGAACTCCATTACAAACCGCAGCAAGGTCAGGGCACCCAAAGACGGTGGAATATCTTGTCCGATTGGGAGCTAGAGTCAACGCACCGGCAGCGTCATCGTTTGGAAGAACTGCCCTACAGGCCGCAGCGGAATTTGGCCGCGACCAAATTGTAGAGTACCTGACTGAAAAGGGAGCTGATGTAAATGCGCCGCCAGCAGAGTACGGTGGGAGAACAGCCCTTGAGGCTGCTACCGAAAACGATCATCGGCACATTGTGAAGTACCTAATTAACAAGGGCGCGTATTTGAAATTCTCATCAACAGACGGCAGTGGGTGCACGGCTCTTAATATCGCAATAGAGAAAGGGCATACCGAGATCATGGCCATCATATACGCAAACTTGGGAACTGAAAATTGTTATAATCTCTTGGTTTCTGCGTTTAAAAATCGAGACTACAACGTAGCGAAAGCAATTCTTTGCACAGGCGAAATCGACTTTAACAGACAAAATGACTACGGCAACACACCACTTCATCTAGCCGTGAAGAATAGCTGGCACGAGATTGTGTCGTTGATACTCGAAGAACAAGTAAACACAGAGATTCGGAACACCGAAAATAAAACACCTCTACATTTAATTTTACACCAACAAGATAGCGACATGGCACATATTTTCCTACAGCATGGTGCTTCCATGACTGGTATTACAGCGACCGATGCCCGCAATCTATTTGGAATGCGCGGAAGAGACTACGGGTTGCTATTATTAGAGCAAGATGAGTCGACAGGGGGAAGAATGCTCAATATGGTCGGTGGTTGGAGCGGCCCCAGTCCAGGTCACAGATCACTCTGGTTCCAGTCCCTCGAAATGGAAAAATGCTGAATATATGCTGACTGTAATCAAGTTCAGGATTCGGCGTTCCAATAACACGGCCGATCTACACCGTCTACCACCTGCCGATGCACTCCGAAGCTATGTTGGAACCCGCAGTGGTCTCTTGGTTTTGGTCGTTGGGAGGATTTCGCTCAAGCCTTGACACAGGGCTGGGGCTCCCGGATTTCAGAGCGGTATCTCCAAATCTACAGCTTGGATGTTATCTCTGTTTTTCGCTCTATACACCAAGGCCGAGGGATCCCTCAAAAATCTCTGAAATTTGTCCGTTCATTGTCGATCAGTATAGCTGTGAAATCCTTTGGGTGATGAGGCCAAGTTCAATGTCAGATTCCGAACAAGATGCGAAACAAGTCCTACGGTCCGTTGAATTTTACAGTGCACTAGATTTTCTTTGGATTCCTGAACATGGGGTGGAGTTTGTGGGTATTTTCCTTCACCATCTACTCGCCAAGTGGGACGAGCTATTAAAGCAAGCTAGGTTGCATCTTATTCAAAGTGTAAGTACATATCGTGCAACATAACTGACTAGTATACTGAATCTTTGCTTGATGTAGCGAAAAGTACTCCTCGAAGATAAAGGCGAGAGTCCAGATTTGGTAGCCGTATTTTTGAAAGACAGTCAGACGTGGACCGACTTTGGTGAACATTTGGAAGTTCAAGCAACTATGTGCAGGGAGTTACTGAATGATTTTCGTGTGAATGAGCTCATACACGAAGAATTGCAGGGCGACGATCCCGACTCAACCAACGGCATTAACGCTCTTTCCCGAAAGATTGACCAATTTGAAAAACGGTGTGAAAAGGAGATTCAATTGCTTGAACGGAAAACAAAGGAGATGATTGAGCTAGTTCGGTTCCAATTCGCGGAATTTTGCGCTCGGTAATACTAACGGCGCGGCTCGGTAGGAGTTTAACCTGGTATCGATCTATGAGGCCCGACGGTCAATTGCAATGTCAGTGAGCATGAAACGGCTCAGCTGGATTACGGTCAGCTTATCTCCTTCTCTTCTATTATGACTCAAACTCACACATAACCAGTTTGTCTTTCTTCCATTGATGTTTGCATCTGTAAGCCTGGCATGCTAGTCGTTGTGGTTCCTCATTTGCTAATGCGTATAGTCTCTGTTTGGGATGAACATAGACATTCTAAATGCGAACCCAAGCTGGACATGGTACCTAATCGTCAACGTCCCCATTTTGTTTTTGGTTTTGTTTGTCTGGATCTTATTCAAATACATCCCCGTCAGTATACCCCACCTTTAGCGTTGAGTATTTCTGTCGAACTAATAAGTACAGATCGAGCGCTGGATTGAGAGGACAATCCAAGATATTTTTCGTACGAAGTCGCGCCCAAGTCATCTGAAATGGGACGAAGAAGCGCCACTATTGTGGGATGAGGCAAATGACATAGCATGCGAGCTGGTGGCGAATGATGCGAGGTTTGAGTTGAAAGAAGATTCAAAGGACAGCCAGGCAAGAGGCGGTGCTAATGGCAGGAGGGTGTAATGTGCTTTGTTCGCATACACTCAAATGTGCTGTTGTACCATCCCGATCTGTATCGAAGGAATATGCCAACTGTGCGAATAGAATCAGAACACACATGAAACCAGGAGAGGTTACGCAAAATGCTGTAGTTCATAGTGTCGCGATTTCTAGTAAATAGTGTCGGAATAATTCTTGTATTCGAGATTTAGCATCTAGTTCATTACACAATCATGATCTACAAGTTGCGATAGTGAAGGGGAGAACCGTGTGTATTGGCTATGGTGTGATAACTAGGTACAGGTCTAAAGGTCCAAGATGCGTAGGGAATGGAAGAGTAGTGTGAAGTCTAAAAGAGCAGTCACGAACCTTAGGCTCTATCAACACTACAGACTGGGGTTGCGTACCACTACTTTCAAATGTACTAAGTTCTGACTCGTAAGTCCTGGTACACCGTGACCCTGTTACAAGTATAAGCACCGCTCCCGGGGTGGCCACCCTCTGGCGGGTCAGGGTTGCATAAGACGCCGGGACTACAGTTTGTGCGGTGGTATCACTGAGTTAACTCGGTATATCCGACTTCGATAGCTGGGCGATATGGTCTCATTTCTCCAGTTACTTGAAGAACAAACAGCAGAGGAAGCACTATCAAAACCGCTAATTAAATACATCGTTCTGACAATTCCGAATTTCCAGATCACGTCATCATCACTGCGTCATTCCTGAAAGTGTTCCAGCCGGACGCGGTATTCAAGGAAAGGGGGCTATCATTCGGTGGATGCAATGTAAATATACTGCGGCGCTTCTTTTTAACCCGAAGATTCCCGGAACTAACCATATCCGACGAAAAGAATGTATTATATGTCAAGAGCAGAGGCAGAGGGAATCAAAAGCATTTGAACTGGAGCAGAAAGTCTGTTCTCACCACCTATGAGGTTTGTTTGTTTGTTTTAATCATACTGCTTTCCTCTATCCAGAGGATGGCAGTGCCTGCTTCTCCTACCTGCTATGTGGTCGTCATATGCATTGGAGCGGCAAATTTAGAGCCCTCCGATAAGTATCTTCCCGTGGTTGCTTCTATAGAAGTTGCTTCGAGAAAGCATAGCTGTCGTCACTCCAAATCTCATTACACAATAAGTAACATCCAAGTGAAGCTATCTATTGTCAATCCGAAGGTCAGACACTTCGCAGAGTTACTTGTTGGATTTTCAAATCTCCGGACGCTCTACCATAAGCGCCCTTGGTAACATCAAAAGTTTTGCTGCACATCAAAGTTAGATGGCTATTGGATAAGATCTAATCTTATCGGAGTCATCTAATCATTGACATGGGTGTCCAAAGACATGAAAATTCAGCAAGTTGGGAAAAGTATCATCAGTAATCACTCGCGTGAGTGGAGTTGGAGCTGTTACGAATGTTAAGCGGATGAAGTCTATTCTACTATCTAAGGGAGAAGCTCTGTCTTTATATACATGAAGGCCTGGAACTCTATGGAAGTCTATGGAAGCTCACGATTGCAAATGCCAGTGGCAGTGGCGAGTGTTACTTTGGATGCTTCTTTGACTTGTTGATTGACTTGATTTATCCTCTCTATCTCAAGGCCCGTATATGTACAATCTCCCATATGCGTACGCGTATGCTCTATCTGACATGAGATGCATCACACTGGTCCTGATGCATATCCTCACACAGCCACCATCTTCATACAAGTCTTCATTCTCATACAAGACATCAGGCGATGCTGAGACTCACAATCCAAGTACACATGCAACAGCGAGTGAAAACTCATGGATGAGTCTATGACTGTGAGTTCGTAGCCTTTGAGTCAATATGGGGATCTCAGTGTATCGGCGACTTCCTTTCAGGTCATATAGTAATTGGAGATGTTGCATGTGTACTGCATTGTGAGCCTCACTGCTCAGGCCCATTTGATAAGCAATTGGTGTATGAAGATATGCCTCAGGAGAGCGGCTCATATCAGTGCAAACGGAGATGCAAACGGGTATAGGTATGGATACGGATATGGGAGTCAAGTCTGTATATATACGGGCCTTCAGGCCTCGAGAAGATCAGTCAATAAACAAGCTATTCTAGCATCGAAAGTAACAGGAGCATCTTTACATTGATCAACCCTTGCTCAAGGAGTTCGTGACAATATCTGTGTGACAGACTGAAGGGTTTTCGAGAAATGGTCTCGGCCGCTAATCCGAGTGCGATTTCCGATGTATTGCAGCTAGCCGCTCAAATCCGAAGTGAGTTGTACGGCATTAATGGAATTCACGTGTTTATCATAACAGAAATGCGGCGTGTTTCAAACGTCAAGATACGCCGAGTAGAGTAAAAATTTTCCATTTGAGACCTTGGTAGCGAGAGTAGCGTATTGATCGTTGACATTCGAAAACTGTTTAGGCAAGAATTGATCTTATGATTGCGTGACTATTTTTTTGTTTGTAATCATCTTGTATTCAGCCGCTTGCAGCCATGACATACATATATACCAACATTTCCTTCCTACTCCAATGAAATCACAAGTGAAAACAAAGTAAAGTTGTGGGCCCCACCCACTACTCTATTCCCCAGATTACGTGAGTATGCAACGCTATATGATCAGTTTTCGGGATTCGAGTGATGTGCAGGGATGATAAAGAGCCATGTCTCCGGTACTCCTCGGGAGTATCCGTCCCATATCTCTTGCTGAGGTCCAACGCTAACTTAGTGAGAGAGCAAAAGCATTGCGAAACACTATAAGGGGAGAATAATTAGATACTTACCTTCTCTGAGAGCAGAAGGGAAGCAAGCGAATACAGCCGTGGCTCAGTGGTAAAAAAGTTTCAGCTATGGCAAGTACTCAATCTCTGCGGTTCGAGTCCTGTTCACCAAGTTTTGGAATGTATTATCTTTATCTTGTTGACTAGGGATTTGGCCCGGTGGCTTCCGTAGTGTTCGGTGCTGGCGGGCTCGGGCATGAGGCCGTTGGCTTACGGCCCTCATTGGCCTCGCCTGCCCCCATCGGCCTCACCTGCCCCCATGCCGAGGTAGAGGGCTCGGCACTGTACTCGGCATTGGACTCCGGCTTTGGCAGTCGGCATTGAGTTTTCCTTCTCTTTGGATCGATAGACAATTCATCATCTTCTCTTCTTCTCCATCATCTTCCCGTGTCAACATATCTCAGTGGGGTTGGAGGGTTGGTTTTCAATATAGCTAATTGTAGCTTCCACCGCTGCTACATATAATTACAGTTCTCTTGGGCACTGGCACTGGCCACTGGGGGTTGTTCTCCTAGTCTAATCTTAGCGTGCCAATGTAGGGTGATCGACTGTATCTGCTGGGCTGTTAACTGCGGCTTTTTCTTGGACAATTACCATGTCACTCTGGGCAGCGAGGTTGCGCGATACACTCCGGATTTTGTTTCCTAGGGTGTAGGTTTTTGTTTGTTTTAATCATACTGTATTCACTCTACTTAGAGTATGACAGCCCCTTACTCCCCTCCGCTCCTACTACCCGTCGTCCCCTTCTGACAAAAGAAAAGAAAAGCATATGAAGGTGATCTATAAACTACAAAGGAAATGTGATGAAATCAGGGAGAGCCTGCCGGTTCTTACTCCTCCGCCCGTTGCCCGCCAGCTCTTACTCCTACTCCTCCGCACGTTTGGGCGGGAACTTCCCGATATCGGTAGCTATCAGGAAGTCCATCACCGCCTTATCGCACTTCTCCATGGAGAGCAGCTCAGAGACTTGCACGTGTCGGCATCTGCCCACTCTCCATCCCGTTGCTTTCCCCACCTCTTTCCAGTGCGTTTTCTGCTGGTCTTTCCATCGGCTGCAGTGGCGGAAGAGATGCTCCCGCGTCTGGGCTACCGTCCTACCTCCGCCGCCGCCGCACCACCAGCATTTGTCGTCGTCTCGGTGTCCGAACCGTTTTAGGTACGTTCCCACTTGTGCGTGTCCGGACTTCAGTCGGTAGAACCTGGCTGCCAGTGGTTTCGCACTCTTCATTGGGATGGGTCTCTTGCTCCCAGCTTTGGCTTTTAGTCTGTAGCCGTGATGTTTGCTGCATTTGTCGGCCTCCCATTGAGCCTTCGCTGCCGTCTTTGCTTCTGAGATTCGTCTGGTCCTGTTCGCCGCCGAGGTGTATACTCGCTCTCGTACTGTGCCTGATCTGCGGCCCTCTCTCGCTAGATTCGCTTGGCGATCTGCTTCCTTATTTCCGGGGATGCCAGTGTGTCCTGGGACCCAGTGGATTTCTGTCTCTATGCCGGCTTCGCGTAGAGTTCTTGCACTCTGGTTGATCCACCTGGCTAGGGGCTGTCCTGGCCCAGGTTCCAGGTGCTCTGTTCGTCGAATGGCTGCTTGCGAGTCGCTGAAGACAGCTACTTTCGTCACTCCGTGTATCTGCAGTGTGTCCTTTTTCTTTACTGACTCCCGGAGTGCGAGTCCGATTGCCCATAGTTCTGCATCGAAGACCTCCATTCGTCTGGTGCCAAGGTGGCTGCGGAAAGCTCTCCAGTCGTCTCTGTGCTTGCATACTGCCGCAGCTCCCACTTTGCCGTCATCGGATCGCGATCCGTCCGTCCACCACATCCTAGGGTGTAGGTTGTTGTATGACCTAGCTGAGCTTCAGCTGAGCTGATGTCAAAGGCACACAGCCGATAGGGCATAAGGCACCCAACTACCTAGTATATATCTCGAGTCTTTCTCCTGCTCTTCAGTCTCTGTATCTTAAGTCTATTCACGCGGTTCTCCCCTTCCATATTTCAACATAGGTATTTCATGATAGGTCTCTGTCTTCTGTGGCCAGAGATGAGTCTCGTATGGCCAGAGATGAGTCTCGTATGGCCGGAGGTGAGCCTCGTATGACCGGAGATTACTGTCGGCCTGAAGAGTCTATACATAGATGCGTACGCACGCATTCACACTTGTACTCATATATATATGGCCTTGTGGCACTCTTAGATAATATACAATCAAGCTTCTCTAAGTATCACTATTTGAACAATAGGTGCCGGCATTCTTCCGAGTGATGGACGTATGATGCGAGTGATTCTGTCTTGACTGAGTGATGATATCCAATATGCCTCCCAACCACGTTGATTCTACATAATCCACGCTATAGCCAACATTGTCGAAGCTTAATTGTACTATCTAAGAGGGCCACAAGGCCCATATATATACGGTAGTCCAAGTACGACTGTGTACGTACTCATCTATGTATGGATACGGCTGACCGTATCAGTGCCAATAGTAATCTTCCATACGAGATATTACCTCCACCATATGAGGGCTGAGATCTATTTATGCAACAACCACTAACGCCTAGTAGCCGAATGATTAACGATGATTGATATTATCCAGCTAACGTCAACGCTCTTATAGACTATACGTTTGTCCTATCGCCTCTGCCTCGGATCTGCCGTCTGAAGAAATATTCTAGAGGTACAGATCGCAGCAAACAGTAAAGCGCGGCTCCCACAAACTGTTGAGATGAGGGAATGATGATTAAGCTATGACGATGTATTAGGTAGCTTTCTAAATATTAAATACATTTGCTGAGCTTGAGTGTAATCTCCAGTAGGTACCAACTGCTTGTACACGTGTGAGGACCCAGCTGGGCGATACATCATAATGCATTATGAAGAAAAAAATGTTGTAAGTTCCTGAGGTTTATATTATGACCTATTATGGCTCATTGCGAGAGAATAATTCCTGCAGCCCCTTTTATACTTGAGAAAAGTATAGTCCTTCAGCCCAATATGGCCGTAGGGGAGTATTCTAGATGTGTATACTGATCCGGAGGTGTATGTTGACTTGGGCTTTATCTCGAAGGTCGCCGGGAATTTGATCGACGCTTCCTCGGCTCCCCTCGATAACCTTGGGCCCGGGTATGATGCCTGTCTTATATGTATGCCTATCTCACCCCCTCTTTGTACGGTAGACAACCGAACAACTTTAAATGTATTAGATCTTGATTCGTATTCGATTAAGCACAACAGTGCAACCCGATTTGTCACTCGATACACGACAAATAATATCTCCCGCCGCTAGCTATCGGCTTTGACAAGACAGTATGATTATATGACGAGCTATCCTGAGATCTTGTTGAATGAATAGTTCTCAGCCTTCGTCTGGCGGAGATGCTGCATCGTATGGCCGAAGATTACTGTTGACTATGATACGGGCAGATGGTATTCAGCCGTATCTATACATAGATGTGTACGTAGGCATTCGTACTTGTATGACCATATATATAGGCCTTGTGGCCCTCTTAGATAGTACTATTAAGCTTCTCTATCTCTACTTTCAATAGCTCTATCAATGTAATCTTATAAATTTTATTTGTAAACTACAATTTCCAATAGTGACCAGTTATTGAGTCTGCAAAGACATTTGAGTGCCTAGTAGAGCAGTCGAGCATCGACATGCATGTTCCGTTGTTGTAACAACACTCGGCTGGGAAGTGAAGTACTCGGGTACAGTGAGCAGGGTAGCCGTGGTGACCAGTAAGCGCCACCAACTGCATATATACTGAGGGCAATGCCTATATCCCCAGGCACGAATGTGAACAAAGGTTTCCTTGTGTCACTTCAATTGCGAGCCACCATTTCATGGGTCCTCGCTAATCGGAAGACTAAGGTATTATAAATCTTCGCTTGCCGGGTAGTCCACCACCCGCATTTACTTACGAACTGTAGCTGCGGCTTGTTATTCGTGAGTATTATATTTATCCAGGCATCGTGACATTTAAGCGAGGCCTCGCGGCGGCAGGATGAACTCACAGTATTGGCGATTAGTGACGTAGTAACCGGGGCCGGCAACTTCTTGGGATGTTAGTGAACTGCATGACGAGGATGTATTAACGAGTCACATCCTGCTGTTTAGTGTTCGACAGCTGCGGTAAGGTGGCGACAGGGTATTAGGGATGTGGGTCCAGGCTTCGAATTCGGTAGTGCGGCACGAGCCGAGCATAGAACCGGGAGAGCAGATGCCGCTTGCTAGGCGAGCTGTGGTACCGCGGCAACACAACACCCGTCGTTCCGGGCGAAGCGGGAATGCCGTCTCACCTCGGTTAGCGGATAAACGAGCGAATGGAAAATGAGACTGCAGCATCGAGACATAAAGCAAGTAGCTGTGGAAGACTTGGATCTGGTTGATGTTTCCCTAATGAAATACTTGGTTATTGACAAGTTTAATCAGTTCATATGTTTGGTATCCCGGCACGCGCTGGTATCTTGTTATTCATACTATTTGCATATTTGCCCTAATCGAGGGTTAGGGGAGCTTCCCTAAGTCGACCTCACGGTTTCACGACGTACATAATGAGGTTGAGCTCGGGAGGAGAGAATACTGCCCAGGTGTGCCACTTAAGTTCATATACACAGTATATTAATTTCACATTAACGAAATAGGTAAATGCACAACTCAGAATTAATTACAGCGATCCAATCCAGTAGATCCCCTCTCCACCAACTCACAAACTCCCCACCGATATTTAAATCACGCACTAAAGAAATCCCCAACCACTCCTCTTATTCACCGAACGAAACCCTTTAGGCGGCCTATCATCGTGTCCCTTTCTGGTCGTTATATCCCACAGCGCACACTTCGCATCCAACTGACCCCCCCACTTCTTGTCTCTGCTGTTCGTATTGCATCCATCTAATATGAGTCCCATGTACACCTCGCAGTCATCCTTGTTCACCTTATACATACCGCCGGATGTGCACTTGGGGTTCCAGGAGAGCGTGATCCACACGGTGGCGTTGGTTTCGGAAGCGTAGTAGCCGACGGGGGCGTAGGCGCCCTTGGATGAGTTCACAACCCACCCTATTTGTGTAATATAATCGCAATATTCTACGATTTTGTCAACGCCGAAGGTGTGGTTGAAGGACGGTAAGTTTGAGGGGGTTCCGGCACAGACGGGGGTTGGCAATGATCCGCTGCCCAGATGGTTGGGGGAAGTTGTGGGCTTGGCTTTGTGACTGGTTTTGATGGTTGGTTTGAGGGTGGCGGTGTGTTTCGATTTGCTGCTACTCTTGGTTGTTGGCTTTTGGGTAACGGTAGACTTAGATTTGCTACTAGTTTTGGAAGTCGGTTTATGGGTGGCGGTGGGCTTGATTGAGCTGTGAGGCTTCGTTGTTGGTTTGGAGGTGGTAGGCTTTGATTCTCTGTGGGATTCTGCAGTTGATTTGGAGGCACTGGTAGGCTTTTTGCTTAGTGTCGGTTTGGCGCTCGACTTAGGGTTGCTGCGAGTTTTGGTCTCGAGAGTGGTAGGGCTGTCGTCGGACTCGTCATCACCAACACCATGTACGTCCCATGCTTCGTCGTATGATACTATTCAATGTGGTTAGCCAGATAATGATAGTCAGGACAGCTGCAGTACATTCAAATGATATTTCTCCATCTCCTTTCCCAAATGATGCTGTGACAATGGTCACGTCGAGGGTTTGAGTTGCGGTGACGGTTTTCCGTGATGAAGACTTTGAAGACTTTGAAGTGGAAGATGTCTTGGTAGTTGTGGGCTTTTTATCTGTCGGCGGCGGCGCAGCTTTTGGTTCTGGGGTAGGGTTTCCGTCAACTCCAATTCGAATCGTAGGTAAATCTGGGAACGGCGGAATGATCTTAGTAATTGGGATTGGGGGAAACGGAGGATGTGGAAGCTTGATGATTCCACAGAATAGAAAAAAGACACAGCCATGTGATCCCTTGTGCACAGGCCACACAGGAAGGATAAACTTGTGGTCGCGGCCACCATCTCGTAGCGTGGTCGTAATCGCTGAAACTTTCGACGCACTGAGCTTGATGGTCTTTGTAGAGTAATACCCAATTACGGTAACGTGGGAGGTTGTTGGCTTTTGACCGGGTTGAGTTATAGTCACAGTCTGAATAGCACGTTCGCCACCCGGTTGGGTTGAAGTTGGAATAAAGCCGGCGATATGTGAAGTCTTCTCGGATGTGACGATACGATGCTTTGTACTTTTAGTAGATGACTTGCTTTTGATGAGTGAACCTTGTGTGTGACTGAAGCTGGGAATCGTCGGAAATAAACCAGGGCGGTGCTGCGACGACGATATTACAGATGTGACGCTAGGGTGTTTCGCACTCTTTATAGATGACTTTGTCGTTGTGGGTGATTCTCCACCGTTACTTAATCCCGGGAGAGATGGAAAGACGCCGGGTATATGTGACGGTAGTTTCGATGATGTGACGATGGGAGGCGATATACTATTGGCTGACGACTGTGATCGGATCGATGAATCTCTATCGGAGGGTTTCGGCGGGATAGATTGATTGCCTGTGGTTGCTGATTGCTTGGATGTTGAATGCTTGTGCGTGCTGAAAGGAGATTTATTTATAGTAGTAGGTCTATCCGGGGCTGCTGGGTCGGCGGATGTTGATTTCTTTGTTGTAGGAGATGTGTGCCCGATTGAATTATGCCGTGTGGAATGTTTCCCTGTCGAATGTTTCCCTGTCGAGTGTTTCCCTGTCGAATGTTTCCGAGTTACTGATTTATCTCTTGTGGCAACTTTATCGGAAATTGAATGCTTGCGAGTGGATAGTTTAAGTGTGGTGCTAGCTTGTTTAGTGTGCGAAATATTTGTATTAGGACGTTTATCTGTAGCTGCTGGTTTGCCCTTGGTGCGGTGACTTGCCGACATGGCATCACTTCCGACACCGGATTGGTGACTGTTAACAGGCGAAATTGAGCTGTGACGCCTGTGAGATTCGCTCGCTGGTTCCCTTGCACGCCCAGGGGAAGCTGTAGGCCGCAGTGGATCCTCAGTTATACCGTGCCTGTCGATACCACTGGATCTCCGCCCGGAGTTGATTTCATTAGTAGTAGTTGGGTGTGAGTGCGAATCACGGAGGTCATGTGTAGTTGTGGTTTCTGCCTCAAGTTGTCTTTTGTCCAGCCTTCCCCTGTTGGAAATATGGCCCGTTGTCGTTGACGTTTTTGTCACAGTCACAACACCAGCATTTGGTTGGCCCGAAGGAATCACGACTGTCTCGGTGACAAATTTTGCATAGATGAGGCGACCCCAGCTTAACGTCGCAGAGTCCGTCATCAGCGACAAAGAGAATCTGTCATCAATTAGTCACCTTAGGCCATTCTATGCACTAACAGCTGGGCGCACCGGTGCATATTTCCATCGGTATAATAGGCCTTGGTCTCGCCTTCTGCAGTCGGGTTCCTCCCAAGGTGTACGTGTAGTGCCGCTATGATGATATCAGTCATCTTTTTCAATTGATCAAGGTGGGGGGTGAAAACCTTGGATATCTTGCTCAGCATCCTCGGACGGAGCGATTGCCGCAAACAATGCTAACACAGGGAGTTAGTGTTGTTGAATAAAAGGAGACACAGCAGATACCTCGTAATGCTTTTTGGCGAATAATGGTCGCCCACCTGTGGGGTGCACACACCGCCTGGGCATCACTGCCGCCCTCGATCACACTACATCTAGTATCAGCTTGGTCGGTGGAAGTAGGACAAGTGGTATACCAACCTACGGAAAGGGAACTCGTCACAGGACCACCTAAATAAGTAAAGGTTAACAACTCGATTGACAATTTGTTGCATTGTCTGTCTTACCAGCTTCCTTTGGGGAGCGTGTGTCCAGCGGCCATCAACTTCTTTGCAGGAGCATCTGGGCAACTTGGTACCTTGTTGTATAGTGCCGGCTTGCTGTTATCCGGAACTATTATGGGACGGCCTTTTTTTAATTGCCCTTGTGACCAGTATTTTGGGCAGGCGACCAGCCCGCGGACCGTTTTCCGGTCAGCGTCCGGATCGTACACGAACTACACCTAGGTGAGACCTTGGAACTATCGCAGAATGGGAGTACAACGAACGATTTTGGAATTTGTTCCCCCATATTTTGGATGCGTCTCCACATTGTTGCAGATGAACGGAATAACCGCACAGTTGTATACTAGAGTTGGCCTGCTTGATGTTAGTCCCAAAAAACGTGTAGCTCAGTTAAGATGATATACATCGGCTTGTCCTCCATTATCCGTGAAGAATCGGTTGTCATAGGTTTGGCCCCCGTCCGATATGTTGCAACATAGTATTCATGGCCGTTTTTAGTCGTAATGCTTCCTTGTATAGTAGCCTCGCAGTATGCGGATGAAATTAACGACGTCAATAAAAAAGCCTTGAAGAGATACATAAGATCGATGGATTTGTGGTGAACGATAGTGGCTGTTAAGTCTAATAAAAACAGGTGGATTGAGATACCGAAGCCAATGACCACAGCAGAAGTGCTACGTTATATGGAATTCTGTGCCTCGTTAACTTGGGCTGTGCGGTCAATATTCAGTCATGAATCTACAGACTCACAGCTGTGCCAGAGGAATGCTTGTGAAGTCTGTAAGATGTTGGGATGCGCATGGTCGAGTAAATTATCCTGTGCAATGCGAGGATAGGACCCTGACGTTAATGCGTGCCCGGTGTATCCGGTCAATTTGCTATAGTCTGTAGCACCTATCTATTGTTATGGCAATTAATGGTCATACGGTGCTCGAGTAACTTTAATTGATTCTGTAATACAGGCGGATCTCATAAAGTTCAACATAGTACCTAGGATAGGCGAACTCACTGAAACTACTGGTGTACGAAGGCGAAGTGGGGAGATACCGGTGAAAGCAAGCGCGAAGACCATACATACGAATGGTCGCTCTCCAGGAAAGTTTAATTTCCAGTTTTAGCCTTGGTGCTCTACCTCCCTCCAAATCGATAAATTCAAGCCCAGTGGTGGCTGATACTTCCCCGAATCGAGGTGAGTGCTGCACCTACCACCGAAGGAAGAAACCATTTGCCTAAGCGGCAATCTCGTGTCAATCATCATGCGCCCCCGCTGAAGTAAATGCCGTGCTTCAAAAATCCCGCATTTGATTTAGCCGCGAGTATTGCATTAACGAACCCACCGGATTGCCGCCCAGTGTAGAAATGACTCCTGTCATCATGAGCACATCAAAACTAGCAATGTAGTAGTCCGATGCTATATGGAGAATTTTACTTAATTTTACCTACCCCGAGAGTTAAAAGGAGCCAGGGAATTCACACATTATGCATCACAGTGCACGAGGCAATTAGGCTAGTCCGTTGTCCTCGCGTTCGACAGAGTGGTAGGCCTTTGAAATGACAATTATACGAAGCCGGCTAAGCATCCGCATGGGATTAGGTATATCAATCAAACACTAAGTTCCATTTATCCGCAGACAGCTGGTGCTCTGTTGTATAGTCCGACCCAACACTAGTTGCCCATCCTGTTTATCGATGTCTAAGAAATTCAAAAAAACCTAACCCAGCTTGGTACTAGTAATGATTAGTGTGGGCGCTTATGATGACTCTTAGTACGGCTCCCGTCGGAACTATCCGTCGCACTATCCGTCCAAGGCATTTGCCGCGCTATTAATCGCAATAAGCCCCGATATTTTCCCTACGTGTAGGGAGCGCAGAGTTGTCACTATGAGTCCAATCAGGGTATAGAGTTATTAATGGAACTGAGAACTGGGAGTCGTCAAGGGCTGAGAACACACAGTAGACGAGAGATGAGTCAGTCGAAGACTTGGAGCTGGAATAGGTGGTGGGAGTTCGTAGCTGGGTATTGGTGGTCCTGGGAGTTCAGTTATGTGCACAAGGGATAGTCAGGGGCCATAGCAGACAGTTAGAATGGCGAAAACACCTGCATTATAGTAATTCCCACCGTGGCTGATATTTATTCGCGAATTTGTGACTACCTACTTGGGACCAGCTGCTTACCCCTACCTTTCTCGACCGTAACTATTCAAGTTCTATCCTATAAAATATTCGAATATTTTTCATGAAGCCTCTATGGCTGGTATGTGCAGCATCTACAGTGGATGAGCTAAGATCACAATTGGGCGGAAGGAATTGTTAGTTTGCTGATGACAAGGAGTTCTACATAGTAACGGTAACAATATTAAGTTTCTCATTCTCTATGATCAAGTGGGGCTGACATTGCGCCCAACTGCAAATCATTGGACATAGTAGCGCTTATCAACGCGGCAAATTTCTTAGATGGTGGGACAGATAGTCCAGATGCAAGCCGACCTAGCATGACTTAGGTGAGGTTTAAGATTTTTAATTTCTAGATACTTTAGAATATGACAAGTACACTGATACAGCACAAATTGCACTAGGCATTTCGGGGGCACCGAATTAGGCGTTGGGCGGGCGACTGTGCCTTGTGCATGGATATTTATAGCTTTAGTTGGGGGACTTCCCGTGTTCAGGCGGTCTTCGTAGTTATGCATAACAGTAAGGGTGTCGTATCCGCTAATGATTCATGCCGCGACTTCCGCGCGGTTCAGGAGTCTTAGTCCGCCGGTGACTGATACGGTTACCACTTTCTTGCATACTAGTTTGGTGACCAATAAGATATGAAACAGTGCTAATATATATTCCTTACAGAGCAATCTAGGGATATTATGCGGTCCTTACTTGTTGCAGCACCTGACGCCACAGAACTAAGCCAGAAAAAGGGTATACTTGTAGGCAAACGTTCAATCACTGTAACCCCGGTTTATACCCCGCCATATCTGATATATTACCTTTTTTTAGTATCAACTGGTGACAGCCAATATAGATCTGCATAATACGTAAATCCAAGCTGGGGTGGGCTAGACATGCGATAAGATCACCTTCGGTACAAGGAATATGTAAATTCCGTTTTGCGAAATGCACGAGTTAAATAAAATGTCGCTGTGGAATTGAGCCTAAGGCCATTCAGGGGAGGGCCTAACATTAACCATAGCCACGACTTCATACATCATTTTCTTGGGGGGCTTTAATTCTGAGTCATGTCGGCAATTGTAGTCTGAGAGCTTCGAGTAATATTAGCTACTTAGGAAGCGGCAGATGCTTAGCCGCTAACGCTATAATATTGGTACATTAAATCCGAAACAACTGACCACTCCAGTGTTTTTAAGCTGGCATCCTCCAACTCGCGAATTCCAATAACTCACAAAGCACGACAGTGTGCGACAGATACAATACCTACGCCAAAGACTCAACCACTAATTTCCACCTCCGCAGAACCGCTCATGTCGACGTGTGCCTCGGACTTCTGGCGCAGACATCAGGATGCAGACGATCTCGTTCCCGATCCCCACGAAAATAAGACCGTACCCGGAATTATGACCCGTCTCTGCCTCAACCACTACACGTACAAATCTTACGGCGCGCAGTTTCTCGACAATCTCGCTCCCGGAATACCAGACCCACTTGCCCTCGATCCCTCTTTACCGTTCGAGATTGTCGAGTTACTGAAGTGGCACGATGGCCTCGACGATCCCGGCGAGCCTCATGTGATGATCATCCAAGAATACCAACTGCTCTCATATGAAGAGTCTTGCGACCTTGCGGCCAGGTTGCATTCTGAGTGGGGGATTAATGACATTGTGAGTGGCCGGCGGGAGACAAATAATTAGTCTCAGCTAATTGACTGCACCCGATGGAAGCTGATGAAAGATAGTATCCAGTCGCGGCAGTTTTTCCGTATTGGGAGAATTGGATAGTGCTTTCAAAGTCTACGGGCAGGGCGACGTACAATATTCGCGGGACAGATCTTACAGCGCAGGATGTCACATGGTTTCCCAGTTTATATGCCTTACTGCGGAAGATTGAAGTGGGAGCGGAAGCGGGGCAATTGTGTTGTAAGAAATCGTCAGGAGAGCCATGGGAGCTTGATGAAAATGGAGGAGAGCTTGCCTTGATCACGGAAAGCGATCTTGAGGACGATAGTGATGAGGAGGATGAGGATGGTCATGACACGGATGAAGGGGAAGCTGAGATGGCAGGGGCGCAGCTCGCCAATCTGAACGTCAATGGCTAGAAGAGGTGAATTTCTGTATGTATATATTATGACTGAACTCCCAAATAATTGGCAATGCGGGTGAGCTGGCGATTCCATAATTATACAGCTACCATATACGCATACTGTATTCGAAACACCTTAACCCCACTCCTAGCCCTCAGAATTGTTAACCCACCATGTTCCAATCCAACATACGCCGAGTACCAACAACGAACAACAACGTACGACGACTCTGATGTCAGTAACGCTCCATCCAATGAATTCATACTTCTCTCGAGGCCCACCTATCCCAGGACCAGTGCTCCCAAATGCCCTGTTCGTGTGAACACCGGACTACCAAATATGGGGTATACATGTGTTGTCGAGTTTGATCTAGCGCATAAGTAAGCAAGAATGCAGCGCGCTAGGGCTCTGTAGGTATTTTGTGAGCAATTGTAATGGCATTTAAGTGATATTTGATGCTATTTTCCAACTCTATTCTGTAGGAACTCGCTTCCGTACACTAACGCTCATTCACTGGAGCTTATAAAGTGATATAGCCGGTTACCCAAGCACCTTAGTCATCACCCGGTAACCAGGAAGAAGCCCTGCACCCAGGATACGGGACCCCTGCGTTGCCCTATATAAATTCATAGTCCTTATTCGTACAGCCCCGGAGACCTACTCTAATTTCCATGCACGGTTAAGGGCCGAATCGCTGAGCCCTGTTCGCACTACAGGAGCCCCAGACTGTTGAGGCCTCTATTCTGGGCGCCTAGGGATATACAACCCAGCATACGACCACATCTCTGATCCCTAGCCTCGAAGCCCATCTTTCCACGAAACGCCTAGCGAAGATACAACCCAGCGCATGACCTCATCACCGATCCCCACGCGGACAAAACTGTCTCCGGATCCTTACCCGTCTTTGTCTGAACCACTACATGTTCAAATCCTACGTTGCGAGGCTTTTCATCAAGCTCCCAGATGCGCTTTTCCTAGATCCATTCCTACAACTGTACAGCCCGAAGTCGTTGATTAACTCAAATAGCATGATGATGATGGCGGTCGAAATACTGAAAAGTATCGGATAACCCTGGTACTATAGTACAAACTTTCTCGCATGAGGATGCAAATGATCACTATTGCAGAGGAAGAGCTCGATTAAGGTAATTACGGTAGTTATTAGACCAAAGGTCTCACAAGTGGGTGAACTAGTCCTACTTTAACCTAGGTATATCGGGAGTCGATGAAAAGCAAGTAGCAGCAGGTAGCGGTGATATCTCCGGATTGGAAACAAATGATGATGATTTCCAAGTCTACAAGGAGGGTAGCATATGGGTGTGGTCAAATGGACCTTAATAAGGAATGTGTCTTGCAGGGTTTTCAAGTTTAGATGCGCTTTGCGAGGATATGAGTAGGAGCAGTTATGTTTAGCCGGGAATTCGAAACCATTTGATCTTGGCGAAAATTGGTGGAGTAATTTACATAAAGACGAAAATTAGCCTAATAACTAGCTGCTTGAGCAGAAGGTAAAGGTGAAAGTGAAGTTCGTGTTGAAAATTATATTGTATAGCTGCAATCTCATCGCAGGCTATTTATAAGGTGTTGATGTGAATGAGTGAGTTGATTGTAGGTACAAGAGAGACGGACAAAGGTGCGTCTTAAATATGATGAGCATGAGGGCGAGCATCGTGTGAAGTCTAAAAGGGCAGTCATGGTGTGAAGTCTAATGAGACAGTCACGATCATGAACCTTAGGGCTTCCTGCAACATAAGGATTGCACTTCGACGACTGGCAGTTTCCGGGATGGGTCTCCTGTGTATAACATTGGCTGTACCTAAAAACTGTAAATGCCAGCTGATCGTGTTATGGACTGGTGAAGGTCATCAGGCTGCAACCTTGCGCAGCAATACCCAGAGTAACACATCCAATCTAATACACTGGCATACTTTCCTCTCTTGCCAGTCTGTGGGCATCATCTTAAACAAGTCAACACTCGGATTCCACGTCAATTTCTACCCTACACATAAACACAGATGATGTAAGCTATTGGTTAGTCACCCGCCGATTGACACTCTTCACCGAGTCATCCGCAAATGTCTGTTGCATTTAATTAGTTTATCCTCATCTCCTCACGTGCTCACGTCAAGCGAGCTACAGCAGTCGCTTGCCGCCCCCATAGGCAAGTGGTAGGTATCATATCGCGCCATTTATATATATATATACACATGCTTTGTCGGCTCGAATCATTCTCATTGGTTGACTTGTGGTACGTACCTCTAAGAAGGATTTTTATTGGCTGACAACCCACAGCTTCAATCATTTGGATGGCTTGGCATACCCCATCAAATATCCTCAAATATCCACTCCCAATTAAGTATTTGAGTTCAACTCTGATCAGAATGTAATGTTTACATGAAATGTTCAGAATTCAATGCTCTTGCACCCTGCAGTCTCAAATTGTGCATGTCTTTGAAATTGATTGCATGATTATGGAAAATGCTCGATTTTAGGTATCTGGTGGCAATTTTCGAGTGTTTTTGTACAGCCACTCTATCAATTGTGATCGTATGGTAATTCTGAGATGTGGAGGTGAAACAGGATGAAAGTAGGTACAATGCATGTATACATTACATTCTGATCAGAGGTAAACTGACAGTTGGGAATTTATCAACTCAGCTTACATGTATTACACCGGGAAAAATAACCTTACGCGATGTGTAACTTACCGAGAAGCTGTTTCTGGGATGGTAATCCATAACATATTTGATGTCTGGCAGTATGAGGTCTAATGGACTTGCGCATTGACTAGATTACTATGATACACATTTGATTATGTGTGCTCGATACTATACATCATACTGCATTCAACAAAACTGCTAAATGCACTTCATTGCACGCTCCCAAGTAAGCTCTCAAGCCGCTCTCGAGCACACTCCTGAGCATGCTCTCAAGTACACTCCCAATTGCACTTGATGACACTCTCAGCCTGCTTGACTATACACTTCCAAGTAAGCTCTCAAAACGCTCTCCAGCACACACCTGTGTACACTCTCAATTACACTCCCAAACGCACTAGATGCCACACTCCCATCTTGCTTGACTATACGCTGCCAAGTAAACTCTCAAGATACTTTCAAGTACACTCCCGAGCACGCTGTCCATTACACTCTTCAGAGGTAAGACACTCCCAATCTCACTTGACTATATGCTCCCATGTATGCTCCTGGGTGCTCGATTCAGAGACTGGCTGAGTTGCAGGTGCCAAGCACGAGGCGGCGGATGGCAGGTGATGCGAGGCTCGAGGAGGCAGGCAGGTGGCGGACGGTGGCGGCTGAGATCATAACATCGGTCGATAACATAATATGAACAAAATCTTTAGCTTGGCCACCCCGACGTGATCTCACAATGTCTCATCGTCATGGTGTTGACAATTGCAGCCTTCCATTCTGCAGTAAAGGTAGACAATTGCAGATTGGGGAGAGCAGATCTCCAACTCAGATTTTCCAGCGGAACCTGCTCCCCTTTTCCCACCGATTGTGGGTGTATATGTGCACATTCGATCTGAGGCTGATAGTGATAATGGCGATGGTGATGATCGCGATAGTGATGATGGCAATGGTGATGAAGGTGATGGTGATGATGGCAATGGTGATGATGGCAATGGTGATGATGGCAATGGTGATGATGGCAATGGTGTCAGTGATGGTGATCACAGTACCAGTAGCACATAGACAAGTAGGTTGCCTACATTAAAGTTTGCATCAAAGCTTCCCCAGACTTAGAGTGTTCTATTAGGCAAAGCTGCCACTAACTCAGAGTTTGCCATCGGCGAAAAGCTTCCTGTGGAAAACTCTACTCTGCTTGAAGCGTAACTCTCTCAAGCAGGCTATCAAACAGTCTATCATGCAGGCTTTCAAGCAGGATCTAGAGCAGGCTTTCAATCGCCAGCGGGGACTCATGTGGACTCACAGCAATAGTGTGTATAGTACCAGCATTACCACGAAGACTGCGGGCAGTAACAACAGATATAAGTCCATCTCTGGCTGGCTGCTGTATATGATTCCATAGGCCCACATGCACATCTCTATGAATCGACTATAGATGACAATACACTGGGGGTTGCGCAGGGGTCCAAAGGAAGCTTGCTATGAGCTGTGCGTGTGCGCATGTGTGCGTAGCGCAGCCTATTGTCAATTTGCACTTTTGCCAAAGATTTCCAACCAGCCAACAGCTAACCCATTTGGATCATGCCCTGCCAGACAATGCAGGTTGTGTCCAGCCTGAAGCCTGCTATTCTGTACAGATTGCATCTGGCCAGACCATCCAGCACATGAGGGTTCTCAACTATCTGTCCTATCTATTTAGAGCCATGTCTGATTGTGAACTACAGTTTTCCAAACTGAGAATCCACAACCACTTTAACCATAGGACCTTGAGTTTTGAGACCTACAACCTTCCAGGGTCTTCCAGTCCTCATTGGACAAATGTTTGTGAAGTTGTTATGGGTATGTGGTAGCAGTTTCAGGGGAAGATTCCATCAACCACACCATCCGGCTTTGCCACTCTGGGGGCGGCAGAGCCGCCACCAGTGCTAGTATATGCTAGACATAACTGGAATTAAACTGCGGCTTCTAGCCTAACCCTTCCAATATTTCTAGCACTTCTCTCCATCATAGATATCACCTTATACCAGTCAGTAGTTGTTTACGTGACTGGCTTGCTCTTATGATATTCGCAATATATACACGGTATGAAGAACGATCCAGCTCCAAACTGCATCGCTTGAACCAGTTTCAACTTTCATAGTACTGATACGATGTAAAGAGCACTGTACAGATAGCGTTAGGAGTAAAGCGAGGGTGCAACGTAAATTAACAACTTGCGACGCATGGTAAACTACCGATATCGATAGAACGGTATAGTTGCTTTTAGTGCTAGGGCTAAGAACGTTCATGCACAGGTTTCATTTGCAAATTCATGCACTCTATTAATAACCGTTTGAATCCTCCGTCCTATTAATATATTGTTATGGCACCTCTGTTTATATTACAACGTCACTAGTCACTACTATCTTTCCATGGGTATTCTCCAATGATTGTACAAGTCAAATGCAGAAAATCCACCTCGTTATGAAGCCATAATTTACTGCGAAGAATCTTCTCCACCTTCACTTTTAGGTCGGCAAGTTCAATTGAAGCAGATCCTTCCAACATCGCCAGCAGGTTCCTATACATCAAGGCTTCTTCAAAACCCTCATTTTCATTACAGAATAGGTTTAAGATTCTTGCAAGCTGTTCAACTTCCATGGTGCCACCCATATGCCTTTCTGCTACGTACCGTACCAACATACGATCGATATTTCATCGGAGATTGGACACCCGGATAACCGCTTCAGAGATATCCTCCCGTACGCCTACGGGGAGATCTTGTCAAGATCTGTACGCAGCCGATGGACGGTCGCTATCCAAGGAAATGTCAACGAAATGGATGAAGGCGTCGGTGTATATTAGCTTCGAATGGATCTTGACTGCGAGGAGAAGGACGTCTATGGGATGCGAAGGTATCAGGTACTCCCGAGACCACGCGATGAGCATTCCTTCGGCGGCTAAGGCGATGGTTGCGAGACAGCTATACTGATCTACCAGATTGATAATGTTTTGAATCTCGTAGAGATCAAGATCATCCTCCCTACCCTTGTGGTAGAAGATGCGGAACAGCCGGTGATACGCTCGCTGCAGGTTCCATATATTGTCAAACTCATCATCGTGATGTCCGGTATTGTGCGACACATGCACCAAGATTTCCACAGGAGCTAACGTCGTCAGTTCAGCACCCTGGTTCGTAGAAAAGTCCAACATCTGCTATGGAGCTTGAGATCCTGTCTTCTTTCTAGTCAATTAGTCCTTAATATATTCAACCTTTACGCGAGGAATTCGTTACCTCTGGTGGCACAGGTTCCAACATGCTGGACATAATTTCCTTCTCATCAATTTCTAATTGATACTTGTATTTTATCCCGTCCTCGCCGTTATGTGTATTCTCGGGGTTCCACCACCTGCTCGAAAGGCTACGATCGAAGAATTGGGAAACATGTCGGAGTGTTGTACTATCGAAATTGTAGATATCGGAAATAATAATCTCAGTGTCAGGTGAGAGCGAGGAGTTGGAGAATCGAATGGGAGCATTCGCAGGAGGATCCATCGCCGTTCAAGCGTTGTTGTATAAAGTTGGGAATCGAAGGGTCTAGTGTCTCGTCGCGGGTCTGGTGTTTCGGGGGTTTTCTGAGGTGACCCAGTGACGCGTCGATGGTCGTGTCCTAAGTGCCCGTGTAAGCTGTGTTCGCGATAGTATGGATAAATAGCGCCGTTTCCGAAACAACTTATCGTCGGAAGATGTTGTCAGCCGTGGATCTTTCGAACGACGAGTAAGCAAGGCGTGTGTTGAGTATCTTGAAAATATTAGTGAAAAAGTTAGATGATAGGCGATTGGCTAAACCCTACGGTACATTTTAGTGTAGTTAAAACTCACGATACATAACGTAGCACTTACACTTCATTGTCGTGAGATGGGCGTGAGAATCAGAGTGCTAGCTAAACGACGTTGTGGTGAGGTTGTGGTGAGATTCAGCGTGGTAGTTAAACGACATTGTTGTGAGGTTGTCGTGAGATGAGCTGGTATTAGTGGGCGTGAGATGCTCACCACATTATTGGATATATGCATACGATATTGCGGCGGCATTTACACGATTGTTAAACCACAAAGGCATCACTTTTACACGAGAATGGCGTTTATATGTCACATTTGTGGTGTGCATGTACACCACAAGTGTGCCAAACAGCACGCAAAAATAATCTGAATGCATCGGGATTTCAACTCAAAGCAATTAGAAGCAAGCACTACATTTGCTAATACAAGCCATTAACCACTACATCATACAAGTAGCTGTATACCTAACTCCAACTGTGAATATTCATATAGACCACTTTCAACATTGTCTCCCATACAAAAATGGACTTGAAAAATTTCGAGATTTTCCAGTGTGTGATCTACACTCCACCACCATCATTGCTACACCACATCACACCACACCACAGAATTTTGATTTGAATTATAAGACAGCCTCTAAACCACACTTTCGTTGCTTTTAAACTACTACCCACCAAAATTATGAACCCTAGGGTAAAAGGGAGGATTCGGGAAGGGGGTTTATGAGATGGATTGATTAGATAGCGTTTTTTAGAGATGACACCCAGACAAGCCACCTTGGGCATGGCCACGAGGAGGGGAATCATTGTTTATCACCCGCCATTTATCCTATGATTTTTGTTACAGATGTACATGATGTTACAGGTCTGATACACGGTCACGGCTGCAGGGGCTGATGCCTCCTGTATATATCTCGAATCTTTCTCCTTCTCTCTTCTCTGTACCATAGAATACACGCACACGGTTCTCCCCAACTTCCATATCGTAACAATTTTTGTTGCATGTGTACTTGGATCGTGAGTCTCAGCATCGTCTGATGTCTTGTATGAGAATGAAGATCTGTATGAAGATGGTGGCTGTAAGAGGATCAGGAAAACTCCAGTAGGCTGTTCCCCCGGGGTGGATAGTGTGCCTGCGGTCGTAGAGTGCTTGGATGTTCGATGCTTGCTCGATTTGGAGGAAAATTTACCAGTAGCAGGTTTGTCCGAGACCGTAGGTTTATCGGATGTTGGATGCTTGCTTGAGGTCGGTGACTTGCTCCTATGCGTGAATGCAGCATGATCGGATGTTGAGTGTTTGCGTGTGGTGGAAGATTCACCGGCAGCCACAGATCTGCCTGTAGCAGAACGTTCACCGGATAACCGACTCTTGTGCATAGAGTGAGATTTTGATGTGGCCTTCCTTCCTACCCCCAGTGGAAGGTTTGTCTATACCCGCTGGTTTACCGTTGATCAAAGTTGCTACAGGTTAGTGTGTGCTCAGTGGCTCGCTATTGAATGCTTGACGGTACTAGATTTATGGGTGGCGGCAGGTTCATCGGCTTTGGAATTCCTACGCGTAAAGGAAGATTTTCCTGGATTTGGTTTCTCCGTGGATATACTAGAGGCCGCGTTATCGGTAGTGGCTTGTTTTGTATTGGTTGCAAATTTACCGTGATCTTCTGTGTTCGGACTGCTCGTCGCCCCGGGTCCGCTCTTGGGAGGATGTTCGCCAATGTTAGAATGTCCATGCTTTGTGGAGCGTCTTGACGAGACTGTATCACTTCCCTCGCCGGGTTGTTGGTTGTCTATGGGCGGTACGGCTCCGTCGGATTGGATGTGGGGCGTTCTAGTGGCCGTTGACGGAGTTGTTGGTGTCGGTGGAGCTGTGATACCAAGTCGTTCGGTGTCATCTCGTGCCCATCGGGCATCAATATGAACAGTTGTAGGGTATGGGTGTGGAGAATCATCATATTCATTTGCCGATTGATATTGCCTTTTTACCAATTTACTCGCGTTGGATAGATGCGCCGTACTCGTCTTTGTCTCGTAACTGTCACCGTGCTATCAGCACTGGGTTGACCCGGCGGAACCGTAGTTGTTTCAGTAGTGAACTGCGGGTAAATAAGGCGACCCCAGGTAAGTGTTGCCGAGTCCGTGATTAACGACAATGAGTATCTAGCTCCAATCAGTCGCCAAACTTCATTCTTCGTACAATTAGCAGGATATACCGGTGCAGAAACCCATCTGCAGAATATGCCTTCTGCTGGCCTTTGGCAGTGGGGGGTTTTCTAAGATGCACGTGCAGCAACCCTGTGATGATGAGCATTGTCCGAAAATGGCAGGGTTAGGTTTAACCCTTGTATGTCTTGCTCGCCAGTTTCGGAGTCACCAATTGCCTTCAGCAATGCTTGGATGTATGTCAGTGTGGTGCAGGCGAATGTAGGAACGATAGACAGAAATACCTTGTACCGGGGCTGGAAAACCTAGGCCCCCCAATGTTGAGGCGCACACCGCGCTTGTGCATTATCACCACCCTCAATCGTACTAGACCTTGTCTCAGCGCAACCACTTAGAGATAGAGGGCTTTATTTACTCACCTGCGGAAAGGGAACTCGTCACAGGACCACCTGAATAAATAAGTAACGGTTAACATCTGGATATTCTGTTATAGAGCCTCTCTTACCAGGTTCCCGAAGGAAGGTGGTGTCCTGCGGCTATCGGTCCCTTTGCCGCAGCGTCTGGGCAACGAGGCTGTTGTATATAGAGCGACGGCTGGCTGATATCTGGAATGATGGTGTGTGGCAGTTTCGTAGAACGAACAACAGGTATCCCCGCTCTAGTAGTTGTAGAAAATCGCCCTGGTATCCCCTTGGCCCACGCCGGAGAAGGGCAAGCAATTTTCGCACGTTCCTTTTTTCGAGCATTGTGTGTATCATACACCAACTTCCCTTACATAAGACATGGTTTCCCCAGTGAGAGCAATGAAGAAGTGGTAGATAACTTACCAATTTCTGGTTATTTCCACCGTATATTGGGTGCGTATCGACATTGTTACAGATAAACAGAAGGAGTGCGCAATTGTACACCAGAGTTGGCCTGTCAAGTGTCAGTATATGCGGATATGGGTATGGTGGTTCGATGCTTTACATCGGCGAGTCTTCCAAAATCTTTGTAGTTGCTGTTATCATTGGCCTCTTGACCTCGTACGGTAGGTTGCAATATAGTATTCATCACCGTTGGCTGCAGTGGAAATAGTTCCGGTGATGCAGGACCCGGATGAAGCGAAAAATGCTAACAATAATAATTTGAAGATATACATTTGGATGTGAAAATCAATGGCTGTAGGAACCCAGTTGAGTGACAAGAAGAAGCCGATTAGAACAGCAGGAAAGGCGAATATATGTAGCTTCAGCGGAATGCAGTAGCATGATGTTTAACTTGGGCTATACAAGCAACCCAAAGCCAGCGTTTCGAACTTTGATCACGCCAGAGTTTGCATAGTCAAATAGATTATCTAGAGTTCAGAGACAATGAGTTACACCGGTCCGGCAATGCGCCACGAGGCACAACCATTCCTAAGGCCTACAGAGCATTCTTTCCGGTAATGCCGTTGTGTCATGGATAGATGTAGCTACACGACTCCATTAATTCATTGTATCATGCTACATAGCTTTGGAAGTTGACAGTCGTGATAGGGCAGTGCTTGCAAATTGCTATACTTGGGGTACAGCCAGTCAGCCGGGGTAAACGTTCAAATTCTTGGTGGTGGTGGTGGTGGTGGTGGTGCTCGAAATAGTACGGCCAGTGTGGCGTTCACCCGATCTGTAGGCTGGTAGTCCTGCGCCTTGACAATATACCGAGCCGGCCCCGTTTGGGCATAATAAAGTTCTTACCTATCAGCCTGGCCTCTTGGTGTTGTACTGTACAGTACGACCTGGGAGTGCCTGCGGCACAGGACGGGTTTCGAATATACCGGTCAATACATCGGGCAAGGAACCCAGCGCTATACCCGGGTATCTCCCTCAGGAGATCCTGGGGAAATTTTCACCGTCTTTGTGCAGTGTTATTCGTTCTGACTGTTGCTAAGCGCTAGCGAGGTAATGTCGAATTATGACTGCCGCAACATCCGAGTTAATGCCGCCCTCACTCGCTTAGCGGTTATGGAACAATCATCTGCCACACAGTGCTTATTGGTATTCACCGTACCAGAATTAGGGTCTGTTACGCGGTTCTTACTTGCTATCAGCAATGAGCAACACAAAGGCAAGTGATGAAACGGTAAGCAAATCCTCATTCATTAACACTTGGTTTATGTCCTGCCATGTCTTATATGCTGGGTTTGGTGAAACTAAAATAGGGCAACGAGCAAAAATTTTAAACTACATGCGGTGAGAATCTCAGTCGTAGACGGCGAAGATTTGGAACAAGGTTAGGCTGCAGCAATAACCACCAAAAGATATTGATCGGTGGTGCATGCACTGCTAGCCCAAATCCCGGTACTGAGTTTGCAGTCGGTTATTGATAACGAAGGTTTATCGTGAGATGTGGCCCAATCTATGGAATGTGGAAGTGAATTTCTGAAGTGGGTTTCAACTGCTCCGTCCCCTATGGGTCAGAAATCCCTGCTTCTCTGATTTCGCCTGCCATATCCCGGAATAACATATGTAAAATAGGGTCGAGAAATTCGCCAATCTCCCCTTTCACAGTATAAACGCAAGGGACAGAAAAGTCATTGTGGCGATGTTCGAGTTCCCCTGTTGCAATTTGGCTCTAGAGTGTGAGGATAGCCAAGGATATGTCAAAACCCAGTTCCTATCCCTGTTCCTGATTTATTTTCATATGCCGTATGCGGAACACCAACCTAGCTATTTGCTGGCTGCTTGCTTTCTTTGGACATCTCTGTTTAAGTAAATAGCAGTATCTCTTAATAGACGGTAACCCTACGCAGTTTATACCTACAATGCATGCAGGAAATGCCGATGTGGTGTATATGCCGACAGTCTAATGCGATTACTTTATGCATTCTGCATGTCTATCCTTAGTTTCGCCAATCTATATATGCTGCTAGGGAATGCATGGATCTAGAAATTCTGAATGCCGTAAGTCCGATGCAGCCACTCCGGGGGCTTAGTTCCCGCTTATGTAGGTGAGCGTATTGGTCACTCTGAGCTCTCTCTGGCGGCAACCGGAAACTGAGGAGCGCTTAACTGCCCGCACTACTGAAGTGACTCAATATCCGCCTACTAATTCGGGACTTCAGTATGGTCGCACGTACAAACCGCAACAGTTTGCAACGGCTCTAACACATCCGCCAAAGACTCCATCACCGACCACACAGAACTATTCATGTCCTCGTGCACCTGGGACTTCTGGCGCAGGCATAGCGCAGCAGACGATCTCGTCCCGGATCCCAATATAGATAAGACCGTCCCCGGCGTTATAGCCCGTCTCTGCCTCAACCACTACACCTACAAATCTTATGGCGCGCAGCTGCTCGATAACCTCGCCCCCGGAATCCCAGACCCACTTTCCCTTGATCCTTCTTTGCCGTCTGAAATCGTCGATTTACTCAAATGGCACAATGGCCTCCTGGACCCCGGTGCGGCTCATGCGATGATCATTCAAGACTATGAACTGCTCTCGTACGATGAGTCTTGCTGGTTTTCGGAGAAGTGGGGAGTAAGCGATATTGTACGTGGTCCGTGGTAGAGGAACACTTCAGCCTGAACCCACAGTGTGCTACATCAAATGGGAGCTGATGAAAGATAGTATGCGGTCGCAGCGGTTTTTACGGAATGGGAGGATTGGATAGTTGTTTCTAAGTCTACAGGCAAGGCGACGTACAATATTTATGGCACTAATCTTGAAGATCAGGATGAGGCATGGTGGCCGAGTTTGTATGCGTTACTGCGGAGGATTGAAGTGGGTGCGGAAGCAGGGCAGCTTTGTTTTAGGAAATCGTCAGGGGTGCCATGGGAACTTGATGAAAATGGAGGAGATCTTGCCTTGATCTCGGAAAGCGATCTTGAGGATGATAGTGACGGTGAAGATGACGGTGGTCGCAGCGAGGCTGAAGAGGAAGCCGAGTTGGCGGGGACACTGCTATCTAGCCTGAATGTCAATTGATAGCCGAGGCGAGTTCATGCATGTAATTATTAAGACTGAACAAGCTAGCGAATTCCATAATTAGACAGTTACCGGTTGCATGTACGTACTATATCCGAAACACCCTTAGCCCAGCCTCAACTCTAGCACATCGTAGATCAGAGTCCTTTAACCGCCTTGTTCTAACCCAATATATATACTAAGTGAAGAAGGGTGGAGGGAGGGGATCTGTCCACCTAGCCGGTTACCCGCAGGAGGGGGGGGAATGGGCACTATCATACTCTAGATAGAGTGAATTCATGGCATACAAGAATACAGGATGATTAAAACATACAAATTCAACTTACATACATCAGCAACAACGAACAACAACATGGTTCAAGGGTTATCACCAAGCTCGCTTCCAGGGTCCCAGATTCGCTTTCCCGAGATACATCCTACAGTTGTACTGCCCGAAGTCGTTGATTTACTCGAATGGCATGATGGCAGTCGACACACCGAAAAGCACTGGATAACCCTCGTACTACAGGAGGAACGTTCTTGTACGAGGATGCAAGCCATATTACGGAGGTAGAGCTCGATTGAGGTAACTTCGGTAGTTATTGTACCGATGATCTCGTAAGAGGGCGAAATAATCTCAATTCAACCTAGAGCCGATGAAAACAATTGCTGACTGTAGCGGTGATATCTCCGGATTGTGAACAAATGAAGGGGGGCGGTTATGTTTAGCGAGGGAACCATTTGATTTTGGCGAAAATGCAGGAGTAATTTACATAAAGACGAATAACTAGCTACTTGAGCAGAAGGTAGAGATGAAAGCGAAGTTCGTGTTGAAGATGATATTGTGTACTCGCTAGAAAATAAAGTCTCCGGACATTTAAATATTACTTAGACTATTACTTAAAGGGACATTGTCTGTGCATATCGTCCTTAACATGATTAGGATACTATCTTTAATAGGGATACTGAATGACTTGATACAGGAACCTACTGGCAAGGTAAATACAATTAATGGTCTGTGCAATGTCTCATTGCACAAATGGGAGTGTCCGGAGACTTTATTTTCCAGCGAGTAGTTGCAACCTCATCACGAGTTATATATAAGGATTGCACTCCGAGGACCGGAAGTTTCCGGGATGGGTCTCCTTTGTATAACATTGGCTGTATCTGAAGACTGTAGATGTCAGCCGATCATGTTGTGGACTGGTGAAGGTCATCAGGCTGTAACCTTCCGTGGCAATACCCAGAGTGACACATCCAATCTAATACCCTAGCATACTTGTCTCTCTTACCAATCATTGGACACCATCTTAAACATGCCAACACTCGGATTCCACGTCGTTGTCTACCCTATGTAAGCTATTGGTTAGTCACTCGTCGATTGGCACTCTTCGCTGAGTTATCCACAATGTCTGTTGCATTTAATCAATTTGTCCTCACCTCACATGCTTACGCAAAGCGAGCTACAGCTGTCCCTAGCCGCTTCCATAGGCGCATTTGCAAGCGGCAGGTACCATTACAACTCGCCATATATGCTGGACATACTTGAAATTAAACAACTGCGGCCATCCCCAGACTTCTGGCCTAACCGTGCCAATATTTCTAGTGCTTCTCTCCATCGTAGATATCACCTTCCGCCAGTCAGTAGTTTACGTGACTTGCTTGCTGCTCTTATGATATTCGCAATACATATACAGTATGAAGTACGATCCTGCTCCGAACTGCATCGCTTGAACCGGTTTCAGCTTTCCTGGTACTGGCACGATGTAAAGAGCACTGTATAGATAGTGTTAGGAGTAAAGCGAAGGCGCAATGTAAATTAACAACTTGCGACGCATTGTAAACTACCGATAGAACGGTACAGTTGCTATTTGGTGCTAGGAGCGAGAACGTTTATGCACAGGTTTTATTTGCAATTTCATGCACTGTACCAATAACCGTTTAAAATCCTCCGTCCTATTAATATATTGTTATGGGACCCCTGTTTATATTATGTTCTAGTCCAGTCACGGAGGATGTCCCTCCGCGGAGAGACCGGTCCATTCACGGAGTCCCACCCTCCGTGACTGGACTGGTTCTTTCGCGGAGTGTACCCCTGCACCCCACCTCCGTGAATGGACCAGTCCATTCACGGAGTGTACACTCGGTGAATGCTCTGCACGCATATATGCCCACGGATGTATGTGTACTCAGCTGGCCATATCCAGCTGAATTTAATCAACGCAACTAATTGCATTCAGCCCAGCGCAACTACGTGCATTCAGCCCAGCGCAACTACTTACATTCAGCCCAGCACAACTACTTACATTCAG
>Ga0307514_10000422_pt1 | contig 93605 bp, 95 predicted proteins | sample 16_EM_MG_FD_203088 | JGI IMG/M metagenome (GOLD analysis project Ga0307514, IMG submission 203088) | Populus trichocarpa ectomycorrhiza microbial communities from riparian zone in the Pacific Northwest, United States - 16_EM | ecosystem: Host-associated > Plants > Roots > Unclassified | place... | reverse complement strand
CGCTCTGTTGACGCTCATTTTCAGGATGTAGTTGGGCGCTTGAGTATTCTTGTTTTGCACATCAAGGCGGCTAATACGTCGAAAACGAACCGTGACGTACCATGGTCAATATTTTACGATTAACAGTTGCATATCTGAATGCGACCATAAATGTGAAACCCGAAATGCAGAACCGGAGATTGGAACCGACGGGTCTAGCCAAACCAGGCGAAACCTGCGGGTTGACGGGTACGGGTCCGGGTTTGGCCCGCCAAGAGTCTGCGGGTCGGGTTTTTGGCCGGTTCTGGAACCGAACCGACCCGTTTTTGCGGTCCAAACCCGGACCGCTGGCGGGTTACCCGGACCCGTTGCTAACACTAACCATCATCAGCATCAGCCCAGGCTGTATACACATACACCCACACTCGGTGTGAAGCTAGCAGTTGATTCCACTGGAAAATCAGAGTTGGAAATCTGCTCTCTCAAACATCCAATTATCCCACTTTCCTGCCGAATCTCTGATTGGAATTGACAATACCATGACCATGAGACATTGTGTGATCTTGTCGCCGTGCCGCGCTAACGATGAGGTTCCGACTATGGTATCAACCGACGTCCTGATTTCGGGCAGCGCCACCCACCTCTCATCATCCCTCTTCTGGTTACTGGTGCCTGCAACTTGGCACGTCTCTGGATCAAGCACCCAGGTGCATACATGGGAGCATACTCTCCAGCAAGATTTGAAGTGTCTTGCCTCTGGAGAGTATACTTGGGAGGGTAGATCTGAGCAGGCTGGGAGTGTGTCATCGAGTGCCATGAGGAGTGTATTGGAGAGCGTGCTTGGGAGCGTGATTGCAAGCCTCTTGAGAGTTTGCTTCTGAACCTTCAGTCTATCAAACTGCGAGTGTGCCAGGGGTGCAATTGCGAGCGTGCGGGAAACAATGTCGCGGTGCGTACCTGGGAACATACTCTGAGGTGTACTTGGGTGCGTACTCAGTGTATACTTGGGAGCGTACTCATAGTGCACTTGGGAGCATCTTGAGAGTTTACTTCGAAGTGAATAGTCAAGCAGGCTGGGTGTGTCATCAAGTACAATTGGGAGTGTACTTGAGAGCATGTTGAGAGCTTGCGTGGGAGCAACCAATGAAATGCATTTGGCGGTTTTGTTGATTGCAGCAGGATGCATACTATCAAGCGCAGATAATCGCATACGTATTATCGTAATCAACTTAGCATGCATGTCCATAGGACCTCTTAGTATGACACGTCAAAGATGCCATGAATTACCATCCCAGAAACAGCTTGACTATAGTTTACATATCACGTAAGGTCATTTTTTCTGGTGGAGAGAGACCAATTGAACTATCACCACTTATGTATAGTCATATGCCCGAGTATGGCCTCGTATGAATGTATATCAGTAGATACGGTTGCAAACATGGATGTCAATATTGTAGAGTAGTATAAAGATAACTTAAGATAAGATTATCGCTAGAGATCTAAGGCTTGTGTCGAACCGACTATATATAAAGCGGGTGATACCCGGCCCTGGACACGTCATGTACAGCCGTGCCGTTACATTATCCCCCTCCTTTGGGGCAGACCCCCTGGGCTGTATAAACCTGTACAAGAGTAGGAAAGGAAACAATCAAACAACCGTTCAACGTACGCAAACGTATGAACCCTTAAGTCCCACACCCGATCAGTACTGTATGGTAGCCATTCGGCGGATCCAGCGCACGGGAAATCTTCCCCTCCACTTGACTTATCTCCGGAGGTGGTAACAACCGATGCCATTGCCATTTTTACTGGGCCGAGATCCAAACAAGGAAAGAAGTAAAGAGAAGAGAAAGAAGGAACATCCAAAGTAACACCATCCTCCATATCTCCACTTCCGGAATGTCTGCCATCCGACCATCAATCTCGCACTGGTAACTCGTACCAAGTTTAGGTCATTGTCGGAATCAGACACTGTAATCTCGGTGAAATCTCCAATCACAGTATGAGCCTCGTCTTGACTTGGTGGCATCGATGGTGGCTTCTGCTCGCTGCTCATCATCACGGTCGCCATCGCCATCGCCATCGCCATCGCCATCGCCATCGCCATCGCCATCGCCATCGCCATCACCATTGCCATCGCCATCGCCATCACCATAGCCATCGCCATGTGCTATTCCATCGGTATATCTAACTTGTAAGCATCCCAGTAACCGGTCATACTCACCATACTTTCAAGTACGCTAGCACTCGAGCTTTGCCAATTTCTCATGAACTCCGCAGTCCCTGCCCATCAGTGATCGTTATTGCTGCTTTGGAAGCTGTTTCGGCACAGATATTCGTGCTCAATCTACACAGATGAAGCAGGGTTGACTTCTTGGCATCGATTGTTGCTTCTGCTCTCAGTATCATAGCTGTGGGTGACGGTCAATCATATATAACTTTATCTATCTCGTAAACTTCTCATGAAATGGTCATTCATACCATATATATATGCACGCGTGCTTGCGCTCTCCAGACCCTCGTGCATAGCTCTGTGGCCAGCCTCAATATATGAGAACATCTCCTGTAGCCGGTGGCTCTCACACAGTGCCCGTCAGTAGTTATATTCATCCTCCTTCAGCATCGGCCATGCAGACTTATAGGCCTCCAGTGGGGTCGTTCAACATCCAGTTCGGCAAGCCGTTTGGTAAACATCGCAGTCGGTGCCTTCGGTAGAGGGCGCCCAATTATCCTCTTATTCAATCCCAATTTGGACTCATTCGGCCATGATCCTGGTCGGATGCCATTTGGTTACTGTCTCTCACGATGCCGTTCGTTGGACTATTTGGTATGTTCGGGACTGCTTCGGTAGCCATAAATGCACTCGTTTGGCATAGATTAAACTCGCTTGATCATCTCATCATCTCTCCAGTGCTCCTGTAGTCGCATTGATCATTCTCCAAGTCGGTGCACTTGTAGGTACACTTCACATCCACCCTGTGCTCGGTGCACTTATCATCTCCAATTGCTCGCCGGCTTTCCTCCGGTTATGCTTTCCGCTCCTTCTCCAGGTGTGGTTGATGTCACTTGTCTGGGTATCCACATCTTCGTTTTCTGAGTTCGCTTGTCGTTCCATCTCCAGGTGCAGTAGTAGACTCTTCTCCATGTACGCTTGTTGACTCTGCTAGTGATCTCTTCCAATGTACGCTCATCGACTAATATCTAGCTGTGATTCTCTGCCGGTCAGTGCGCTCCAAGGAGCTTCCCCCCAGCACTTTCGGTCCGGTGCTTAGTTGCAGCAGGGGTTAGTTTTGATTCCGGTACTGTCATCCCCCTGTTGTACATCGTTACTCTGCCGACAACTAATCCATTACAGCGTTTGCCGGTGCCATATCGATTGGCTAGGATTAATTCCAAAGTCGATTTCCAGTAGCAGCTGTGTATCTCGGGATTGTCGAGACTGAGTCGGGATCCCCGAGACTGAGTCGGGATCTCATTCTGGTTTGTAACTTATGCATGCAGCTTCTTGATTCATCTGTAGGTGCGTTTGCCATTACTTCCTTCTGTGCACGTTTTGCCGCTGCTAGCCTTCTCTATTGGAGAATGTGTTTCAAGCTTCGTTCCTGCACTTCTGGTACAGTAATTGTTCGTAGTCAGGGTTGTTGCGATTCTGGCAGTGTGATCCCCCTCTTTAAAGATCGTTGCTCCGCCAAAGACAATTATCGTACGGCTTCATGTTGTGCAGTATCCACATTGTAGCTGTGTGACTCGGGATCTGATACGGGATGGTATTCGGCATTGTAACTCGGCAATGTAGCGGTTTAAGTCGGCATCTGTGAATAGTGGTCTGAGTAGTGCTCTGAATAGTGCGCGGTATCGTACTTGCTGCAAGCATACCGCCGGCAGTACATTGTGTATCTACATATCTGTGCTCAATTGTATCTTCGTAGCTTGAAATCAAAGTCGTGATCTTAAGAATGCTATACCTTTGCATAACCTGGATATCTTCATTAGAGCGAAGGAGATTGATTGTCATCCGTCTCCTGTGATCCACCTCCGGTCATCCATCCATATCCTGTCGTGATCCATATCTGGCCACCATCCAACTCCGGATGGTATCCATCTCTTGTCATCCATATCCTGTCATTCATCCATATCTCGTCGCGATCCATATCCTGGCGCGATCTCTCTCCGCACGGGATCCATCTCCTTTCTTACATCCCCGGTCACCATCTGCAGTCTTCCATCTCCGGTTGTTATCCATCTGGTTGTGATCTATCTGGCTTCAGCCATTCATTTCCACCCTGTGCATAACAGCGCTCGTACGGGCCGCATTACGTAACTTCTCCTTTGGCTCTGTAAGCTCTCTAAAGGTCATCATTACTTACCTCCATAAAGTCCATCTTCCATTGACTCTTTATCGCAGTCCCATAATCTGGTGACATATCATCCATCATAAGAAAATACCCACTCATCGATCAGTCCATATGGCATGGGATCTCTAAGACCAAATCCAAATTCATGATCCGGCTCTTGAGCACGTGATCTCATTCCACGCAATGATGTGAATACCACTCAACTCAACTCCAAGAAGTTGTAAATCCTCCCAAATGGCAAATTGCAGCCGGGCTCCAAATCAACTGCATGATCAATTGACCGATGCGGCGGGAGTGTCTCCGCCTCTTTGCTGAAAACCTCCAAGAAATCTCCGTATATTGCTGGGATAAGGATATGTCCTCCATCATGTGCAGGCACCGTTTTTGTCGTTGTGCTGGCTCCATCTGCAACCGTTAGTTCTCAATTCGTACTAGATATGGAGCAGTATGAAGAAATATCCAGGAGCTCGGAATTAAAATGCTGCGCCTCAATAGGGCCAAGCCCCACCGTCCAGTACTCCCTTCGTGTCTCAGCGAGCCGACAACCTTTACACGAGTATACCTTTGGGAATCTGTTTCTGGCCGTTGCCGCCGCTGCTCCCTGCTCGCCCGTCCAGCGCCTGGGGCCTATCTCACTCACCATCAGTGATGCCTTCCACGGTCGCTCCCAGCAGCCCTATACGAACTCCCACTCTTAGGCAGAATGTCCAAACGACCTGCTCACTGGCCAGTTGATCGTCAATAGCAGTAGCTCCAAGTATCTGTATATATGAAGTACAGCCACCGTTGGAACGCGCCTCCTCCCTAGCCGTGATCCAGGTACATTCCCGGGGCATACCTGATGGCCTGCCCGGTCCTCTGCCACCTCTTCCGCTCACCCTGGGGTTGCAGAGGCAAAAGTCGAATGCTTTGCAAGTCGACGCTAGGATTCCTGGCCTGGTACCAAGGCAACTCCTATCACTCTCCAGCTCACACAGTGCATCCACCACAGCGGCCACCATGTGTACGAATAAGCTCATGAGGTGAATCACGTACTTGTCACACCCAATTGGGACTGTCTGACACCCAAATAATGACCATTCCCGCATGGGGATACGACACATCAATTGAATCTCTTTGCGCTTTTTTAAATACATGCGGAATCCGCTGGTCTCCTGAGAGTGCCCAGACAGTCCCCCCTCCGGTAGCCACGTGGACCCTCAGAATCCTGGCTACAAATAAAAATCTTCTCCATTGGATTCCTAAAACCCTCTTCGTATGCCATCGTATGGGCACATAGCGGTAATCGCTCGTTGGGGTATGTGTGATGAAATTGAATAGAGTTGGCGCGGATGGCTCTCTCTCCTCACAACGATCGGATTCAGTCGTCCAATCAGATGATAATTGCCAATATTAATTGCGAATTGTATCTGCTAGCCACTTTAGAACATTCGAGGGTGGAATAATTATACTTCCCATTCGGAGCTGCCCACACGATCTGTGATCGCTGCTCCACTATCTTAAACTGTGTCCATCAATAGACGAAAGATATCGGTAATGATAGTAATATCACTGCATAGCCGCTGGTAGAACTCCCCACAGCATTCGTAAAGTAGATAATTCCATTGAGTGGAGTAGAAGGTAATCGCGATTTCGACTGCCGTCGGCGATGTAGATCGACGTGACTCACGCGGATTTCGTAAACCCGCCCAGATCCTCCATAGGTGCACTTCGTTCGAGTTAAGCGCCCGTTTATTGTCAATTGGCTATCATCCGAAGTGAATTGAAGTAGGACCGGCTTCGGCCTAGCCGGTGACGCGACTCTCTGTGGCGTATGGGCTATGGGATCGTCCCTGTAATCCTCACCTGACTCAATTGGAAGGAACCTTATCAAATCTGATTGATGCTGCAATTGATAGCTGTGGAGTTCTCGTACATCAGCAAAATGTAATTCGGTCCGGAAGCCATACGCAAACCTCCCAGACACTCCAGTAGCCCTCGCCAGTGCTTCTAAGTACTTCCAGATGCTCCCAGCCCCCCCTGGAGCTTTGCAAAGTGCTCGCAGACTCTGCAAGAGCATTCTCACGTGCTCCTGAACACACCTGCAGTGATGGAGGTGGATTCAGGATGCTACGAAATTTGACAATTAGGATAGTCAAATTTTGGAGCTGCGGAGACCTCTGCGCAGGTCTGCGGGAGACTTGGTGCCGTATTCTCACACCAGTGATTCTTACAGTTCCATAACCACAAGGCATTTCATCGATCATATTGGTCTGTTACAGTCACAAGATTCGCTACATCATAATATGGCATGTATTATCTAAGTCTCTCTATATATATACATACGGAGATACAGGAATAATGGAGATGGACTCAGCGACAGGCAGTATATATTTGGAATACCCCGGGGTAGATAGACATCATCTCAATATACGAAATACACACTCTATCTTTCCCAGCTCTTGGTCTTATGCACTCTTGCCGAGCTTTCGTAGATCCACGCAATTTGTGCGGATCCTCACGCACTCTTGCCAAGCGTTCATAGATCCACGGAATTTGTGTGGTTCATCATGGCCGGGTACCCCTTCATATCCTCACGCCCTCTTCCTACGCTCCTCGAGCCAGAACCGCTCTTTCTAATGAATTCCCTTCGGATGCCATGCGAGGTGCGGCGGAGTGTTGATGATGGGCTGTCTGCCTTCCAGCTGGAAGCGTTTCACCACACCGTGATCGAGTGAACATAGAGATGCACTCCGAGGCCGTGATCGAGCGAGTTTGGAGATGCACTTGGAGGCCGTGATCGTGCGAACTTGGATGCCGTAATCGAGCGAGTTTGGAGATACACTTGGAAGCTGTGATAGAGCGAATTTGGAGATGCACTTGGAGGCCGTAATCGAGCGAGTTTGGAGATGCACTCCGAGGCCGTGATCGACCGAGTTTGGAAATGCACTTGGAAGGCCGTGATCGTGCGAACTTGGAGGCCGTAATCGATCGAGTTTGGAGATACACTTGGAGGGTGTGATCGAGCGAGTTTGGAGATACACTTGGAGGCCGTGATCGAGCGAGTTTGGAGGCCGTAATCGAGAGAGTTTGGAGATACACTTGGAGGGTGTGATGGAGCGAGTTTGGAGATACACTTGCAGGCCGTAATCGAGCGAGTTTGGAGATGCACTTGGAGGCCGTGATCGAGCGAATTTGGAGATGCACTTGGAGGCCGTAATCGAGCGAGTTTGGAGACGCACTCCGAGGCCGTGATCGAGCGAGTTTGGAGATGCACTTGGAAGGCTGTGATCGTGCGAACTTGGAGGCCGTAATCGTGCGAGTTTGGAGACACACTTGGAGGCCATGATCGAGCGAGATTGGAGCAGTATTTGGAGGCGGTCAATCTGGAGGCGGTAGTTCGGGAGGGAGGCGCCACGGGAGCTGAGACTCTATTCATTGGTTAACTTGTAATTGTGGGAATGTAGAGAATTGAGTACAACATGGTCTGCCGAGAGATGAGAGACTGGCTGGGAGCGGGAGACAGTCGGTGTTGGGATGATGCAGTAGGCGGTGTATGCAGTAGTCAGTGTATGCTGTACTCGGTGTATGCTGTACTTGGTGTTAACTCTCGATCATGGCATGGAGAGATAGAGATGGATGACTTAACTTCTTGTTCTTAGGTGATGGTAGAGTTGGGGATGAGAAAGAGAGAGATGAGAGGAGAGTGGACAAATCATCACGAGAAACTGGGACTTAAGAGAATTTCGTGTGTGAGTCAATATACCATCCCCAATACAGCAGGTACAACTCCCGATCCGGCATGTAATTACACCGATACGAGGTCTTCTATACCCAATCAGGCAAGTCCTACCCCTGATTTCTCATATTCGCTCATATCCTCCACATCGTTCACATCTTCATCTCCATCCCTCTCTTTCTCGTCCACAACTCTACCATCATCGCAGAACACAAAGTTAAATCATTCCTCTCTATACCTCCATTCCATGATCATGAGTTGACACCGAGTACAGCATACATCGAGTACAGCATACACCGAGTACAGCATACACCGACACCAGTATCCACGCAAAATTGTTTGTCTTCCCTTCATTCTCATGATTACAGGTTGACCCCTGAATGTAGCTTCAGCTTCCAGCGTGCCTCGCTACACGATCGACTGCCATCAGCCAGCTCTCCATGAGAGCTCAAAGGTATGGTCACCTTGTCACATTCTCATGGTTGCAAGTTAAATAGCTGATGAATAGAGTATCAGCACCCGGCGCGCCGTACATCGACCGCCTCCAAGTACTCGTCCAATCTCGCTCGATCACGGCCTCCAAGTGCATCTCCAAACTCACTCGATCACGGCCTCCAAGTGTATCTCTCGACTTGCTTGATTACGGCCTGCAGGTTCGCACCATCATGCCCTCCAAGTGCATCTCCAAACTCGCTCTATCTCGATCTCAGAGTGCATCTCTAAGTTCACTCGATCACAGCCTCCAACTGTATCTCCAACCTCACTCGACCACACCCTCCAAGTTAGTCTCCAAACTCACTCGATTACAGCTTCCAAGTTCGCACGATCGCAGCCTCCAAGTGTATCTCCAAACTCGCTCGATCACGACCTCGGAGTGTATCTGTGTTCACTCGATCTTCATTTTCAGGTGCACTTCAAATTGCTATCAAGCACCGCCTACAGGCAGTCGAAATGTACCGTGTGTAGATGGGTCACGATATAGATACATAGATGAGAACACAAACTGAATAGTACATGAGTTTCAAAAATCGTCGAACGATATGTAGTAGCTATGAGTTCCAGGCACACCTGCAGCGTTGCCAAAGAAGATGGTGTTTTTCCCAGACTGCTCTACTGTGATTCGAGGTGCTCCCAGACTTATCACCGGCGCTCCCAGGTTTGTCACCGGCGCTCCCAGTTACTCTGAAGGCCGGCAGGAATGCCCTCCAAGGGTCTGATACTCTCCTGAAATTGATGCATCTAAGTTTACGCTCCACATCCTCTCAGACACTCCTGGAGGCTCCCAGCGACTAAAATACATTTTGCTGATGTATGAATCCGTTGAAATGAACTTCCATTGACTTGGTCGCTGACATGTCTCCTGCCCAGTTGGTCTCTAGAATCTACTCACAATTGTCTCTGCATCCGTTAACCTCAATTGCGTGTACTTATCAAGCCTCTTGGCATCTGCAATCTGTCTCTGTCCAATCCGGACGATTTCTCGTTGTTAGGTGTCGCACCAAGTCTCAGGCTGATTGCCCTCTGACGTCCAAACAAGATCATCTCTACTACTGTTAACTTCAATTCTCTAGACATATCATGACACTTCGCTGATGCAATCAGTGTGCTCAAATGTGGATAATACCTTGCACATAGATTGCGTGTCGTGACGGGTCGGAATAGGGTAATTCTAGAAATCCTGTATGCGAAATGTATCTGAAATTGTAAGAGCGATAATAGTGTAAATGCGTACGCCAGTGTATGGTGTCATATGAAGGTATATCAATAGATACTATTGCAAATGTGGATGTCAATATTATAGAGTAGTCTACAGGTAAGTTATAGTAAGATTATCGCTAAAAAGCTATGGCACGTGTCGAGCTGACTGTATATGAAGCAGGAGTTACCCGGCCCTGGACACGTTACGTACAGCTGTGCCATTACAACTTAGTTGTTCAGAAGTATGCTTCAAGGGCTGACTGCACTCTGGCTTGCTGCCCACTGGCCCTGCTCAAAAGTAGTAGAACATCTTCCACAAGTAACAGTATCACGGCATTTAGACTAGTCCAAGCATTTAAATGGAGTCAGTAGTTAATTTTCTGGCCATGATATTATGATTTGTACTCACAGACACCAACAGTACAGATGTACAATCAGGGAGTTGGTGTCCACACTAGATCAAGCATGAGTTTAATATGCTAGCAGGGTTTTCTTAATGTATGCCACATGATTCTTGATGTGAAAGCCAATCTTCAACAGTATTCTGCATTTATGGCTGCCCCAGATGCTTTGTCAAATACTATTGGAGATTCAGATAATGACAGCCCGTCATGCAAATGTTCATGTACTTGAGTACAGTATGATAAGAAAACAGCAGCGAAATATCATATTGCATGTTGCTGTTACTACCCTTATTTGTGGAGCTTAAATCCAAGTCATGCAACGAGAATCTGTGGATACAGCCATTACTTTCATAACCACCACAAAAGTTTACCATCCTATATGGGAGAAGAGGCAGTATATCTTTATAAGCTGTAGAAACATCGTAATGACTCAGGTATCTTCCAATCGAAATCATCTCATGACAACCCCTGCTCAAATGCTGCCGCAGCACAGATCAGTCGACAGTTTTTGGGCTTGTAATTCTATGAAAAGATCTACCAGGAATCCCTTGCTGCATCTATTCTGCGAACAATTTCCACATTTTGCCCGGTTCAATCCACCACATTTCACGAATTGATTTGATATCCTAGTAGTACTGCATACTTCTTTTCGTCATGTACACTTGGTAAAGGCCACACTGCATTGCATGATGATCATAAATGACAATTCAGAAACCAGTATCAAGAGCCTACTACTGTTGATGCAGGGAGCATTTACCTAACTCGTCATGTATGGCCCTTTTCTTTTAGCTGGTGATCATATATAGGACATACTGCGCATTGGATGGATACTAATTTTCAACTTCATGATATTGTAATTGCCTTCAAGCTGTTCAGGGGTTCACACACTGTACCATATATTACCAGTTGTTCTCAGTGTTTCCAAGCGGCCAGGCCAGGCTGGCTTCGCATAGACCGGGACAGGCCGCCCTTGGCGGAGGCTTTTAAATGAGTGCCAGGCTCGGCCTGAAGGCTTTTCCAGCCAGGCATACAGGCTTTTTGATTCATGTGCAGGCCAGGTGGCTGCTGACCCAGGCCGGGCCGCTAAGGAACACCAGTTGTTCTACACATTTTATATATCTGGAACCACAAACAGCATATACATTCCACTGCAACTGACAATGCATCAGTAAATGATTAGATGTTTTGGGATATACAAAAGTTCTATCCAGTTATTGAATATACACACACTTAGATTGGATGCTTAGTACATATTATCAACTTCACAACCCAAGTAATTATGACAGAGCTGAGTACAAAGGCAACCCAACATCAAGGAGTGATTGCTAACGAACTTCATCAGGTATCCCAGCCAACAATCGCATAAGGTTCAACAGAGGTTTTCATGAACTCCCATCATATCTTCTCCAAATTCTGGGGCTGACATTTTCTTACAAAGGCTGTTGCCTGACTATGTTAAACAACGAAGATTAAGTGCTTGCATCATATCCTCAACATGTGTATACCATGGAATTCAACCGTTAATACAATTAACTGTATGCTCCATCTCCACCCAGCAATCACAAAGTTACTAGCAAGTGAACAGAATCCACAGGTTTTGCAGGTAGGTTCTGCAGACAGGGCTCTACTTGAGCAAATGAAACATATATTGTCAGTCTTTGTTTGTGCTACCACCTTGTTAAGTGGCCGGAAACAGCCGACCCTTCAAATCCCACTCTGCTACTACACAGTATCAATCAAGCGTTTGGCTGCTATACATGACATAAAGGTACTAGCAATCGATTGTCCATCAATTGCTACAACCTGTTTTCCGAGTTGGATTATCCTCCACAATTATTGAACAAATACCGGTGCATTTACCTCTCAAACTATTGCAATGATACTTTATCCCCGCTACAAAATCAAACGTTTCAATCAGACGCAACTGGAGCCACAGTCGATTACAACTGCAAAAAGTCAATTTGGAGCACTCTTTAAAGCCCAGTATGCGATATCAATTGATCCTACCTTGGAGAACACTGCAACCAATTCTCTGGCATTACATAGACCCCCAGTCACATTTGATGAGGATGATGATTTTGCTTTTACTTCTGGAGTCCCAGTTGCGAAAGTTGCAGAGATAGTAACGGAAACCAAACTCTCCCTTTGTGAGGCGACTACTGTTGGCAAAGGTTCCAACCCGCTAGTATGGTTCCGGGTTAGAGTTGGAACCGGAACCAAACCGTTGCAACGGTTCTTACCACAAGAAAACCCAGACCGTTGCAACTGGGCCAGTTTTACCACCAAAAACCCTGCATTTCAACCTCACAACTTTGTCTCCAATTAAGTATCTGAGTTCTGATCGTATCATGATATGATCAATATGTAGATTGTTCAGAATTAGCTGCTCTTTCACCTCCTGCGGTCAGATTTGCAATCCCACCAATATTTGTTGAGTTGCTATCAAAAACCCGCAAATTTCGCCTCAAATTGTATGTTGTTTCAATGCAACTCAACAACTATTGGTCGGATCTCCAATCTGAATGCGGGAGGTTAAAGAGCGGTTAATTCTGTACAATCTATGTATTGATCAAGTCACGATACGATTACGACTCATATTTTTAATAGAAGCGAAAGTTGCAGGCACCACAATATGGAACCGCATTCCGGGTACAACATAGCAAAAAAAACCACGGGATCATGTCCGGTCCGGGTAACAACCCCAGCAAGACAAAGCGGGTCGGGTTTCTGGCCGGGTCTGGAACCGAACCGAACTGAACCGCCGGCCAAAAACCAGACCGCTGGCGGGTTACCCGGACCTGTTGCTAACACTAGAGGCGACTCAGCCCCATAATGTGAATGTATGGCACTTGTGGTGGTTACATTCACACAGATATCCACACCTGGTCAAGATGGCAAAGATTTATGTTTTGATCACAGCTACTAGTGTCCCTTCTGAACAAGGATTTTCGCAGGTTGGAGATGTTATCAAGAAGTAAATGTATCGGATTATGGAGTCATCCAGCAGTCTACTTCTTCTCCTCAAATGTTGGTCGCATCAAGCAGATATTGATGATTGGGAACAGAAACATTTTGAAGGTGGAGAGGATTTTGGTCAGGGTTCTAGTGATTGTGATGGGGATGTAGCAGAAGGTGCAGATTCTGGAGACGAAGCAGATCTTGAGGAATGAGCGCACGAATGTACTTGAGGCTACTTCGATTGTATGTATGTATGTATGTAGTTATTTATTGCAGTTTAATATCAAAAGGTTGAGCTTAGGCTCAAGCTCATGAGTCCGCTCGAACTTTCATGAGCCTGCCCCCGCAGTGAGTCGAGTCGGCTCGAGCTTTAGTGCCCGACTCGACTCGAGCCGACTCACGCCCATCACTATTCCCGAAGGAGGATGTCTGAAGGTGTCAACACCATGGCCGTGAGACATAGTGAGATCCTATCGTACTAACTACATCGAAAGATAAGGATCATGTCAGTATATTAACTGAAGCCGTGATATCGGCTACCTGCCAAATGCTAATCCCCACCAGCCACTCCGCTGGTCTGTGCATCCAGGTGCACTCGACTCCAGTGTTCCGAAGCGGTCAGTCCGGTCAGATCTGAGCATGATCTGTGCCGGCCTGTGCCAAGGCTGGCCACGAAATTTTTAACCCAGGCCGGCCGCTAATCTGACAGATTTGATATGACCGGATTGCAGATATCTGGCGGCCGATGGTGCTACTAGTACGAAACATTGGGACCCGAAAGAATGAAACAAACTCATTACAAATAATATTTACCTTCAAGCTCCTCCACCGCTGCTTCACCTAGCTACTTTTATCTTGCAAATATTGCATTCACCGCACATTAAGCTTGTAAAAACCGTCAGATTTCGGCAGACTCATGCGGGCCAACGTAGGTCTATGTAGTCGTGTGAAGGTCTATGCAGGCCAATGAAGGTTATTGCCCGAATCTGTAGTCTTAGTGTGGTTTCGCTGCAACTATAAGTTTAAACCCTGCCAAATCTGCAAATTTATGCAGGCTTCTACAGGTCAAAGTATAAACCCCGCAGATCTGTAGATATCTGCAGGTCGGCCCAGGTTTACGGGGAGACGGCCTGTGCCGGCCCAGGTCAGTGGCGGCCTTCGTTTGGGTGGCCTGTATCTGACCGGTCTACGGATCTACAGACCGGTCGGCGGCCGGCCTGGCCGCTTCGGAACACTGCTCGACTCTAGGCTTTAAAGCGCTCTTGATTGCATGCTCTCAAGTGCACTCGTCTCCCCACCCTTGGAAGTCATTCCCTCGGGAGTGTTGCTGCTCCAAAAACACCAGATTGGCCACCGCTCGAGAACGGCTCGGCGGAGGCCAAATTTGTATTTTTTGGAGCGGAGATAGTTCTGGGGGCGCGGATACGAGCGCATCTAGGAGCATGGAGTCGGGTGCACCTAGGCGCTAGGAGTCGAGTGCACCTAGGAGCTGGGAGTGGAGCATACCTGAGAAGTTGGAGTCGACGTCGAGTGCACTTGGAAGCTGGCAGTCGAGTGCAGCTGGGAGCATCGAATCGAGTGTCCTTAGAAGCTGGAAATTGAGGGCACTTGGGAGTATTGAATTGAGCGTACGTGGAAGCACGGAGTTGGGAGCATTGGAGAGCGTGCAATAAAGTGCATCTAGGAGAATAGATCATAGTATCCAGCTCCATACATAGCATCTAGCGCAGTTCCACAGGCTGAACCATCGTGATTTAGCCTACCCACCGCGAACCTGCCCTTCATAGTAATATCGTGCAAATGACATCATACTGTCCGCATCCACGTACAGGTCCATAGAACTTCATAGCAGTGTTCTTTGCCGTCCCGTCCGTCCAGGATCACTCAGGACGGAAACGGAAACGGCGCCGTCCGTCCCAGTCAGGATGAGGACGGACGAATGGGACGGCCGGGGGACACCCTATTTCTAGACGTCAAGTTATGCTGTGCGACCGGGGTATTAACAGGGGAGCAGGCAATGCCCAGTTACTGCGAATTTACAACTTTCTTACCGCGTTTACCGGTACAGTGCGTTGCGCTCTGATACTTCCCCGGTTGGTGGAGGTTTCTAGAAATGAAATGTCCGAATTTACCTTCCAAGACCCAAGTATAGTACTTAGTAGGTAGTACCAAGAGGAAAATATATATAAAGGTGGCAAGATCTTTGCTACAACATCAATGCAAATAGGTAAATGATTAAGAAAAGGTTCACTCGCAATTTAGCTGATCTGGTAAACCAGCCCTTTCCTAAGGCACGCAGTAAGCGCAACGATTACAATTTAGCATACCTACTGTAGCGAGCACGATGCTTCGGACGCTACACGCCACAGAGCTCTGTATGATAGGTAAAAACACGACTTTTGTTACAGTCACAGTAAGGCCGTCCTTAAGCTCTTGGGTACGCAAGTGCTGTATCACGTCCGGAGTGGTCCCAGACGGTCAACTTTGAACAGTCATCCCGCCCAGGTCAACTCTGACCTCGCCGAGTCAGACACATACATTTCTATTCAAGTTATAAGGCTTCCCTGATCGGCTTAACCGAAACCCAGAGGGGGTACTAGATACACCAGGAGAAAATACAGTGCTCTAGTTTTCTTAATTTGCTGCACTGCAGCCTTGGGAATTATCAAAGTACCAGAGCTTTTAGCCTTCTTGCCGCTTTCTCCCTTCCCCGTTCGATCTCCAGTACCGGCAACTAAAATAGCAGGAAGTGACCCAGCTGAAGTAGTCTTGGTCAATCTCGTCTTTTTTCCTCTTGCCTCATCCGGTGCTTGAACTACCCTTGCTACCACAGACTTTAGTACTTCCTTTTTCTTCGCCAGCCATGGCTGTGCCGTCGGTGCCACTGGAGTTGTAGCGAGCATTATGTAAGATCTGGAACTTAATTAAATAATGCAAAGCAGCAGCGAGTGGGGTCTCTCTTTCAGATAGCGTGGATAGGAACAAAGCGAAGTTGATCTGACTTATATAATAGACTGTGAGCAGTGGTGTGGTAAGAGAGGCAGGAATCTCCACAACAGCAATTTTTTCAAGTTAATTATTGAGCACGCTACACATGCATATCTCATCCAACCAGCCACTCACTTCAGTATTTGGGGTCAAGTGCAGATTCCTACGATTTTGACTCAGCAAGGTCAGAGTTGACCTGGGCGAGATTACTGTCTTCCAGAACACTCCGTGTCACGTCACTCCATTAGCACGAGTGATTGTTAGTGAACCTTAGCGAGACTGCAGTGAAGCTTAGATGCTCCAGATAACCTGGACCACGGGCAGCAAGGCTTTAGAGAAGAGCAGGCAGGAGAGAGAATAGCTAGAGATTCCAGATATATTGATAATTGAAGGGGATGGATCTCTTCGAGAGGTATTTAGTACGTACAGGAAACGCCGTGTCCCAGACCCTCGAAGGCCTAAAAATATGATCATAGGCACTCCGCCATTAAAAAAAAAGTGACACATTTGGGAGCCCATCTGGGGCGTCGTGCTCGCTATACTTTTGCAATTGTCGAATACTGTAGCGGTCGAAAAGGAAAGTACACTGACACGAAATTTTGCTAGTACAAATCGATTCTGACTGATAATTTTGTTAAGTACGGACAAACTTCGACAGATAGAAGGCAAGGTACAGGTCAAAACATGACGTATAGCGGGAAAGGTGCGGAGCCGGGTGGAAATATTTTCATCTTGTGCAAATTCTGTCCGTCACCTCTGCCCAACTGTATTTTAACATATCCGTTCCTTAGTATAGTCCGTTTCTAACATATTTCACTAGAAGTACAGGTACCTTCTGACCATGACAATTGGATCAGATATACAAGTTCGTACACCCTATCTGACACCTGACGTACTTTGCTTTTCGACCGGTACAGTATGTTGCGATGTGCGGCGGAGTTGCCAAATGACCCGCGTTTCTTTCTCGTTTTTAATGTAGGACCTTGCTTATGAGACCCTACTTTAAAAAGCGCCCATGAAACTGTACTTAAAACAAGGTAAATTTCTGTACTGATTTTACATGTCTATACACTGTTTTTTGCTGTTCGAATATCTACTACAGTACTGGTCACAGTAGTTCGGACGTCAGCAGTCAGAATGGTGTGTCCGAAAAAAAATTATTGTGGATTTAATCGGCTTTTGATCATTCAGGATTGAAAAATCCGTCAGCACCAAAAAAGTGACCAAACCACTGTGACCAATATAGTATACTCGTAGTGTAGTAGAGTGCCTAATGTCAAAGTAGACATGTTCTATACTCTACTCCAGTTGAGTTGTGAAACACGTGACAAGCTTGGCGTTCGCTCTCAGTCTGCACCATTTCGGAGGATTAGACTTTGCGGTATCATCCTTAGAATAGAGTTTTTCACAGCTTACGGTTCGTCATCACTGCTTCAGCCTGTGATACCTACTTTGCGTTACGATAGTACTGTACTTACCTAAAGTAGATCTTGTGGTGGTCACCACAAGCCAGCTGGAGATAGGAATTTGAAGGCTGTCAAAGACTCGGTAGGCATTAGGCTTTCATCACGGACGAAAAATTACAATTCAAGAGATTGCAATTGGAATACAGGGATATCACCCTATGGACAAATGGACCCAACCAACGTTTGAAGTCCGTCAGTAGTTCGAGATAAGTAGCCCACATAGAAGATTATACTATCAGAAAAGCTAGAAATAGGAAATCAGCACAACATAAACATTATGCTAAATAACACCACAATTTTCCCTATACTTAGTACAATCCCTAACTCTGTGGCTGGCCTAGACTCTTAACTAGCAATTTCCGGCGATGTTGTCGCTGAAGAACCCTCACAAGTCAGAATCCATAATTATATATCTCAACCAAGTGGAATTACATACCTCCTGTGCAAGATCTTTAATAGCTTCTTCTGCATTTTTAGAATATTCCGCTATCAGCTTAACCTTCTCATCAATAGCATCCTTATCCAGCTTGTTCAGGCCATTGACTTTATTGACACCAGGCATAATGTGTCTACGAGACACTTGTACGTATGTGGTCGACTTTTCTCCAGCACGGGTGTAGTAGCCACTCAGCCTAAGAACTTCTCGTTGGAGCTCCTGAGACGAGTTAGATGCTGAACGTGTGAACAAACTTCACTGCAAGGTGATTGTTGGCCCACCTCGAATTGATTATCCGTTGCGTCGGTGGTCTCATTCACCGACTGACCCGCAAGTTTTATGAACTTAGGAACACGCGACTTGTTGATGCTTTCGATTTCGTGGTGGAGTGTGCGGAAAAAACTATGCAGATCTTCGAGGTCCCCTTTTAGGTCAGTTAGGTGACACAGACATTTCTTAAGTACATCGATAACATCATCCTAGATACCATTGAAAGTGAAAATTAGCCCAGAGCAAATGAATTACAAAGCGCTCCAAATAGAAGGGAGGACTAACCTTTGTCGCTCCCATGGAACTCATATTTTGAAGTTGTTGGCTAACCTGTGGAGTTTCCGCTCTCTGCTCTTTTTTTACGGCCCTTTCTGCCTTCTTACGTTTAAAGAATTGCTTCAGCTTCTCAAATCTGCCCTCCTCCGTGCCTTGCTCATAGTCCTGGGGCAATTCTTTGCTCAATTCTTCTATCTTCTTCTTTAGCTTATCGAGGTCTTCCTTTTCTTGCTCTAAAGGTTCAACCAACTCAGCTAGCACCACATACTACTTAGTCATAGAAGACACTTACCATGGGCTTCAGTGAAAGCGGAGTTGATTTTTGTGGCTAGTTCCTGCCATGTAGTGAACTTTTGTACCACCGACTCAGAGTCCTTCGTGCAATCGTTAGCGTATTGCTCCAAGTCATGTAGTTTGTCGACCAGTTCCAAGGTTGTCCGCTCGACCGCGTCACCCTTCGCAATCTGCTCTAAGCCCTTTTCGATTGATTCAAGTATTGCGTTTATCTTTTAGCAGCGGGTTAGTATCCCTACGGAAGGTCCACGTAAAGAAATTCACAGAAGGCTCTTACAGTTCCATCCTGTTCAATGATTGTCCGGATAGTCAAGGATACTTGGTGCATCTTGATTTCCGCTTCTCTGAACGCCTCTCGTCCGAGATCAGAGCAATCGATTAGGTTTGATCTAAGGTGCCTATGTCTAGTAGAAGTATTAGCTTATTTTCTAGCTTGCAATAAGCATAGCTTGCGTACATTGATTTGTCCTTCTCTTGTACAATGTTATCAGCGTTCTTCGACCATGCTGTGGCGAAGCAATATCCGAGAGAGCTTAGGGTTCTGGGTGCAGCGCTTAAGAGGGTTCCCCAGTCTTCGTCGTCCTCATCCCGAAGTAGTTGCCTCGAGAAAGCTTGCACGTCTTGGTCCGCGACGCCTTTGGTGCGCATAGTGTACGTAGGAGGGTCCATATTCTCCCTAGACTTTTCTGAAGCGATGCAAACTGTTGGAGGAGTACTCATGGGATTGATTTGTGACTGTTTGAGTATGTATGGTGTGTTATGGTATGTTACGGTATGTGATTTGAATTTGGAGTTGAAGGGCAGACTAGTTAATACATGTATACGTAGCTGCGGCTCGGTTTGTAGCCTCCCACTCCTTCACTGTGACATTGGCGATGAAACCTGTAAGCAACCACAGTTCTGACACAAAGAATAACTATTCCATTTGCTTGGGTGAGCCAGCGGTTGCTATCTGCAAGTCGGTCGATTGTATTTGGAATGTGCTTTTAGACATTACAGTGTAACCCATTGGGCTAGACAAAGTGGTAACGCAGTGATAAGTGTGTCTGCATGAAAAGTTGAGATATTTTCGGAGTGGGTAGGAGTGATGTTTGTGTTGGGCGGAACACCAGACGCAAGTATTAGTTCATCTGAACGAACGGCTCCAACCGCATCTAGAACCCATTACCTGTTTGACGGTCGTGCGCATTCGCATAAACTGACTGTTATACATATACAATTTACTTGTGCACGCAATAAGGAAAGTTTACCGCTGAGCACAATTAGCCGAGTGATGTACCATGATGCAGATTATCCAAATAACGTCTAGCGGGATAATTAGACTTTGGGTGCAATGGACAAGAGATAAAGAACGCTGCGGAGGTTAAGCTTGCCAGTGTCTTCCAAGCATTCGAGATGGGAGAGTGGGGTAGCTGTAAGGCGAAACATAATGCAAGTAATATCGATAATCTTGGGCACACTCGCAACTGAAGATAATGCTGCTGTAAATTTCGAGTGACGTGGCTGTTTCCTGCCAACAGACTCTGCTCTAGGCAACCGTGAGACATAAAAATATGATTAGTTTCCTTGATGCACAAGGTATGGAATTGCATATATTGAAACAGAAGTTGTTATTCAATGCCCAATGCCGTAGAAGGAGCTTTTATGGCACAGGAATATAGAGTTCCATACGGCGGCCACTAGGCTGCCCATACAAATATTACCTGCAAATCCTTCGACTAGGACAACGGAAAAGAAATACGAACAATCAGGTCATGACGAGACTTGGCGAGCGCAACTCACTCAACAGCTTGAACCATGAGCGGTAAAAGAGTCACGGGACTAAACTTCTGGGTAAATGCGCCTAGCGACTGAACTAGTCTCGGAATGTGCTTCTAACCCCAGGGTTCCGAGACTACGACTGAACTTGTATGTACAGGTACGATCTAAGACAATCCAGATATGATCGTCCTACTACTCAAACTGGCATACCCTGAAGAGGGATTTATTGGACCAAGGGGACTCAGTTATCCCAATTAGGCAACCCGCCATTGCACAGAACAATACACGTATCAATAATAATTACATCATATCGCGAGTAGCCATATAGTCGCCAGTCGGATATAGTATCTGGTTCATTGCTTGGTTACAAGAGTGCCTACTGCGGAAGATCTCATTCAACCGGTGATCGGACTAGGCTCATTTGCTCGTCGGGTACTTGAGCAGTCAACTGCGAGATATTTGCTAGGTGCACAAAACAGCTAGAAGCACATTGACACGTAGGCGGATGGGAGGATGCATGCCGCGTTATTGCTCCCGTGACTATGCCAACAAGTGGAGTGCAGGTTTCGGAAGGGAGCTAGAGCAGTTCAGGGGTGATGGTATGATTCTCGGGATTTCAGGTTTATCCATTTTGTGTGGGGTGGAAAAGATTGAAATCTCTGGGATATGGGATGCGGGGTTTGTGTGCGACAGTGATTCGCCCCGACTGGCGTTTGCATAATGCATTGCATTTGATACTGCAGAGGCGTCAGATTATCCTCCCAGCACAAAACCAGTTATGTCTGCAGATCTCTTGTAACAAAAGCCAACCAATTGGTTATATGGACATTCCTGTACTTCGAACTTTCGAAGTAGATTTCCTTAATCTCGGGCCCATCTGTAAATTGTTCTTTTACTGAACAGTCTTCAACTGTACATACTAATTCCACTACTTCCTTCCGACTTCAATCCAATTCTTTGCAGCACCCGAACAGTTCATCAACCCATCATCATGGGAGATTCTCTAACTCTGTTACCAACTCGTCCTATTCTAGTGAAACCTGAAGACAATGCTGACACTTCAACTCTTGAATTCAAATCTCTTCGCACCAAAGGGGTCTCAGACGAGGAGGTGCAATACATCTCTCATCAGCTACTACTTCAGACAGAAGCAAACTGGGGGGACCTTCTGAGTGCAGCACCCAGAACGTTGTGCTCTCTGGGGCAATGTTTCGTTATAGCGTGGTCTGAGAGCGCTGATAGTATGGTGCAGGAGAGAGACGAATCGATGTACTCGAAGCTTGAGCTTTCCCCAACCTTTAACCTTTTGTAAATTGCGCAACAGAGCTAAGATTATTCTATCAGATCCAAGTTCCTTCGAAAAAACCTAGTCGATTGCTCCGATCTCGGACGTTTGGCATTCAGAGAAGCAGAGAGCAAGATGAGCCAAGTATCGATGACAATCAAGAGCATCACCGAGCATGGCGGGGTTGTAAGTATGCAGAATTCTTCGACCACCCGACGACGTTGACCCACTGGTGCCGGTAGATCGATGGTATCCTAAATTGTATTACCAAAAGGGATCCATCGACCTCCGATCTAGGTGAGCAATTCGACAACTTAAAGCAGCTCGCCAAGGATTGTGAGAAAAATACTGGGTTGGTGGTCGAGAGGTTCAAGGTGTGGCAGGGTTTGGTCCGAAAGATTAACGATGCCTACGCAGTAGCGGCGGACGGTATGATATCTTCCATGATTCGATGGCTACTGGCACTGAACAAGCGATTTGGCGCTAAAAAACCTGTTTCAGAGGAAGAGGCGGTAGAACCTGGGAAAGAGAACAACCCGCATAAAAAGCTTCCAAAGACTGGCGGTCGGTTTCTCGTTTGGAACAGATGGTTACCACAGGTGGTCGTCAAAATTCTCGAAAATCGCAAAAATGTAAGTCCAAGAACATAAGTTACTGAACAAACTACTCGTTGACTTTATTATAGAAAAGCTCGACTACCGTCTCAAGTAAGTATACTGAATCCATTTATTTATGCATGATACCCTGACAATATGCTTTGACAGGAGCTTCCACGTTCAAGATTAATAAGGAAAAAGAGGAAAAAGATGCTGCCGCTAAAAAGATCGTAGAACAGCAGCAAGATGCACAAGAGAAATACGAAGACATTGTGCAAAACCTTCGAAATATGAATCCCGACGAAAACCGTATGGTAGGCAATTTTGACTTCCTACTGGGTGAAATTGATATGACGTCTCATAGCCCTGTACTAATTCTCATCTGTGTGTAGAAAGATATTCCGAATATTCTCCGGAACTGTAAGGAGAACTTATCGGAGCTTATCGGTGATATTGAACGCCTGCGCGGGTTTTTCTGCATGCTATACACTCTCATTGGGGTCATTATGAAGTACCATGAGTCTGCGAAACCCAAAGTCGGGTCAACTGAATCCGAAGACTCGAAGGATTGGGTTGCTGTGAGTTCACATATTTATATTTTGCACAGGGACTAATGTACACTCCCAGACACTTAGTGCTGATGTCTCGAAATTATGCGTTCATTATGCCATCGCTGGAGATATATCATCCACTTATGTGACAGTCTCGAAGAAATACATCATGCCAGGTGTAAAACAAGTTGATGGCTTAAGCCAGACACGAACACAAATTGGTGATATTGCTGATGCGGTTAAAGGCATCGCGGACTACTCCAAAATGGCCCAAGACCAGATTCGTGATCTTGCAGAAAAGGTATGTTATGTTGCCACTTATGAGCTATAAGTTTAGGTGCTGAGAAATAGGCCTACCAGAGACGGCAAAACTTGAAGGATCGCTTGGTTATAACGTCACCTATTCCCGACAAGAAGGTTGATGAAGTTACTAGCTAGATGGATGAACTGTGGAGCAACAAGGGATGTTAGAATATGTGCACGAAGGTGAATAGGGTGATATTGGGAGTGTGAGCTTTAATTCGGTTGTGGTTTGTGAAGACAGTGTACCTGTTGGTCGGATAAATGACTTCGAAATTAATTTCAGTATTAATTCCGCATCTCGCTAGTATAGTGCTCTGAAAACGTCTCAACAACACCAGCGAAGAATTACTAAGTGCCTTATTAGAAGTTAGGCACGAGAACAATTCCACAATACATTAGGAATCCAAGTAATCAGACTTGTATCCCTATACTTTCGGTTCAGGCAGGTTTGTTATATTTCTGCTTTAGAGCGCTGGTTCATTTATCCAGCCAATCAGATAGCACCTTGACGTTCATTCAACCAACCGCAATCATACTGTAACGAGCAGAGGTACTAACCACGTTATCATGGTGACAAGTTTAGTGAACGAACCAAAAACTTAAGTGTTACTTAGAATTTGAACGGAAGCGGTATTGATATATATGCTTAAAGTATATATTGCAAAACATCAAACGGGGAGACAGAACTACCTCTCGGTTATAGTACAAAGCCTGTAACGAATGTTTTTTGTCAGTGTCAACGTAGTGGCATACAAACCACCTTGCAGGTAACTAAAATGGCGAATGAAAACCTCCTTGTGATAGTTGAGGTGATATTCGTATCTCTGTGCTCGTCACGGTAATTTCTCGGGTCACAAACTGCAACAAATCCGAGTGTGTAGGGTATGCGTATTGATGTAGAGTACCAGCATTGGATGGCAGTACCGACTATCACGGCCTTGATATCACCCTGTGATCCGTGAATAGAGTGCATGAACATGAGCAATCGAGCTGTTTACGGGGCAAAAAAAGAGAAAACCGGTTGAACCGGATGCACTAGTGGGTCCGGCTGCTTTACCATCGGAATTAATGTGGATACACCAGCGTATGAAACGAGTTTTCCAGGGATCTACGCCAGATATACTAGCGAACAAGGAAACACCGGGGTCGAGAGAGCGCCAGATGGCAATTACGTCGCCAAACAAGTTTCTTCCATGGGCGAAACATGTTGACATTTCAGTCCCGGTCGATCATTGTACCGAAGTTACATAGCTCACTGACAAAACGCCACTGGGGCTTTCAATACAAACGTTCCTTCGACAGATCGCGACCACAGTTAATTATAGGGGCAAATTAAGATATTATACTGACCGATGAACAACGGGCGTCATAAAATCGTCGGGAATTATGTTATGTAACTTGAAGAGTGTCCTTTAGTGATGGTTCGCTACCAAGAGGGATCGGCTTTCATACCACTTTCACAGGACTCCAGCAGTTGCAATTACGGAGTCATCCTCTACTCGCTGTGGTTCGTGCCAGTTTCCCAGTCTGGGTACTTCTTCAAATACTGAGCCCTAGATGCAAATTAGAGAGCTAAATTATACCTTCTTGGGCCATCTGTGTACTGGTGTCGTAAGGACAGCATGTACGGGGTTCCACCTCCTATCTATCACTCGAACCGTCCGCGCACGTGTCATTTCGCCCGGCTCAATAGCAAAATGTGCCAATTGGGGCTCGTCCAAATGTAAAATCGGTTATTTGCAGCTACCTGTTTGTATGCATCTATTAGTACGTGTCGTATAACGATTGAGGAGGACTTAATCAGATTAACCGGGCTTGATCATGAAAGATGAAATCGTGGGCACGTAACAGCGTTCACGAGTGAACTAGTGAAAAGCAGCTTAATTAAACCACCATCCATTGTATTTACGTATCTGATATTTAATGAAACCGGATATGCAATCGAAGATCCGAAAAATGCATATGATGTAGTGATGGTCACGTAGGAAGTCTATCCTCCTAACGAAACTAAGCCCAAAGAGACTTAGCTTATATTAGAGCTTCGCTACGCTCAGGAGTTAATATGAAGATTGGTTAGCACACTTGAGCGGTCGACAAAGAAGTTCACAGATCTCAAAGTGAAAAGAAGAAAGGATTAAGGCATGTTTGCTTGTCGCTCCGGTTAACCTACGGCAACTCGTACACCTGTGGGTGCGCAGCACCCGCTCTATATTTTAACTCTTTCCTTCCCATGCTATCGTTCTGTAGTTATTTTCTTCTCTAGCATCCTCGTCCTCTCTCCGCCACTCTTCTCCACACACTCTCTACTCTAGATCTCATCCTCTCTCTCTAGCGCGCTTTCTTGCCTGCTAATCCATACTTTATTATTGCCAGTGCACATTCCCCAGTTCCCCTGCTCCCAGCCTCCGGTACAGTCGCGCAACAAAAATAAGTGGACACACGAAGATCACGACTTCGTCATCAACCATTCAACCAGCACCCAGATGTCATCTCTACCCCGATGAAGGATATTAACACACTCTCTATGATAATACTCCTTTCTTCTCACAGTGTTGAAGCTTTTTGGACGTTGTTGCTACATTGATTCATGTACTAATTATACATTACTTAAGTATGTCCACTCATTTTTGTTGCGCGACTGTATATGTACTTCACTCACAAGATAGCACTCTAATCCTTGGCAAAGTACTTGGTGGTGCTTTGTAATCAACTCTGTGGTGTTATAGATATGAATAGTCTCGAACGCCGGGAAGCACTCCGAGACTTAATATATGAAATCTTCATATCATCCCAATATGGCTTAAACAAATCTACTATCTAATTTCTTTCCTAACCTATCTCACATCTAATATATTTGCCGTATAGACAAAACATCAGTTTAGACGCTCACGAAACAAGTTGCTGTGAAAAAGGGCCTGGCCGAAACTATAAGTTCTAGCTTTGACCGTTTATGTCTCATATTTACTGTAGAAGGAGAAGGGCTGTTTCATTCCCTTACTATGTTTCACCATGATCGTGCTGGTCTCAGAATCTCACTCGCCCTCTGGAGCTTGTAACTACTCGGGCCGGGAAAAGTACTCGAGTATACGTCCTGGTCAGATCGCGGACTTTAGTGGACGGCTCGCGATATTCTGACTTGTACACTAACAGGAGAAGAACTGCGTTCGGACCAACTTTTGTTGAACTCAAGAGGATTAAGTAGGTAGAGATTGTGTAATTAATAATATACTGAATCTGGTTGTGGTACATATAGTGTGAACTGTTCTCACCTCAATGAAACATATGTGGGGCGTTTGCCTATCGCTCCTAGGTATTCACATTTACTCTTCCGGTTTGTAAATTTGTCAAATTTGACCGTGGAGCGGAACACTTCGAGCCATTCAGCTGTCCGTATGAGCGGGATTTTTTCAAAATTTCCGATCATGCAGCTTGCAGAGAGAGCACCGCGCCAAGAATGCCAAGCCTATACTTAGGAATATATTTAAATTCCTATAGTACCAATAGATTTAGTGAAAGTTGAACATCAGTAGGGTTCTACTCTATCTTTAATTCTTCCAAGTATCGGTAGTTTTGCAAGCAGAAATACCGATCGGATCGTAAGACCCTTCGGTATACATGTACGCGGCCGTAGATACGTCGCTCCGCAGGTACAGTGCAGCATCGCGATAGCAACCCCGCTCGTTGCGCTAATCGCTCTATAGGGTGTGGCAAACTATTAATGGTGGGAATTGTCTCAAAGATGATCCTTGGAACATAGTTTTTCTCACGGCCCACTTCTCCAAAATACCCGAACTCGTTGTCATACGTCCTCCCCCCATGTACCTAGTTGACGCGGCTTTGGCTAACGTTATACCAGCTACCAGAAAACAGCTCGAACAAGAACTTCGCACTGACAACCTCATCATATTGGGTCACTCGGTCGCAGCGAACTGAATCCGAACTGAACATGGCTGATGACACCAATTCGGCTGGTGAGTATCTTGGTGGACGTATGAATTTCTGGTATAGTCGCGATTATGCTAACTGATACTGTTTAGTGACTACTAGTCAACATGCGACCCTTACTGCGCCACCGGAGCAAATCGAGGCATCCGAATCCCCATCAACTCAATCTGTAGTCAAAAGCCACTGCTCTTACATCTCATATGCTACGGATCAAACCCTGCGACAGGAAACTCTGATTCCATCAAGGTTCTTCCGTGCATCTGTCTTTGCTGCCCATATACCGTTTGTGTCCGCCGGTAGTGGGGAGGATTTCAGCAACAACCTACTTTCAGACCTTGCACCTCTTTTGGCATTGTTTGGAGATCAATTCGCTAAGCAGTTTATGAGTCAATCCATGAGCTTGACAGAAAATGTCATTTTTGCTTGTGCTCCTTTGGGTATACTCACTGCCGTCGTTGGAGCCATCAGGGTTGGAGGTCCAACTTCGATGAAAGCTATTATAGGACGCACCACGGAGCCGAAAGGGATGGTCGAAATGGAGCTGCTGTCATCTACCTCTTCCGATGTATGTGAGCTGTGGGATGGAGAAGGGTTTGTCAGGGTGATGGGGGCATCGCCGGTCATCGAATTATTCTATCTCGAGCCGAAAGACGACACCGACAGGTCTCTCTCTCAAGATTTGGATGGTACCTCAGACAACAAGATATTTAGTTTCGAGTCGGCCAGGAACAAGAATCTTTTGGAACCTAGACCCACAAGCCAATCGGAGGGTGCGCGCGCGAACGATTGCGAGACTTTCCTCCAAACCGCACCGAATATTGCCCTGAATGTCTGCGGTCAGAGGGTATCCAAGTTGGAGTTGAAGGTAGTTGCACTAATCGGTATCTTGTTGCAATTAGGGGTTATAGTCTTTGCTGGGTTAAGCGTGCAAAAGTCGCCGGTGCCGTGGAACGGAAAATTCAAGAAGGATGGTAGGCCGGCGCAAGCATATTCGTTTCCATTAATGGCTTTCGGCACAATGGCATTGGTCTTTGGGATGTTTATTTGTGCGTGCATTGTTGAACGAAGCTCGACTGAGATGACATGGAACATCAAAGAACCAAGTGGGACTCTAGTCAAGGTCGCATGGCTCCAAAGGGGTGGTGTTGTCAACGATCAACAGTTCAATTCCTATTTCATACAGCGTTCCGACCAAATTCCGGGTATCATACCGAGAATCCTAGGTCTGGGCTGCAAAAAATACCCGCGTCTTCATCCCATATTGCAGCAGCTATTGAGCATTGATGACCGACCTAACCTTCGGACGTCATCTCGGGGAACAAACGGCCGACAGCAAGCCTCTTTAACGATCGTTGCAACGATTATCAGCTTGTGTGGATTTGTGTCGCAGTTTGTCGGATTGAGAGGGTTACACTGGTCAATTACAATTGCTCAATTGGTGGCCACCGCAATAATGACCGCTTTGCGAGCAACAGTGCGAAGAAATTTCGTGAAAGAAGTCTGTCACCAGAAGATCGAGCCCGGAAATGAGCTAGATGCAGCGAGTCGGCGGATCATCGGTTGCGATCACTGGAGTGTTGTTACTAACGCGTTCAGCAATGAGAAGGTTACATCCAATGGACTTGCTATGAAGGTGATGGATGCTAGATGTCGTTTGGGTGCATTATCACAGTGGGAGTTCCGGTGGCAAAAGACTGTCGATTCCACCACCGAAGCTATTGAAGCCGTTATGAACTTTATCTGCACTAATGCAGACGTCAACTTGAAAGCCAGTTTAGAAGAATCGTTCAAATGGAAGTTAGTGGTGGAAGTATCCGAGGATCCCCTGAGGACTATTTCTCATTTCGAATTCATACAGCTTGGTTTGTCAAGAAAATGGCTATCGGAAGGCCGCGGTTGGGGTCCGTGGAAAGCTGTCAAGAGCGAAATTGAAGCCGTCCTGGGACTGTGGATGCTACATTTTAAAGAGCTAGAAGCAAAGTCTAAGCAAGCACCCCAGATTCAGGGCGGAAACAGTGGGGAGGATGAGCCAGTCTTGCTCGGAGCAGAAATTCTGCGAATTGTTGACTGCGACGGCCTATCGGAAAGCAAAGTTTATGACCAATGGATTCGGCGTAATACCGAGAATATTTCCGTCCGGAGTCTCGAGCGAGTCAACAGCGGTCCTGTGCGATATCGACACATTGTTGGAAAATCCTCAAATGCAATCAGCTTGCTTGCAGTCGTATCGGACGCTCCATTGGAAACTGTTTGCGGTCAAATCATTCTTTCGGAATTTATATCCAGAGTGGTCGGTGAGGTTGTCGAGTCGATTGGCGGCCACGTCAGAGTGCGAGGTGGTGAGACGGGAGTGAAGGCTTCTTTTGGTCTGAGAAATACGGTTTTAGATCAACTCGCAGAGAGGGTGGAACGAACCAACTTGGCAACTGCCGAGGAGGCCTATATGAGCATCGTACCGGCATTCAGGGTTTCTGGAAAGCTGCCCATTAATGATAGCAGTACAGAAGTATTTTCGGACACGGCAAAGGAGGCGACGATGTACCTTAAAAATAGACGATACGAACAAGCTGAACTACTTTTCTTTTGGCTTCTCGACATTGCAGAATCATCCGCTACCGCCTTCGAAGTCCACAACAGATGGGATGAAGCCTGCGAGGTTTATTCTCGCCTTTGCGGTACCTTCGATGATATTAAGAACGGTAGAGAGTATGCCAGTAAAGCCGAAGATGCTATGGGTTCCTTTTGTGAAAGGATGTTTACTTCATTCTCAGTCGATGTGGAACGAGTGGGTGAGGTTACCCCTCAAACTATTCTCAATAGTGTACGCGCAATGATCGGTGATATGCTAGGCAGTGAAGCAGTCCAGGTGCACGGGGTATGGGATAGGAGGTTACAAAAATGGGAGAAGGGGCTGGCCACCTGGAAGACGGATGGCGGAGATACCCAACATATGTCCAATTCGGAAAGCTTGCGCAAAAAAGCAGCGGACGGGAACTGTTTGTCAATGACACGGTTGTTTAAAAGCGCTAGGAAAGGCAGCATAGACGTCAACGCTCGCGATTCTTTGGACAGGACTCCGTTGATTTTGGCTTCAATCTCAGGACATGAAACGGTAATCGCGCAACTATTGAAGAATAAAGCCGACCTGCTTTATACGGACTACTACGGTAGAACAGCTCTGCACTATGCCTCAATGGGAGGACATGCATCCGTTGTTCGTGTCTTATCACTTCATAACCAATCGGGCAAGATTATCGATAGTCCAGACATAAACGGTAAATCATCCTTAGACCTTGCGGTCGACAATTATGCCGGAGCTGTGGTGGCTCTCTTGATTTTTTACGGCGCGAAGGACCTCCGTGGCAATGCAAAGAAGCTTCTCGATTTATCCATACATAAAGGTTCATTCGCAGCGGTCGCAGCAATGTTGGACACGGCAGACGATGTAAATTTGCGTGATAGCGAGTATGGGCGAACGCCATTGCATTGGGCAGTATGGAGAGACTCATTACAGGCATCGAAGTTGTTATTAAGTCAAGAAGCTGAGGTGGGGGCAAAGGATAAACGTGGCTACACGGCACTGCACTATGCGGCTAGGAACTGTCGAATAGATATGATCCAGCTATTACTAGGTCAGGGTGCCAACATCAACGCTCAAGCCGACGATGGTTCTACACCTCTACATTTCGCAGCAACTGGTGGACATGACGCCACGGCCCGACTACTAGTAGAGAACTTCGGAGCCGACACGGAGGCCAACGACAGCAAAGGACGTACGGTACTTCACTATGCTGCGAAGAACTGCCTCCTGGAAACAGTCGAATTGTTACTCAATAGATCACTAGTCTCATCAAAATCCAGGATATTGCACCAAGGAATGACTGTAAGCATACTTCAGTCAAATTTATGCAAGGCTAACATGCCCGAGCACAGTCCATAAGGTGTGCGAACGTCAACGCCCAAGCCAGCGATGGATCGACAGCCCTACACTTTGCAGCCGCAGGTGGTCGTGACTCCACAGTACGACTCCTTATTGAAAACTTCGGCGCCGACACAGAATTCCAAGATAACGCCGGGCAAACAGTACTTCACCTTGCCGCGAAAAGTTGCCATGACGAAGCTGTTCGGTTATTATGCGACCGCAGTACCAGCATCAACGTCAAGACCGATGATGGATTCACTGCGTTGCATTTCGCAGCTGCGGGTGGGCGTGACGCCATAGTCCGGCTGCTGGTAGATTCTGGCGCGGACAAAGACGCTGCAACGGAGAATGGGCGGACAGCTCTGCACTTAGCAGCCAAGAATGGACATAAGGAAACTGTCCGACTACTGGTTCAGGCATTTGGCGGTGATATGGCAGCCAGAGACATTGACGGTTCAACAGCGCTTCACCTGGCTGCTGCGGCCGGACATTACCAGACTGTCCGCGTGCTTGTTCGGGACTTAGGCGATGACAAGACGGCCAAAAATGATTCTGGGAAGACGGCACTGCAGCTGGCCCAAAACATGTGAGTTTTGGTTTCGAATTCCCTACCTCTCCCTGCTACTATATTATTCATGGCTGAACTCAATTACTTGATCCTTAGCAAGTGAGTCCCTTCCCGATTGTCCCCTGCTGCGGCGACTCATTACTAACCTGGGCTTGATGTTGTTTGGATAGTTCGTGAGTACTTTCCTGATTGTGCTCTACCGTAATAATTTATTTCTAACATGAGGTCGATGGCTTGGTTTTAATAGTCAGTAAGTTTCCCACTGATTGCCCAAACCTTGATAACGCGTTGCTAATCTCCCTCCGATGTCTTGCTTCCGTAGCGAGTGAGTTTTCTCCTGACTGCTCCTGCTGTGATATTGGCTAATTCTAAGCCCCGATGGCATGATTTCATAGCATGTAAGTTCCACTTTAACATTTCCCTGCGGCGATAATGCCTGCTAAATGATTCCACAGTATGTTAGTTTCACCCCGAATATTCCACCACGAAAATACCCTACTAATCTAAGCTCAATTCCTTGATTCCTAGCCGGTAAGTTCTCCTCTAGTTTCCACGTTCCACCGATGGCGGATTGTTTAACCTCTGATGCCTTGGTCCCGCAGTTTGTGAGTTTCCCGCTGTCAGTCGATAATGTATCGCTGAATTGAGTTGATAGCCTTGAGCGCAATGAGCTTCGCTAGCCTGAGCACCCGACGACCCTGTTGCAATATTGGTGAGCTGCCCTGTCCTCGTAGAGTATGGCCTTGCTAATCGACATCTGCGCTATGAACTGAAAGCTCTGGACTACGATGTGCATTTAGTGGATAGGTAGCCGGAGAGGTATGGGGAAATGATGGCAGAAGAGAAAGAGGAAATGGGGGCCGGGTGACGAAAGGCCCTAGGATGAATATAAAAGAACTGTGTGCTTCTATTGATGTAGATTGATGCCAGAGGTATAAAGAGAGGGTAGCCAATCATTAGCGCAAACTGTCTTAAGTTTACTTATATTGAGCACGAAAATACGAACGAACATACTTTGTTATCGAGTGGATTAGGTTCATTATTTTTGCGTGGTTTCTGTCAGACGTCCAGGGCTCGCTATGATTGCCACTGATAGACGACTCGAGCTTCAGGTGGTGGTCATCTAAAATCGAGACTATGGTCGGTTCAGTTAACTCAATGCTTGCTAGAGAAGAGGAGCGCCTAAGTGTTACCCTACAGATATAGAAAGTGGTGAGAACCAGACAGTGTCTTCTCGTTAAACCCCACCTAGCCCTAAACGGCTATGTTCCGTTCGATAGACAAACCATGCTCGCTTGTGAACTTAAGAGCCCCGTTCACGAATTGGCTTAATAATATAGCGAATTTTTTCTGCAAGTTTCCAGTTTAAGCCAGTATTCAGGGAAAACAACTGACCAGGTAAATTTAACACTTCATATAATTATTCAACATGGCAACACCCTACCCCTGGCCGCGGTGAGATTATGGCGCTATACTTATATCATGACCGACTGTATGTGCATTCTATGACTATCATCTTCACTATTCATCTCTAAGTATTGTTCAAAGCTAAGTGTGAAACTAGCTGGGAAACAAATGGATGTTGCCGTGCAATGATAGGGTTAGATAGTATTTCAAAGCATACAGCCACAGCCTGTGCAGCGAGGCCATTAATATTGAAAACTGTATTGAATTATGGAAGTTCGTTAGTTTGTCAGTTGGTTCCAATTCACAAATTGGTCAAAAATATGCCAAACTTTGCTTCCTAGGTGCTTTCCAAACCCAATCATTCAATGTGATCCTTTCCATGTGCATAGCAAGAATCATTTTGTACATGTTGGGGGTGATACTTTCATATTGTTCGAATGGATCACTATATGTAGCTACAACGTCACATATGTGTTTCTGAAATATTTTTCAGCCTACATCAGCAAAAACTCAATTTCCTTCATTAAATTTATTTAGTTTATTGTACCCACCAACTCAAAAAAAGAAAATCAAGGTTTCCCAGAAATATGGCAATGCTTTACAGTTCGACAGTGTGCATTGAGAAGTTGCAATGCTGTTGTCATGTATCGTGACCAGTGTACGCACTTTTGTGAATGTGACAATGAGCACTTGACAATAGGTTCACACTTCCTTTGGCAATGTCACAAATAATTTCTCGACATACTCCTACATCGTCCAGTTTGATTATTCCTCACAATCATGACAGTACTAGCTCCATAGCTTTAATGAAGCGTGTAGTTCTGGTTTTTCAGGACCCTTATGGCTTAATTTGACCAATGATAGTTACCGTGCAAAAGTGGTTTACCATATATAATTTGTTGATACAAGATCGGCAATAACTTGCAGTTCAAACTTTTGCGGGAGGGTTATGCATCATCCCGATCATGATTTAACTCATTTATGATCAGACCTCAGTAAACCATCAGGTCTATTACATTTACTCGTATTATAATATATTGGCGTAACCTAGAATAAAATAGAACACAAATGAAATCCTAAATCTGATCACTGGCACCAATCCTAAGGTCAAAGCGACATCTCACCCTCTACAATCATACTTCCATCGACTAATCCCGTAGTCTCAATGCAGGTCATGTTGGTGATGCTGGTGATGTTGTTGCTGTTACTGTTGCTGTTGCTGCAGGGGATGGGCTGGCTGGTGCAGGCAATTGCAGACCCACCCATAGGTAGAACAGCAGAGAATCACATGCTAGCTTCAGTAGCAGCAAACCAGCCGCAGCGATGATTACAAGAAATGTCAAGCTGCTCTATCAGCTCTTCCGGGACGTAATCAAGGAAGTCCTCATAACAGGTGCCATGATTGTTATGAGGTTGTGCCATCACTGGATTGGTACCAGTTGAGTAGATCCTTCTGCGAATCATGCTGTGGATAATATTTATCTTTTTGTCTTGAACCTCGGGCGAGGAAGAAAGAAAATCCGCATCTAGATGATGATATATATTTGTGCATGCAATATTGACCGCGTGACTGATGTTTGCGGTATCGCACTTACGTTGTGCTCCATATCCTGTACCAAACTCTGGTGGGACCCTAAACTCGTCGGTTTTCCTGGCTGACAGGCAATGGTGGATGGCCAGTGCGGTGAGGCCAATTGAGGTCTGGTTGATTTTATCAAATAATGATCTATCTTTCATTCCCATGTGTTATATGCTATAGAAGTATGTCCGGTGAACAAAATCTACAATTTCAGTTGCTGCAAATCAAAACTTGCACTCCTAAATTGGTTGTCAAGACAATGATTCACCAAGAGGGGAACTTTTAAGTTACCTCACAAATGATTGTGGGGCATGAAAACCTGTGCTTGACCAATAGCCAGGCTACCATATTCCGGATGTCTGTAGGTTACTGTGTTTGACATCTGTAAATAGAGTTGATTGAGATCATGCAGCGGTATACCTTTGTTGCACTGGAGCAAGTCATCTTTGCAAGAGCCTGATGCATGATGTCGGCGATGAAAACCATTATTGAGATGATTTATTTACCACTGAATTGTAGGCATGTGGCGGGTCTGAGTTTCTCTGGGCTGGATCAATCCTGGCGATTTTCTCATACTGCCTACTATGAATCTGTGTGGTGTTCACCACATTTGTGGCAAAGGGATTCACAACGATCGTATAATTGATAACTATTGGCTTAACATGTTCCATGACCATCGCCGGAACCCCTGAAATCATTGTCTAGGCGTTGTATTCTGCACCGATGGTGAGCCCTGTCACATTGTCAACAAAGGGTTGATATTGCCATCACAATTCAGGTTGCCATGCAACCAATTGCTCACCGGCTTCATTTGAATCCTTCGTATACTAAATATAGTTATTAGTATGCGGATACAATGATTCTAACGCTGAGTTGGATACCTTCTTCGATGCCAGGGGTGCATGTTCACGTTCATCTTCCCCCTTCAAAATAATACAGCCCTCCTGACTCTCAGAATGTAGGGGCTGCTCGTATGTAGTAGTCAGTTGAGTTTTCGCGACTTGTTTTCCATATATGGATATGAAGGAATCTTTTGATGGCCACTTGCCCATTGCTTCACTGGATGGTCCCTGAAGATGCTTGTTGTCGGATTCCAAATTGTCATCTGGATGATCATCTTAAGTGTCAGGTATCGGGCTGAGGTCGTCATCTCCATCCTTGTCGTGGATAGATTGTCTGCTTCTCCTCGTGCTGGAAGGAAGAGGAGGGGGAGGAAAAGTGTGGTGCCTTGTTGTCATGATTTAAAAAGATGGTGAGTGATAAGAAAGAAAAAATTAAAGGAGTAACTAAAGGAAATGTGAACGAATGTAGAGTAAATGAATTAAAGCATTCTTAAAAGGAAAGATAGTGTTGCTATGATTAAAAGCATCATCGTGATGCGTTTTTTTATAATGTTGACAATTCTAGGATCTTGGATTGTCCATCCACCCACACTTCCAACGCCTTGGATAGATGGGAACTCAGACCTAACAATGATAGGTGACAAGCATGCTGCAGGGTTGTTGTTTGGCTCCCTTTGCCCAAACTTGTTATCGCAACAAGCTGACAAGCATTTGAGTTTCACTAATCATTTTGGCTAACTTCTGCTGGGTAAAGATACCGAACTAACAATTACATGATAACCATACATGGAGTCCCATCACTGCCACAATGCCATTCCCAAAAACAATCATCTCAACAATTAATCCCAACATCGTAAACTCTCAACAAAGCCCTTCACCCATGAATATGAATGATGCAGTAATATAATAAATAACACACCAAAACGAGACCCAAAATCTTACCAAAAAAATCCAAATTATCACTGATCTGTCCACCCTCCAAAGTGACAGAACAATACCCACCCACAATGCAAATTCTTGAACAACAGTCCAGCCACTGCATTCCATTTTCACTATGACTAATTTGCAGCTGGCCAGCTGATATTAAGCGTACTATTAGCCAAAGAGCCTGCAGTGGGAGGATTCACAGTGTGATCATACTCACGTATCCATGCCACATACATATCAGCACCAACCCTGTGCTCGTAATCGTCACAGAGACCAACCAGATGGGTTTGAATCACTTCGCTGCATCGCTGTTGTCTGATAATCGTATTTTTGAAGTTTCTGTTGGAACTTTTGGAAGTCTGTTTTTGTTGTCAGAAGGCTGCAGACAGTTGGGCGCCGAGTCCCAGTATCATCATCCAATTCTGCTGCAATATCGTCGATCATATCCTCGGCTGGAGGTGGCAGGATGTCATTCTGAGGAACGTTGCTGAGGCCATCACGCGTAGAAGTCTGGGCGCCAGCTGGGCCATCGGCTTGCTAGCCACGATACACGACACAAAAATGTGTTGGGTTGTGTAATTTCATCACGGCCTTTACCTATCCAGCAGCAGTATTGTTATCGAAGAATGGGGTAACAGTAAGGGCGTACAGACTACCATCTCCATTTGGCTCCTCCCAGCAGCCTCAAAGCTCTTGGATTTCCTGGCTGGGGTCTGGCGGACTGTGGATTGTAGCATTTACGATTGGAAAAATGGTTTTATAGATGATTGATGTAAGTATCAGAAGTATCCATTCATCATCCCCAGGCCAGTGCCATGAGAATAGTTCAGGAATGTTTTCAGCCACCATCTGCCCAGCAATGTCGGGTTCCACATAGGCATTGGTAAAGCTAAATAGCTCCAGAAGGAAATTGGTCGAGGCATCGCAATGCACCATTTTCGGAGACATCTTGCAACCAGAGGTTATTTCCTTGTCGTCTTCAGTATCTACACATCATCAGGAAGAGCAGAAGAAGCATCGGGGCGATGAAACATATACCAATGTGCATGAGTTTCCTCTTCCTAGTCGGGGTTTGGTGGACTATAGTCTTCCTTCAGCGAAGGCCAATCTCTGCGAACATGTCAAGTGTTGCCCTCAGTTTCTGAATATTGAGGATAGTCTTGTCTACCATGTACCGTTTCCAAAGCAGCCTTTAGATGCCAGATCACTGATTGGAGTAATGCAACGATTGAGTAGGAGATCCCATTGTTTGGGGTTGGAGGCTTGCTTGTTGATGATGCTCATGGACTGGGCAATCTGCCAGACGCAGTCCATCACATCATTATCAATCCGTTGTGTTGTCAAGCCACCTTTAACCTTCACAATCCGCATGGTTTCTGGTGCCCTTTGGCTGACTCCAACACCCACGTTCTCGGCCCAGATGCAGACTTGTTGTGTCGGCATCTTCATGGTATTAGCACCTGCATCAACTGATTATGGCAACCAGAAGGCATTACATTACATTTTATGTTCTCAATGGTGGTCAATGATTGAGTGGTGGGTATCGAATGCTGGTTACTCTAAACAAGCGTCCTGAGTGTTAAATATATCGTCAAGAGTGATGCGATGCGGTAGCAGAGGTGAGGAGGGTGTGGCGAAGGTTGTTGAGATTGTAAACAAGGTGGGCAGGCAAGGTGAATGTATAGATGGGCTTGGAGGGTGTTCTTGATCTGGCGACATCATCTTGGATGCAATTCAGCTATGAGCCAATTTGCTTAGCATCATGTAAGGGCCCTAATTCTTTGAGTGAATGCTGAAGTTCTTCACAAAGACAACGAAAACCATGCTCTGCTGTCATATCTGACTTGATTGTCTGTGCTCTATTTCTTGTACCCCGCAATGATGTGACTGGGTCACTATCGAAGCAGAATACATGGTTGATGTATAGTATGTACTTAACAAAAAGTGATGATCGTAAATTACCAAATGGGCTTAGGAGGGACTTGTGACGGTGAAAAACAATTGCTGTGACGAGCTGAATGCAGATGTGGTATGCCTTTCGGGATCCAAGGGATGTTGAAATTGAGAGAGCAATCAAATACTTTTCAAACGTGTGAAGGAGAATGAGAGATATTCTACCACAGTTGTAGGACGAGTTTTTGGAAAAAGTCAATCATAGTGCGGCGTTGTTCAAGGAGAAGCTGTGTTGTAATGGTATGAGTAGCTACAAGACCGTTGTGAAGCTTCTTAACATTGTTACCACATTTTGATTGGTAATGAAACCAGCATCTTGGATAACAGTGTTATTAATGCTCGAAGAGGTACTCCCACATCAGTGCTTCCATCACTCACCTCCATCATGACCTCAAAGAACTGCTTTCAAACGAACCAGCAGAACAACTGGCAGATCATTGCTTTGAGATTGTGCCTTTTAGTATTCTACTTTCCTTGGTTCATGGACAGCATTGCGGCCATTATCCTCACTCTTCCAATGATGACTCTAGCAATTCAGAAGCCGACAACAGCAATGTGTGTATCAATCCAGAGCAACCTCCCGTTCAGACAGGTCATCAGCAAAATATATTTTAGTCTCTCGGAAGCTCCAGAACTGTATGAGAGGATGTGGAGTGTAAACTTGGATGGGTCAATTTCAGGAGTGTATTAGACCATAGGAGGCCATTCCGGCCGGCATTAGGAGTAATTGATATCTCACATGATTGGTACAGGACAACCATGGGAGTGATTGTGATAGGTGTGGGAATACCTCGGAGCGCCGGAGAGAATGTTGGGTGCACCTGGGAGCACCTGAGAGCACCGGCGACAAGTCTGGGAGTGCCGACAACATGTCTAAGAGCACCTCGAATCACAGTAGAGCAGTCTGGGAAATGAATCTTCTTTGGGAATGCAGCTGGTGTGCCTGGAAATCATAGCTACTACGTATCGTTCAATGATTGTTAAAACTCATGAATTCAGATTGTATTCTCATCTAGGTATCTGTGTATCAATGTATCTGTGTATGTATATAGCTACCCATCAACACACGATATATATGGACTGGCTGCAGGTGGTGCATGGGAAGAATTTGACGTGTGCTGGAAAATAATGAACGAAAAGACTCAGCGATACACTCCGAGGCCAGAATCGTCCAAGGTGTGCGATACACATGTAGGCCATTATCGACCAAGTTTGGAGGCTGTAATGGTGCGAGCTTCGAGATGCACTTGGAGGCTATGAGCTTGCAAACTTGTAGGTCATAATCGAGTGACTTTGGACAAGTACTTGGAGGTAGTCGATGGATGGCACGCTAGCTGCTGAGACCCTGTGCATTAGTTACTTAATTTGCAACCGTGGGACTCTGACAATGTGACTTTACCTATGAGCTGTCATGGTGAGCTGGCTGATGGCGGACAATCGTGTAGGGAGGTACGCCGGAAGCTGAAACTACATTCAGGGGTCAACACATAATCATGACAGTGAAAGGAACACAAACAATCTTCACTGGATGCTGTACTTGATGTATACTGTACTCGGTGTATACTGTACTCGGTGTATACTGTACTCGGTGTATACTGTACTCGGTATATGCTGTACTTGGTGTATACCATATTCGGTGTATGCTGTACTCGCTGTATGCTGTACTTCATGTGAACTCAGGATCATGACATGGAGAGGTAGAGAGGGATGACATAACATTGTGTTTGGCCATGATGGTAGAGTTGTGGATGAGAAAGAGAGAGAGATGGGGGATGAAGATGAGAATGATGTAGAAGATATGAGCAGGTATGAGAAATCAGGGGTACTACTGGCTTGATTGGGTTTGGATTACCTCGTATCGGTGATATTACTTGCCAGATCGGGACTCGGACTTGCCCTAATGGGGATGGTTAATTGACTTGCTCACAAAATTCTCTTAAGTCCCAGTTGCTTACAATGATTTCCCTCATATCCTCTCTTCATTCTCTTTCTCGTCCTGAACTCTACCATCACCTGAAATAACGAAGTGAAGTCGTCGCTCTCTATTTCTCCATGCCATGATCAAGATTTCACACCTAGAACAGCGTTCACCAAGAACAGCATCCACTGAGTACAGTATACACCGAGTACTGTATACAATAAGTACTGCATACAGCACGTACTGCATCATTCCATGATCGACTGTTTTCCACTCACAGCCAGTCTCTCATCTCACGGTAGACCACATTGTACTCAACTCTCTACATTCCGAAAATTACCAGTTAACCAACAAATAATGTCTCAGGTCCCTTCACGCCGGTGAGGTGAACTCCCACCTTCAGATTGAACGACTTGATGTACTCCTCTAATATCACTCAATCATGGCCTCCAACCGCATCTCGAAACATACTCCATAACAGCCCCCAAGTGTATCTCTAAACTGCCACAATGATGGCCGCCAAGTTTGCACAATGATGACCTCCAAGTGTATCTCAATACTCGCACGATCACAGCCTGCAAGTACATCCCAAAACTAACTTGATCACAGCCTGCAAGTGCATCCCCAACCTCGCTCGATCACAGCCTCCGAGTGTATCTCTCATCTCGCATGATTACGTGCTCAAAGTTCGCATAATCACAGGGTCGAAGTGCATCTCCACACTCATTCGATCATAGACTTCAAGTGTAACCCCACACCCACTCCATTATGGCCTCCAAATTAGCTCAATCACAACCTGGTAGTGCATCTCGAAGTTCACTCCATCCTGGTATGTTGAAACAGTTGAGCTGGAAGGCAGACAGCGCTTCATGAACACTCCACCGGACCTCGCATGATATGCGATGGGAAGTCGTGAGAAAGGAGGGTTCCAGCTCGAGGAGCGTAGGAAGAGGGTGGGACGATATAAAGAGACAGCCAGCCATGAGGAACGACACAAATGACGGGGATCTATGAACGCTTTGGATGAGTGCATGAGGATCCACAAAAATTGGGTGTATTTCGAAATCTCAGCAAGTGTGCATGAGACCAAGAGTGAGGATAGATAGAGTTTGTATGCTGTATAATAGGATGATGTCTATCTACCACGTGGTCCCCCAAATATATACTGGCTGTCGCTGAGTCCATGTCTATTATCCCTGTATCCCCATATATAGATATATAGAGAGACTTAGATATTACATGCCATGTTATGATGTAGTGAATCTTGTGACTGGAACAATGACCAGGATGATCGATGAAATGCCTTGTGGTTATGGAACCCTAAGAACCACTGGTGTGAGAATATGGAACCAAGTCTCCCGCAGAGCTTGGCCAGAGGTCTCAGCAGCTCTCAAAGTCTCTCGCAGATCTGCGTAGAGGTCTCGGTGGCTCCAAAATTTGACTATTCTAATAGTCAATCTTGTATCATCCTGAATATACCTCCATCACTACAGGTCCTTTCAGGAGCACGTGAGAATGCTCTTGCAGAGTCTGAGAGCATTTTGCAAAGCTCCAGGGGGGCTGGGAGTATCTGGAAGTGCTTAGAAGTACAGGTAAGGGCTACCAGAGTGTCTGGGAGGTTAGAGTATAGCTTCCAGACCGAATTACATTTTACTGATGGTATTTATGGTACACCATACATGGACACCCATCTAGCCGACAAGCCTATTAGTAACGAGTATTTTCATATCTTTGATGATGAACATGATCTATGGTCACCTATGTCCTGTGAGGAGGAGTATCGATTAGCGCGATGGTGCATCAAGTACAACTTGAGTACGGTTGCTATGAATGACCTTATCAGGAACCCTACAATGGCAACAGTCAGTAACATCACTTTGCCCAATACTGTATTCAAACAGTTGAACAAAATGTCTTATGCGATGGGCATCAACAGTTAAATATCGTGCAAAGTGTGTTACAATGGTGTGGCCGATTGAAACATTCTTCGCAATGATCATTACACACTTTTCTTTTACCATAATCCTGCTGAAGGGATAGAGTTCCTCAAGCAACAGCCTGTCTTCAGGGAACATATGTCGTATGCGCCAGCAAAGTTATTCAATGATGCTGAGGAACGAATCTATAACAGCGAAATGTAAATCGATCCAGAAGCCACATGCAAACCTCCCAGACACTCCATTATTCCTCAGTAGTACTTCAAAGTACTTCCAACTGCTCCCAGCCCCCTCTGGTGCTTTGTAAAGTACTTTCATACTCTGCAAGAACATTCTGAGGTGCTTCTGAAAGCACCTACAGTTATGGAGGTGCATTCAGGATGCTACAGAATTTGACTATTAGGATAGTCAGATTTTGGAGCTGCTAAGATATCTTCGCAGGTCTGAGGGAGAATGGGAGAGGTGCTCTGGCCTCTGCACATGCTCAGCGGGAGACTTCGTATCATATCCTCACCGTGGTTATTAAAGTTCCACAACCATGAGGCATTGCATTTATCATAGTCGTCTTTGCTACATTCACATGATTTGCTACATCATAATAGGACATATATTATCTAAGTCTCTCTATATATATAGGTACAGAGATACAGGGATAACGGAGATGGAATCAGTAACAGGAAGTATATATTTGTGAGACTCTGGGGTAGATAGACATTATCACAATATATGACATACACACTCTATCATTCGCAGCCCTTGGTTTCACGCAATCTTACCAAGCGTTAATAGATATACTCAATTTGTGTGGTTCATCATCGCTGGGTATCACTTCATATCATCTCACCCTCTGAGAGCCAAAACAGGTCTTTCCCAAGAATTCCCTTCGGATGTAATGCTTGGTGCGGTTGAGTGTTGAAGATAAGCTGTGTTGTGGCTGCACTATCTCATCTCACTGTGATTGAGTAAACTGAGAGATACCTAGCGAGGCTGTGATCAAGAGAGTGTGGAGGCTGTAATTGTGTGAAGTTAGAGGTCGCAATAGTGTCAGTTTGGAGATACGCTTGGAGGAGGTGATTGAGCGAGTTTGTAGTTGCACTTGGAGGGCGTGATTGTACGACCTTCGAGGAGGCAATTGTGCTAGTTTGGAGATACACTTGGAGGCCGTAATTGTGCTAATTTGGAGATACACTTTGAGGCAGTAATTGAGCCAGTTTGGATATGCACTTGGAGGCAGTAATTAGCCGGACTTGGAGGCTGTATTTGTTTGAGAGTGGAGACACATATGGAGGTGGTGATTGAGCGAGTGTGGAGATGCACTTGGAGGTTGTGATCACGCAAACCTGGAGGCCGTAACCAAGCGAGTTGGAGATTCACTTGGACTCTGTAATCATCCAAGATTGGTGATGCACTTGGAGGCCGTGATCGATTGAGTTTGGAGATGCACTTGGAGGCAGTGATCAAGCAACTTTGGAGATGCACTTGTAGGCCATAATCGAGCGAGACTGGAGGAGCACTTGCGGGGGGTCAATCTGGAGACGGTAGTTTGACAGGGAGGTACGATGGGAGCTGTGACTCTCTTCATTGGTGAACGTGTAAATGTGGGAATGTAGGGAAATGAATACAACATGGTTTGCTGAGAGATGAGAAACTGGCTGGGAGCGGGAGACAGTCGATGTTGGGATGATGCAGTACACGGTGCATGCAGTACCCAGAGTATGCTGTACTTGGTGTTAACTCTATATCATTGCACTGAGAGATAGAGAGGGATGACTTATCTTCGTGTCCTTGGATGATGGTGGAGTTGAGGACAAGAAGCAGAGCGATCACAGGAGATGTGGGAAATCATCATGAGATGCTGGATGCAACAGAAGTTCGCGTGCGACTCGATTTAACATCCCCAATACATCACGTAGGAATCCCAATGTAGTGTGGAATAACATCGATAGGTGGTCTTCTAAACCCATTCAGGTATGTTGAACCCCTCATTTCACATATCCGTGTTTATCTTCCACTTCATTCTGATCTTCATCCCCCATTGCTCCCGTTCTCGTCCCCAACTCTACGATCATCTCAGAACACAAAGTTAAGTGATCCCTCTCCATGCCATGATCATGAGTTGACACTAATTAATGCATACACCGAGTACAACATGCACCAAGTAGAGCACACACCGAGTAGAGCATACACCGAGTATGTCATCCACCCAAGATTTATTGTCTGCTCTTCAGTTCCATGAATACGTGTTGACCTCTGAATGTAGCTTCAGCTTCCAGCGTGCCTCCCTACACGCTCGACCGCTATCACCCGAGCTCTCCATGGCAGCTCCAAGCAAAACTCACATTTTCATATTCCCATCGGTGCGAGATAAAGAACGGATGAATACAGTTTTAGCACCCGGAGTGCTGTCCATCAGCAGCCTCCATGTACATCGTCCAATGTCGCTCGATCACAGCCTCCAAGTGAATCTCAAATGTCGCTCAATCATGATCTCAAAGTGCATCTCTGAGGCCACTCAAACAACACCTCCCAGTGTGTCTCCCAATGCACTTGAATACCGCCTCCAAATGCATCTCCAAACTTGCTTGATCACAGTCTCCAAGTGTATCTCCTAACTCACTCCATCACGGCCTTCAAGTGTATCTCCAAACTCCCTTGATTACAGCCTCTAAGTTCATCTCCACACTCGTCTGGTCATGGCCTCGTTCACTTATTGGTCATTTTCTGGCTCACCACCAATTACTCTCAAGCACTGCCTGTAGCTGGTCGAGATATACCGTGTGTAGATGGGCAGCTATATAGACATATTGTGGAGAATATATAGTGCGTACACGAGTTGTAAAAATTGTTGAACGATAAGTTGTAGCTATGATTTCCAGGTGCACCAGCAGCATTCACAAAGAAGATGTTTTTCCCAGGCCGCTCTCATGTGCTTGGAGGTGCTCACAGAGTCGTTGTCAGCACTCCCAGACATGTTGTTGGTGCTCCCAGACAGGCCGTCAGTGCTCCCACGCTTGTCACCAGCACTTCCAGGTCTTCCTAGACACTCACAATGTTTTCTCTGGCACTTCGAGGTGTTCCCAATCTTATCACAATCACTCCTATAGTCGTCCTGTACCAGTCCTCAGAGATCCTAGTTACTCTGAACGCCGGCTGGAATGCCCTCCTAGGGTCTGATACTCTCATGAAGTTGACAATTCTAAGTTTCCACACCACATTCTCTTTGACACTCCTGGAGGCTCCAAGTGACCAAAATACATTTTGCTGTTGTACTCAAAAGTGAGATCAAGTGACAGCGGGTGTAATGAACTGGTACGTTAGTCGAATTTGGTCATAGCTACGATCATTTTGGTCACTTCAATAGCTATAACAGCCACTTGGAGCTACAATTGTCCTGTTTTTCGGCATTCTGACTAGACACACCATACAAACAATTCAGGCGACTAGAAGGAATGGCCAGTATATTTGAGTGTCGGAAACATCGACACAACAATTAGATCAATGCTTTCAAATCTTGCCGGCATCCATGTTGCCCTTCTTCCCGTTATTCCGAAATATCACGTCAAAGAACATCCAAAAACAACAGCCCAGAAGGTGCAACAAATCCTGAACCAGGAGGTTCAAACGAAGGTCTTTGAGCTTCTTTTCCGTCCTCTTGACCAACCTTTCAACCCTGGAATGCTTATGGTTTGTGGGGACAGTTGGATGTGGTAAAGTTATTCTGTCATCTGTGCATGGACAGCTGACTACTTCAAATACATTTAGTTGCACTCAATCAAGCAGCCCCATTACCCTCTGTGCGAAACAGCGAAAATGTCGGATGGTGACCGGAATTCATCATCGTGGCAATTGAAAGACTATTGACTATACTTTCAAAAGATGATACTCATGACTCAGGGAGATGAGATGGAGAGACTGCAATCAAGGCAATATCTGGAAGATAGAGCAGTTCGAAATTTCACAAGACATTTCCTGGAATATGAAATGCATCCCTCCGATGACAATTATCTTACCTGATAATCTTGACACCTTCTATCTCGGTATGTTTACACATTTGATGGACTGGGTAAGGTTCTTCCTTGAACAATATTCCAGGATCGACAAAGTCAACCAGCTCTGGGCGATGCTGCCTCCATATCCTGGCTTGGCTTGATGCAACAGGCCATATCGCCACATGACGCAATGGAGTGATTAGCAGATGACAGTACTCAGGTGGAATATTGTTCCAGTTTTCGCGGCAACCCTTTCAAACCTTTCGGCGAGTGAAAGGATTCCCTTCACAACAGTCCTGTTGAACGTCATGAACTTTGTCTATTTTCACGTTATGGTATAGTACTGGTACCATACTGAGGCCACAATCGAGTACATGGAAAACTATCTGGAGGAGTTTCATAGTCAAAAGGATGAATTCAGTCCATTCTGCGGCAGTAAATCTACAAAGATGGTCTCAGAAGCCTTTAAAAAGCAGCTTACTTTGGACAAACAGGAGGAATGGGTGAGTGACCCCACTTGGAACAATATTTCTGTGGCGGCAAAGAGTCATCGCATTGATGAAGATAAAACGCAGATTAAGTCAGGAATTACACAACATCTTGTCAATGAACAGGATTTCAACTTGGTGAAGATCTATTTCCTGAATCACTTCTCTGAACATATCCACCACCATGGGAACCTTGTAAATGCACGCTCTGGACTCGCGCAAAAAGCGATGAGGGATCTTGAACAACCGTACCAACAATCGAATTGTCATGAGGCCGCTGTCCAGATTTCCGAAACAAATCCCAGAAAGGAGGTGTTTCAGTCTTGAGAGTTGACAGCAAACGCTGCATAACAACATTCCGATGATGATATCCCTCAAACCAAAGCGCATAGTAAGCGAATGATGAATAATGTGTGACCACAAATCAAGACCCTGGATGACTTGGCCATGTGGTGTGCAATGCCAAAAGAGGAGATACAGAATTACATTGCTCAGTATTTCACGAGATTTGCTGACATCACAGACTATGTCGAGCATGATCAGTATTTCAGTGGTCTTAACAAGGCCAACCACATTTGGTACAACGCAGTGGTAATTCAGGTGACGTCTTTTCAGTGCGATGAGCAAGCAATTCATACATTTCATTGCACTTGGTCCACCTGGTGGAGATATCATACGTCACCAGGAGATAATAAAGTGCTATACTGGATGAGGAGCAGTCTCGATAGGCAATTTCATTGGACTGCTGAAAGTATTACCGCACGGTTGAAGTGTGAATTTGTCGTCGAGGATTCCAAATCGCAAGTTCAAGGGCTTCTTGCCTTGGTTAAGACCTTTGCACGGGGCCGGTACATCAGACTGCTGGCACGGTGATTGTCGAGGAGACGCATCAACCTCCAATGTAACCCTTGCATGATTGAAGTTACCATTGTGGTGAAACGGCGGAGCTAGAATGAAGCGAGCTCATCAACAACACTCGGCTGCACCGCATGGGGCATCCAAAAGTAATTCGTGGGAAAGAGCAGTTCTGCCTCGAGGAGTGCAGGAAGAGGGTGAGAAGATATGATAGTACACAGCAGTGAGGATCCACGCATTTGCGTAGATCCACACAAAGTCTCGGAAAGAGCGTGTGAGATCAGAAGGGCGCAAAGATAGAGTGTGTAATTTGTTGAATAATGACATGAGATGATATGAGATACAAGATGCCATGCAAGCTATCAACCCAGGGGACTCCCGAATATATTCTCCCCGTCACTCAGTCCATCTCCAGTAATGCAGTATCCCTGTACGGCCTTGTTGCGAAGTCCATCTCCATCATCCATGTATCTCCATGTACCCGCCGAAGGTCAGTCCTCTTCCAAGGTGAGTGGTAGTGGTGGTGAGAAACAGAATTTCCCGCCACAACTCCTCGCTGGCCCAATGTGCAAATCACCCCTCTCTGCATCCGTATAACTGTATACGCAAATCCGAAAGAAAATAAGAATACCACAAACTGAATGGAAAGACACTGACGTAGACTTTAAAGGAAAAACACAAATGTACACATAAAGGAAAAACAACAAGGCAGACTCAAAGGAAAAACCATAAACCCAAAGGAAAACCATAAACCCACATGAAAAACATCAAGACTGTCACTCCTTGCGCACTCGCTTTCTCATGCCACAGTCTGCACCTGCTTGCCTTGTTTCTTCGCCAGTTGCGAAGCAGGAGATATTGCCAAGCTGAGTATGGAATCAAAACTATTGCCTCACACATCACACACACGGTTGCTGCGATCTGTGCCCAGGCCTCTGTGAACAACTCCGGATTTTCATTTAATGCTTGTGGGAAAATAGGTACAGCTTTGTTCCGCGGGTTTCTCTCATGGGGTGCCATCATCTTTGTCTTGTCGTCCTACATTCTGTTGCTGTCCGGATCAAGGCTGAGCTGTTCTTTAAAGCAACCCAGGAATTCTTCATCTGTGGTGTCGTCATTGTCGGAACTGCAACTTTCGGTGCCGGGAGTAGAAGGCCGGTCGTGTTTTGCGGTGCCCTTCTGCATAGGATCGGTTGGCTTCCCTGTGGTCGTACTGGCCACTTTGCCTGTTAGAGCTGGAGTTGTACTAGCCTCTTACTCAGTGGGTGTTGGTGGGATGGTACCGGCGTCTCTCTCGGTGGGTGCTGGTGGGATTCTAGTGGCGTCTTTCTTGGTGCGCTCTGGTGGAACCATACCTCCTTCTTTCTCGGTGGGACTGCTGGTTCCATCGCCTCATCCATACTTGGCCAGGTCCATCAAAAGCCCTGCAACATTACACTCACGCATTTCCATTTGTTTTCCCTTGATTGAGGGTATTGGCAGTAGAAGCATCTGGTTCATATTGGGGAATGGAGGTGGTACTGACGTCCCATGGTTGGCAGGCGGTATTGATAGTGAGATGGTATGAAGTCGGTTGGCGTGATTGTGGTCATCCATGTCCGGGTAGTAACTGAGTGCCATTACTAATGCCCGGTATCATTTTATTCCCATGACTTTGTAGTCAATTTCTTCTTCCAACTATGGGTGGCCGTTATGTAACTTTCTGGTACTGTCCCAAATTATACCACTTGTATGCTTTCAACTTTCAGTTTAGCTTACTGATATGCTTGATGTAGGTACGATTGAGGCATGTCTTCGCTAAGGTGGGATTGCTGGATTTTTGGTTGGCCATCACGGTTAATCACATCCACTTCTGACTTCTGCTGGAGTCATTTAGAATTTCCTGGAGTTCGGGATAGTGTTGCAAGAGGTTTCCCAGCGTCTTAGTTGCCCATCTCTGCCTCTGCTGCGCAGAGTGATATTATTTTATCATCTCCCTTACCATGCCAGAGCTGTCAAGAGCGGTAAGAAAGTGGTTGTAATGCTTGCATTTCAACTTCTTCCAGTGATGGTATCTCTGCACGAAGTTCAACTACGAAGCGACCTGGGCATTGGTGGCAGCAGGAATGTCGCCAAAGATTTCGTAGATCTCAAGCATCAATTTCACTTCTCTTTGGGGGGGCGAGTTCCTGCACGGCAATCTGTATGACTTCTTCTAGCAATCCGGCATGGCTCTTGGCTAGGAATTCCCTGCTAAGGTGTAATAGTGTCTCCGAATATAGGGTTACTGGAGAGGGGTTGCTAGCGATAGTAGAGATATCCGAGGAGGGGGTATACGTTGTTAGGATGGTGGTGGTGGTGGTGGTGGTGGCTGTTGTGGTGGTTGCTGGGGTGCTGGTGACTGCAGAAGTGGTGGCTGCTGTGGTGGTGGCTGCGGTGGTGGTGGATACCGCAGGGGTGGAGTTGAGGCTCCCAGCAGCAGTGGTAGTGGTTAAGAACGCTTCAAAATCAATGGTATCGTTGGGTTCTGCAGCAATGTTGTTGATTGATGTGAACAGCATGTTGGTTATCAGTTATGATGGTGATGGTGATATTGTGCTCAGTCGTCAGTGTGCAGAGGGAGATGACCGATATAGATGGTGGTTGTCTATTCTTAGGAACGTAGAGGGGAGGCGAGGCTCTTTATATCCCTGGAGGGGTGCATTGTGCCAGATTCTTGTTTTTTCCAGTCGCTATGTGGTTTCCGATTTCCCTAGTATGCTCTTCTCGTATCTGTTCACCACATCTTTGCCTCTTTCCCTTTGCTTCTCTGCTGGTAATCAGTGGTTTGGCATATCTTGCTCGTGGTTCATGTTCTCAGTGGTGAATTTTCTGCCAACGTTTGCAATTGCGGTCGGCTCTCTTAACTGGAGTTTACTAGAGGGTTGTGGGAGAATTGTAGGAATATTTGGTGTAACATAGGTGCAACTCGGCCAATAGGAATATTACCTCCTCCTCCATCTCCCAAATTGATGCAATTGTGTGGATTTGATATTCTCCCTCCATCCAGCAACTCCACTCAATTGTGTGGGTTCGTAATCTTCAACTCTTTTTGTCATGCTCTACGCAATTAATCTCCTCCCTGCCCTCCATCTTCCCCCTGCCGTCTTTCCCATCATTGTTTGGATGGGTGATCTGCCGGCACTGGATGTGTGATGTTTCATTTATCCAGCAGCTCCTTACACTCCGCCATATTCTCTGCCCGTACCCACCATCGTTTCTCCCAGTCTTTCCACTTAACTAAATGCATGCATTGCCTTTCTACATATTTCTGGCCGGCTACTGCCTCCACCTTAAATTCCTCAAAATCCTCCGATTCCTCTTCATGTGTAGTGTTAGGCACACAAATCTCTCGAGCATCATGTACACCTCTGTTGCCAGTGAATAACTTCTGCAGTCGACGACCATTTATCCAGCCCGCAAGTTCTGGTCGATTGAGTTCTGACAGTCTACAAGTACCTGAGGCCGGGGCAATTTGTGCGACTTGTTAGGGGCCTCACTACCTAGCAACCAGTTTGACGCCGTGAGACTACACTAACCCGGTTATATATAAAAGAGCAATTTTGCCAATTTGGTGATCTTCAGGTCAGAGGTTGGCCGGTTGTTCGAAGTAACATTTCTTGGCATTTCTCTACTCCTAATGGATTTGTATGGCAACATTGATATCCTCTTGTCATCATTCCAGCTGTCTGGCCCTAGCCGCTATCAGTGACGATGTATCATCGATTGCTTGGATCCAGTTGGTGGTATTCCATGTTAACTTGTCCAGCTATAGCGGGAGTACTGCATCTGGGGGGTACAGAATACGAAATGGCGAATATCCGGTAAAACATCTGACGGTAATTCTTTGGCCCAAAGCTCCACTGGCATGTGGTAAATCCACGTCTCTTTCGTTTCGAATCAGCAGGCTGGGTGTCTGGACAGTGCATCTGTGACTGGTCTGTGTCCTAGTTCAATAACGCCATTACCTGCGGCACAGTACGGGGTTACAGTGATCTTCGCGATATTGCATGATTTGTGAAGGAGGTCGGTCTATCTTTTGTTCTCTGCTCCTCCTTCCACTACCACACTTTCGGACGTCCCGAACCGGCAAAGTACCTCTTCATAAAAGTGGTTGGCTGCCATCTCCGATGTCCTCTGTTTTACTCGTCGTGGCTCTGCCAACCTACCGAGGCATTGCCTGGCTACCACTAGTAGGTAATGCCCGACCTCTGGTTTGGGCATGTGCACAATATACATCCCCACTCACTGCCATAGGTGACCAACAGTTAAGCATTTCAGGAGCTTATCATATCGTAGAGGTGTTTACTTCTTGCACTGCTCGTACGTTTTCACCTAGGATTCAACATCAGCATATATTTCCGGCCACCAATACTGCTCCACTATATTTCATAACGGTTCTTCTCTTCCATGGTGTACACTCACTTCGTGTGGAGCATGCATTGTTTTCCTTTTCTACGACATGTTCACTAACACCTTTGCCAGTGGTTCATTGGTTTCCCGGTTCCGGTAGAGTACTCGATTTCAAACTAGGTATTTTGCAGCTTTCCGCAGAAAATACTCCATTTCCTTCGGATTTTGTCTTTCCGGCCGCTCCAGGTTCCCCCGAAATTCGCGTATCTCCTTTGATCTTCCTTTGGATACCTCTGCCAGACTTATCCCAACATATGGTCAGTGTGCTGTCTCCCTCCTCTGTGATTCTGGTCCTCGTTCCACCCGTATTCCCCGTAAGCTTGCTTCAATTGTTTCCTCTAGATCATCCTTCTCTTCTGGCACAGGCTCCTCTTCTCCTCGAGGCGGCCCTGAGATGTTATCAGGCCCTCTATTCAGTCTCCCTGGAATGTGTTTCAAGTCGAAGTCGAACAGTTGTATCCATCCGATTGAACAGGTGACTAGTGCTCTTGCCATATCATCGGGGGGCATGTGTAGTTGATGCTCTAATGTGTTAGTGTCTGTCTCCACAAGGAATCTGACCGCATATACGTAGTTGCAACATTTACTAAGTGCTTTCATCAACTCACAACACTCACGTTTCCCCGAGTAATGATTCTTCTTGGTTTGTTCCAGACCCCGGTACTCCCCCATCCCAGGTATTAGAGCGACAATGTTGTCAGCTGTCATTTTCACCTTCCTGCTGGAAGATCGCCCCCTACCCCACCAAGCTGGTGTCAACTCCCACGACTATTTCCCCAGTGCCATCGCTAAAGTCTAATGTCTCCAACACAGGCGCATTTCAGAGAGCCTCCTTTAGGATTGGCATAGGTTTGTTTTACTCATTCTCCCATTGAAACACGACGTCCTTCCACAAGATTCGGAAAAGGGGGCTAGCAACTATTGCCTACTCGGGGATCCATATTCAATAGCATGTGCAAAGCCTAAAAAATGCCCTGCACTCAGTACGGTTCTTGCGCCTGGGATGATTCGACACCTTGTTGACCTCTGATGCTTCCGGCCACAGTCTTGCTTCCCCACAGACACACCATACTATTTTTACAGAATTCCAGCTCCAGTCAAATTTCACTCTGGACAAGGTCTCTCCAGCTCTCTCCACATTGGCAAGTACATTAACGAGGATCTGGAGGTGTTCCATAACCAACCGGCGAACTCCAGGCAGCCCTTCGACCTCCTCTTCTCCGTATCGACTGTTTGGGCCTATCACTCCAACATCGTCGATGAGTATTTCCGCTATTAATCCCAAGTTAGTGTTGAGTATTTTCCAAGATACTCCTACAAATGCTGAGATTGAATAGATAGCTCCCTGGACCAGTGTGGGTGGCCGATACATGTTTTGCATAGTCTGGAAGGCCATATAGTCCCGGCTATCCTCTTGCAACATTTTTTGGTAGTACTCAGAATGAAATTCAATCAGTGAAGAAATGGACAGTCTGGTGAAGACTTCAGAAAACACCTCGACCTTTAGGCCTTATCCCTGTGTCTTCTAGTGTATGCTGATTCGCAATCACAGCACAGATGATGAAGCGGCACTTCCCATTCTTCTGTGGAACCAAAAAGTGAGCATTTCTGTAGGGGTACCAAGCGGGCTCGAATAGACCCTGCCGAACCCTTTTTTTATCATCTCTTTTTCCACTGACATGACTTTCTTCACTAGTCAGAATACACAATCCTTCAACATCCTGTGACTAAACTCCAGCGTGATATGGTGCTGTCGCTTGACATCGTCACCGATGGTTCCCAGTTCCTCCCATGTCCACGTGAGAGCATAGTCTCTATTCCACAGAATACCCAGCAGGGCTTCCTTCCCTTTGGTCTTAATATATTCCCGATCCGTAGCTCCCGTAATCTTTCTTGTGGCAACAGTGCCCCTCATGCTCTGTGGGAGAATTTGCGAATAAACCACTCGTCCCAAGAGCCTGGTATTGTTAAGGCCCGGGCGATAGCTCTTTCTCCCCAGTCGAGTCCGGCATCTGGTATACTTCCATCCTACAAGGAAAAAGGCTTCACTTTCTGATCAAGCCATTTGTAGTAGTCACACACCCAAGCTGCCTTGGTGGTGTTATCGAAGTTGCACTTCGCTGGGTCAAGGTACGAAGAAAAGGGTTCTATTGGAATAAATTCCGGAACAATGCTATTTTTAGAAACCCACGCAAATGTTGTGGATTCTCTCACAGTTACCCTCCTTTCTATCACCAGAGTCTCTTCTCCCATCGACCACTGAATGGCTACCATCCTCCTACCCAACTCTCCCACTACCAGTCCTTCCTCCTCTTCTCACTCATTGTCCCAATTCACACCTCTTCTCATTACCCGCTTCACCACCTTCTATAGGCCCCCTTTTTTGACTGACAGTTTTCCTACTTTTTTGAATGTTTCCTGCTCTTTGCCGCTGTATAATCCTTCCCCCTTCACTGCATGCACCATCATTCTATCAACCAACTACTTCTTTTTCCCTTTTCTACCATTCAAGACCTTGTCATTGCAATCTTTCCATCCAGAACGCTCCAACCTCTGTCAGCCGTAGTGCCAGGCCCGATCCTTCTTGGTCGCCCATACTTTAACTAGGCATACAAGTCTCCCGAGCTACTGGCGAATACAATCCTCTTGTCTCATGGAAAGGTAGCAACAAATGTCACCGGCTCTGATGGTAATCCTGCAACTGCCATCACTGTTATGGGGGTTCTTAATTACAATAATCAATACAATATTTATTGAATTAAGTACGGCCGCCTATCTAATGATCTCTTTCTTTCATAGTCTTATCCTCAGACTGAACCTCTTGCACCGTGACGCAAGAGCGCGTTACATCCCAGCTCCTCCAATGTCAGTCTCCGACGTAAAGGATGATCAGGCTTCCTTGTCGTGCAACCACTGCTCGGCCCACACCACGAATGGTGATGCGCCGGTATTCAAGTACCGCAACACCAGGTAGTCGATATTCTCGAGTTCGCAGAAACGAAAAACCACTTGGTAAGTGTGGGTTAAACGTACTTTGGGCAACTGAGTAAGTAACTCTCTGAATAGTAGGACAACTTGTGGCGGAGCGTATTCGGATTGTGTCAAGTGTCGACCAGACATATGTCGCTTGATCATGAAGGTGGATAAGAGAAGTAATGGTGGTAATTGTGTGGATAGAATTCTTAATAATATTATAAGATCGTCTTCTGTATCTCAGAAAGCTAATCGTGTGGATGATGTCCTTCTGATTCCTTCGAACATCGCTGGCTCTTTATAGCCATCCCTCTTCCTCAGGTGTGAGAGCGTTATCTCGGCCATGCCCCTTAGCGCTTGGTGACAATTCACCACGATCCCCTCAGGTCATCGGGTCCCTGCAATCTGGTTTGAAAGTGTTAGGCTCCTGATAAGAATCAGGCCTATCCATCGCACGATATCAGCTTACCCTTGCCTGACTCAGACATCTTGCAATCGTAGGAGTCGGTAGTTGGAACATCCACCAACTATGTTCATGATGCTTATCGCCTGATAAAATCCCTCGTGCAAATGGGTCGTTTAATTGCGTCATAGATTTAATGGGCGACAAACCGATACTATGTCAATGTAGATTATTGACGCGTAAGCTCGTATCAGATAAGAGGTTACATTGCGATCCAGACTACTGGAGCGAACGTGTAGTGCTTGCTCTAGGCCAACCCCTATGTCATCATTACCTCAGTTACTTCACCCTAAGGTCGAGACTTTTCTCTAGACCGGAACATGCCTCCCGAATCCTCGCCCGTTACAGGTCTGGGAGATGAGGCCGCTTAATCGCGTATGACTATCAACTGCCGTGCATGTCAACCATGCATGTTCAACGAAGTATCCGGGTGTGAATGAAGTACTCCCACTTCGCGCGACTAATAAGAACTCCTGCTAAAGAACATATTACTGACCACTTGAATAATACATGCATAGGTGTTTTGCATATTGTAGACATGTATGCATCTTGTAATCATAATCAAGTATCATTATCACTGCTAGGAGATAACCCCTAACATCACCCCCTTCTCTAAGACCGGTGACCTCAACGGTGCCTCGTCATAACTTCATGTAAAACAAAACAATACAATAGTAAATTAATCCCTTAGCTTCCATACGATTTCCTCATACTTTGTTCTTCTTCCTAGTTTTCCTAATCCCTTTTATCGTTCATTTAAATCTCCCGTCCTTTTCCTCCGCTGGATTCCTTTGGTAGTAATCCTCTAACAGCCTTAGGTTGTGATCCGCTACGTTCTCATACGTCTCCAACGTATTTTCTTCCTGCCCAAAATCTTTCCATTTGACCAGGATCACATGTCGTTTAGGATTATCATCCGAAGATCTGCTGGCTAGTATTGATACCATCACCAAATCGTCGCCGTCTGCTTCGATCTCGATTATTTGTTTCTTTGGATTTGTGCCTTTATATCGCTCCAGTAAGTCGATGTTAAAGACTGGGTGAATTTTCCACCATTCGGGTAACTTAAGCTTGCAATATTGTAAGTTACTTCCTATCGATAATACTTCGAATGGTCTGAGCATCTCGTCTTCCAATTTCTTGCACCTGTGCTTTGCTCGAATATTCTGTCCGTTCAGAATAACCACTTCCCCCTTCCTTAGGGGTTCCATTGCCTTTCTTTTCTTATTGTAATGCTTTTTCATCCTTTCGACTGAACCCTCCAATCTTTCTCGAAGGTTCTTGCGAACTCCATTCATATAATGACCATATAATTCGGAAGCTGAATTGCTAAACTGAATCTCCGTAGGCCAGTTCGAACGTGGCTTGAATCTGTAATTTGCATAAAAGGGGGATATTTTTGTTAACGCATGCTTCAAGTTATTATAGGTGTATTCTGCCATTGTTCGGCATTGAAGCCCAATCGTTCTGTTCATAGTTGCAGTAGGAACGTAAATAGGATTCAATAACTTAATTAATTCTTTCCGTTTGCCCATCCGTCAGCAGGTGGTATGTTATCGACATGCCGCGCTGGATTCCCAGATAATTATACAGGTCCATAAAAAAACTGCCTGTAAATGTCGAATCCCTGTCGGACACGACGTCCTCGGCGAACCCGTGATTTCTCCATATGTTCTCTAAATAGGCTCTAGCTACTGTTGGTGAATCCTTTTTCTTAATTGGAATGAAATGCGCCATATTGGTAAATTGGTCTACCACTACTAAAATTATTGTAGCTCCTTCGGATTCTGGTAGGTCAGTAATAAAATCCATACTGGTATGCGTCCCTGGTTTTGATGCCAATTCCAATGGATGCAGAAGCCCATGCTTCGAATGCCTGGGTGCCTTCATTCTTTGACATATATGGCACTGGTTGCTGTACTTCCTTCTGTCGCGTTCCATATTCGTCCAGTAAAAATTCCTTGTAACCAACTCGAGCGTCCTTTCTCTCCCGAAGTGTCCTACTACTCTCCAATCATGCTCTGACTTAAGTATTCGTTGCCATAGACCTTCAGGCACATATATAGGGTTTTTCCAGCATAGCAACTCGTCTTTAATTGCAAATGCTTTGTCGATATTTCCTCCTAACGCAACTTGCTTGCATAGTTCTCTATACTTATCATCTAGCATGGCTTGTTCCTTAATCATTTCTTTCGCTTCCGGCAGCAGCTGTTCCATTTCTATTGCCGATACTTGAATTGACTCAATTCCGTCGTTGAGATCCAATTCCATAGCCCCAACTTTTAACCATTGATCTTTTTCCAACATTGCCTGGCTGGTTTCTGAAGTTGAACCCCCTTCTTTAGAGGTGAATACCAGGCACCTAGAAAGTATATCCGCTTTGGCATTGGAGGAACCTTTCCAATATAACAGCTGGAAATTATATTGCTTAAGTTCCTCTGCCCACCTGACTTGTCGTCGATTAAGCAATAGTGCTGATTTAAAGTATGTAAGGTTGTGGTGGTCCGAAAAGATCAGCGCCTTATGCTCGGCTCCTTGAAGATAATGACGATTCTTCCTAAGGGAAAATACCACCGCAAGCATTTCCTTATCATACACATCGTAGTCGAGCTCAGCTGGGTTGAGCTTCTTTGATACGAATCTGACCGGATGGATTTTGCCATCCTCAAACTTTTGCGATAGTATGCCTGCGATTGCAAAATCGGACGCATCAGTTTCTAGCAATGCCGGTCTATCCGGGTTATAATGTGTGAGAATTTGGGTTTTCCCAGATGTAAATAATATTGTTCTTTTCAGAAAAGCTGCTTCTTGAGCATCTCCCTAAACGAACTTCGTATTCTGACGAAGCAGATCTGTAATTGGCGATAATATTGCTGAAATGTTATCGATAAATATACAGTAAAAGTTCCATAAGCCGAGTAACTGGTGAACTTCTTTCCTTGACGTTGGTCTAGGCAATTCAACAATGGCTTTTGCTTTATCTGGATCCATACGTAACCCTGTCCCACTGACCATAAACCCTAAAAACGTGGTTTCAGAAATGTCGAAAACACACTTATCTATTTCGATGCACATATGGTTATCCATTAGAAGCTGGAAAACCTTGGAAACTTGTTTATGGTGCTTTTCGAGGGATCCCTTAGTAGCTATCAATATATTGTCGACATACGCTACTACAACCATCCCCTAGTCCTCATGGACGTGAACGTCTGTTTTAATGACTAATTCCTGTCCCAATCAAGGTCGTAGGATTCTGTTGACCTCTCTTTGGAATGTAGCAGGCATATTACAAGGTCCGAAAGGCATAACCAAATATTAGTAAAGGATGAACTTCGTACGGAAAGCTGTACACTTTTCGTGACCTAATGCCATTCTTATTAAGTGGAATCATGACTTCAGGTCTACCCTTGTAATGTGCGGTGCTCCATTCACACGGGCTGATAGTTCTTCCATTATTGCTAATGGTGTCTTATCTTCCTTTGTATAATCGTTTAGATGTCAATAGTCGATACAAAGTTGTAAGCCGCGGCCAGTAGGCTTCAGTACAAACAGTATTGGGCTTCCCACAGTACTGCTTGAAGGTCGGATTTTTCCTTGTTTAATCATTGTATCGAGGTACTGAACTATTAGTTTTTCTTCCTCCTGCGATAGTTGATAAATTGGTCCCATTCGTAGCTTATCTTCTGCACCTAATCACTCAATTCAGTGATCACAACTCTTATTGTCTCGAAGTTTCTCTGATTCTTTGGGATCAAAAAAGAGTACAAACTTATGGTAATGTGTCGGTAGTTTTTGAGCTATCGACGGATTACTCATGACTATAGCCCCAATATGTATTACTTCATCATTAAGTACAATCCTTTTGTCGTATGTAATGGAATATTCTGGATGGATTTTTCCATGGTTGTAGGATTCCGACTGGCAATGAGGAAAATGTAAATGACTTGTAGTCGTTCCTCTAGCCTTATGCTTTTCTAAGTACCATGCTGGTATCAATGCGTCATAATCTCCTGAAGTTATTATTACTTCAAAAGCATAATCATTCTCGTTATAAGACTGATGATTGCCGAACAATATTCCCAATGGAACCGTAACCAAGTTTTTGGTTTTAAGGTTGGTTGCGGAAACATCTCCTGACTTAATTGGCTTGGGTCGTTTGACAACTGGTATCGCAAATGCTTTTGCAACTTCGGGTGAGATGACGAAAGAGGTACTTCCTAAATCAAGCATGTATCTCAAGGTAAAGTATTTGCCATCGTAATCACTGAAAAATTGGTAAATTGGCCGTTTGCCGATTTTCATAGACGATACGTTGCGAATTTTTGGATGAAGAACCGGTTGATACTAAACAAAATCGGTAGCTGTATTAAGTTTCTTGAATTGCCCCGGGAGAGGTTCTAAGGCTTTTCGTTTCGATATCGCTATCCTTCCGACACTAGCATAGCCACAACGGGTTCAAATGGTGATGTATCTTGGTGAAGTAAAGTATATGCTGGTTATTTATATTTTTGCAACGATATTTCCTTACTGACCAGCAGTTTCGGTCTTCTGACCATTCTCAGAGGAAAAATTGGAACAAAAAGCAAAGAGGTCTTCCTATCAAGATAGGTGTGTTAAAACATTAAATTTCGACCTGGAAGCTTAATGTGGCCTGTTTAATCTGATCCTGAATCTGGTGGAGAATCCCACCAATTCCCTTCCTCCTGTTATTCCTGTAGCTCCTTATCCTCTGACTCATCCAAATACTCACCTTCTGAAGCTTCTTCCAATTCCTCATCGAAATCAGTTGAATCCAAACCATCGCAATCCGAGCTATCGGAACTTGACTCATCCTCTTCGTTGCCATCGACCTCCAATCCGGCTATCTTCATCTTCTGATATTCCTTGGGTTTTGGGAAGCTCGCTGTCCCTTTATCCAGCTTAATAGGGCTCATACAATCTTTTACCCTATGAGCTCCTTTCCTGTCTGCGGGCCATGTGCATCTACGGCATTCTCCTGCTGCCCTGCTTTGTTCGATCTCAGAATATTCCACCCCCTGTGTTTTTGAAGAATCCTTCTTGGATTTCTGTTCAGATCTATCTATCTTGAACTTTCGCCGACTTTGATCGGTCCGTGATTCATCTGCTCTATCCCTTCTTCGGGATTTCTTTTCGAATTTTTCGTTTATAGGAAACTTCCTATCATATGCTTTAAGAGTAGCCTTAAGCATAAGGTTCATTCTTGTGGCCTTCCATTTTTCTGCAGTACGACCTGTATTGGTAATAATTGTTATAATCTCCTGGTCGGGTTTTCCCATTAGATCCACAGTATGCATGTGATCAAGAATCTCCTGAGGTAACCCTTCCAGAATTAACTTCTGCAGAGCTGCGCTGGTAACCATAGCTTTATCATTATAGGTCTGAATTTGGCTGAACATATCGGGTATGCAGCCCTCATATCAAATCTTCTCCAACTCTGAATAGGCTTCGTTCTTTGCATCCTTATCCTCGAACCTGAGTTTGAGCGCATTTACGTAGCCTGTCATTGATTTTGGATGCAATCCAACCAAAGTCCCCTTAAGCCACTGAATATGCCATGACGCTGCATAACTATCCATCAAGGATCTGATCCAATCAATGGTTCGCTCATCCTTTGGGAACTTTTCTAGTTGATCCTCAATATAAACCTGAACTAACATCCACCAGGTATCAAAGTCTTCTCCAGGCTTTCCAAAAAACTTTTTGGGTTCTTTTATTTTAATTGGTTTGGCGAATTCCAATTGTTTGATTTGTCTCTGACGTCGTGATATTCGTCTTCCTCTCGCTCCTCCATAATCAGATGGTGGTGGATCTGGTGGTGGTGGTGGATCCCCTGCTGCTCCGCCATCGGCTCCTCCATCTGCTCCGTTCCTTCCTGTGCCACCCCTTATCTGTCCCACCCAAGTACATTCACTTTCGGTATCTCTAAGACCAGATACTGATTGTGATTGGAAAGCAGCCAGTCTCAGTGGGTGCACATATTGCTGAGTTCCTGACGGTCCGGCGACGCTTTGTCGAAACTCGAAAGGTGTGGGCTCGGAGAACTTATATTGCTTCATGGCTGTCATTAGCCCAGTATTGATTTCTTTGACTTGGGCCAGTTTCTCGTCCATCACTACTTGATGCTGGCGGAATTCTCTCTTGGATGGAATTCCCTTCATGAATTTCGTAATGGTGGTCAACACTTTATTAACCTCATCTATCGTTTTGGACAGAACTCCTACTGACTTCTGGATAGCTTGAACTGATGTTTTTGCCGCAAAAATTTGAAGACCGTTATCAATATTTTTCATATTCTGCGCTTCAAGTTCCTGCTGTGTCCCGGCGAAATATTCAGTAACTTCTTCTACTATCTGAGTATCCTGTTCCTGTAAAATATTAATGCCCGATCGCATTTCTTCCAGTATTGCTTGCTGAAATTGCTTCATAGATCCGACTCCGTGGACCTCGGAGTCAATTCTAACCTTCTCCATTAAGCGTCGACTCCCCATGATTGTTATTCCATTCTTTAAGCAATCAAACTCTTCCTCGAGAACCTCTTTCTCTTCGTTATATGCCTGTATAACATGGACGATTTATTGAGCGAGTTCTGACAACTGCTTTTGCACTAAGTCAGTATTCACCTCGGTCATCTCCACTTCTCCCTGGCGACTTTGTGCTTCGTCATATTCTTCTTGACTTTTTAGTAGCAAGTATTCCCTTCGGGCGGCCTCTATTCTTCTTTGGTACTCTTGGCACCATGCTGGGATAGTTCTTCTCGCTGGGGATCGGGGTTTCTCTATCCTTGAACTCCAGGGCGCCAAGGCCTTGCTGTTGAACATTAGCCTCTGTCAAGGGGCTGCCATCCCCAATCAAATGACTGTAATCCGGTGGTAGTATAACCCGGTTCAATTCGACTGTTGCCTCGTCCTTAGGTGGACAATTATCAAGCTGACATTGATCGATGCAATGTCTCTGGAGTATATAAGAATTTCTTCGGTTAATTTTGCCAAGATATTTATTAGCGTAACACTTTTACAGAAGTTACACTTCTGGCAGATTACTGCAGGGCTTTTTTCCTCGATATTGTATAACTGGCAACTGACGCAGAAGCAACTCTGCCTGTGACAATGTAGACTGCAAGTCATCTAGCCCAAATAGATGCAGCAAAAGTTGTCTTCCCACCTCTGCCACTCCAAACTCATAGGTAAGATTAATCGTTGGTTTGTTAATGACGATCAAATGTAGCTTAGAATCGTTTGGGTACCATACAAAATATGCTTCGATTTTTGAGAGTTCGATATATACATTTAGTAACTCTGGTGATATATAATCAAAGCCTGTATGTCGTATAATCCACTCTCAGATAACAGTGTAGAGTACTTAAAATATTATACTGTTATGGGGGTTCATAATACCAATAATCAATACAATATTTATTGAATTAAGTACGGCCGCCTATGTAATGATCTTCTTCTTTCCTCGTCTTATCCTAAGACTCAACCTCTTGCACCGTGACGCAAGAGCGCACGAAATCCCACCTCCTCCAATGTCTGTCTCCTAAATAAAGGAAGATCAGGCTTTCCCGTCGTGCAACAACTCTTCGGCCCACTCCTCGAATGGTGATACGCCGGTGTTCAACTACCGCAACACCAGGTAGTCGATATTTTCAAGTTCGCAGAAACAAAAAACCACTTGGTAAGTGTGGGTTAAACATGCTTTGGCCAACTGAGTAAGTAACTCTCTGAATAGTACGACAACTTGTTGGAGAGCGTATTCGGATTGTGTCAAGTGTCGACCAGACATGTGTCGCTTGATCACGAAGGTGGATAAGAGAAGTAATGGTGGTAATTGTTTAGATAGAAATCTTAATAATATTTTAAGATCGTCTTCGGTGTCTCTGAAAGCTAATCATGTGGATGATGCCCTCCTGATTCCTTCGAACATCGCTGGCTCTTTATAGCCGTCCCTCTTCCTCAGGTGTGACAGCGATATCTCGGCCACGCCCCGTAGCGCCTGGTGATAATTCGCCACAATCCCCTCAGGTCATCGTGACCCTGCAATGTCGTTTGAATGCGTTACGCTCCTGATAAAAATCAGGCCATCCATCGCACAATATCAGCTTACCCCTCCCTAACTCAGACATCTTGCAATCGTAGGAGTCGGTAGTTGGAACATCCACCAACCAAGTTGATGATGCTTATCACCTTTTAAAATCCATCATGCAAATGAGTCATTTAATTGTGTTATAGATTTAATCGGCGACCAACTGATACTATGCCAACATAGATTATTGACGCGTAAGGTCGTATCCGATACGAGGTTACATAGCGATCCAGACTACTCGAGCCAAGGAGTAGTGCTCGCTCTAGGCCAACGCCTAAGTCATTAATACCTCAGTTACATCACGCAAAGGTCGAGACTTTTCACTAGACCGGGACTTGGCTCCTGAATCCTAGCCTGTTACAGGTAGTGGAGAAGAGTCCTCTTAATCGTGTATAACTATCAACTGCCGTGCATGTCAACCATGTATGTCCCACAAAGTATCCGGGTGTGAACAAAGTACTCCCACTTCGCGCGACTAATATGAACTCCCGCTAAAGAGCATATTACTGACCACTTGAATAATACTTGCATAGGTGTTGGGCATATAGTAGATATGTATGCATCTTGTAATCATAATCAAGTATCATTATCGCTGCTAAGAGATAACCCCTAACAATCACACAGGTTCCTGTCACACATTTGAGTGTATGTTTCCCAGGGGCAGCCCAAGATAACCTGTTCGGATCCAGATTTTGCTAAAAAGATACTGACAGGAATGGTGATACCATGGATGTTGACGGGCACGGACTCCTCAACCATCGATAAATCAGAACCATTGCCATTGGCTGTGATCATCTTCCTGTTGGCAGGTGTCAACCATATGTTCTACTCAGTGGCTACCTCTTTACTCAACACTATGGTCTCAGATCTACCACGTATGAAAATGGGAAGTTAGTGCACGTGAATCATTTGAAGGACAGTTCGTGAAGCCCTGGCATACCAGATTCCGGTATATCCACGGTGATTGTGCCTTCCGAAGACGGCAGAAACATGAGTGATTCCGATTTTCTTTTGTGTGGCCAGGGTCCTGGCAGTGACTTGTTTATCCTTGGGAACTGATACCGTTTTAGGCTTTGGTAGCTGTTGAAAGGTCAATTTGGCGGTCCCTCCCTCCTAACAGGCTAGGATAGTGTAATTGAGTTGGCTGCTTCCAAGGACTTCATAGTTTCCAGTATCCAGGGCCAGTGCTTTTTTTTGCGGCACCTTTGGAGCCTTTGGGGTCTTTGGAGTCGTGTTTTCGATGTGGTCCGCCTTGCCTGGTTGCTTGCTGAATGCTTCCACATTCCGAATAGTGCGCTGTTCCACGCTGCTAGCAGTTGTCGAGACCTCCGCAACCCCTTGCTCGATCTGTGTAGTCATGTCATCACCCCTGGTCACCTGGTCAGTCGTCTAACGTTTCTTGTCCATAAGCGCACATCCGGCCTGAGTGTGCATAACAGCCGATCATTTGTCTCTCTCTATGTCATCTAACCGCGCATCTGTCTCCTCCTCCGTCTCACTTTCCTCCTCTTCCTCAGCACTGCTGTCACCTTGCACCACTTCTTGCTCTTCATCCTCATCACTCAATTCCTCGATACCGTATTCGTTACCTTCTTCATTACCTTCCTTAGCTGTGGACCGACCCAAGGAGTACCGAGCAATTTCCGACAGCAGTTGGTCAATAGCTGCGTGCAATGCAGTCACCTGATCACTGGCCCTCGGAGACAGCTGAGATCTTGCTATGTGCTGCGGCTGAGACGGTTGTTGTGCAGCCATAGTGGCAACTCCCCGTCCCTGCTACCCATGTTTAGCAACTTTCTGGGTGTACTCACAAATTGACAAAAACCTTCTCTCTGGTTGATATCCGGATATCTCACCTCCATTTCCTCTTCTTGGTCATAAGGTCAGTCTTGCACTATCATTGAGATGAACTATACATTTTTCCTGCTCGGTGCATATATCGGGACAGAACGTGTGGATATGTCCTAGCTTATCATGCTAGATACAGGGACCTAAGCTTTAACTGAGATACTACTGAGAATTGGGTCCCAGTCGGTAGTAAGTGGGTCCCAGTCCGTGCATTCGGAGGTGGCAGGTTTAATGGTTTCCGGGGAAGTGAATGGTCAGCTTGGACGGTGTACCCCTTGACAGTCTGGAAGCCTCCGTATCTGGGCTCATTAGCTTCGATCAGTGGGCAGGTCCCGGCCTCAAGGGACTTCATCATGTTGTTTATTTTCGTGTTTCTTGTATCTTCGGCTTTAGCAATAGCAATTTCCTCTGTGGCTTGTGCTGGTGATGGTGGCTCTTCTGTCGGGATTGGCGAACGGTTCAGCACAATTAGCATCTACAGGAGTGGAACTCCAGCTAGGATGGAGCAAGGAGAGACCCCCGGCGCCGTACAGGCTACATCCGAATCCTGGTGGGCAAGGGCATCGGCGGTGGCTTATTTGTCGAGCACATGCTTTCGGAGTTTGTCTTATCTTAACGGCAAGGGGTCTCGGAGTTCGAGTTCGAGTTTGTTTACTGCTTTTGCTCCCAAATCTCTTGGGTGGGCTCCGAGCATGATTTCCACCTGTAAGTACTTGGCCCTGGCTCCCTTGTTGATCATACTGCTGCTGATGTTGTCATAGGTGGGGACAAAGGCCTTTCAGACTGACGTTCCCAGGTTCTAGCAGGTCATTGCATATTCCGTCCAGGTACCATGTCATGATCATTTACAGGCAGCAATCGGCGTGTCGGACGGTGGCCTTCACCTTCTCTTTCAACAGAACCCACTACTTCCTAAGATATCCATTCATCATCTTGATCATTTCCTGGATTGTTTTGGAGTAGTAGTACAGAAACATTGCGATAACATCTTTGGTCGCTGGGTCAATCCCACGGCAAAAGGAGAGGCTTTCATATGCCTCGATGAAGTTGGTGGCGTCCACTCTTCTGAAGACTGCGGCCCCCATGGTGCCCGGGAGTGGCACTTGCTTCGTTTCCTACATGACGGCGAGAGACATTGACTCGAAGAATTGCCTTTGATGGGGTGCATAATTGGGTGGGGTGTTGTAAAAAGGTCCGGCACTGGTGGAGGTTCTGGCCGGGCTTGAGGGTCTGGCACTGGAGGAAGCAGTACGGCCACTTGGACCAGCAGCGAAAGTGGATAGAGAATGTTCTGTTAACAGCTTTGTACTGTTGTTAGCGGTTTGGAGAGTGGATGGTGAATTAGGTGGTAAATTGGCAACAATTGGTAATCTAGGGTCAATTGCTAGTTTGTGAGTTTTGGAAGGGGGGTTAGGTCAATTGGCGCTCTTTTTGAGGTGAGCTCTTTGTTTCGATCTTTTTTTAGTTCAGCTTCACCACCTCTGTCACTTGCCTCTCTTGGCTTCCTGTCAAGTTGTCTATCGTGTTCTATTTGCTGCGACTTCCCCCTACGACTAGTTTTATCCTCATTAGCACTGCTCACAATCTTACGGGCATGGTCGATTCCTTTACTTAGTATTCCTTTGGGTAAGTATCTTCCTTAGTACGGGAGCTGATGCCCTGGTCTCAAGTATAATTTCATGTCCAAGTATCAGGTCGGTGCCTCTCATCTTGGTGTCCGGTCAGTGTCTGCGATAACAGCGTTAGGTCGGTGCCTGTCGTCCCGGTATGGGGTTGGTGCCTGTCCTGCCGGTATGAGGTCGGTGCCTGTCGTCCTGTCTGCCAGATCTATACGTGTTGTCCTGTCTGTAGGTTCGGTGCATGTCGTCTGATCTGCGAGGTCGGTGCCTCTCATCCCGGTATAAGGTTGGTGGTTTTTGTGCAGGTGTTAGGTCAGTACCTGTCATCCTGGTTTGAGGTCATTGCCTTTTGTCCCATGTTGGTTCAGCACTATTTCCTAGGTGTTCTTCCCGGTATTCGGTCAGTGCCTTTTGTACAGTGCTACTTTGGCCCTATTTGTCAAGTTTTCGTTCCTGTATGAGGTTGGTGCCTTTGGTCCAGTGATAGTTCCTCACCATTTGCTTGGTTTCCGTCACGGTATTAGGTGAGAGCCTGTCCAGGTGGTGAGGTTGATGTACCCAGCTTACCACATCCGGCATTGCAATCTGACATTATTAGTATTGTTCACTACTTGCTTCTCTCCTTATCTGCACCTATTGGCTGATAGAGGCCTTTCCCACCTTTCCAAACCAGGATCCGGGTATGGGCTTCATTTGCAATGAAACAGAGGAGCGAGAATACAGGGAGCTTATCATCAACATTCCGCCGCACCTCTCGTGGTATCCAAAGGATGTCGTGAGAAAGAGTAGTTCTTGTTCAAGGAGTATAGAAAGAGGATGACAAGGTATTATAGTACGCGGCTGTGAGAATCCACACAGAGTCTTGGAATGAGCTAGTGAGATCAAAAGGTGGGAAAAATGGAATGAGTGATTGGTTGTATGATGATATGAGATGATATCAGATTAAAGATGCCATGCAGGCTATATACCCCGGGATTTCCCAAATATATGCTTCCAGTCACTCTGCCCATCGTTGCTACCCCTGTATCCACATATGCCCCTGTCGCCCAGCCCGACTACATCATCCCTGTTTCTCCATACACCCGCCGTAGGTCAGTCCTCTGCCACGCTGCGTGGCGGAGGTGGTGAGAGACAGATTCTCCCACCACACCATTGTACGCCTATTTTCGCCACCAGGACCACCCATATCGTCCCTGTAAACGCGATCCATGGAGCTGTACAGCATGTTCTGCTGATGCTTCAGCCACACTTCTTGCGGTGGTACTTGAGCAACACGATTGACTTGAAAACTATCAGTTTGTTCGACATGTAGATTATTCGACTCGACGCTTGAAGCAATCCTTGCAGTGCTATAGAGAATTCTAACAAGTGTTTGCTCTGGGTATTTTAATTTTTGTAATTGATGTCTCAAGGGATTCAATAGTTAAGAATCATGTTGAAATCAATGGAACAGACCTAAAAACAGTCGATACGATTAAAACCGAGAGAATCAACATGAAGGTAAGAAGGGTAATAATTCGCTTAAATAACGAAACACATTGTTGAGATGTCATGACGACACGATTACATCACTGAACGCTTCGACAGGTGGTGGAAGGTTACAAATAGGTCACTGCCATTATTTATGGGGAATATGGACAAACATCAGTACATGGGGTCGATTTTCACGTACCAATTTCACTTTTTGCTAATGTACCCTTAAATGTATTCACTTGAAATATCATATGGAGTAAACTGCCACCAGCCTAGTTGTCCCAAGCATGTATCACTACAGTGGTGGCTAATATCTCACACTCTGGAGTATCCACATTGAACAAGTGGAATGTATATGGCCACTTTGTGACTTTATGCTGTGAGTTCTCAAAAAGGATTTTTACTATGAAGTCAAATAGTGAACAGTGCAATAATATTTTTTTTGGTATCTAAGTTGATTTTCAGAATGTTAATAGAATCAATTGGGTTTAGTCTGACAATTCTCTTGCAGAATGAGTGATGGCACCTGTCTGTACAAGTAGAGAATATCATTATTGCTTACTTTAGCCATCATCATTTCAATGTATCCATCAGCTTATGGTGTATTAATTAAATTCAATTTCATTTGCCTAATTAGCAAAATATGCTTGCGCAGCTGATGGGCATTCCCTAAGTTTAGTTGTAAGTAATACTCAATAGGGCTTAAACCTTATGTCTACTTAGTATATAGATAGCTAGGTTTGAGATGTCAAACTCCTTAACTGCTGTACTCAGAATTTAGTATACATCCTTATAGCTTACCTTAGACACTTAGTTAATATTGACCAGGCAGGGGTCCTTGCTAGGAATGCTGTAAAAGTATAGATTTCTAGACATATCCCAGCAATCTTTTGGCACTGTGATGTTCCCAAGCTTATACTTGTGCTGGTATCCAGTATCGATGGGGGATATATTCCACATTGACATTCAGATCTTGTCTAAGTCAGTCAGATTGTACAAAGTCAAAGCCAACTAAGGCATATTGCTATTATCTGCTGAGTACAGTGCTTCTAGTTCACTGAAAAAGTGTCACACTGTGACTCCAATGAAAATGGATTGTGAGCCCAAGTGTTTACTATTGGACTTGGGTGTAATTATTACCCCACCCTGCACATGGTTCCCAGGAGACACAGTGGTCTATCATACTTAGACATTCCCAGTTTATGCAGTGGTTGACATTTCTGCTTCTACTTGAGTGCTGCAGGATGTTGGATGATCTAGGTATTTGATCTTTGAATCTGTAATAGTTGAAAGCAGGGATGGTCATTTGTGTTCATACTAATCCATCAGTGGTTGCTGGAAGAAACAAGAGTTCACACTATGAACATGTAAGTCTGACTCAAATGTCAAGCTGGATGAATTCTTACACATCCATGGTTCTTCAAACATGAAGCAGGATAGCAGTCACTAAATATTCAGAGCCTTCAATATTAGAATTGCAATTTATTATTTTTAGCATTAAATTTGCGCATCTGCTAACCTTCTGAGCTTTTGTTACTACTGTTATTGCCTCCAGAGCGGTCCTGCTGTTAGTCCATGTCATTGGGGTTGTTTGCATGGCGACTGGCACGGGACTATTGATGTATATTGTGGCTGCTACTACAAAGAGACCTGCCACTGGGATATTGATCAGTGGGAGTGCTGCTGTCACGGTGTAGGTTAAGAGTAATGGGGATTGCTGTCAAGAAGAAATCCCAAAGTAATTGAACGTCATGAAGGACGCAGATATCGGCAGATATTGAGGTGGTGTGAGAATAGTGTGAAATCGTGGCAGTATAATTTGAAATAATACGGAAGTGGTCTGAGGTGTTGCAACATTGGAAGATCTGGCGTGGTTTTACTGATCAGAGTTGTGCTAGTGGTGTGTAAGATTATGGGGGAAGTTTTGGATAATACAACTATGTATGCTGAATGGTTCACGGGTGGCAGGTGAATTGTATATTCAGAGATGTTGGCATGGTAATGGGAGGATTCCCTTTTCTTCTCTCCTTACTCATTCTCTTGTATAGCAAAGCAAGTTACAACTTTGAAACAGTTTCGACTCTTGTCTTATCTGGATATCTTCGATATGAATTTCCAGCCTCTTGATCTCTTTCAAAATCACACTACAGTTACCAATATCACCTACACTCGACCCCACCCTGTACACCAGAACCAGTTCATATACATGTTACCTGATATTGAATGTGCCTACATCCCTCCATTGAGTTTCAGTATTGTTCCAAATCTTGCTCTGTCTTTTATTGGGTTTATGTCACATGAAACCACAGTTTGATACGTGTTTGTGACTATTATGTTGACAAGTAGCGATGACTAACCGGATTTGATAGTCATCGGTACCCACACCAGTTACCATTCACAAATGGAAGAGTGCAATAGTAACTGTACATCTGGAACGAATTGGTTTAACATTGCAGGAACCTCCTGCCTGGCTTTTGAACACGAACCGTTGAACGACCTCGATCGTAGCGAAGTCATACTTGCAGCATCTTTCAAAAGGAAACCTTTCATCAGCAACATGTATTTTAGTCACTGGAAGCCTCCAGGAGTGTCTGAGAGGATGTGGAGTGTAAACTTGGATGTATCAGTTTCAGGAGAGTATCACACCCTAGAAGGGCATTCCGGCCGGCCTTCAAAGTAACTTGGATCCCTGATGACTGGTACAGAAGTACCATGGGAGTGAGTGTGATAGGTTCGGGAACACCTCGGAGCGCCGGAGATAACTTTGTGTGCAGCTGGGAGCACCTGGGAGCGGCGGCGACAAGCTTGAGAGTGCTTACAACCAGCCTGGGAGCACCTGGGAGTGCCGGTGACATGTCTGGGAGCACCTCGAATCACAGTAGAGCAGTCTGAGAAAAGCAACATTGTCTTGGGAAATGCAGCAGGTGCACCTGGAAATCCTAGCTACTAATTATTGTTCAATGATTTTTAAAACTCATGTATTCAGTTTGTATTCTCATCTATGCATCTATGAATCTATATAGCTACCCATCTACACATGGTATATCTGGACTGGCTACAGGCGGTGCTTGAGAGAAATTCTAGGTGCGCCTGAAAATTACAATCGAATGAACTCAGAGATACACTCCGAGGCGGTGATAGAGTGAGTTTGGAGATGCACGTGGAGGTGGAAATCTCGCGAATTTGGAGATACACTTGGAGGCCGTGATCGAGTGAACTTAGAGATCCACTCCGAGATCGTGCTCGAGCGAGTTTGTAGATGCACATGGAGGCCGTAATTGAGCGAGTTTAGAGATACACTTGGAGGACGTGATCGAGCCAGTTTGGAGATGCACTTGGAGGCAATATTCCAGCGTGTTTGGAGATACACTTGGAGGCCGTGAGTGAGTGAACTTAGAGATGCACTACGAGATCGTGACTGAGCGAGTTTGAACATGCACATGGAGGCCGTAATCGAGCGAGATTGGAGATACTCTTGGAGGACGTGATCGAGCGAGTTTGGAGATGCACTTGGAGGTGGTAGTCAAGCATACTTGGAGATACACTTGGAGGCCGTGATTGAGTGAACTTAGAGATGCACTCTGAGATCGTGATCAAGCGAGTTTGTAGATGAACATGGAGGCTGTAATTGAGCGAATTTGGAGATACACTTGGGGGATGTGATCGAGCGAGTTTGTAGATGCACTTGGAGGCCGCAATTGAGCGAGTGTGGAGATATATTTGGAGGACGTGATCGAGCGAGTTTGGAGATGCACTTGGAGGCCGTGATCAAGCGAGTTTGGAGATATGCACTTGGAGGCCGTAATCGAGCGAGTTTAGAGATACACTTGGAGGCAGTGATCGAGCTAGTTTGGAGGCTGTAATAGAGCGAGTTTGGAGATGCACTTGGAGGCCATGATAGTCTGAGTTTGGACGAGTACTTGGAGGCGATCCATCGACGGCGCGCCGGCTGCTGAGACTCTGTCATCAGTTAGTTAACTCGGCAACCGCGGCAATGTGACAAGGTGACTTTACCTTTGAGCTCACTTGGAGAGCTGGCTGATGGCGGTCGATCATGTAGGGAGGCATGCCGGAAGCTGAAGCTACATTCAGGGGTCAACTCGTAATCATGAGCATGAAGGGAAGAGAAATAATCTTGGGTGGATGATGTACACGGTGTATGCTGTAATCGGTGTATGCTGTACGCGGTGTCAACTCATGATCATGACATGGAGAGATAGAGAGGGATGACTTAACTTTGTTTTCTGCAATGATGGTAGAGTTGTGGAGGAGAAAGAGAGAGATGGGGGAGGAACATGAGAACGATGTGGAGGATACGAGCGGATATAAGAAATCTGAGGTAAGACTTGGCTGATTGGGTTGGGAAGACCGCGTATCCGGACTCGCACCGGCTGTATCAGGGATGGTCAATTGACTCGCACACGAAATTCTCTAATGTCCCAGTTTCTAATCATGATTTCCCCCATCTCCTCTCAATCTCTCTCTTTCTCTTCCTCAACTCTACCCTCACCTAAGAACACGAAGTTAAGTCATCACTCTCTTTCTCTCCATGCCATGATCAAGAGTTAACACCCAGTACACCATACACTGAGTACTGCATACACCGCGCACTGAATCATCCCAAGATCTACTGTCTCCCGCTCCCAGCCAGTCTCTCAGTAGACCATGTTGAACTCAATTCTGTACATTTCCACAATTACAAGTTAACCAATAAATAGAATCTCAGCTCCCGTCGCGCCTCCCTCCCGAACTACCGCATCCAGATTGACCGTCTCGCACTACTCCTCAAATCTCGCTCGATCACGGCCTCCAATTGCATCTCCAAACTCGCTCGATCACAGCCTCCAAGTGTATCTCTAAACTCGCACGATTACGAAAGTGCATCTCCAAACTCGCTAAGATCACAGCCTCCAAGTGTATCTCTAATCTCGCACGATCACGGCCTCGAAGTTCGCACGATCACGGCCTCCAAGTGCATCTCCAAACTCGCTCGATCACAGCCTCCAAGTGTATCTGTACACTGGCACCATTACGGCCTCCAAGTTCGCACGATCACGGCCTCCAAGTGCATCTCCAAACTCGCTCGATCACAGCCTCCAAGTACATCTTTAAGAAGCGACGGCGGGTGTACGGAGATACAGGGGTAACGGATGTGGACAGAGTGACGGGGAGTATATATTCGGCAGACCCCGGAGTATATAGACATCATCTCATTTCCATCTCTACTTATCATACAACGAAAATACACTCTCTATCTTTCCCAACTTTTAGTCTCACTCGCTCGATCAGAGATTTCGTGGATCCATGCAATTGGGTGGAACCTCAACACCGGGTAGTAGCATATCTTCTGAACCGATTCCTATGCTCTTCGAACCAAAAGAGCTCTTTCTCACCAATTCCGTTTGGATGCTGCGAGAAGTGCGGCGGAGTGTTCATGGTGGGCTCTCTGCCTTCTAGCACCATCGTTTTACCACAACGGCCTCCAAAGTGGTGCATCTCTATGTTCTCTCAATGGGCGTGTCCAGGTGCTCTTGCGATTATGCTTGACTACCATCTGCGGCCAGATTGACCGTATGTATGTTTATAAAGTGACTTATATAATACAAGCCATATTATGAGGCAGCGAATCTTGTGACTGTAACAAAGACGAATATCACAAGATGAAATGCCTTGTGGTTATATAAGAACCACCGCTGTGAGAATACGGCACCAAGTCTCCCGCAGTTCTGCGCAGTGGCCTCAGCTGCTCTTGAAGCCTTCTGCAGATCTGCGCAGAGGTCTCAGGAGCTCAAAGATTTGAGTATCCGATAAGTCAAATCTCGTAGCATCCTGAATGCACCTTCACAACTGCAGGTGCTTTCAGGAGCACCTGAGAATGCTCTTGCCGAGTCTGAGAGCACATTGCTTAGCTCCAGGGGAGTCTGCATCAGCAAAATGTAATTATGTCACTGGGAGCCTCTGGGAGTGTCTGAGAGTTGTCGGACCGGAATCTCAGGGTGGTCAAATCCCAGAGTTGACTGGACCGACGCAGTGGCCTTCAGGTGCACCTGGGAGCACCTGGGAGCGCCGGAGACAAGACTGGGAGCGCCGACGACAAGCCTGGGAGCACCTCGAATCACTGTAGAGCAGTCTGGGAGAAACAACATCTTCTTTGGGAACGCTGCTGGTGCGCCTGGAAATCATAGCTACTACTTATCGTTCAACGATTTTTAAAACTCATGTATTCAGTTTGTATTCTCATCTATGTATCTATGTATCTATATAGCTTCCCATCTACACACAGTATATATGGACTGGCTGCAGGCGGTGCTTGAGAGCAATTCGAGGTGCGCCTGAAGATGACGATCGAGTGAACTCAGAGATACACTTGGAGGCGGTTATTGCGTGAACTTAGAGATGCACTTGGAGGCCGTGATCGAGCGAGTTTGGAGATGCGCTTGGAGGCCATGATCGTGCGAACTTGGGGGCCGTGATCGACCGAGTTTGGAGATGCACTTGGAGGCCGAGATCAAGTTGAACTCAGAGATGCACTTGGAGGCCGTAATCGAGCGAGTTTGGAGAGGCAATTTGAGGCCAAGATGGTGTAACTAAGAGATGGACTTGGAGGCCGTGATCGAGCGGAGTTTGGAGATGCATTTGGAGGCCACAATCGTGTAACTCAGAGATACACTTGGAGGCCGTGATTGAGCGAGTTTGGAGATGCACATGGAGGCCATGATTCAGCAAGATTGGAGTACTTGGAGGCGGTCGATAGGAGGCGCGCCGGGTGCTGAGACTCTATTCATCAGTTAGTTAACTCGCAACTGTGGGAATGTGATGAGGTGACTTTGCCTTTGAGCTCTCATGGAGAGCTGGCTGGTGGCGGTCGATCTTATAGGGAGGCACGCCGGAAGCTGAAGCTACATTCAGGGGTCAACTCGTAATCGTGAGAATAAAGGGAAGACAGACAATCTTGGGTGGATACTGTACTCGGTGTATGCTGTACTTGGTGTATGCTGTACTCAGTGTTAACTCATGATCATGGCATGCAGAGATAGAGAGGGATAACTTAGCTGTGTGTTCTGCGATGACGGTAGAGAAAGTGAGATGAGCGATGAAGATGGGGACGATATGGAGGATACGAGAGGATATGAGAAGTCAGCGGTACGACTTGCCTGATTGGCTTTAGAAGATCTCGTATCGGTGATTTTACCCGCCGGATCAGAAGTAGTGCCTGCCGTATCAGGAATGGTAAATCCACTTGCACACGAAATTCTCCTAAGTCCAGGTTTCTCATGCTGATTTCCCCCGTCTCCTCTCATCTCTCTCATTCTCTACCATCACCTAAGAACACGAAGTTAAGTCATCCCTATCTATCACTCCATGCAATGATCATGAGTTAACACCGAGTATAGCATACACCGAGTACAGCATACACCGAGAACTGCATACACCGAGTATGGCATCGTCCCAAGATCAACTTTCTCCCGCTCCCAGCCAGTCTCTCATCTTTCGGTGGACCATTTTGTACTCAACTCTCTACATTCCCACGAATACGAGTTAACCAATGAATAGAGTCTCAGTTGCCGTCACACCTCCCTTCCGATCTACCAGCTCCCGATCCACCGCCTCCCGATCTACCGTCTCCAGATCGACCACCTCCAAGTACTCCTCCAATCTCGATCGATCATGGTCCCCAAGTGCATCTCCAAACTCGCTCGTTCAGGGCCTCCAGGTGCACCTGTGAGGTCAACTTGATCTTGGCCTCCAAGTGCATCTCCAAACTCGCTCTATTATGGCCTCCAAGCGCATCTCCAAAATCGCTCTATCACGGCATCCAAGTGCATCTCTCAGTTACACGATCTCCAAATGCATCACCAAACTTGCTCGATCATGGCCTGCAAGTGCATCTGTGAGTTCCACTCGATCTCGGCCTCCAAGTGCATCTCCAAACTCGCTCCATCATGGCCTCCATGTGCATCTCTATATTCAACTTGATCTCGGCCTCCAAGTGCTTCTCTCAGTTACACGATGTCAGCCTCCAAATGCATCTCCAAACTCGCTCAATCACCGCCTCCATTTGCATCTCTGAATTCAACTTAATCTCGGCCTCCAAGTGCATCTCTCAGTTACACGATCTCGGCCTCCAAATGCATCTCCAAACTCGCTCGATCACGGCCTCCATGTGCATCTCTGAGTTCAACTTGATTTCGGCCTCGAAGTGCATCTCTGAGTAACCCGATCTCGGCCTCCAAATGCATCTCCAAACCAGCTCGATCACGGCCTCCAAGTGCATCTCTGAGTTCAACTCGATCTCGGCCTCCAAGTGCATATCCAACCTAGTGTTAGCAACGGTTCCGGGTTACCTGGCTGCGTTCCGGGTTTGGAACCGGACCGGATGGTCCAGTCCGGGTCGTTACCCGGATAACAGGTTTACCCACCGGGTTCGGGGACGGGTTTGAACCGGACTGCGGTTCTTTTTTGCGGTTCCTACAACTTTGGCTCCAATGAAGTATTTGAGTTTTGATCATATCATGACATGGTCAATACGTAAATTGTTCAGCTTTATCCGCTGTTTCACCTCCTGCATTCAAATTTGCAATCCGACTGATATTCGTTCAATGGTTGTGAAATAATGGCAGAATTTAAGCGAAAATGGCGGGTTTTCGATCGCGACTCAACGAATACTTGTCGGATCGCAAATCTGAAAGCGGAAGGTGAAAGATCGACTAAAACTGCACAATCTACGTATTGATCATGTTGTGATACGATCAGAACTCAAATACTTAATTGCAGCAAGTAATGTTGACTTTTGAGGAGCGGGTTTTCTGTGGAAACCCGTTGCAACGGTTCGGTTCCGGGTTGGAACCGGACCTGAAACCGACCCTGGAATTTGGACCCGTTGCTAAGACTACTTCAAACTCACTCGATCGCGGCCTCCAGGTACATCTCCCAGTTCACATGATCACGGCCTCCAAGTACATCTCTAAATTCTCTCAATCAGCGTCTCTAGGTGCCGCTGCGATTACGCTCCAGTACCATCTGCAGCCAGATTGGCCATATGTGTATATATAAAGAGACTTAGATAGATAATACATGCCATATTATGATGAAGCGAATCTTTTGACTGTAACAAAGATGAATCTGATACACGAAATGCCCTGTGGTTATGGAACTCTAAGAACCACTGCTGTGAGAATATGGCACTAAGTCTCCCGCAGTGCAGCGCAGAGGTCTCCGCAGCTCCAAAATTTGACTATTGTATAAGTCAAATCTCGTAGCATCCTGAATGCACCTCCATAACTACAGGTGATTTCAGGAGCACATGAGAATGCTCTTGCGGAGTCTGAGAGCACTTTGCTTAGCTCAAGGGGGGCCTAGGAGCATCTAGAATTACTTGGGAGCACCGGTGAGGTCTAACGGAGTGTCCCGGAGGTTTGCATGGGGCTTCTGGACCGATTTACATTTTCCTGCTGCGGATGCCTGGCTGGATACAACACGATGCGTTGAGTCTATCTGTAAGGTTTCTCTGGATGCTGGCATTCTACGACTACTTGTACCCGGTGTGGTGGTTGGAGAATTTATTGACCGTCAGAGCGTAGCGGACGGGGTGGAAGTCACGCGTTGAGTGATATCTGCATCGCGAGAATTGTTCAGTGAAGATGAAGGTGTGGAGATCTGACCTTGGATTGTAGATGGTATGGAACTCCGTCCCTGAGAGGAATCCCTCTCGCCAGCCGGTATGGAAACGCGATTCTTAGAAGGCGGAAGTTGAGAATTCCCCGAAGGCCCACACTTTTATTAATTGTGACAATTAACATGACTTCAAACATTTCATACAACCGGAGTCGTGTCAGGGTGAGGGCTTTCGGAAGGTATAGTCCGATATAGTTGTTCGACCTTAAAAAGGTAGGAATGATTTCATCTGCATGTATATGCAACGGCAGGCGAGGTAGACTACTATTTGAGCGACCATGGAGGGATTAGACCAAAAAGGAAGGCGCAGTGTAGACTGCACTAGACTCTAAACCCTGACAATACTCAGTGACGAGATCCCTCGAAATGCATTCAATTATGGGGTTAACTGCCATCAGATCACACTCAGCATTGAAATTCACTGTTACAGCAACGTCTGAAGGTCTATTCGCACAGCTTGAAGGGTGTTAATGCCTTCTTGGCGCGATTATCATAGTATTGCATGCATATTTGGCACAATACTTCGAACCATCGTTTGTGTATATCTTTACCTTCCCAGTGGAAATTCCCCTTTGGCAGAGCTAAAAGCATCGCAAAGCGAACAATGACGTATTCTCTATCGTATGACATCAGTTGTGTATGCTTTTTCCACTGCTCGGCGTTGGTAGCTGTGTTGGATGGTTGCACAGTTGGGACAATCTGAGAACTCCTCAGCTTGCTCCGAGATGCACAAGGTGTGAGCATTAACAGTGGTATGGGATGCGAAAGCAACATCCAGCTTCGTATACTGTGCTCGCTGCGAGTACTAAATCTCGTCTCGAGGCTCCTCATTCATGAGGTGCCTTCTGGTTGTGCAAGATGAAGGCTGGGCTGTTTTTTGTTTGTTAACCAACAAACCAAGTGGAGCTAATAAATTGCAGGAACTCGAGTATATATATCCCTTCTTCCCGCCCTCACCTCTATTCTCTTTTCCTCCCGTATTAAACACACCACCAGCATCCTGAACTCTCACGGCATCACGTTACTTGCACAAAACAACGCCTCTCGTTCCAAAACACACCCGATAACCTACACAACTTTGTATGTTCCCTCTGGGCTTCCTTGCGCTAAATGCAACTGTATCATAATGCTATTGCCTCGGATGTAGATTAATTTTCAACTCACAGCGATGGCAGCAAAGGGCAGCCGGAAAGGAAACGAAAAGGCAACTGCTAGGGCAAAATGCCGACATTGTTTATAAATCGACGCCTATCGTTGGATCGGGACCGTATGAAGGGATTCATCTTGGAACACATCCGTGGACACATACGGATATACAATGTTTGCAGTGTTAAGGATGAGAGGGCATGGGACCTGTTTGATGATATAATCTTTCTTGATCCAGTCACGACTCGCCACTTGTCACAATTCCAGCTGACGTGGCCGCACCACAGGAGCAGGAGTTCGCCTTTCCGTGAGTGGTGGGTGGCCTTCTGCTGATCTATGGGGCAAATGTTTGACAAAACCCGCAACCAAATGAACAATTGGAGGTGGGACAACCCCTGTGCTTCTGGGGATCAAGTCGATCGCTCCAATCCGCAGACAACCAGCTCGGGGAAGGTTAAACGCACCGGTGAGATCTTCTCTTGATACGGTAGCCATGATCTCCGGGCAAACATTGAGCCACCAAGCTGCCGGTAGTACAAGACTAGCGACTTCCTGGCTGTTAGACCACTGAATTGGAATGAAATAATTGACGAGGATGATGATGATGAGAACTGGGCAGATCCCTGAGTGCCGAGCGGTGGAAGGAGCAGTCCTAGTGCTGGCACTGACAATGACGACAGCAAGGGTGAGGAGGACACGCAGGGCGGTGAGAAAGAGACCGGGAAAGAGAAGGGTTCAAATGATGGGAAGGGGAAAGAGAAAGAGAAGGCAACAGAGGAAGGATATGGGAAGGGGAAGGGAAACAGTACAGGGCAAGGTATTGTTAAACAAACCCCAAGAGGAGATGATATCTCTCGTGCCGTTGCTGTGCGGTTGCAGAAGGAAATGTATGAGGCAGACTCGGACACGAAGGGCAAATTAGAGCAGGTATATTTAGAGCCGGGAGCATCACCCGCCGTGTCAATTTCCTCAGATGATGATACCCACTCTACCGAGAAGTCATAAGGCGAGTATGACTCAGAACATCATTCTGATGTGGATATGCACATGTAGGATGATGTGGACGCACCAGATGGCGTTGATTTAGACGGCGATGTGGATATGGAAAGTGACGGTGACCCTGATGAGGAGGAAGATCAAGAGGAGGCAGATGAAGAGAAGGAAGATAAGGAGGAGGTGGAGGAGGAGGATGAGGATGAGGAGGAGGATAAGGATGGGGATGATGGCAAAGAACATCGGACGATTGCCCAGGGAGAGATTGTGAATACATCGGCTGACGATGTAGATACCATGGTAGACGATCAGCCATTTGTGCTTCCTGAGCAAGGCCAGGAGATGCGCAAGCATACCCCACAGCTACAACCTCCAGCGCCTAGCCCCACGACCACAAACCCGAGAGCCTCACCCACGACCACGAACTCTGGAGACTCATCCCCTCGGTGGGCTGCATCATTTGGGGCTTGTGAAGCCGCAAAAACCTCGCCCGGTGGTTCCAACTCTGCGAGAAGCTGAGGCAGCCGGAAACACCTCAGATGTGGATCTGGATCAGCAGCTGCTGATTGAATCTGCAGGTGGCAACAGTCTCCCCGATGTTCTTCTCCCCATTGTCCCTCTCCTTGATGTCCCTCTCCCTGATGCGTGCCCAGGTGGCTCGGTAGGCGAGGAGTGAACCAGTCATCGCGTTGCAGAGGAGGCGATGATTGATGCGTTCACATTAGGGTCGGGTTCTTGTCTTGTTCGTTTTCTTTGTTCTAATCTATTTATCTCAGGCATTTATTATTACACGCGTCGCGAGGTTTTTGGATCGCTCAAGGTTTATTTTATTTATGGGTTATGTACTGGTTTTATTTTTATTGGTTTTAATTTATTCATAGTATTATGGGACATCGTGCATGCAGCGTTTTTGCAACTCCTGGCGTGTAAGGAACCTCCTTGTAATGGTTTTGAGGCTCAATATGTTGGCTGAAAGTATCGTGAGCTTACACATGAGGCTGCTCAGGCCCAGCACCAACTTTCGTCCGTTGCTACAGTGCATACTCCACTCCTCGCGTGTCGTCGACAATGCCAGAAAAGACCCCTTTCTGTTGTCCCAAATTTTCATGCTGAAAGAAGTTCACCTCAGACAGCTGGCGACTTAAACATATCAAATTACACCATCCTGAACACCTTGAAGTTGCACGCCAGAAGAATCTGACAATTCGCAGCGCACCCCGAGGCATTCAACCCGCTCAGCGTCATGAATTCAACGCTGACAATGATTCAGTCGAAGACTTGGACGCGTTACCCTACCTCCAACACGTTGAAAACAACGCAGACTCGGAGTCTCAACCACTGCCACCTCTGCCACGGACGGAATTATACCCCAGCGCCGGCGCTCTGCTGATTGATTACATTGCTGAGCCATGGGAACGCAAAGCTTAGGGTTGCCTTGAGACGAACCTGCAAAACAATCCCTTCTACCCATTTGCGATGCGTGAAGAGTACAAATATATCCAGTGTGGGATCAAGAAGAAGGGCATCACGACATACTATGACAACGTGTTGAAGGAAGAAAACACTGCTCTGCGTTTCCCAACCTTCAAAAGCGGGGATGGCGTTCAGAAGCTCGTGGCTAGCATGCCAGATGATCAGGCTCTCGAGGAGTGGGAACTACACACCCTCGAGGATATTTGGTGAAAGGACAATCACCAATGCCCTATCGAATACTGCAGTCGAGATATCATCAAAAGCATGAGAAGGTTGATACCGTAGCCAGCCTACGCCGCGCATCTCATTTTCACCCCTCAGCGTTGCTTGTGGAGCTATATGCCCCCGAAACACCTCTATACCGAAATGCACACTACGGACTAGTGATGGGAGACACAGATAACGACAGATACTGGAGGATAATAACGTGCTAATCGACGTTTAGTCAATGCTCAGGGTGGGGGATACACTGGTTCCCTTGATCTTCATGTCCGACGGAACACATCACTCGAATTTTGCTGGCAACAAGAAACAGTGGCCTGTATATATGACAATGGCCAATCTAACTTTGAAGATCCGCCAGATACCCTCCACGCACAGCGTCGTAATGGTCGCTCTCCTACCGATTCCAAACAACAACTGCACTATTCCTCAAAAGCAGCTGGATCAGTAGCGGGAAACATACCGAGAGGTGCTGAACGAAGTACTCCGGCGGGTACTCCAACCACTCACCTTTAAACAACATCCCAGCGCTGAGAGCGGGTATTACAACGTTCTCTGTGCAGATGGCAACTTCAGGCGTTGCATACCGGTTATAGCAGCATGGCTTGCAGATTGCCCAGAGTATAGGGACCTACATCATCTCGAGCGGCATGTCTGTTTTTGGTACAAGTGTCCAAAGAACGAACTTGGAGATTATGTGCATTCTGACAAGCAACACCCCCAGCGGGATCACAATCTATATAGAACACTCAGCAATGCCAACACCAAGGCAGCCGATGCCGAACTCTTGTCGCACCATGTTCTCCGAGGATTCAACGTGTTTCGACATATTCCCTGAATTGTGAGCGACCTCACTAAGCCCAACCTCCTCCATACAATGCAGATCGACATGCTTGAGCACCTCCAGAGCTGGATTTTCCACTTCATGAAGACGCACGAACGGCTCAACAAGTACAATGCAATCTGGTTATCCGTGCCTGCTTCCCACAACCTCAAACCAAGAAATAAGTCATATGAGGAAGTTTCTCAATGGAATGGGAAAGAGGAGAAAGCATTAAGCCGGTACCTGCTCAGAGTTGTTACCCAGTCTCTACAAGGCGGAGGCCCCACTCAGCGTCCGATATTCAATCGCGCATTTGAGTGCACCCGGGCATTGTTACAATTCTATATGTATGCTCGATATACATCTCACGATGATGGAACATTGAGCTACATGGAGGACACCTTGCATCGTTTTCACACCTTCAAAGATGTTTTCATACTTAGGCGAGCCGGCAAACAGCTGATGGCCAAAGCCAATGCCCTGAGAATGGAACTGGTAAAGAAGGGAAAGGCAGACGAGGAAACAAACACTGAGACTTGGACGCAGTCCAAGAAGTGGCGTGAAATGAACACCTGGCGGGATTACATCTGCCATGAGATAGTTATTTCCAAGGAGTTACATGCCGAGTTCAACATTGGGAAGATCAACTTGATGTCGTATTGGGCGAAACAGATTCGTTGATACGGAGCCTTGCAACAGTATTCTGCCAAGAGACATGAACAAGCACATAAAACCAACCTCAAGTACGGTTGGAATGCCTCCAATTACAATCTCAACTACCTGCTACAAGTAATCACCTTTCAGGGTCGCATTCTCTGCTTCGAAATCAGAGTACTCAATCTCCAAGCCCTCGCTCAGCGTTGGGAGAACAGCCCTGCCGCCTGCAAAGTCTTCCCTTCCGGTGCTGATCTGGCTGCCCCCCTGAGCTCCCAGTCATATCCGAAGCCCAAATTCATGGGACCCCAAAACAGTCGTGAAGGAAAGCATCCTGATGCTATGATCAAAGACTTCAGAGTATTACTCAACAATATGCAAGACGCAATGCACCGCGCGGCAATTCACAGCGGCACATGGGAGTTTATAAAGCATAAGAGTCAAAACAAGACGTATATATCAGATGAACAACTGCACACAATGCAGCTCTGTATTTACCATAGTATTAAGGTTCAAGTTGAGGGTTTAGAAGGTGAACGCATATCTCAGATGTGTCGATGGACAGGAAGCCAGAGCTTGTACAGAGGGGATCGACGGAACGACTGGGTGTGGGTAAAGCAACTTCCGGGGAGGTGTTATGGCACGCCGAATGGGCGTCTCCCATGGCAACTGCAATTACTATTCAAAATCAAGCTCCAAAACGAGGATGGAGCTTTCGTTGAGAACTGGTTAGCTCTGGCGCTCACCACAATACCTGAAAACTCGAGTAACTTGGATCCCGTCTCGAAATTTGTACAAGTGCCAAAAGCACCAGCACCTGGTGCTTTGCAAGTTTTCAGCGTGGGAAACATCGTCGGCTGCGCACATGTAATTTCAGAGATAGCTACTAGTAGTAAGACTGGAGACGGACGGAACGAGCGATGGATTGTCAATACCCACATAGATCTGGCGAATTGGAATAATGTGTAGAATTAGTAAAGCGAGAATTGCATTGTGCGCGCAGGTAGATTGAACGCAAGGAGAGATGTTCGCGATATCACCCATCGCATTGCAATCCCGATGCAAGCGTGTACCCAATGAACCTATTCCGATGTACCCTCACAGTTGGCCACAACGCCAGTGTGTTCGTTTAAAATTGGAGACCGACAAAGTAAGAAGAAACAGTGAAACAGTGATCGGAGGGCGATATGCAACTTGACGCATCGTATTGAGGCCGGGCGCGGAGTATTCGACCACTGGGGTTTCTCTGACAGCTCTGACGGAGCGCGTCCACTCTGATGGAGCCATTCTGCCCAGATGGAGCCATTCTGCCCAGATGGAAATATTTCTTGATGATGTTGAAGTATGGGTATACAGACCCTCGAAGACGACTATAATGTGGGGACGGGTTTGAGTGCGGTCATCACGTGGGCTGGTTTAGGGTTGAGCGCGGCGGAGCTGCATGCACTTTAGTTCTTGTGTACGTGTCAATTAGACTTAGCGAGAGTCAGTGAGTTTTAGGTCAATAGAGAGATTCAAGACACAGGACACCGGACACCGTACAACAGGTTCTGCGCCCGGGCACTTCGCCTATAACGAACTCGACTCAGATTGAGATTTCGAATTGCGGCATCATCGACACGGTCTCGGAGAAGTACAGACCGACAGACTCGACACGTGTACAGACGACAAGATGGCCGAATCGACAGCGATCCTGATTAAGAAGTTTGATGGTACGGACTACATGAGCTGGAGTTTGGAAGTTGAAATACTCTTGGAGCAGAAGCAGGTTCTCGGCAGTGTCGACGGTACAGAGGAAGCACCGGATGTGAAGAATGCAAAGGACGCGACTGAGTTTGAAGCATGGAAGAAGCAGCACGGAATCGCGCGGTCGACAATTCTCCTCGCGATGGAGCGGTCATTGCAGCAGCAGTATGGCGTTCAGAAGGACGCAAAAGCGCTGTGGGATCAGCTGAAGGAGGACTACAAGTCGAAGGTGAAACTGAATGTGTGGGCTTTGCGAGATGAAATGTCAGCTGTGAGGTTAGACGATTGCGAGAATGTTCAGGATTATGCATCGAAGATCCAGGGGTATGTGAACGATTTCAACCTCTGTGCCAACTCAGACAGTTCGACTGGTGGGGGTGGTACGATGCCAAAGAGCGAGCACACATATTACCTGATGAAGGGTATACCGAAGGATGATGATTGGAGATTTTTCACCCAGTTGATGTACGACAAAATCGATACCCTGGCCGACAAACCGGAGGAGATTGTCACGAAGATGAAAGCCCACGAAGCGCGACATCAACAGGAAGTCGACTTGGAAAGCATCGAATTGATGGCACTGGCTAAGACGCGAACGAAGAGTGAGAAGCGGAGTTCAAAGCACTCTTGGAAGTCCCGGAAGTCCCATGATAGCGGCAGTGAGAGCGATGGTAGTAGTTCGGAGAGTGAGAAGCATCGCCGCAGGAATTGGAAGGATACCCAGGAATGCTACAGATGCCATCAGGTGGGGCACATTGCACGGTAGTGTCCAAGCACTGCACCGGTGGAGAGCGGAGCACGGACAGAGACAGCGGCAGCGGCAGCGACAGCAGCAGCGGCAGCGGCAACGACAATGACGACGACATCAATTGAGAACTATTGGACGACAGTCACTGGCAGATCCCCTGAGAAGGAGAGCTGGTACTTGGATTGTACTACCACCTGTCACGGTTGCGGAGATCGGCAAGAGATCGTACGGTACAAGCAGTACGTCAAAAGAGATGAGCGGGAAATTCACGACTGTGCTGGAAGGGTCGCAGGCAAGGCCATTGGATATGGAGACGTGCGATTGAAGCTTCGGCTGCCAGGATATCGCCGAAACCGTGAGGTTGTTGTGAGAAACGTCTTGCATATCGAAGGAGCACACAACTCGCTGTCACAATCGCGGCTTATGGATCGGGGATTGCGGATTGTCCCAGTCAATGGCTACAGAATCAAGATATACGATGAATCGCCGACAGACAGTGCTCGAGGTCAAAGCCAAGGTCTAGGTCAAGGTCGAGGAAATCTTGTGGGCGTGGCACGCCAGATTGCAGGGTTCTTCTGGCTGGATGTGAAGTTTGTAGGTAAGAGATATCGAGCGAGAGGATGAGTGCTTCGGAGGAGCTCCAGGCACGGTTGATTGTTTGGGAGGAATTCTGGGCTTGGTGTCGTTTTGGGAGGAGCTTCAGGCAAAGCTCTATCTTCGTTTTCATTGCAGTTTAGCACTACGGTCGTGATACTGCCCTGGAGGAGTGTGGGGACAGGTTTGAGTGCGGTCATCACGTGGGCTGGTTTAGGGTTGAGCGCGGCGGAGCCGCATGCACTTTAGTTCTTGTGTACGTGTCAATTAGACTTAACGAGAGTCAGTGAGTTTTAGGTCAATAGAGAGATTCAGGACACAGGACACCAGACACCGTACAACATATAAAGCGATGAGATTGTTTCGACAATGTGAAGGAAGCCCAAGCAGCAATCCACAATCGACAATCGGAACACTGAATATGATCTTAAAATCTTATTAAGAATTCTATCTATATTCTAAAAACCATCAGCATTTCATCCCTCATCCACACACGTCACTGGGCCTTGTATGTCTGGACATCGCTGTACACCTGCCGAGTAAGCACTGCAACGACAAGTCGAGTCTTTCGGCAATATTCTTGGCAGGGCAAACCTGGACTCTTATCCATCAACCTGTGGGTTTCGCCGAGTTTGTGTATATCCATTGGTTCCAATCCCCGGTTCCACGTTTCGGGTTTCACATTTGTGGTCGCATTCAGATATACTACTGTTGGTCGTAAAATAGTGCCGTTGATATGTTACAGTCCATTTTCGATGTATTGGCCGCCTTCATAATCAAAACCAATAGACACACACACGCCCTACCACATCCTGAAAATGAACGTCAACGGAGAGTCAACAATTCTTGGTTGTGTATCTTGGGTAATCTGGAGGTGCGACAGCTCAAATATAGTCACAAACAAAGTATTGGCCTTCTTTATTACATAAAACGCCAGTGAAACGCTCCCTATCCCATCATGAGAATGAGCATCAACAGCGTGTCAACGATTTTGGGTCTTGCATCTTGGATAATATGAGTGGCGCTTGAACACAAGCATCCATAAACAAAGATATGGCAGCCTGTATGGGTAGATATGTACAGAATATTCCTGCCATATCCCTCGGGACAGTAACAACTCATTTCATTTACAGAGCTACCACTAAGTATTCGTAAGCCTTTTAGCATACCAAAACAGTCAAAACCATGTATATAGACAATAACAGCCCCATCGTGCTGTAATTAACCATAATGGAAGGCCAACAATCGGTGACACTCCATTGATGCTCATTTTGATGATGGGGCAGGGAGCATTTCACTTTCTGATTTGCCTATAGAGGCAGCCAATACTTCGTTTATGACAATGTGCAATCTTGCTCCCAGCGGATTACCCAAGATACGTAACCAAGAATCATTGACACTCTGTTGACGCTCATTTTCATCATAGGGCAGGGAGCATTGTACTTTTTCTTTTGCCTATAAAGGCAGCCAATACTTCGTATATGACAATTTGCAACATAACACCTCCCGGATTACCCAAGATACATGACCAAGAATCATTGACGCTCCATTGACGCTCATTTTCATCATGGGGCAGGGAGCTTTTCACTTTCTCTTTCGCCTGTAAAGGCAGCCAATAATTCGTATATGACAATTTGCAACCGATCACCTCCGAGATTACCCAAGATACATGGCCAATAATCGTAGACGGTCCATTGACGCTCATTTTCATGATGGGGAAGGGAGGGTTTGACTGTTGCTTTTGCCTCTAAAGGCAGCGAAAACTTTGTTTCTGACTATTTGCAACCTATCGCCCACAAGATTACCCAAGATGCATGACCAAGAATCGTTGATGCTCCGTTGACGCTCATTTTGCCACGGGTGTATCCACAATATGCAATCTTTTGATTTGGTGAAGTCCATCATTCAGGTTGATTTGGCAGCCTTTCTAGCTTTTCATTTACTTTCTTCTTGATCACTACATTGGTCTTTAATAATACATATAAGTATATCCTTTAAAGTATACTTTACAGTATCCCCGAATTCAGGATAGTAATAATCTCCAAAATGCCATGCCATTCGATCAATGCTAGTCATCACTGCCAGGTTCGCTCAATAGGCTGCTCTGGTCTTCAAAATGAATGTTAGCTGCATTACCACACAGCAGATGTTGAACTAACCTGTGGATGTTCCTTCATCAGGCAGCATATCTGAATCAAAATCTGTATCGTGCTCGCTATCCTGGGCAGATGCATGGAGGGTAAAACATCTAGTGCGGGGAAGAAATGTATGCGAATACGCATATTCGACAGGCAAATTGATGATTTTGTGAAAATGAGTACCGGCAATGTTACTGGTTGTGGCAGGTGGTGTTCCGCACAGAGATGGCGTCGACTCTGGAGTTGGCTCTGGAGTCTGCTATCTGTGTCAGTTGGGAGGAGGTGCACCTGTTCCTTTGCATCTCCAGCATGTCTGTGGATTGTTGGCAGTGCCATTGTGGAAAGGAAGGCATCCGGGGGTGTGGTTTTGAGGATGCATAGCGGGGTGTCTTTCTATTGCAGCCCTCACCTTTTGATACCCAGGAAACTCAACACCCCACTTCTTCTCTTCTCGGACCTCAGCTCATGGTTTCTTCATCAGATATTGGATTTCCTCTATTGCGACGTACGAAAACCCTCCTTTGGCCATGTTGGCCAGGTTCAAGGGCTGGTGCATGTCGGACTATTCCAGCTGTACACGACCTCCTTGCCTTGCCATCGTAGCAGACACGTTAAATACCTACAAGTAATTAGTTGCAGCTTCTAACCATGAGATGCGGCTACTACCTGAACCATATACACTTCCGTAGCCTCCTCTGAGGTGATTAAAGCCTTTTTCGTCCACTCCCGGGGATGCTTCTCACGAAATTCATGCCCAAATATCCCTGAGCTTACAACATCGTGATTTTCAATTTTGCGGACTGTGCAGACAAATGTCTAGGTCGACGATGGAGGTTTCCAGTTACGGGCAGGGATACATTGGTCACGTAGCTCTCGACGTATACCCACTGTATGGTCTATGGTGAATTGATCACCGTTGATCATGGTATGGATTTACTCACATCCAACTGCATTCTGCTTCTTATTGGTGGTGCTTCCAGTCTTACGGACGATTTTTAAATGTGCATCGTGGGTCATATTTTTCGCGGCTGCATTGGCAGCGTCGCGGTGGACTAACTGGTGTCTGAGTTCTTCCTGTGTGCCAATAAGTGACGTATTTGACAAAGCGCCTGACTATCGGCTGGATTCGGATCCGCTCGGACCTGGCTGAGGTGGTTGTGTATCCATGATTTGCTGGTGTGGAATAGGAAAGGAAGATGATAACCAACAGAAGTGGGAAGTCCTGAGAATTATATAGTTAACATCATGTCAGAATAGATTAATTAGCTGCCAACATCTTCGTTATACTCAAGATGAATCCTGCTGCGTATAGCTGCAAGTTACAGCGGTTTCCCACAGCCCCGAAATGTGCAATATGTAAGTCCGATGTTGTTTGTTTGTCAACAGGGATAGATTGCAGTGTACGACAGCCAAAATCGCATGATTGGCAGATATAAATAGGACATTGTTCGACAGAAAGGACGTCTGCTGATGTTTGTCTCCAACAATCCCTGTGATAATACCTGAAACTGACACTAACAATCAAGTCATGCTGTACCGTTAGCCTAACTATTCCCAATTTATTGACAGTCAAAAAGGAGGTTTTGCTTTGTTCTTGATGAGTAAACGTACTAACCTTGCCATAAAAGACACGGCTTCCCTCCATATCGTCCATATCTTGCAACATCCAACATCTCGCCCAACAACAAAGTCAACTCAAACTACAATGGTGAATGCTCCAAAAAAGAACTCTTCACCACGTCCGTTGGGCAAATACGGCAAATCGACAGAGCAGTCTACCCAATGACGTCACCAAGTGAATGAGGGCAAGAGCGGCTTGGAGCCAGAGAGAGTCCAAGCCGTTGGAGCATTGCGCAGCTTGAAATCCAAAGAGAAGCTTGCGGCAGAGAAACCTCGAGAAACGCACTTCTTAAGCAATGAAGAGAAAGAGAAATGGATTGAGGATTATATTGAGAGAGAAACCGCTGGGGCAAAAAAGCGAGTTGAAAACGCAGAGGCAGCGGTTCAGCAAGAGCAGGAAGATATGAAACATGCTGAAATTGCAGGATTGACAAACAGAGAGCCTGAAAAGACTTCTAAGGAGATGATGGCTACTGTTGGAAACAGTTTAAGTGATCTTGCAAGTTCCGACAATGGGGAGGATGCGGAAGAGGAGGAGGAAGGGACAGTGCAGGGCAAGCTGAGCGAATATGACAAACCCGGCTGCGTGATGGGCACAATCACCAAAATGGTACAGCAGTACTTGGAGAGATTTCGGCAGAAGGAGATGAAGCTTGACAAATTGGCACAACCGGGATGGGAGGATGCTGCACACTACTTCAGTGAAAGAGATAAGAAGTACGGCACCCCTGAATTGAGGTTTCCAACCATTGTTCAACTGCAAACAGATGATAACACTGCGGCACCTGCACCAACAACATTTGGGGAGCTTATGGAGTGTCTTGAAATTGTCCCTGGAATATCGCAAATCTCGCAAGGAACCTCTCGACCAGGAAGTAGTCATATTAGGCTAGGTGAGGTGAAGCTGCAGTCGAAGACATGCATATCCAGTCTTGAGCCCGCCACAGAGCCCAATACGTCACCTTTGCTGAAAGCGAAGCCTGTTGAACCAGTAGGCTTTTACCCCTGCATATAGCCTCCAGCTAATCACCAAATACATTTCGCATTCAGACGAAGACATCATGACGGCTCCTGCATCTGCGGAGAAATAGATAGGCATAGTGTGATTTTTGACGTCATATCTTCGAGACAAGCAATATGTTTACCAATTTTGCAAGGTGTCAGCTTTTTGTTGATTTCAGTGACCAAATTGTGAGAAATGATAATTCGTCTGCGCTTATTCAAGGGTCGAACGCACCATGCGAAAGTTCTAGAATCCAAATCAGCTGGAAAAACGGCCAACATGTCCAATTTCTATTAGCAAGTGACTTTGAAGCGACAACACATAAGCTATATTAATGACGAAATATACTAACAAAATTTAAGTGAGCGATGTCATCCGTGTCATAGAAGGAGCGGTCAGTGCTCATGCCAAATCTGTCTCAAAGACGACCGTCATGCCGCATTCATCCACGTATCCAACTACATCCCTCTCCACACAAACTTCATGTACATGGTTGAGGTATTTGAAATTCCTTATGGTACATCATGGAAATCAAGGAGAAGGAGCTGGATAAGGAAAGGTGAGGAAGTCAAGCTATATTTACCAAAAACTGGTGAAATTATCTAAATGCCACAAGTTCCCGGCCGAAAGCGCGGGAATGTGATAGGTCCACGTCATCTCTCACTCAGATAGCATGGATAGCTGTTGATCAGAAATTGAGAGGTAACAAAACTCCTGCATGCAAACTATGATATGCACAAACACAATATTGAAGGTGAATAATGTGTATATGATTGGTTACATACAATTGTTGAGTGGACAAAGGCTGTTTCGATGTGATTAATGTGAGCGTCAACAGAGTGTCAACGATTTATAGTCTTACACAATTGGCAATCAATGGGCTGCATTGTCACATCCTTCCAAAGTGAATGTATTCATCAGCATTATAGCAAAACAGGCCAAGGACACCATCGTTGCCACATCCCAAAAATGAGAGTCAACGGAACATCAACGGAGCCTCAACGATTTTTGGCATTGCATCATGGAAAATTCAGAGGGCTGCGCAGTGACATTAACTAATAATAGAACTATCGGCCGCCTTTCTAGCCAAATATGGTTACGGCAACCTTGCTACTATCTCCTAACAATGAGCGTCAACGGAGTGTCAACGACTTTTGGCCTTCCATTATTCAAAATGCAATGGCTGTGCGGCAACTGTAATCGAGAATCCAACTATCGGCCGCCTTCCTAGGCAAAACTTGTTGCGACAACATTGCTTCTATGTTCTAAAAATGAGCATCAATGGAGCGTCAACAACTTTTGGCCATGCATCTTGGAAAATCCAATGGCTAAGCAGTGACATTAAGCCATAATCATACTATCGGCCGTCTTTCTGGGCGAAAATAGTTGTGACAACATTGCTACTATGTCCTAAAAATGAGTGTCAACGGAGTGTCAACGACTGTTGCCCTTGCATCATAGAAAATTCAAGGGATGTGCGGCAACTTACATCCATAATTGTGCTATCGGCCGCCTGTCTTGGCACAACATGTTGCGACAACATTTCTTCTGTGTCCTAAAAATGAGTGTCAACATAGCGTCAATGACTGTTGGCCATGCATCTTGGAAAATCCAATGGCTAAGCGGCGACATTAAGTCATATTCGAACTGTCGGCCGCCTTCCTAGGCAAAAATACTTTCGACGACATCGTCAATATGCTCTAAAAATGAGCGTCAACGGAGCGTCAACGATTTTAAACCTTGCATCTTGCAAAATCAACGGGCTGTGCGACTTTATTGAACCATAACCGAACTATCGGCCACCTTACTAGGCAAAAGTGCTTGCGACAAGATGGTAACCATGTTCCAAAATGAGGATCAACAGAGCGTCAACAGATCGTCAACAGAGCATCAACAGAGCGTCAACAGAGCGTCAACAGAGCGTCAACAGAGCGTCAACAGAGCGTCAACAGAGCGTCAACAGAGCGTCAACAGAGCGTCAACAGAGCGTCAACAGAGCTTCAACAGAGCGTCAACAGAGCTTCAACAGAGCGTCAACAGAGCGTCAACAGAGCGTCAACAGAGCTTCAACAGAGCGTCAACAGAGCGTCAACAGAGCGTCAACAGAGCGTCAACAGAGCGTCAACAGAGCGTCAACAGAGCGTCAACAGAGCGTCAACAGAGCGTCAACAGAGCGTCAACAGAGCGTCAAC